>Ga0265338_10005651_pt1 | contig 16239 bp, 13 predicted proteins | sample 42126metaG_FD_193579 | JGI IMG/M metagenome (GOLD analysis project Ga0265338, IMG submission 193579) | Rhizosphere microbial communities from Carex aquatilis grown in University of Washington, Seatle, WA, United States - 4-21-26 metaG | ecosystem: Host-associated > Plants > Roots > Rhizosphere... | reverse complement strand
CAAGATCCCACTCCGGCGGATCAAACGGATATTCGAGAAACGGCGAGTCGGCCAGGCCCGCCGCGAGGTGCGCATTGGCGGTCACGCCCATGCCGTTGGTCCAGGTATGCGGCGTGAACACGATGCCGTGTTCCTGCGCCAGGATCACGGCGCGGCGCGCGCCCGTGATGCCGCCGACCAGTGCGACATCGGGCTGCAGCACGTCCAGGCAGCCGCGCGTGATGAGTTCGCGCAGTTCGTGCATCGAGCGCGTCATCTCCCCGCCTGCGATACGCACGTCGGTGGCCTCGCGCAGCGCGCGCATGCCTTCATAGTCCGCGCGGTGCAGTGGCTCTTCCATCCAGAACACATCGAGCAGCTCGAGCTCGCGCGCCACGGTGAGCGCATCCTTCAGCGTCCACGGCGCCTCGGTGTCCCAGGGCATCCGCCAGCCCTGGTTGCAGTCGACCATCAGTTCGAGCCGATGTCCGACGCGCGCGCGCACTGCTTCGAGCGCACGGATGTCATCGCGCCAGTCGCCGCGCCGGAATCGGATCTTGAGCGCCTGGAAGCCGCTGGCGAGGTAACCTTCGGCCGCCCCGGCCAGGGCCTCGGCATCGCGCAGCACTGCCGATGAGGCGTAGGCGCGCACCCGGTTGGACAGTCCGCCCAGCAGCTTCCAGCAGGGCTGGCCGGTAATTTTTCCCGCCAGGTCCCAGAGCGCAAGATCCAGCGGCCAGCAGCGGCCATAGTGAAAATCGATGTGCGAGAGCACGCGGTAGTGGCGCTCCAGAGCCAGCGGATCCTGCCCGATGAACAGATGCTCGTGCCCGGCGAATCCGACCATCAGATCGCCCGAACCCATGCCCACCAGTCCGTCCTGCGTCTGCACCCGCACGATGGTGGCGTCGAAGTGGCGACGTGGCTTGCTGTCCCAGCTGGCGCTAAACGGCGGCTCGAGTGGCAGCCGATGGTGCGTGATCCCGATCGATGCGATTCGATGCGCCACTATTTGTACGCCGTCCACAGCGTCTTGAGATCCGTGTACTTGTCGATGGCATGCGGCGAGCGATCGCGGCCGAAGCCGGACTGCTTGAATCCGCCGAAGGGGGTCGCGAATGAGGAACGGTCGAAGGCATTGACCCACACCGTGCCGGCGCGCAGCGCATTCGAGAGCCGGTGCGCGACATTCATGTCACTGGTCCAGACAGCCGCGGCCAGGCCGTAGATGCTGTCGTTGGCCAACCGCAGCGCCTGCGATTCCTCCGTAAATGTGCTCACAACCAGCACCGGACCGAAAATCTCCTCCCGCGCCACGCGCATGTCGGGTTGCACGGCATCAAGAATGGTCGCTTCGACATAGAAGCCGCCCGTCTCGATGAGCGCGCGCTTACCGCCCAGCGCCACGCGGGCACCGGCCTGCACGCCGTTGTCGATGTAGCCGAGCACGCGCTTCATATGGCCCTGATCGATGAGCGCGCCCATCTGCGTGGCGGGCTCCCAGGGATAGCCCAGCGTAATGCCCGCCGCCACGCGCGCGATGGCGGCGATGAGCTCTTCCCTGACGCTTTCGTGCACGATCACGCGCGAACCGGCATGACAGGTTTCGCCGGCGTTGTAGTAGATGCCCCAGGCAATGCCTTCGGCCGCGGCGGCGATATCCGCATCGGCCATCACGACGTGGGGACTCTTGCCGCCGCATTCGAGCGCCACGCGCTTCATGTTCGATTCGCCGGCGTAGCGCAGCATGAGCTTGCCCACCTCGGTGGATCCGGTAAAGCTCACCATATCCACATCGCCGTGCAGCGCCAGCGCCTTGCCGGCCTCCTCGCCAAATCCTGGAACCACGTTGAAGGCACCGGGCGGAAGGCCCGCCTCACAGGCCAGCTCACCCAGACGAATCGCACTCAGGGGCGATTGCTCGGCCGGCTTCAGCACCACCGAGTTGCCCGAGAGCAGCGCGGGGCCCAGTTTCCAGGCACTGATGATGAGCGGGTAGTTCCACGGCACGATGGCTGCAATCACGCCCAGCGGCTCGCGACGCACCAGTGCCAGATCGTTGGGACCGGTGGGCGCGACTTCATCGTAGAGCTTGTCGGCGAATTCGGCGTAGTAGGCGATGCAATCGGCTGCGAACGGCACATCGACGGCCAGCGAATTACCGATGGGCTTGCCCACATCCAGCGTCTCGAGCACCGCCAGGCGCTCCAGATCACCACGGATGAGTTCGGCAAAGCGGAGCAGTACGCGCTTGCGATCCTTTGGATCGCGATGGCGCCAGTGCCCTGCCTCAAAGGTCGCGCGCGCGCTGGCCACCGCGGCATCGACATCCGCGGCCGCGCAGCGCGCTACGGTGCCGGCGGATTTGCCGTCGATGGGACTGATGTTCTCGAAGCTGGCACCGGACTGCGCCGCGACGAGACGTCCATTGATGAAGGCCCGTCCCTCGGGCGCCAGTCCCTGGAGGGCCTGTTCCCATTGCGCTCGGCTGCGAATGGCAAGCGATGTCATGCGCTGATGCTCCGGTGATGCGACGGCGTCAATTGGCCGTCAGCACAGCGGTCGCAAATTCGAGCAGATCCTGTTCGCGAACTTCGCGGCGATTGGAGCGGCGCATGGGCTCGTTCTCCGGTTGTGCCATCTGCTGCGCCAGCTGTGCCGGAGTAATCGCATCATGGCCTTCTCCTGCCAGTGAGACCTTGACACCAACCTGGCGCAGCAGCCGTTCGAAGGCGCCTGGCAGGCGCCGGGCATCGGCGACCTCGCCCATGGCCTGCGCGGCAGCCGCGAAGGCGGCATCATTCTCAGCGACGCTCCAGTCCAGCGTGGCCCGCATCGCAAGCCCCACGGCACGGCCATGGTGCACCGGACGCAGCGAGGCCAGTGCATGACCGATGTTGTGGGCGATGGCCGTGCCGCAATTGTCGATGCCGATGCCGGCGAATGTGGCGGCCCACTGCAACCCCGCGCGCGCTGCGAGATCTCCTGGCGAATTCACCGCCTGCCGCAGATGCCGCACCACCAGCCGTATTGCCTGGTGGCAGTACATGTCGTTGGCCGGATTGGCGTTGCGGTTGGTGGAAGCCTCGATGGCGTGCACCAGCGCATCGATGCCCGTGGCCGCGGTCAGGTTCGTCGGCAACCCGGTGGTCAGCACGGGATCGAGCAGGATGACATCCGCCTTGAGCGCATCGCCCCACAACCACACCTTGCGGTGCGCGCCGTCCGAGAGCACCGCGGTGCGGGTTGCCTCGGAGCCGGTACCCGAGGTTGTAGGTACGCATACACAGGCCAGCCTCTCAGCAGGAAATGGATTTGCGCACAGGCCGTAGTGACCTGCAGGTGCCGCGGCACCCGCAATGGCGGCGACGGTCTTACCCAGATCCATCGCCGAGCCGCCGCCAATGGCGACCATGGCCTGGACGTGCTCTGCGCGCGCCAGGGTGGCTGCGGCGTCGGTCTGCGCCATGGTGGGATCGCTTTGAACCTTGTCGAAGACGCTGACGCCCAGGCCGCCCGCGCGCAACGCGCGTTCGGCGGTGTCGATCAGGCCCAACGATTTCATGGCCGGATCGGCAACCAGCAGCACGTGCCTGATCACACCCGCAGGCGATGCAATGCCCGCGACCACGGCGGCGAGATCCTCGAGAGCGCCGGCGCCCTGCACGATCTTCGGCACGCGATCGAGGGAGAGAGTGCTCATATAGTGTCTAGCGTCGGCTGGTGTCCGCCGCGGGCGTCAGGGCTTCTTCGGCGTATAGAACGGATTGCCAACTGACGTCAGGGCACTCTCGAGCTCAGCCCGCGAGGGCCAGCCCGTCATCAGTGCGCGCTGCGCCGCCAATCGTGCGGCCGCCTTGTTGTTGGCATAGACCGCCTCGGCATCATCGGCTTTGGTATTGACCCAGACCAGAGCGATTGCGAGCCAGGAATCCTCCGCTCCCGCCGGCAGCACGCCATCGAGCAGAGCGCGCGTGATGCCTGCGCCGACGCCGAGCTGGGCTGGACCCCAGGTCATGTTCTCGTGATTCGCATCGTGCAGCACCGCCTTGCCGATGAAGAGTGTCGCCGGTTTCACCGGCACATTCGGCTTCAGCACGGCCTGGAACGGAATATGTCCTGGTCCCGGGCTGGCCGCCGCGGTGGCCCAGGCCGTGGCCAGCGGGCCATCCTTGGGTCCGAGCAGCAGATTGATGTGCGCCGCGTTGGGGCCGCTGCCCTCGAAGCCTTCGCCGATAAAGATCATGCCGGTCTCTCAGTGCAAGAAAACAGTGCGAAAAATCAGTGCGAAAATTATTGCCTGCCCAGCGCACGCGGGCGGCGAATCGGATTGTAGTCGTTGATCTCATCACGTGGCCGATAGGGTGCTTCCAGGTGCGCCCGTTCCCCGGCGGTCAGCTCGAGCGCCGCGGCTGCGACGGCAACATCGACCTGGTCGGGCGCGTCGGCGCCGATCAGGGGCGAGGTGATGCGTGAACTACCGGCAACCCAGGCCGTGGCAATGTGTGCCGGCGTGACGCCGCGACTTTGCGCAAGTTCGCGCACGCGACGCGCGATCTCGACGTCGATTTCATCGCCATAGAAATTCAGGTAGATATCGTGCGCGGTGCGCGCGGTCTGCGTGGCGCCAGTCAGAAAGCCGCGCGCGAGGGGGCTGAAGGTGGTCACCGCAATGCCCTCCTCCTGGCAGTACGGCATCATCTCGCGCTCTTCTTCCCGATACAGCAGATTGTACTGGCACTGCATGTTGACGAATGGCGTCCAGCCATGCAGGCGCGCGGTGTAGTTCATCTTGACGAACTGCCAGACGTACATGGTCGAGGCGCCGAGGTAGCGCACCTTGCCCGCCTTGACGACGTCGTGCAGCGCTTCGAGCGTCTCCTCGATGCGGGTATCGGGGTCGAACGCGTGAATCACGTACAGGTCGATGTAGTCGGTGCCCATGCGCCGCAGCGAGCGGTCGACCGAGGCCAGGATGTGCTTGCGCGACAGGCCGCGATCGTTCGCCGCCTCGCTCATCGGATAGAACACCTTGGTGGCGAGCACGAGGTCATCGCGGGCGACCTGCTTGAGCAGGTTTCGCGCCACCACCTCTTCATTGCGGCCGTTGGAATACCAGTCGGCCATATCGAAGAAGGTGAAGCCCAGATCGAGTGCGCGCTTGAGGATGGGCAGCACCTTGTCCTCGTCCAGCACCCAGCCTTTCCAGGCGGAGCTGCCGAACCCCATGGTGCCGAGGCACAGTTTGGAGACCCGAAGACCGGTCTGGCCGAAGCGGATTTGTTGCATCGTGGTGATCTTAAGCGCTTGCGGGCACGGCGGACCAGCAGACTTGCATGCCCTTAAGTCGCTGAAAAGCCGAGAAAATGCATACCGCTATCGAAAAATAGCATGGAGGCGTGGAGACTGCGCGCATGTCGAAGCCACTAATTGGCCGCCGCTGGCTGCCGCTCAACGCATTGCGCGCTTTCGAGGCGGTGGCCAAGCATGGCAGCTTCACCGCGGCCGCGCATGCGCTGCAGATCTCGCAAAGCGCCCTCTCGCGCCATGTCATGGCGGTAGAGACTCTGATCGGCGTGCAGCTGTTCGAACGCCGGCCCCATTCCCTGACCCTCACCAGTGCCGGCGATCACCTGCTACCCGCGGTGATCAAATCCCTCGATGGACTCGAACTGGCGCTCAACAATATCCGCCGGCAGGACACGCCCACGCTGCGGACGTTGCGCGTGCAGATGCCGCCCAGCTTTGCCACGCACCTCGCCGTGCCGATCCTGCGCGACTTCCGGCGCGCGAGCGCGGAGGTGGAAATCGACGTGATCAGCCCTTATGGCGTTGGTCCGCCGCTCGGCGATGTCGATGTGGCAGTGGTGTACTCCAAGCCGATGGTCACTGACCTCGTCACCGATCTGCTCTGGTCCGCGCACCTCAGCGTGCTCTGCCATCCACAGATCTACGAACGCCACCGGGGCGAGGATCTGGCTGCATTGATCAGTGCCAATGAAATTATTCATGTCCGCATCAATGACCAGCCCCGACACTATCTGTGGACGCAGTTCGTCGGTCACGCCGGATTGGGCAGTATCAATGTCGAGCGCGGGCTGGTATTCGACACGGCCATGCTGGCCGTGCAGTACGCGCTCAGCGGCGAGGGCCTGGTGCTGGTCGATACGAATCTGTTCGGCGAACACGTGCGCACCGGCGCGCTCGTCAAACCGTTCGACATCGAGCTCGATGAGGGCTACGGCTATTACCTGCTGACGCATCCGGAAGCGTTGAGCGATGCGGCCGTCGCCACCTTCCGCTCCTGGCTGATCGCGCGGCTCGGTTCGGTGCCGCCGGCCGGCGAAAGCGCCTCTCACACTGACCGCTGAGGACTGGGAGCGGAATTACTGAAGAAAGAGCCCCGCTTGCCGCCTGTGAAACGAGGCGTCCCGTTGCTGAAATGATTGCCTTGTAAACAGGTAATGGAAACTGCTGCCATGCAACGCCGGCCCGAACAGATCAGCCCCGTCGAGTCACACCTGGCGTACTGGCTGAATTACGTGAGCTACCGCATCACCCACCAGCTGCGCCGCCGGACCTTGCGGCTTGGTGTGACGGCTGCCGAATCGGTGCTTCTGCGTAAGCTGCATGAGCACGAGGAGGGTGCGATGCCAAGCCGTCTGGCCCGGCAGCTTGGCCTGAGCCGCGGCCACATCTCGAGGCTGGCGAAGAGGCTTGAAATCAAGGGGTTAATCAATCGCGACAAATCCCTCTCCGATCGCCGGGCGCTGATACTGAGCCTGACGGGGTACGGGCGCGTGCTGGTGCCGCGCCTTGCCGCGGTGGCAGATCAGACCGATGGGCGCAATTTCGGCGGAGCGGGGGTGGGGCCGCTGGAGAGCATCGAGCGGGTGATGAAGTGGATCGTCTACTGCGGTCGATTCAGATTCGTGCCGCCGGGTCGGTGCCACATCATCCGCGAGCCCCGGTACGGATACGCCGATGGATAGGACGATGGAAAGGACGGGAGATGGCGAGGCAAACGGCTAGGGATAGGGGCCGCCGGTGGCGTCATTGCCGCCATCCACGGGAAGGTTGGCGCCGGTGATGTAGCTGGCCTCGCTGGAGGCCAGGAATCGGATCACGCGGCCCACTTCGTGCGGCGCGGCGAGGCGCCGCAATGGAATGCCGGCGGCGAGCTTCTGCAGGTGGTGCTTTGGATCGCCGCCGTGGGTGGCAAGAATGTCATCGACCATCTGCGTGTGTATCTCGCCGGGACACACAGAATTGACCCGAATGTTGTCGCGCGCGTGGTCGAGCGCCAGGCAGCGCGTCATCTGAACCACCGCGCCCTTAGAGGTGCAGTAGGCCACGTGATTGGGCTCGCCATTGAGTCCCCATTCGGATGCGACATTGACGATGACCCCGCCGCCGACGGTGCGCATGTGCGCTATGGCGGCGCGGCTCAGATAGAACACCGCAGTGACGTTTACCGCAAAGGTGTCCAGCCATTGCGCATTGGTCGTGTCGGTGGCACTGGCCGTGTAGAGGATGCCGGCGTTGTTGACCAGGATGTCGAGCCCACCGAATTCGCGGATGGTTGCCGCGACCAGCGCTTCGCAGGCTCCGTCAGCGCGAACGTCCGCGGTCGAAAATGCCGCCCGCGTGCCGGCGGCGCGCAGCGCTGTTGCAACAGCTTCGCCTCGCGCGGCATTGCGCCCGCACACCATGACGGCGGCGCCCGCCTCGGCCAGGCAGCGCGCCGTGGCCTCACCGATGCCCGTGGTCGAGCCGGTGACGAGCGCGACCTTGCCGGACAGGTTGACGACGGCAGTCACGACCGTGGGTCAGCTGATCTTCACCATCACGTGGCGCACAAAGGTGTAATCCTCGAGTGCGAACATGCTCAGGTCCTTGCCGTAGCCGGACTGCTTGAGTCCACCGTGCGGGGTCTCGCTGACGATCATGAAGTGGGTATTGACCCAGCTGCAGCCGTAGCGAAGCCGCGCGGCCGTGGCCATCGCGCGCGTGACATCCCGCGACCAGACCGAGGAGGCGAGTCCGTAGTCGGAATCGTTGGCCCAGGTGATAGCCTCTTCGACGTCCTTGAATGGTGTCACCGTGACAACCGGGCCGAACACTTCGCGGCGCACGATTTCGTCGGTCTGCAGCGCACCGGCAAGCACGGTGGGCTGGTAGAAAAAGCCCTTGCCCGAGGCCGGGCGCTGCTTGCCGGTGGCGGCCGTTATGTGCGGGCTCGTCAGCGCGCGCTCGACGAAGGAAGCGACACGGCTGCGCTGCGTGCCGGATATGAGCGGACCCAGTTCGTTTTCGCTGTCAGTGGTGCTGTCGTACTTGAGCGTGTTGGCGGCGCTGGAGAGGTCCGCGACCAGCTTCTCGTAAATCTTCGAGCCCGCGTAGATGCGGCAGGCGGCAGTACAGTCCTTGCCAGCGTTATAGAAGCCGAAGGTGCGAATGCCCTCAACCACCGCGTTCAGGTCCGCATCATCGAACACCACCACCGGCGCTTTGCCCCCGAGTTCCAGGTGAGTGCGCTTGATGGGTTTGGCAGCCGCGGCCACGACTTTCTCGCCGGTGGCGATGCTGCCCGTCAGCGAGACCATCGCCACTTTGGGATGACGGATAAGGTGATCGCCGACCGTCGCGCCCTTGCCGGAAACGATATTGACGACGCCCTCGGGCATGATTCCGGCCAGGTGCTTGCCGAGCAGCAAGGTCGTCATCGGCGTCAGTTCTGAGGGCTTCAACACGATGGTATTGCCGGCGGCGATGGCGGGAGCCAGTTTCCAGGCGCCCATCATGAGCGGGTAATTCCAGGGCGCGATCGAACCGATGACGCCGAGCGGATCGCGCCGGATCATCGAGGTGTGGCCGGCCAGGTATTCCGCCGCCACGGGCCCGTGCATGCAGCGAACCGCGCCGCCAAAGAAACGGAAGCAGTCGGCGATCGCCGGGATTTCGTCGCGCAGCATCAGGTGCTTGGGCTTGCCGGTGTTCTGCGCTTCAAGGTCTGCGAATGCGTCGGCTTCGCGTTCGATCAGATCGGCGATCTTGAACAGATACCCCGCGCGTTCCCCCGGGGTTGTCAGCGACCATTTCTCGAAGGCCTTCGTGGCCGCATTGACGGCCGCATCGACCTGCGCCGGTGTCGCATCGGGCACGCTCGCCAGTGTCTGGCCAGTGCGCGGATTGAGCACGGTTTCGGCCTGACCCTGCCCCGCTTCCAGTCGGCCACCAATCAACAGTTCCGTGTGCATTATGCGTACCTCTTCTGCAACTGACCGTCGGCCGCGAGTTGCGCTGCCACGTCGTCGAGGGTCTTCGTTAATCGCGTGATGACTTCCTTCACCTGCGCTTCGGTGATGATCATCGGCGGGCACAGAGCAATCGTGTCGCCGATCGCGCGCACGATGAGTCCATTGTCGTGGCCGCGCGCAAAGACGCGTGCGCCCACCTTGAGCTGCGGATCGAAAGGCCGCTTCGAGGCCTTGTCTTCCACGAGCTCAACCCCCGCGATCAGGCCGGAACCGCGCACCTCACCCACCAGCGGATGCGAGGCAAGCTTGCCGAGTTCGGCCTGCATGACGGCGCCGACGCGCGCGGCATTGCCCATCAGATCACGCTCTTCGATGATCTTGAGATTCTCGAGCGCGATGGCCATGGCGAGCGGATGTCCCGAGGTCGTGAATCCGTGACCGAACGTGCCAATTTTGGCGGTGTTGTCGGCGATGACCGAATACACGGCCTCCGAGAACAGCACCGCGGCCAGCGGCACGTACGAGGACGTGAGCTGTTTGGAGACCACCATGATGTCGGGCTTGAAGCCATAGTGCTGCGCGCCGAATGGGCTGCCGACGCGGCCGAAGCCATTGATGACTTCGTCAGACACCAGAAGAATGTCGTACTTGCGGCACAGCGCCTCGATGCCCGGCCAGTAACCCGCTGGCGGCGGCATGACGCCGCCCGCAGCCATGAGAGGCTCGCCGATCAACGCCGCGATCGTGTCGGCACCTTCCTCGAGAATGACTTGCTCCGCTTCGGCCAGCAGGCGCGCGGTGAACTGGGCTTCGGTCTCGCCAGGATTGCCGAAGCGATAGAAGTGCGGGCAGGTCAGGTGCCGGACCGGTATTGCCGGCAGATCGAAATCGCGGTGGTTGTTGGGCAGGCCCGTGAGGCTGCCTGATGCCACGGTGATGCCGTGATACGCCTTATTTCGCGACAGGAACTTTTTCTTCTTCGGCCTGCCCAGCGCGTTGTTGTAATACCAGACGAGCTTGACGACCGTGTCGTTGGCTTCGGAACCCGAATTCGTGAAGAAAACGCGCGTGAGCTGGGACGGGGTCATCGACACCAGCTTCTCGCCCAGCCGAATCGCGGGCTCGTGCGATTTGTGGCTGAAGATGTGGTAGTAAGGCAACTTTGACATCTGCGCCGAGGCTGCCTGCACCAGCCGCGGCTCGTTGAATCCAACCGCAACGGACCACAGGCCCGCCATGGCTTCGATGTACTCATTGCCGGCGGTGTCGTAGACGAAGATGCCCTGGCCGCGATCGATGACGATCGGCCCGGTCTTCTCGTGCAGGCGCGCGTCGGTGTAGGGATGCAGCTCGGTCGCGATGTCAGTTCGCGACAGCGGATTCGACAGGTTCTTGTTCATGATCTTGCCTCAGAAGCGGACCTGCCATTGTAATGACTGCGGGCACCCCCGGACCACCCCCGGCCAGGGCACCCCAGGACGCCGGGCTTTCTAGAGCAGATCGAAGGTAAACGTGTAGGCAGTCGACTTGGGATCCCGCGAATGCAGTTTGAGCGTACCCTTGGCGCCCGCGTACTTGCCCGAGCCGCCGGTCACCACCAGTAGCGAATCCTTATCGTCGTAGAACACCCCCGAGACCGTGATCTGGCCGTCCTTGAGCAGGTTGGTCCAGCTGCACTCCCAGGTTTTGCCGACTTCGATACGCACGCAATAGCCCTGATCGCTGCCGATCTGGGTCTTGTTGGCGGCGTCGAACAGCGGGTTGGACCAGGTCAGCAAATCACCGGCCGAATCGCCTTTCGCACCCAGATCCAGCGTCGCATCCGTCAGTGCGCGCTCGACGAACTCCATGTGCTCGGCCGCCAGCGCGGCAACCGGGAGCTGCAGCGCCACCGCGCTGACGAGCAACAATGTCGGTCTCTTCATGGTCACACCCCGCCGATCAGAATTTATAAGTGAAGTCGACTCCAAGCGTACGCGGCTGATTGGTCGACACCCGCGTGATTGTCGGCTGCTGCCACGCGAACACGGTGTTGTCGATTGTCAGCGCCGCCAGCTTGTTGGTTAGGTTGGTGGCCACGAAGTACGCGCCCCAGTGGGCATTGAACACGCCCGCCCGCAGATCCACCGTGTTGTGCGATGGCAGCGTCTCGCGGTAATACGCCTGGTCCTGGATCGGCCCGACCAGCGAGCTCGAGACACGGGCCATGCCGGTGTACTCCCCGGTGAGCTGGTGGTGATAGTCGAGCGACGCGATCATCGTGTATTCGGGCACATTGATGATATCAATGCCGGGCGTGAAGCCGGCAGCGATGGCCGCCGCGTTGGGGTCATTGATCTTGGCGTTGGTGTAAGCGCCAGAAATATCGAACGTTAGCTCATCGGTGATGCGCGTCGACGTCTCCACTTCCGGTCCGTATGCGCGCGCATCGCCGGCGTTGGTGTTGTACGGATAACCGCAGGTCAACGACACGACCTGCTGGATGTTGGTCCACTTGATGTAATACACGTCGGCATTGACCGTGAAGCGCCGGTCATCAAACCGCGCTTTCTCTCCCAGCTCGAAGCTGAGTACCGAGTCCGGTCCGTACGAGGGTTGCTTGGTGACGTAGGATAATCCGACTGGAACTGGAAGCGACGGATCAAGCTGATTCGCCAGCGGCAAATTACAGTTGTAGGCGTTCGGATTCGCCTCTAAAACCTGCACCGACGGGAGCGGGATGGGCAGGTTCACGCCGCCCGGTCTTGCGCCCTTGGCCACTGTGCCATACAGCGTCAGGTCCGGGTTCGGCGTATAGGAAATGTTCACGCGCGGTAACACCGCATTGCCGTTCTGGCGCACGTCCAGCAGGGTGTGATCCTGGTTGAGTGCCGCAGTGCCTAGGCCTGCCTGGTCGGCATGGTTGGCGATTGTGTAATGGAAGAAGCGGATGCCGGCGGTCACCTTGAGGTCATCCAGAACCTTATAGGAGGCCTCGCCGAATATGGCGAACTGCTTCATGATGTTCGGATTGTTGTCGTTGAAGATGACACCGTTTGGATTGGCGGCAAACCCACTCGCATACTGCGGCAGGCTCGGATCCGGATAGCGATAGGTGCTGTTGGCGTTGCCCTGTTCGGCGTCCGGGCAGTGTCCACCGACCGGATTGTCTCCCGAGGGAGCACCGCAGGTAATGGCATTGGCGTAGGCCGCGTCTTCGTTGAACGTGTGGTAGCCCGAATGCAGATCGGCACCGTACACACCACCCTGCCATTGCAGCTTGCTCTCTCCGTTGGACGCCAGGCGCAGCTCGAAACTTGACTGCGTCGTATCATCTTCCTCGACGTACCGGCTTTGCAGGAATTGCGTCAGATTGTTGATGTTCTGCAATGCTTCGGTCGAGTCCGTGGACTGGAATACGTAGCGCTTCCAGTAGGCCGGGACAAAGGTCAGCGTCGCCGGACCAAAATCATAGACGGCGTCGAAGCTCAGCATCTTAAAGGAGTCGTAGTACGGCTCCTGCGTGTCGTAAGGCTGGTAGATGCCCGGATTCGACGGATACGGGGCGGGCGACGTGCCCGTGGCCTGGTAGTTGTTGTAGCCGTCGGCGGAGATGCGCTGGTACATCACGTTCGTGGTGAGGGAGAACTGTTCCGTGGGCTTGATGAGCAGAGCCGCACGCGCGGAGGAGAATCGCTCCAGGTTCGAGCCCTTGATCACCTTCGAAGCAGCGGCATCCGCGACGTCACCCCGATTGCAATAGTAGTAGACGCACGGCTTGGGTATGGCCGCAGTTCCGTCGTAAGGCCCGGTCGGGAACGGGAAATTGGGTTGGACGACACGCTCGATCCAGCCGCTGATGTACTTGTCGGTGCCGACCACTCGCAGTGCTGCGATATCGCCTATCGGCAGGTTCACCATGCCGCTGATGCCGCCGTTCCAGCTGCCACCTGAATCGGTGTGCGAGGTATTCAGATCCGCTGCGGCATCGAACTTACCCAGCTCCGGTTGATTGGTGACGAGCTTGATCGTGCCGCCCATGGATCCCGCGCCGTACAGAGTTCCCTGCGGGCCGCGCAGCACTTCAACGTGATTCAGGTCGAAAAGATCCGGATCGATGACGGTGCGGCCGTTCAGTGCCACAGCCGACGCCGATAATGGAGTTTCATCGATGTAGAACCCGACCGTGGCCGTGGAGCCGCCGGCGGACGTCAGGCCGCGCATTTCGTATTCGGTCTGACCGGGGCCTGCTGTGCGCAGCGAGACGCCGGGCACCGCGGCCGCAAGATCCTCAACCGTCGTGATGTTCTGATTCTGCAGATCCGAGCCGCTGATCGCCGACAGGCTGATCGGCGTCTCCTGCACGGTCGAAGAACGTTTTTCGGCGGTGACTACCACCTCCTGCAACTCCTCGCCGGCCCCTTCGGCTGCTGCCGCCATTACGCTATGCGGCGCATACAGCGCCAGCAGTGGCAGAAATGCCGCTGCCGCCGAAGCGCTCAGCCAGGATTTAGGTGTCCGATCATCGCAGCTGACGACGCTGACAGTTTGCGGCGCTCTTGGCATGTAAGGCTCTCCCAGAAGAAGTCGATCGGCAAAGACCGGATGGCATCAGCACGCACACCATGATTTCTTATCGTGCGAAGTTTGCATGGTAGTGAAGTATGTTGCATGCGAATATGCACGCGTCATGCAGCCGGGTCAACCCTGACCCATGTGGTAATGGTGAGACAACTGCGCTGCGGCACCAGCCGTGTGCGGGCGCAACCCATTGCGCACCAGCCTGGCGCGAGGCGTGCCAACGGTGCACTAAGCTGCGACACTGTCGAGCTTCCGGGCGTAAAAATTTGATAAAGATTTGTGTGAGGGTGAACGATGAGTGCGCTGATCATCGATGGCAAAGCTGTGGCGGCGAACCTGCGGCGCGAGGTCGCCGCGCGCGTGGTCGAACTGAAAGCCAGTCATGGCATTCAGCCCGGGCTCGCGGTGGTCCTGGTCGGCAACGATCCGGCCAGTGAAGTCTATGTCGGCAGCAAGGGGCGCAGCACGGTCGAGGCCGGCATGCGTTCCTTCGAACACCGCCTCCCCGATACCACCACCCAGGCGGAACTGCTGGCGCTGATCGCGCGCCTCAACGCCGACGACAGCGTCGATGGCATCCTGGTGCAGCTGCCGCTGCCCAAACAGATCGACAGTACGCTCGTACTGCAGGCCGTGGATCCGGCCAAGGACGTGGACGGCTTTCACCCCATCAATGTCGGCCGCGTCGCCACGGGGGCCGGCGGCATCGTGCCTTGCACGCCGTATGGCTCGCTGCTGCTCATCAAATCGCTGAATCGGCCCCTCGTGGGCCTCGATGCGATGATCGTCGGCCGGTCGAATATCGTCGGTAAACCCATGGTGCAGCTGCTGCTGGGCGAGCAATGCACAGTCACGATCGCGCACTCCAAGACCCGCAACCTGCCGTATCGCTGCCGCCAGGCCGACATCCTCGTGGCGGCCGTCGGCCGCCCCGAGATGATCCGCGGCGACTGGATCAAGCCCGGCGCCATCGTGATCGATGTCGGCATCAATCGCCTGCCGGCCGAGGCGGGCGGCAAATCCCGTCTCGTGGGCGATGTTGCGTTTGAAGAGGCCCGTGCCGTCGCCAGCGCGATCACCCCGGTGCCCGGCGGCGTCGGCCCGATGACGATCGCCTGCCTGCTGCACAACACCCTGCAGGCGGCGCGCGAACGGCGGGCCAAGGCGTGAAAGTGCTCCCGGGCGCTCAGCCGATCGTCTTCCTGCTGATCGCGACGATCCTCGAGGTCGGCGGGGACGCGGTGTTGAGGCTCGGGATCTACAACCATGCCGGACTGCTGCGCATCGGCCTGTTCGTGGCCGGTGCGTCGCTGCTGTTCGGTTATGGCTGCTTCCTGAACCTGGCGCCGCTGCAATTCGGGCAGGTGGTGGGCCTTTATCTCGCCACGCTGTTCGTCATCTGGCAGGTCATCAACTTTCTGGTGTTCCACATCGCGCCCACGCCGCCGATACTCATCGGCGGCGCGCTCATCGTCGCGGGCGGCTGCATCGTCTCGTTTTGGCGGCCCGCGGGATAACGCAGGGACTCAACCCTACGCGCTGCGCTTCTTTTTCTCCGGGTCATCGAACGGCAGCGTGTGAGCCGTGGCGCCGCCCTTCACGTTCTTGCCCCGAATCTCCAGGCGCTTGCCGGCGACCGCCGCGGACGGCTCCAGTCGCGCCAGCGCCATGGATTTCTTCGTCAACGTCGAATACATGCCGCAGGTGACGACGCCGACCTTGCGGCCGTCGGCGTAGACCTCATCGCCCAGGTCGGCCGGGGTGTTGCCGTCGACGAGTAGGCCGAATATTCGGAAGCGCTCCCTGCCCTTGAGCCGGTAGTGCTGCTCGGCACCGCGAAAGTCGGTCTTTTTGGGGCTGACCGTAAAGTCCAGCCCAAGCTCCCACAGCGAATCGCCCGGCGGATCCTTCTCAAAGGGGTACATCTGCGACATGTCGTAGGGATAGAACAACAGGCAGCTCTCCACGCGCAGCATGTCGAGCGTGGCGAAGCAGGTAGCGGTGATGCCGAAGCTCTTGCCTTCCGCAAGTACGCTGTCCCAGATGTGGCCGGCATCCTCGGCCTTGCAGAACAGCTCGTATCCGCGCTCGCCGCTGTAGCCGGTGCGCGAGATCATGACGGGGCGGCCGAAAAGCTGTGCCGGCATGTGATGGAAGTACTTGAGCTGGCGTACACCGGGCACGAATTTCTCGAGAAAATCCACCGCCACCGGTCCCTGCAGCGACAGGTCGTGCAGGTCATCATCGACGATCATCGCCGCGTTGCGGCCAACAACTGCCTGCGTCAGTGTCTCGTGTCCTGCGCCGCTGCCGTGCACCACCATCCAGGCGTTGGGCGACATGCGGTAGAGAATGCAGTCCTCGATGAAATGGCCTGCGTCATTGAGCATGCAGGAATAGGCGGATTTGCCGGGATAGATCTTGGTGACATCGAGGACTG
>Ga0265338_10005650_pt1 | contig 16239 bp, 10 predicted proteins | sample 42126metaG_FD_193579 | JGI IMG/M metagenome (GOLD analysis project Ga0265338, IMG submission 193579) | Rhizosphere microbial communities from Carex aquatilis grown in University of Washington, Seatle, WA, United States - 4-21-26 metaG | ecosystem: Host-associated > Plants > Roots > Rhizosphere... | reverse complement strand
GGCGAATTGCCTGGAGAGTTCCGTTTCCCAGGCCTTCCGGTGGTCGTGAAGCGTCGCGAGCGGGACCTGGTCGGAGCCCGCAGGCGCCGGGATACCGGTGGGAGTCGCGCCGGCTATCGCATCGTTTATCGCCGTCACGCTCAGCTTGGTGTCGGCGCCGATGTCCTGCTTGGCGAGGATCCCCAGCGTGTGCACGCCGACCCGTCCGGCCGTCTCGCTGTAGTCGGCGTAGTTGTAGGATAGGGAGCCCTCCGCGCGGGCTGAGGAGCGGGGCATCGCGGCCAGCAGGGCTAGCGAAGCGGAAATGGCGTTGAGTTCCTTGGGCAGCGGAACGCGTCGGGAGCAAAGCACGGCGAGGTTATGACCAAGCGAGGCCGTTGGGGTTCCAAGCGAATTCTTTGGTGATGGGTGAAAATCCCGACGGGCCCATGCGAAAAACCTCCGTTAGGGCGGGAAGCGCGGTGTAGACTCTGAGTGACAACTGGACCATCGCAGGAGCGGAGAGCTATGAGAATCCCTAATGGCAAATCAGTTGTGAAAAGCTTGCGAATCTCAGTCTCGAGATTTTCCTCGGGCCCACAAATCCACGCGATTGTCCCCCAGGATCGCGGCTGATTCGGAGGAACTGGGTTCAATTCGTCACCTCGATATCGATTCATGGACTCCCCAATTAAAGTTATGGGCAGGATTCTTTGCGCGGCGTTGGGAGCCGCTTTGTTGTATGCCGGCCCTGCGCGGGCAGATTCGAGCAACGTCTACGGTCTGTTCAAGTCGCACGAATACCTGCAGACCTCGTCGGCTGCGCCGGTCGCCTTGTCGACCTTCCCGTACAGCTTCTCGGTGCAGGGCAGCGGCACCGGCAGTCTATCGGTGCCGGGTGGACTGACGGTGACGCTCCCCCAGAGCAACCCGAGCAACAACGGGGACCTTTTGGTCGTCGGATTCGCCTCGGAGTCGAGCCTTTTGGGGTTGTATCCCAACGGTACCTATAAGCTCAGTCTATCGGGCCTCCCGACGCTTTCGTACACGGTGACATCGGGATATGCCGCGTCCGTGCCCCAGGTGACCAACGGGACCTGGCAGAACAACGTGCTCGTTGTGGATCCGTCGTCCGCGGCGACTCTGAATTTCTCGACCTTCAGCGAATACTCTCAGGGCGTTGCGGGGCACATGAGCATCCAGATTCAATCGGCGGACGGCACGAACTCCGTCAATGTGAGGCAACAGTACGCCACCATTAACACCGGAAGCGGCACGACCGTCTCGGCGACCCCTTTCACGTCCTACCAGATTCCGGCGGGAACGCTCACGGCCGGGTCGGTCTACCAGTGCCAGCTGAATTTCGACTCGGTCGGGAGCGCTGACACCACTTCGGTCCCCAATGCCATCTCCGTCTCCCTTTATACGGACGCCCTTGTCTTCTACATTGTTGGGAAATCGTCCTCGCCGCCGGCAGCGCCGACGTTGTCGGCAAACCTGGCAAACCAGACAGGCCCCCTGGGGGGCAGTGCTACCTTCACGCCAAACGTGACGTGGGGATCGGGCGCCCAGCAGCCGAACAGCGTGAGCTGGCTTTGGCTGGTCAACGGCCTTCCCATCAACTTTGACGGCGTGAAATACGTGCTGGGTCCGGGCGGCACCCTCACGGTGAACAACATCACCACCTTCGACGTGGCCACGTACCAGCTGATTGTCACGACGGGCGGTGGGCTGGCCGAGAGCAGTGCGGCGACGCTGGCGATCGGGGCCGGCACCCCCGGGACTGCCCCCACGATCACGACGCAGCCGTCGTCACAGACGATCGCAAACGGGGGCACGGTATCCTTCCACATCGATGCCACGGGGGCCTCCTCGTACCAGTGGCTGTTCAACGGAAACCCCCTGTCGAACGGGAACGGCGTTTCTAATGTCACGGGGGGCACCCTCGTGATCGAAGGGGCCTCGGCCTCGAGCGCGGGCAGCTACGCGTGCTCGGCGTCGAACTCCAACGGGACCACGACCAGCAACGCAGCCACCCTTTCCGTCAGCTCGACAAGCGACCTGGGGCGGCTCGTAAACATCTCGTGCCGGGCCGCCGTGGGAACGGGCGGAAACATCCTTATCGCCGGGTTTGTGGTCGGCGGGCAGGGAACATCGGGAACCCTTCCGGTGCTCATTCGCGGCACCGGCCCCGCCCTTGCCGGCTTCGGAGTCGCGGGAGCCCTGTCTGACCCGCAACTGCAGCTGTACCGAAGCAACCCGGACGGCAGTTCCACCCTCCTTCAGACCAATACGGGCTGGAGTGGCAATTCGTCGATCACGGCCGAGGATTCCGCCGTCGGCGCCTTCGCCTTGACCAATTCAAGCAGCAAGGACTCGGCGCTCTATGTCCCGAACCTCCAGCCCAACAGCTACACCTCCCAGATTGCCGGCGCCTTGGGGGACACCGGGGTGTCGTTGGCCGAGATCTATGATGCGACGCCTGCGGGCACCTATACTCCCGCCTCGCCCAGGATCATCAACATCTCCGCGCGCGTGCAGGTCGGCACGGGGGGCAACATCTTGATTGCGGGCTTCGTGATTGGCGGAAGCACCTCAAAGACCGTGCTTGTCCGGGCTTCGGGCCCCGCCCTGGTGCCGTTCGGCGTCCCGGGCACGCTGCCGGACCCACAGCTCAATCTCTACCGGAGCAATCCTGACGGGAGCTCCACGCTCCTTCGGAGCAACACCGGCTGGGGAGGAAAGACGGAAATCTCAAGCACGGCGTCGTCCGTGGGGGCGTTCGCATGGAGCAACCCCTCGAGCCGTGACTCGGCGCTTCTGGCCACGCTTCCCCCGGGGTCCTACACGGCGCAGGTTTCGGGATCGAGCAACGACACCGGGGTTGCGCTCGTGGAGCTCTACGAGGTTCCCTGAACCGGCCGCGGGGCTTGGTAGCCCCGGCTGCGGGCGGGTCGTGGATTTGGTGGGCCGGGGCGAAACCCCGCGGCTAGCCCCCCATTGACTTCACCGCCTGGGTTGGGATGATCGCCGTCCTTTCGCCCGGCGTGGCCGACCCGATGCCTGAATCCCAGCCCGTAAGTGTCCGAGTGCGCGACTTGGCCAGGCGATATGGTCCCATCGAGGCCCTCAAGGGGGTGAGTTTTGACGTGGCGCCCGGCGAGGTCTTTGGGCTTCTGGGCCCCAATGGGGCCGGCAAGACGACGGCATTGGAATGCATCCTTGGCCTTCGGCGCCCGGACTCGGGGGCGATAACGATCGCGGGAATCGACGCGCTGGCCCGGCCGCAGGAGGCCAAGCAGCTCCTTGGCGCCCAGATTCAGGCGGCCACCCTCCAGGACAAGATCACACCCAGGCGGGCGCTCGGGCTCTTCGCTTCGTTCTACCGCCGGCACGCGGACGTCGCCGAACTGATCGGCCGATTCAGGCTGGCGGAGAAGGCGGACGAGCCGTTCGACTCGCTTTCCGGGGGCCAGCGACAGCGGCTATTCCTCGCGATCGCGTTCGTCAACAACCCCGGCCTGGTGGTGCTTGACGAGCCGACCGCCGGACTTGACCCCCTCTCCCGGCGGGAACTGCACGGGATCATCTCCGAAATGCGCGATGCCGGGCGCACGGTGCTCCTGAGCACGCACGACCTTGGCGAGGCGCAGGTCCTGTGCGACCGGATTGGGATCCTCGACCATGGGAGCCTCGTGGCGGCGGGAAGCCCCGCGGAGCTGACCCAAGCCTGCGGAACGCCCTCCTCGGTCCAGGTGAGGGCGAAGGGCCCTTTGGATGGCGCGAGGATCGGGGCGCTTGCCGGCGTCACCGCGGTCAGGCGGGAGGGCGACCTGTGGGTGCTCGGCACGGGGGATGTCAACGCGACCGTGGTCGGCCTGGTCGGGCTCCTGGAGGCGGACGGGAACGAGATCCTTGAGCTTCGCATCGCCAGGCCCTCGCTAGAGGACGTTTTCCTGTCGGTCACGGGTAGGCCCTGGGGGGACCCGAGGGAGGAGGCCCGATGAAGGAAGAGGGAAGCAAGTTCGGCGGGCTCGCCCGGCACTTCGTCCTTTGCCTGGAACTCAATCTTCGAAGCAGGCAGGCCTTCGTCTACGGGTACCTCGTCCCCGTACTCTTCCTCGTGGCCTTCGCGAGCGTCTTTCGGGCCGAGATCCCTGCGCTCTACGGCCAGATGGGCCAGATCCTGACGATCACCATACTTGGCGGGGCGTGCTTCGGCCTGCCGACGACCCTGGTGTCCGAGAGGGAGCGGGGCATCTGGCGCCGGTACCGGCTCCTTCCCGTCGCCACCGGAAGCCTTGTCGGGGGCATGCTTGCGGCGCGCCTGGTCATCGTCGTCTCGGCGGCGGCGGTTCAGGTCGCTGTCGCGCACTTTGGGTACCACACGCCGCTGCCGGCAAACCCCGTTCAGACCGCCGCGGGGGTCGCGGTCGTCTGCGTCTCGTTCATGGGCCTGGGGCTCCTCGTCGCGGCGCTTGCTGACGACGTGCCTGCCGTGCAGGCGATCGGGCAATGCCTCTTCCTTCCCATGATCATGGTCGGCGGCGTGGGCATTCCCCTGGTGGCCCTGCCGGACTGGGCTCAGCGGGCCTCCGGGTTCATGCCGGGGCGCTATGCCGTGGAAATCCTTCAGCTCGGCTACAGCGACCCCCGGGGCATCGGCCACGGCGCCTTTGATTTCCTGGCGCTGGCCGTCATAGGGGCGAGCGCCGCGATCGCCGGTGTCCGGCTCTTCCGATGGGAATCCCGCCGCAATTTGGGCCGGGCGACATGGGCCTGGCTTGGAATCGCGCTCGCGGGGTGGGTGGCGATTGGCGTTTCCTCGGCGGCGACCGGGCGCCTCGCGATGACGGTGCCGCCGGATGCGGGATTTGGTGCCGTGAGCGACTCCCAGATCGAGAGCATAACCTACGAGGACCTGCCCGGGGACTTTGAGCTCGTGAGCAGGCTGGCCCGGCCGATGGCGGAGTCGAAGAGGGACGGAGCACTTAAGGAATTCTCCGTGGACCTGAGGTCATGGGGTCCGGGCCGTGTTGCGGACGAGGGCCAGAGCGCCCGCAACCTGCTTTCCCTGGCGGGGATCGGCGACGTCAGCCAAAACACACACGAGGGCGAGATCGCGCGCCTGATATTCGATGAGCTTCGCTCGCGGCTGGGTGACGAGCACCTGCGCCGAGTCCTGGCCTGGATCATCCTCTACCCGGATGCGGGAGCGGTCCTCACCTCGGCTCCCGAGATGGGCTTCAGGCGGCAATTCACCGAGGCGGTCATCCGGCAGAGGGTGGACCTCTATGCCCGCAAATTCCTCGGAAAGCTCCGAGGGAAGATCCGGGACTAGGCACGGCGTTGCATGGGTTTCGCCGGCGGCCCCCGGCGCGTTCGCCCAGGGGGGCGGTGCGCGTGGAACTTGACCGTTAGGCAAAAGTGCGGGATTTGTGGGCGCCCGCCCCCAAAATCATGCCTGGAACAACGCTCAATGACATCGCCCGGGAGCTGGGGTATTCGAAGAACACGATCTCACTGGCTCTGCGCGGCGACACGCAGATACCCGCGCGCACCCGGGAGAAGGTGAAGCTCGCCGCGGACCGCCTCGGCTACCGCCCCAACGCCATCGTCTCGCAGCTCATGGCGCAGCTGCGCTCGGCCCGGACGAGCCGGCTTCAGGCGAAGCTTGCCTTGGTGAACGCGAACCTCGACGCGGATGCATTTCACACCCACCCGACCATTCCCATCTACGTGGAGGGATGCGAGAGGCGGGCGGCCAGCCTCGGGTACGATTTTGATCATTTCTGGCTCCACAACCCCGAGCTCACCGCGGACCGCTGGCTTCGGATCCTGACCGCCCGAGGGATAAAGGGGCTCGTGCTGGTCGGGCTCATGGACACCAACCACCTTCCCTTCGCGTTCGAGGCGGTGTGGCAGAAGTTCCCGTGCGTGGTGACGGGCGTCCGCACGCGGGACCCGGCGCTTTCGTTCTGCTGCGTGGACCATTTCAATCTGGCCCTCATCGCATTCGAGCGCGCGGTTGCCCTGGGGTACCGAAGGCCGGGGCTCGTCCTGGACGACGTGATTGATGCGCTCGTCGAGAGGCGCTTTTCGGCCGGATACCTCTCAGCCCAGCGTATGATGCTTCCCGCGCAGCGCATTCCGATCTTTGGCGACGTCGGTGGTCCGGGACGCGTCGAGAAGTTTGGAAGGTGGATTGACCGGCACGAGCCCGACGTCGTTTTCACCCTGTACAATAGCGTGCTGTCGTGGATCAAGGCCGCCGGCCGGCGGATTCCCGAGGACATTGGGGTGATCCAGCTTGAATGGAGGGCCTCGAGGCCCGAGGTCGCCGGCATGAACCAGCACAACCTTGTCACGGGGGAGGCCGCCGTCGACATGGTGGTGAGCCAGATCCACAACAATGAGCCCGGCGTGCGGGAGTTTCCCCTGGCGACGATGATCGGCGCGACGTGGGAGGATGGCTCCACGGTGAGGCAACGGTCCGATTCGGGGGCCGTGCGCAGGCCGCGGACCAAGGCTCCCAGGCGGAGGAGTGCGACCGCCCGCCCAGGGGTCGGGAGTTAGAGCTCCAGGACGACGACCGACATCGCGGGCAGGACGATGCTCAGATGGTCCCCTGCGACGGTCGCCCCCGCGAAGGCCTTAGGCTCCACCGAATGGGGCGCATCAAAGGTGTTGTGCGCGGTGATTTCCGGGGCCGTAAGAACGCGCCCGGCAACCGCCTTTATGTCCGCTCCGACGACCGTGCAGGAGACGTTGGCGGGGGCATCGGGGTTCGTGTTCACAAGCGAAAGATGAATACGGCCCGAGGCGTCGCGGGAGGCGGACGCGCTGACCGTCGGGATCTTGACGCTGGACTGCGCGAGGTCCGGGGTCTTGAGCACAGTGGGCAGGGAAGTGGCGCCCTGGTGGACATTGAGCATCTCAAAGACGTGGTACGTCGGCGTGAGGACGAACCTCTGGTGGTCCGTCAGGATCATCGCCTGGAGGACGTTCACCATCTGGGCGATGTTCGCCATCACGACGCGGTCGGCGTGCGCCTGAAAGATGTGGAGGTTGAGCGCCGCAACGATGCCGTCCCGCAGCGAATTCTGCTGGAAAAGGAAGCCAGGGTTGGTCCCCGGCTCGACGTCGGTCCAGACGCCCCACTCATCCACGCACAGGCCCACGCGCTTGCTGGGGTCGTACTTGTCCATGATGGCCGAGTGCTTGGAGACCATCTCATCTATGCGGAGCGTGTTTCCTATCGTGTCGAAATAATCCTCCTTTGTGAACTTGGTCGCCGACCCCTTCGCCTTCCAGGAGCCCGTGGGAATCGTATAGTAGTGGAGCGAGAGGCCGTCCATCTGGCGCCCGGCGATCTTCATCATGGTGTCGGTCCACTCGTAGTCAGTGTCGCTCGGCCCGCATGCCACCCGGTAGATCCTGTCATCCTGGCTGGCCGCATAGTTCTTGATGAACGTGTTGTAGCGGCGGAAGTTGTCGGCGCAGAACTCCGGGCGCATCGACCCGCCGCATCCCCAGCTCTCGTTGCCGACGGCGATGTAACGGACCTTCCACGGCTTGTCGCGCCCGTTCGCGCGGCGCAGGTTCGCCATGGGGGAGCTCGCGTCGGAAGTCATGTACTCGACCCACTCCATGGCCTCCTGGACGGTACCGCTGCCGACGTTGATGCAGACATAGGGCTCGATGCCGAGCATCTCGCACATGTTGAGAAACTCGTGCGTCCCGAAATGATTGTTCTCAACGACGCCGCCCCAGTGGGAATTGTACATCGATGGGCGTTTCTCCATCGGGCCGATTCCGTCCCTCCAGTGGTACTCGTCCGCAAAGCACCCGCCCGGCCACCGAAGGATGGGCACACGAAGGTTCTTCAGGGCCTCCAGAACCGCATTGCTGTAGCCGTTCGTATTCGGGACCGTGGAATCCGTCCCCACCCAGATTCCGTCGTAGATGCAGTGACCCAGGTGCTCGGAGAACTGCCCGTAGATGTTTCGGTTTATGATCGGACCGGGCTGGTTTGCCTCAATCGTGAGGAGTGTGTCGGAACCGGCCGCCGCTAGCGAGGATGCCGAGAGCAATGCGAGGAACGCCGCCGCTCGGATTAGGGTAGGGGTCATGGAGAGAGTTCAACCGCAGGCGTCTACGGAAACGATCCAATCGTTACTTGACCGTTAGCCTGCCGCCCGCAATGCGGGCCATCGGGGGTGTCGCCGCCGCTCTCAGACCTCGATCATGGCCTTGATGACCCCCGAATCGGGCCCGACCCAGGACGGGAAGGCGCGGGCGACCTCGCTTAGGGTGGACCGGTGCGAGATCCAGGGTGCCGTGTCGATGACGTCACGCTCCACGAGGCCGATGATCTTGGCAAAGTCCGCGGGCAGGGCATTGCGGCTCCCAAGGAGCGTCAGCTCGCGCTTGTGAAAACCGGGGTCGTCAAACGAGATGCTCCCCTGGAAGAGGCCGACGAAAACGATGCGGCCTCCGTGGGCTGCGTACGCGAAGGCGTTCGACATGGATTTCGGGTTGCCCGTAGCGTCGAAGACGGCCGTCGGCATGTCGCCTTCCGTGAAGCGCCGAAGCGCCTCCGTCGGATCCTCCCGCGCGGCGTCTATCGTGTCTATGATACCGAGTTCCCGCCGGCAAAATTCGATCCGCGCCGGGTTCACGTCCTGGACTATGACGCGCGCGCCCGCGGCCTTTGCGAACTGCATGACTGAAAGCCCGATGGGGCCCGCGCCGACGACCAGTGCCGTCTCGCCCGCCTCCAGCCGCGCCCTCTCGACGGCGTGGCACCCGATGGCGAGCGTCTCGATGAGCGCGAGCTGGTCCATGGTGAGTTTACCGGAGGAGTGCAGCTTGCGCGCGGGCACCGTGAACTGGCTGCGCATGCCGCCGTCCATGTGGACACCAAGCACCTTCAGGCTTGAGCAGCAGTTGGGCTTTCCACGGCGGCAGGCAGCGCATCCCATGCAGTTGATGTAGGGCTCCACGGCGCAACGGTCCCCCGGCCGGATTCCGGAGACGCCTTCTCCGATCTCCAACACCTCGACGCCGAGCTCGTGCCCGAGAACCCGGGGATAGCTGAAGAAGGGCTGTTCCCCCAGGTAGGCATGGAGGTCCGTTCCGCACACGCCCACACGGTGCACCCGCACGAGCGCCTCGCCCGGAATCGGCCCTGCCGGCACCGGGGTGTCCAGGTCGGCGAAGCGCCCGGGTTCCTCAAGACGGATCGTCTTCATGGGTTGGGCTTGGGAAATGCCATGGCCGCCTGCGGGATTGGGCCGGGCTAATGCCGCCCATCGGTATGCCCGGCGGGCGTTGCCATGGTCGCCCGAAGCCTTCCCATCCTCGCGGCCACCTCGGCGCTGATTCGCGCAAAATCGGGGTTCAGGCAGATGCCGTTCTCGACCACGAGGCGGGCTCCCACGTAGACCCTCTCGATGTTCGCAACGCCGCAGGCGAGCACCAGCGTGCCGTAGGGGTCGAACACGGGCCCCGCCTCCATCTTGTTCGGATCCACGATGAGGAAGTCCGCGAACTTTCCCCTTTCGAGGCTTCCGACGCGGTCGGCCACGCCGATGACGTCGGCGCTCCCGAGGGTGTGGAATCCAAGCACGTCGCGCGGGCTAAGGATGCCCGGGTCCTCGTACCTGTCCCGGATGGCGTAGAGGCCGGAGCGCATGTTCTCGAAGGGGTCGGCGAGGTCGGCGCTCGCCTGGCCGTCGACACCCATGCCGATCCGGATCCCCAGGCGCCTCATCCTTGGGATATCCGCGACACCCGAGGCCAGCCTTCCGTTCGAAAGGGGGTTCCAGACCATCCCGGCTCCCGCCCTCGCGATACTCCCGAGAATCTCGTCGTCGGGATGAACGAGGTGCCCAAAGCTAAGCCGCGGCCCGAGCTCGCCGCTCTCGGCGAACCACCCAAACTTTGCCCTCTGCGACGCAACCTGCGAGGGATCCGCCGGCTCGAGGTAATGGGCCTGGTTGTAGAGGCCATACTTCGCCATGATCTCCCCCTCGAGGAGGGCGTAGTCCTTGTCGGCGGCGACGCAGGTGTACCCCCCCAGGGCGAGGGCCAGGAAGGCCGACCTCTTCGCGAAGGGCCGGGTGAAAGAGTAGAACGCGTTGAAGTCGCCCAGGCGGCTGTCGCGGCTTCCCTTGAGCGGAAGGCAGTACCCGTGCACAAAGCGAAGCCCGGACGCCAGCTCGCCGTTGAACGCCTCGGCGTCAACCTCCTGCTGGCCGTTCGCGTCGTTGAAGTTGAACGCCGTGGTGATGCCGTGCCGCAGGAGGTCAATGCAGCCGAAGAGGGTGGTGTAGTAGCGGTCCGAGGGAGGGACCCCGACGGTGTAGGGCCTTATGGCGTCAAACCAGCCCCTGAGGGCCTGGTCGGTGGCGATGCCGCGGGTGACCGCCTGGTAGGCGTGTGAATGGGCCGAGACGAATCCGGGCACGATAAACTTGCCCGCGGCGTCGAGGGTCTGGGTCGCCCTGACGCCGGGAGGGGGGTCCCCGTAGCCGACTCGCAGGATCTTGCCGTCCTCCCCGGCTAGGAGGAAGCCCTTGCGTGGCTGGGTCTCGTCGGCCTGGAGCGTGAAGAGAATGCCGTTCTTGACGAGGATCCGGCCGATCTCGACGTCGGCCCTTAGGGGGACGGCCAGGGCGGCGCCCGCCAGGCAGAGTCGAACGAGGCATCTCATCGTTGTGAAGCTACTTGCGCGAACCTCCCGCACTCCATGAAAATCGTCCGGTATTTTGCGTGGACAACCCCGCGGCGGCTGCGCTTTCATGAGCCCTCAATGCAACAGCCGGAAAACAAATTGGTCACACCCGCCAGCCTGGCGGTCGACGGGATCCTTGTCATCGCCTTTTTCGTGTACATGTACGGCGTTGTCTCGACCCACGTCCCGTCGAAGGACCACCGGATGGTGCTGTTCTGGGGGGCCGCGTGCTCCGCGTGCCTCTCGGCCGTCTTCTGGCTCACGCTCCAGATGTTCCGCGTCGTCCTTAAGGCCCAGCGCGAGGCGTCCAAGGGCTCGAGCTAGGCGGTTGCCGGCCCCTTCCTGAAAGAGGCCACAAAGAAGGCGTCGCCGTCGTGCTCCGGCGGCATCAGGCGTCTGCCCGCGAGGACCGCATCGAAGCCCGGGGCCGCGCGCAGGAATCCCTCCGCGACCGATTCGTTCTCGGATAGGCACAGGGAGCAGGTCGCATAGACCAAGATGCCCCCGGGTCGCACGAGGCGCGCGTTCTCTCTTAGGAGCCGAAGCTGCAGCTCCGCTGCGGCCCTCACGGTGCCGGTTGTGGTCACCCATCTTAGGTGCGGTGCCCGGCGCCAGGTCCCCGAACCCGAGCACGGGGCGTCGACGAGGACGCCGTCGTAGCCCCCCTCGGGGTCGGCTCCCGCGCCGACCCTGATGCGGTCGCCGAAGCCACCCCGACTGGCGCGGACCATGAGCTCCTCTAGGGCCGCGCGCCGAACGTCCCTCGCCGTGACGGTGCCGCGGGGGCCGAGCATCCGTGAAAGCTGAAGTGTCTTCCCGCCCGAGCCCGCGCACGCGTCGAGCCAATGGCCGCCCGGCGCCACTTCGACGCATCCGAGTATGAGCTGCGACCCGATGTCCTGGACCTCGACCATGCCGGTCTCGTAGGCGCGGGTCTTCGCGACATCGGCGCCGATCGGCAGCTCAATGGCAAACGGTGTCTCGGGGCTTTGCAGCCAGGTCCATCCCCGGGCGTCGAACTCGGTCGTCACTGCTGCGGGTTCGCCGGTCTGCAGGCGCACCCAAAGCGGCGCGCGTGTCAGGAGGATGTCGCGAAGCGGCGGGTCGAGGGCCTTGGGGCATTCGTCCTTCAACCATCCCGGGCTAAGGGCGCCGACGTCCGCGCCGAGTACGCGAGCCTTTCCCTCGGCATCGGCCGGGCACTCGGGCATGTCCCCGGCGACGTCCCTGCGAAAGGGGCTGACGGCCGGTGACTCCGAGGCGAGCCAGGCGATCCGCCGGGCTGCACCGGAGGGGTCCGACTCGAGCAGGGGCTCGACCCAAGGCAGGTACCTGAGGGCCGTGTAGACCAATTCCCTGTAGAGCCGTCGGTCGCGCGAGCCCAGGCGGCGGTCGCCGCTCAGCATCGAGTCGATCCGGGCAGGCAGCGACGCGTCGCTGCGCCAATGGGTGCGCAGCCTTGCCAGCATCTGCAGGATCGTTCGCTGCTGGCTTCCGGAGCGACTCACGTTATCGGCCCTTCGCGGGTGACCCGGTGCCGGATCAGAACCGGATGATGTTGAGGTTCACTTCCAGGCCGAAGTGGCCCTGGCCATTGTTGGGGCCGGACGAGAACACCAGGGCGTACTCGAGAAGCCAGGTGTTCGAGATCCTCTGCACGACGCCGTAGTACTGGTCGACAAAGAGATGGTTGCGGGCGTCGAAGTCGCCGCGGACAAAGGCCTCGTACACCTCGTTCAGGCGCGCCCGGGCCTCCATGTGGTACGTGTCCACGCCGACGATGGGGTTGTTGCCGAGGCCGGGAACGTAGAACGAGCCGTACTTGTCGGAGAGGTAGCCGACGCCGAACCGGGCCATCCAGATGTCGCCCTCGTGCACCGTGATGTCGGTGTCGAGCGCCCTCTGCGCCGCCCTCCGGGTCGAAACCGCGTCCTCGATGCGCAATTCGAGCCACCGGGCGGGGGTCGCCGTCAACTCGGCGTGAACGTCGGAGAAATCCGTCTGCCCCGGGGCTCGCTGGAAGCGGAAATCCTCGCCGACGTCGAATTCCACGAGGTCCCGCGACCCGTACTCCTTGTCGCGGGTCTGCAGCGTGTTGTTCAGGCTGACCCTGAGCACGTTCGAGGCCTGCAGCTGGTCGAGCGCCCTCATGTCGCCGAGCTCCATGATCGGGAGGTAGTTGGTGAAGGTGTTGCGGTCGATGGCCGGTATCCAGTCCGCCGACTTGTCCGCGTTCGGGATGTACCGGTAGCTCAGGGTGGGGGTGAACAGGTGGCGCAGGCCGTCGATGTGGAGCAGGGGGTTCTTGTAGTCAAAGACGGCGTTTGTCTTTAGGTCGGCGTCGAATCCGAGTTCGCCGAGCGCCCGGCCGGTCCCGCCCGGATTTAGCGCACCCTCCGTGTCCCAGTAGTGCGTGTAACGGGCGCCCGCGACCGGGGTGAAGTCCACGATGCCCTTGTAGGTGAAGGGACGGCTCAGGCCGAAGAACGTGTCGAACCTGTCGCTTGCAAGCACGGCGCCGGCGCCGGGCGGGTGCTCCTCCAGATGCGCGAATCCCGAATTGAGTCTGACGTAGAACCCGCCCCCGATCGCCGTCGGCAGCAGGTCGAACCGGAGCTCGGGCAGGCGCTCCTGCACGGGGTAGTAGGGGTCCGGCTGGATGCGGGCGAATAGGGAGCCGATGAAGTCGGAGTGCGCGTAGGTCGCCTCCAGGAAATTGTCCGGCTCCTGGACCGGTATGAACTCCTTGGAGTGGAAGTCGCGAATGACCTCGGAATCGCTCGACCAGTTGATCTCCCCGATGACGGTCAGGTCGGGTGTGACCTGCTGGTTGTGGTGCCACTCCGCGTAGGCGCGGTCCGCAGGCACGGGAAGGTCGAGGATGTCCGGGTAGCGCACCCCGAAGTCGTGAATCCACCCCGACCTCATGCTCCCAATGGCCGTGTCGTCGCCCTTCGTCACGTTGTAGCTGGCGACCGTCCCCAGCATCAGCCCGCGGGCCGTGTAGACCCCAAGGTCGGGCCCCGCGTTGAAGCCCTCGACGATCGGGATGTGCATCGCCGCGTCCAGGTAGGCGCCGAGCGTCCTGCGGTATCCGCCGTCCAGCTGGGTGTTGGCGAAGCTCGACTCGTGGGCGAGGTCCTGGCCGGCCTTGTAGATGGGCAGGGGCCGGTAGCTTCCGATGCCCACGTTCGCGCCGACCAGGCGAAGATAGTGCCCCGGGGAATACGAGAGCGTCCTTGCCCTGATGGTGGGCTGCCATGAGCCGGGCTCGCGGTAGGTGACCGTGGCGTCGTGCACGATCACCTCGGTCCTGCTGCCCTCGGCCCTCGGGCCCTCGATATAGTAGGGGAAGCGGCCGACCCGCAGGTTCGTCGCCGTGAAGGTGCCGTTCGTGCGGTTGATGGTGAGCTGGTCCGCCAGGAGCCTGTCGCCTATGCGGGTAAGGACCACATTCCCGTTGGCCGTCGCGATCTGGGTCTTCTCGTTGAACCTGATCTCGTCCGCGGTGAGCAGGAGCCCCGCGTCGACAAGGCGGGCTTCGCCCCTGGCGACGCTCTCGCCCGTCCCGTAGTCGGTCTCCAGGTTGTCCGCCGTGAGTCCCGCCTGGTCCCCTGCGGCCGCCAGGACCGGGACGACTGCTAGGGTGAGGAAAAGGGCGAGGCGGCGCATCAGTCGGCATGAGCAAATGCCCCGGGGCACGGGCAGGCAAGCCTCTCGGGCGTCGAAAATCCGCGAACAATCGCCGTTCTGGCGCACTTTTGGCTTTTTAGTCGCAGCCGCGGACTCCATCGTGGCGAAACTTAATGGCCAAGAAGAAGCCCATACGCATGTCCAAAGCCGTCCGCGACATGGCGCCGCTGCGGTCGGAGGTCAGGAGCCTGGGCGCGGCCCTGGGCAGGGTGATCACCAAGATCGAGGGCCGGGAGGTCCTGGAGACCGTGGAGCTCCTTCGCAGGCTGGCGAAGGCCCGCCGGGCCGACGACGCCGATGCCGAGCGCCTGCTCGCAAAGGCCGTCGCGGACCTCGACCCCCTGGCCGCGTTCAACCAGGCGATGGCCTTCACCCTCTACTTTGAGCTCGTGAACCTGGCCGAGGAGAACTTCCGGATCATCCTGCTGCGGCGCAGGCGGGTGGCGCGCACGACGGGCCAGGACGACGGGCGCCCCATCCGCGAGTCGATTGAGGCGGCGGTGATGGAGCTGAAGGCCGCCGGGGTGCAGGCGCCGGAGATGCAGCGCCTGGTCGATCGCCTGGGGATCGAGCTGGTCTTCACCGCGCATCCGACCGAGACGAAGCGGCGCACGCTCCTCGCCAAGCTCAGGCGCCTGGCGGCGATCCTGCGCGCCCGCGCGCAGCCCGAGTCGACGCCGGACTTCGCGGTGCTCGAGGCGGAGACGATAGAGCGCGAGATCGCCTCGCTGTGGCTTACGGACCGCAGCCGCACCGAGCGGCCCGAGGTGCGGGACGAGGCCCGCACCGGCCTCTGGTACTTCGACACGACGCTCATCGAGACACTGCCCAGGCTCCAGCACGACATGGCGCAGGCGCTCGCCCGGCATTTTCCGGGTGTGCGCGCCCCGCGCCGCTGGCTGACCTTCGGCTCGTGGATCGGAGGGGACCGCGACGGCAATCCCGAGGTGACGGTGTCGACGACGGCAGACGTGCTGCTCCTGCACCGGACGCTGGCCATAGAGAAGCTCAGATCGACCGCCGGCGAGCTGAGCAAGACGCTCACGATAAGCGATCGGCGCGACACGGTCGTGCCGGCGCTCAAGCGCGAGCTTCGGGAGGACCTGCACCTTTCCAAGCACATGGACGAGCTCGAAAAGCGGTATCCGCACGAGCCATACCGCCTTCTCCTCGGCGTGCTCCACGAGAGGCTCGGGCAGGCCAGGGAGGAGGTGCGCGAGCGCCGGATGCTTTTGGAGGGTCCGGTTGTGGGCTCGTGCCTTTCGCGGGCGACGGTGCGCGAGACATTCGAGACGATCAAGGCGGGCCTGGAGGCCGGCCGGGGCGGGATGCTGGCCGAGGGAGGCGACCTGGCGGCCGCGATGAACCAGTTCGAGGTGTTCGGGCTTCACACGGCGCGCCTTGACCTGCGCCAGCATTCCTCGCTGCACGAGGCGGCGGTCGCCGAGCTCCTCGGGCGCCCCGACTATCCCGGGCTCGGGGAGGAGGAGAAGCAGTACGTCCTGATCGAGGCGGTGGCCGTGGCGGGAAGGCTCGGGTCGAGCGAGGGGTACTCGGCGGCGACCCGCAACGTGATCGACCCGCTGATGATGGCGGGCAAGGCGGCCTCGATCGTCGGCGCCGAGGCGCTAGGGATCTACATCATCAGCATGACCGACGGGGTTTCCGACGTCCTCGAGGTCGAGCTTCTCCAGAAGCTCGCGGGGTCGTCGCTCCCAATAGCACCCCTATTCGAGACGTTGGACGACCTCGACCGCGCCCCGGACGTCCTTTCGGACCTTTTCGCCATACCTGGGAGACGGCCCGCACACCAGAACGTGATGCTCGGC
>Ga0265338_10005649_pt1 | contig 16241 bp, 12 predicted proteins | sample 42126metaG_FD_193579 | JGI IMG/M metagenome (GOLD analysis project Ga0265338, IMG submission 193579) | Rhizosphere microbial communities from Carex aquatilis grown in University of Washington, Seatle, WA, United States - 4-21-26 metaG | ecosystem: Host-associated > Plants > Roots > Rhizosphere... | reverse complement strand
CAGGCCCGACGCTACCGTCACTTTTTTGCGGCTTTTGTGCCTTTTTGCGGCAATAATTCCGGCGCATGGCGGACCGATCTCCAAACTCCAAACCCCCGACTCCGAGATTGAATCGGTTGACGCGGCTTTTGCTCGACTGGTTCGCCCAAAATGCCCGCGACCTGCCGTGGCGGCGCACCCGAGACCCTTACGCCATCTGGGTCTCTGAAATCATGCTCCAGCAGACGCAGGTCAAAACGGTCATTCCCTATTGGGAACGCTGGCTGCGGGAATTACCGACCGTCCAGGCAGTGGCCAAGGCCAGCCCGGACAAAATCCACAAGCTGTGGGAAGGTCTCGGCTATTATACCCGAGTCAGGAATTTGCAAAAGGCCGCACGCCAGATCGTTGAACAACACGCCGGCACATTTCCCGAAAGTTTCGATGACGTGCTCGCGCTGCCAGGCATCGGCCGTTACACCGCCGGCGCCATTTGCAGCATCGCCTTCAACCAGCCGACACCCATCGTTGACGGCAATGTCATCCGGGTTCTGACCCGGATCTTCGGCATCGGAGAAAATCCGCGCGCGAAGGAGACGAACGCACGGCTCTGGCAATTGGCAGAGGAGTTGGTGGAACGGGCTGCCCCGAGCCCGCCGCGGCGCGGTGAGGACCCCGCGCCCTCTAATTCGTTTTTGAATCAATCCTTAATGGAACTCGGCGCACTGGTTTGCACGCCGCGAAATCCGCAGTGCAGAATTTGCCCGGTAAAAAAACTGTGCGTCGCCTTTCGGGAAAACCGCGTGGACAAATTGCCCAATCTCGGCAAACGCGCCGCGGCCACCGCGCGGCGGTTCATCGCGTTTGTGGTCGAACAGGACGGGAAATTTCTCGTCCGTCAACGGCCCGCCGGGGTCGTGAACGCGCACCTCTGGGAATTCCCGAATGTCGAAGTCAATGGCACCAAAGCCGGCCCCGGCGAACTTTTCCGGGCCGAGTTTGGCACCCGGCCGCGGGAGTTGTTGCCGCTTTGCAAGGTAAAACATTCCATCACTCGGTATCGCATCACGCTGGAAGCCTGGCGCGTCACACCCGGGAGTTCGAGCTCCAAAGCCAACGGGATCTGGCGGTCGCCCGCGCAAATGAAGCGACTGGCCTTTGCCAGCGCCCATAAAAAACTGGCCAGCGCGGCCGCCCTTAGTATCCTATCCGGCCGTGATTTATTTCGACCATAACGCCACCGCGCCGGTAATGCGCGAGGCGCGCGAAGCCTGGCTGGAGGCCACCGAGCACAACCCGGGCAACGCGTCCAGCCCGCATCAGGTCGGTGGACGCGCCGACGCCGCGCTCCGGGCCGCCCGCGAAAAGCTCGCTCAGCTCCTCGGCTGCCACCCGGCCGACATCGTCTGGACGAGCGGCGCGACCGAGGCCAACAACACGGTCATGCACCACTTCGCCCAAACGCTGGATGCCAAGAAGGAGGTCTGGATTTCCGGCATCGAGCATCCCTGCGTCCACGAATCCGCAAAACATTATTTCGGCAAACGTGCCCGGCTGATTCCGGTCACGCATGACGGCGTGATCGACCTGGACTGGCTGACGGCGGAACTCGCCGACACGCGACCCGGCCTGGTCGGGGTGATGGCCGCGAACAACGAGACCGGCGTCCTCCAACCCTGGCGCGAAGCGCTCGCCATTTGCCGCCAATACGAGGTGCCCTTCTTCTCGGATGCCGTGCAATGGCTCGGCAAAATGCCGGCCAGGGGACTGGGCGACTGCGATTATCTCAGCGGCGCGGCGCATAAGTTCGGCGGTCCGCGCGGAGTGGGCTTTATGAAGGTGCCCCACAAAAGCCACGTCACTCCCCTGCTCCTCGGCGGCAAACAGGAACAGGGCCGCCGGGCGGGAACGGAAAATGTCCCAATCATTTTGTCCATGTTGGCCGCATTGGAAACGCGCGAAAAACAGATCACGCGCAGCGAACACATCCTGCGCGGTGTTTGGCGCGAAAATTTTGAGCGGCAGCTCCTGCACAAACTGCCCGGCACGATCGTGGTGGGCGCCAACTCCCCGCGGCTGTGGAACACCGTTTCGGCGCTCATGCCTGACGGGACACAGTTGCGCTGGCTGACCAGGCTGGACAAGGCCGGGTTTGCGGTTTCCACCGGGTCCGCCTGCACGACCGGCAAGGAAGAACCGTCGCACGTACTGGCCGCGATGAATTTCAAGTCCGCGGAGGCGCACCGGGTGCTGCGTTTCAGCAGCGGCTGGGAGACCAGCGAGCCTCATTGGGAAGCCCTGGCCGACACGCTGATTAAAGTCCACGCCGAGCTGCATCACGCCAAAGGGTAACCTTCAGCGCGCTTCGGTTCGTATCTTTCGGCCTCGCCTGGGCGGCCCGCCTCCGCTAGGCTTTCGGACATCGAGGATATGCAAACTCTTAAACATCTTTTCGAGAACAACCGGGCCTGGGCCCGGCGCATCCGACAACAGGACCCGGATTTTTTCCTCAAGCTTTCACAACAGCAATTGCCGGGCTATTTGTGGATTGGCTGCTCCGACAGCCGGGTGCCGGCCAATGAGATTGTCGGGATGTTGCCCGGAGAACTGTTCGTCCACCGGAACGTCGCCAATCTGGTCGTGCACACGGACCTCAACTGTCTGTCGGTGATGCAGTTTGCGGTGGATATCCTGAAAGTGCGCCACATCATCGTCTGCGGACACTACGGGTGCAGCGGCGTGAACGCCGCACTGCGGCGCGACCGGCTGGGCTTGAGCGACAACTGGTTGCGGTATGTCCAGGACGTGCGCCAGAAACATGAGCAGTATCTGGCGGGTCTGGGCGGTGACGCCGAAGCTTCCGATCGGCTGTGTGAATTGAACGTCATCGAGCAGGTGGCCCATGTGTGTCAAACCACGATTGCGCGGGACGCCTGGGAACGTGGCCAGGAGCTCGCGGTGCACGGCTGGATTTATGGATTGAAGGACGGCCTCCTGCGGGACCTGAACACCACTGTGACCGATTTTCCCAAGGCCTCCACGGCCTATCGCGCAGCGGTTTCGGCGCTGACCTGATTCGCGCATCGGTCAGCCGCACACCCGTCGATAGAGCGCTTCGTAGCGGGGCACAATGGCGTCCGCGGAAAAATGTTCGCGGGCCCGTTGCCGGGCCGCCTGGCCCAGGGCCGTCCGGCGGGCCGGGTCCCGGATCAAATCCGTCACTGCCCCGGCATACGCGTCAACGTCGCCAAAAGGCACCAGGCGGCCGGTCACGTTGTCGGCCATCACTTCCGGCATCCCGCCGACGCGCGAGGCCACACTTGGACAGCCAAAACACATCGTTTCCAGGAGGCTCAGACAGAAACTCTCCGACTCCGACGTAAACAGTCCCACGTCGGCAATTTGCAGGTAATCCTCAATGTCGTTGACCTGCTCGCGCACGAGCACCCGGTCTTCCAGGCCAAGCCGCCGCACTTCGCTGAGGAACGGCGCGAAGCTCGCGCCCGCGAGGATGAGGAGTTTGAAGGCGTCCCGCGGCCGGATGCGGGCGGCGGTTTCGAGCAGCAAATCGATGCGCTTCAGCGGACGCAGATTGGACGAATGGAACAGGAGCACCTCGTTTTGCAGGCCCAGTTCCCCGCGCACTTCTTCACGCGACCGTCGCGGTGAACGCGGCGTGAAAAAATTGTGGATGACTTCCAACGGCCCTTTGAAGCCGAGCACGCGCTGCGTCTCCTGCTTCAGGTACTCGGACACGGTCGTAACGGCATCCGAACAGGTCAGCGCATGGTGAATGGCAGGGCCGTATCCCGGGTCGCAACCGAGCAACGTGGTATCGGTGCCGTGCAAGGTTGTCACCACGCGCGGCCGTTGTTCCGCCGGGAGCATGGATTGCGCCAGGATTGCCGCCGTGGCATGAGGCACGGCGTAATGGACATGCAACACGTCCAGCCGATGGTCCCGGCTCACCTCCGCCATGCGCACGGAAAGCGGCAGGGTATAGTCCGGGTATTTGAACAGTTGATAATCGTTGATGGCGACCGGGTGGAAATACAGCCGCGGCACGTCCACCGGCAGCCGAAACGGCCTTTCGTAACTGATGAAATGCACTTCGTGTTCCCGCCGCGCCAGTTCCTCCCCCAGGGCCGTGGCCAGGATGCCGCTGCCCCCGACCGTGGGATAACACGTGATGCCGATTTTCATACTTTTGCTAGCCACAGATTGACACAGATGAACACAGATTGATTGATTGGGTGAGCAACCCTCTGAATGTTTTTGCCTTCATCTGTGCCTAGAGCATTTTCAGTCACTTTGTAGCCGTATGAAACAATTAATCTGCTTTGTTTTCGGGCGTTTCTTGTGATTTTGAAGGCCACAGTTTTAATTAAACCGCTCTAGCTGTGTTCATCTGTGGCTGAATTCAAAATCGCCGCGCACCGCGGCCCAGTTGGGAGAGCGATTCGAGCACGGGCGGATCGTTGGGAAACAGAGCGATGGCGTGACCGATGCCCGCCCGCAACCCGCGCAACCGCGCGCGCGTGAGCTGTAATTCTACGTAACTGCGGGCAGAAACCTGCGAGGTGTGCGCTGCCATCGCCGCCGTCCACGCCTTCATGATGATCGGCCCGGAGACATCGATGAGCACTGGCGTGACGCCAGCCGGCTCGGCTTCCGGTGTCACCGCATAGAAAAACAGTTGCTCGATGGCATGGGGACGAATCCGTCGCAGTTCCTTCAATCCGCCGTATCGGGCCAGCCGGGCGGCATCGCTCACCAGCCGGCCGAGCTTGGCATGATCCGGATGCTGGTTTCCCACCAGGCTTGGCGCCAGCACGATGCCCGGGCGCACCCGTCGCAAAATGCCCGCCAGTTTGATGGCGTGGGCTACGCGCAGCTCCAGGTGCGCGTCACCGTCGAGCTCGACGAATTCGACCGTTGCCCCCAGCAGCGCGGCGGATTTTTTTGCCTCGGCCACCCGTTGCGCCGGCGTGCCGTGAGTCCCGGCTTCACCGCGCGAACAAATGACCAGGTGCGCCGGGCGGCCGGTGAGGGTCTCTTTGGCGATGACCCCGCCGCAGCCGAACTCGATGTCGTCCGGATGCGCCCCGAAAGCCAGCAAGGCGGCGGGTTCAGGATGGGATTTCGACGTACGCTTCATCGGCACGGTCAATGGCATCGCGATTTATAAAAGTGATTTCCGGCGTCTCTTCCGGGCGAAGGTAGGCTTTTTCACCGGCTCCGGCAACGTAATGCGTGCAATGCACCACGGATTGCATCCAGCGCAGCCGGGTATCACGCGTGGGACTGATTTGTTCCCTGGAAAAATCGGCCTTGGCCAGGGTGATGAATGAATCTCCCCCTTCGTGCAACGTCAGCGCATCATTTGCGAAACGGGCACGCACGGTTTCACCTTCATAAGAAACATCCAGGAAATATTCCGACACGGCGCAGGCCGCCCGGCGAACTGATGGGTCGCTCGAACGCACCACGCGGATTCCTTCGAGCAGACCCATGCCGCGATACATCTCCAGGCAGAAATCGGCGACCTGGGCCGCGGACATTTCTTTGAAAATATCAATCAGATGATGCCCGACATAGTTCGGCAACTGGAGCACGGTCTTGTCCTGCCAACCGGCGGCGATGTCTTTGCGGTAAAGCGGTGAAAACTTGCGTTGGATGCGATTTTTGAAGGCGAAATTAAGTCGGGCCGGCTCATTGGTTTTGCGATGACGCAGGATGGTCTGGGTTTCGCGCGGGTCATGGTCGCTGTCGTGCCAGAAAAAGATGATTTCACCGCCGATCTCCGTCTGGAGGCGCCGGGCCGTCTGGATTTTGGCGACGAGAAACCGTTTCGGAAAGAACCCGCACGGCTGCTGGCCAAAACAAATGATCGGGGCGGGATTCATGGCATCAAAATGTTTCCGTGCGCCGGTCATCCGGACCGAGCACGACGTGCAGGCCGAGGCTCAACAGCACGCACCCGGCGCATCCGATGAGGTTATACCAGAGGTAGCTGATGTTGAGCGAAAAAAAGAGGACAAATACCATCGCCTGCGCCACCACCGCCGCCCAGAATACCGCCGGACCGCCGACCCGTTTCAGAAAAAACGCCACGAGAAATATCCCCAGCACCACACCATAGAAAATCGAGCCGAGGATATTAATGGCCTCGATGAGATTTTCGGCGAAGCTGGCATAGAGCGCGAAAGCAATGGCGAACAGGCCCCAGATCGCGGTGAACCACTTGGCGACGCGGATGTTGCGTGCCTCGTCGTGCGCGGCGAGGGGCCGGAAGTGCCGCCAGAGGTCAATCGTCGTCGTCGTGCCGAGCGCGTTGAGTTCACCGGCCTTCGAACCGAGCGCGGCGGCGATCATCACCGCCACCAGCAGGCCGATGGCGCCGTGCGGAAGGTAATTGAGGATGAACGTGATGAAAACGTAATCCGAATCTTTTGCCTGGGTGTGGGGGTCGGCGGCCGTGAGCGCGGTTTTGACTTCGGCGCGGATGGCCGCGGCACGCGTCTCCGATTCAATCATCGCAGCGCGCGTGGCCGATTCGGCCGCGGCGTCAGGCAAGGCGCGGGCGTCGAGCCAGGCGCGGATTTTCGATTGTTTGTCGGCGAAAACAGCGGCGAATTGATCGTCCAGCGCGCGAAACTTCGCCGCCTCCGGGCCCTGTTCCTGCCGCCGCCATTCGGGCTGGTTGAAGAACACCGGCGGTTTCTCGAATTGATAAAAGACGAACACGAACGCGCCGAGCAGCAGGATGGAAAATTGCATCGGTATTTTAAGCAACGCGTTAAACATCAATCCGAGCCGGCCCTCGCGCAACGCCGCGCCGCCAATGTAGCGCTGCACCTGCGACTGGTCGGTGCCGAAATACGAGAGCATCAGAAAAGTGCCGCCGAGCATCCCGGTCCAGAAAGTGTAGCGCCGGTCGGGATTGAACGAGAAATCCACGGCCTGCAGCTTGCCCATCGCGCCGGCGAGGTGGGCGGCACCGCCGAAGCCCAGGCCCGGCGGAAGTTTTGCCAGCAGAACGAAGAACGCCGTAACCATGCCGCCGAAGATGACGGCCATCTGCCATTTTTGGGTAAGGTTGACGGCCGCGCTGCCGCCGGTGACGGTATAAATGATGACGAGCAGACCGGTGCAGACGATGGTGAGGTCGAGCCGCCAGCCGAGCACGGTCGAAAGGATTATGGCGGGCGCGTAAATCGTCACCCCGGTGGCCAGGCCACGTTGCACGAGGAAAAGTCCGGCGGTGAGCAGCCGGGTTTTGGAGTCGAAACGGCGGCCCAGGAATTCATAAGCCGTGTAAACCCCGAGCCGCCGGTAAATCGGCAGGAACACCGCGCACACAACGATGAGCGCGAGCGGCAGCCCGAAATAATTTTGCACGAACCCGATGCCGCTTTCAAAACCCTGTCCCGGGATGGAGAGAAAGGTGATGGCGCTCGCCTGCGTCGCCATGACGGAAAGGCCGATGGTTCCCCAGCCGGTAGACTGGTTGCCTTTGAGATAGGTGTTGAGGCTGTGAACGCCGCGCGTCCGCCACACGCCGTAAGCGGCAATGCCAATCATCGTGCCGAGCAGGATGATCCAATCGAGCGAGTTCATGCAAAATAGCGCGAGAAAAGAGCGAGCAACAACACCACCAGCACAAAGGTCACGAACACGAAAAGATAAACGCCGCGCCAGGTACAGAAGCCCGGCACGCCCGGCGACTCGTCCGGATCTCGAGATTCAGGCGGTACGGACTTCATTTATTTGCCCAATGAAATCAAATTGGCAAAGAGCCGGTAAGCCCCGGGCACGCCCGCCGGCAGCTCACGGAAAAATACCAGTCCGGTATAGACAAAATGACCCTTCCCGTACGGCGCGACGAGCAGGCCGCCCTGGAGCGCGGTGTCGCCGGGATCCCCAGCGGCCAGGATCGGCGTGAAATGTTCGTCCCATTGGTTCGGAAAATAAATCCCCCGCTCCTGAACCCAACCCGTGAAATCGGCCGCCGTGATTTTGTTCGGCGTGTTCAGCACCGGATGGTCCGGCGCCAGGAAGGTCACCGGCGCCGTTTCGTCAGTGACCCGATCGTTGGAAAGCTGCAGATTGTACGGCGCCAGCTGTTCGGTCTTCTGATCCCGGCCCGGACGGTTGTATTGTGCGACGACCGTGCCGCCCGCCTCGACGTAGGCGAACAAGGCTGGCAAATTGGAAACGATGTCGGTACGAACGTTGAATGCGCGAACGCCGATGACCACGGCGTCAAAATCTTTCAAGCGATTCGTGGTCAAATCGTCGCCGCCCAGCAGCGTGACCTCGTAGCCCATTTCTCTGACAGCATCGGCGACGCTGTCGCCGGCACCGGGAAGGTAGCCGACTTTTTTCCCGCGGATGGCGAGGTCGAGGCTGACGGCCTGGATGCGCGCAGGCGGTTGAAGCAATTGCATCGGGATGTGAGGATAACTGATTTCGATGCGCTGGTTGTCGTAAATCTTGTCGCCGATTTTTACGCGGGCGGTGATTTGGGCGCTCGCGGCTTGCGGCGGGGCGGTGACGGTGAAGGAAAATTTTTCGCGCTGTCCCGCGGAGGTAAAGGAGAGCTCCTTTTTCGCCGGCGTGACTTTCCAATCTTCGGGCGTGTCCAGCGAAAGTTCGCCTTTCAAATCCGCGCGGGCGGCGGTGACTTCGACAGTCACTTTCCGCGAGGAGCCAGGGGCAAACAATTTCACTTCGTCCTCGCAATGCAGCGAAACCGGCGGGATGATTTTCAGCGTGCGGCGCGCTTCAAACTTTCCCGATTCGGTTCCGGCTTGGACCGGTTCGTCATCAATCGTAAGCGGGATTGAAAATCGCACTGGCTGCCCGTCAATTTCAAACGCGTAAAGATCGGAGAGCGTTTCCTGATTTTCGGGACGCCCGATCAAACCGGGACTATTAACGCGAAACATGCCCGTCGTCGGTTCCTGGCGGAGCCAATAAGGATGCGTCAGCGGTATTTGGGTGGGCACGGTGATTGTCAGTTCTCGAAACAGCGGCACATTTGGTTTCAGTTCGGCATCCATGTCCGGCCCATTCCACGTCGCGCTTTCGAAATGAATGTTCTCTCCCTGGCTGTTGAACCTGCTCATCACTCCGCGCCACTTGACCGGACAATCGGAGTGCAAAGTCACTGCGTAGCGCAATTTGATGTCCTCACCCGGAACTACTTCGGCATGGGAGACCGTCGTTTGAATTGAAAGGCCAAGGCAGGATTGCAATATCTTGTCCAATTGATTCCATTTCTGGGCAATCAAACGATCGGAAGACGCTGTCCCGGAATTCGGATGCGCGAAAATCGGATAGAGGTTGCTGCGAACAAGAAGCAATGCTGGCACGCTCGCGGATGGCTTGTTCGGGTCGAACCTGGCAATAATTTTGTCCGTTTGCCGGCCGATGTCCGCGCCGCCGGGCACGCGCGACCAGGCGGTATCAATGCCGTCCATGATGTCATTGGTTGCCGGCTCGCCGTCGAGCACAATGAAATTTGCCGTGCGTGGACCGCCGCCGATGCCGGCGAAATTGCCAAAGCCCTGGCTTTTGTGCATGGCGCGGCTGCGACCGGCGATTTCGCCGAAGGAAATTCCCAGGACCGGATCGTTGCCATTGATTTCCACCCGCGGGCCGCCGGAAGAATTTGTGCCGCCGCGTCCGCCGAAACGGTTGTTTTGCAGGAGGCGCTTCGGTTGCCACGGTTTCAAATAATCGAGCTGGTCGGGAAACGCCTTGGGATCGCCGGCAAGTTTGAACGCCTCACCGGCGAGGATGGCAGAAGCGACATGATGTCCGTGCTGGCCTGGCGTCTGGTTCGTGGAAAAACCGGCAATGACCACGTCCGGCTGGAACGTGCGGATGACGCGCACCACGTCCGAAAGAACCTGTTGGTGGTCCCAGATGCGCAGCGTTTCCCGGTAATCTTTGGAATACCCAAAATCCATTGCGCGGGTGAAGAACTGTTCGCCGCCGTCCAGCCGGCGTGCGGCCAGCAATTCCTCGGTGCGGATGACGCCCAGCTCCTGGCCGAATTCCGGGCCCAGCACGTTCTGGCCGCCGTCGCCGCGCGTGACCGAAAGATAAGCGGAGCGGTAATGGCGTCCGCGCGCGAGGTAAGTGATCAGCTGCGTGTCTTCGTCGTCAGGATGCGCGGCGATGTAGAGCACGCTGCCCATTTCGCGGAAGCTCTCCAATTGCTGCAAAATGGCGGCCGGCGATGGGTCCTCGGCGGCCTGGCTGCCGAAAAATCCGATCAACAGGCAAACCGCAACTGCGGCGAAGCTGGACCGCCAGCGCCAGGGGGCTGGCGCGCGCCAAAACCTGTCGGGCCCTCGCACGGTTCAGGTTATTTCTTGACGGTGAACGGCACCGAGAACTGGGTGGTCTCCCACATGATTTTTATCACGCCGCCGCCCGATGAATCCTTATCGATGGCCAGCGTGAGCTGGTCCACCGGCTTGTCGAGTGTTTCCTTCTTCATGTCCACCCGCGCAAGGTCATGCGTCTCATCCACCGGAACACCCCATTTCCCGAGGTTCGTGCTGAACGCGAGTTTTGAGGCCCCGGCTTCCGACGGCACCGTGTAGAGGGTGTAGGCGCCGGCAGGAATCGTGGTTTCGCCGATCTGGATCGGCTGCTGGGTGATGAGGAGGGTGGCTTCGTCCGCCCCCAGGCGGTCGGCCTTGCCCCAGGGCACCAGCCCGCCCCAAATTTTACGAGGTTCGCCGGTCTTGGGGTCCTTGGTGTACGGACGACCGTAGGTTATGGTTATCCGGTCCCCCGTGCGTCGGTCGCCAATGACGGTGCTGATGGTTTCATGCGGGCTGATCCGTTTTTGCTGGGCCATCAACGGTACAGCACTGGCGATGATCGTGGAGAGAATGACTGCCGATTTGAATAATTTGTTCATGTTATTCCTCGTAGTTTGAATGGTTATCTATGGGATGACGTTTTGGGCCGGGCGGAGGTAACAGCCATCATTTATTTCAGGCTGGAAATCAGGTCATCATTCATCTTCACAAAGGAACTGCCGGGGCCTTCGGCCTTGATGGCCAGTTCGCTGGATTGCTTGGCGGCGGCAATGGCGCCGTCTTTATCGCCTTGTTTGGCCAGGATCTGGGCTTTCAGGTGGAACAATTCAAAGGCAATCCGGGGCTGGCCTTCCAATCCCGAGTTGACCCAGGCCTGCGCCTTCTTGAGGTCCAATCCGTGATTGTAATAAAACGTGGCGGCCTGGAAATAGAGCCCGGCATCCTTTTTGTCCGGCGACGCCATGGCCGCCTCAATCTGCGGGACCACCTTGCTGCTGACATCGACCTCCAGGTGGATGGGAACAACCAGTTTGTCCCAGACCAGGTTCAGCACCGCCGATTCGTCGCGGACATGGTTGAACTCGATCGTGAAGGTCTCGATGGCGGTATCCTTCAGCGTAACGGGCGTCGCTTTGAAACGCGTGACGTCATCCTTCGCATCGTACTGATAAGCCCCCCACTGGGCGGAATTCTTGTTCAGGATGACGGTCCATTCATTCTCGCCGGGGATGGTAAACAGTCCGTAGGTACCGGCGGCCATCTCGATGCCATTAAATTTCACCGGCGTATTGAAAGTGATCCGGGTGGCCTGATTGGCGCCGGTGCGCCACACCTGGCCGTAGGGAACGATGCCGCCGAAGATGGTGCGGCCTTTGACGCCGGGCCGGGAGTAGGTGATTTCAAAGTCGGTCAAACCGACGCGTTGTTTGAGTGTGCAGGCGGGGCTGGCGGCAGGAAAATCAATCTTGGGCGCCTGGGCGAACAGTCCGGGCGTGAAGACCAGCCCGGAAGCACACACGAGGGAACAAAGCAGTGTTTTTGCACTCATAGGTCTCGGGAACTTATAATAATCGAAACGGAATGGAAGCGGAAAGTACCGGCTGCCTGATTGCCCCGTCCGAATAGCAGCACAACCATGTCCTTTTTTTTGACAACGCAACCTCTTGCCGCGCGGGAACCTGCAAGAGCCCTTGAAATTTTGGCCAAGGTGTGAGATGAGTTTGTAATCGTTGCATCGCTGAGCTTGCTGCGGGAATCTTGACACCCGTGCATTCGCAGCAGCAGTTTGAAATCATGAAACCAGGGGCGTTCTGTTTAAACCGTAAGCGTGTGGCAAACATGGTAATGGCGTTTCTCGTTATCGGTGCCGCGATGGCATCCGCGATGGCAGCATCGGCGCAGGTTCTGGCCACGGTGGGCGCCTACGATGAACCGACTCAGGCGAACGCCGTGGATTTTGTCGCCGCCGGTTCAGCGTTGAACTTCAACCAGTTCAAATCCGATGTCGCAACGGCCTTCACCAACAATTTTGGCGGGGTCAGCCAATGCGAACTCATCGGCAGCGGTTCCGGCCCCTATATCTTTTCCTACGGCACCGACCAGACGAAGTTGCTGCGGCTGATCGGGGACGCCAACAATGACATCGGCATCACGGCCAGCAGTTCATCGTTTGCGCAGTCGATTTCACTCTCGGGCCTGTGGGTCAACCTGAGCCCGGAGATGTCGTTCGTCTTCAATGACACCTCCTCCGGCGTGACCAATGAACCGGTGATCAATTTCGGCCTTACCGTCCTCTCCACTTCCTTTTTCAGCACCGGCGATGTGACCGCCACCGCCCGGTTCAGCGGCGGCGGCCAGGCAAGCGCCAGCCGCAGCATCTCCGAAAGCAGCGGTTTGGGGGACACTTTCTTTGGCTTCGCCGCCCCGCCCGGCCAGTCCATTTTGAGCGTGTCGTTTACGAACAACACCGCCGGAGTCATCGAGTTCGACGACGTCGCCTTTATCACGGCGGTCTTTCCGACCATGAACCTGCAACTGATTGGCGGCACCTCGGCGCGGATTGCCTGGCCGATCAACGCCACGAGTTACTTGCTGGAGTCCACGACGAATTTCCCGACCTCAACCTGGACCAGCGTCACCAACGTCCCGGCCATAATCGGCAACCAGTTTGTGGTCACCGTCCCCTCCACCGGCGGGCAGAAGTTCTTCCGGCTGCGCCGGCCGTGATTGTATTTGGAGCGCGGTTGCCCCGGCCGCAGAACAATTCACCCTCCCCTCGGTGGAGAGGGCTGGGGTGAGGACCGGCGTTTGATCTAACTCATGACTTAAACATTTAACCGTGTTGGCGTCTGCTTCAATAAACTCAAACAATCTGCGGCTGCACTTTTTCCGGATCGACACCCAGGTCCTTAATCGCCTTGGCCACGACTTTCCGTTCCACCAGGCCTTTTTCCGCCAGCGCGTAGAGCGTGCCGATGACGGTGGATTCCGTGTCCACCTGGAAGAACCGGCGCAGGCGTTCCCGGGTATCGCTGCGACCGAAGCCGTCCGTGCCCAGCGTCATCAATCCGCCTGGCACCCACGGCACAATCTGGTCAGGGATCGTCCGGATGTTGTCCGACACGGCCACAAACACCCCCTGCTCCTTCGCCAGCAGCTCTTCGATATAGGATTTCATTGGCGCGGAGGTTGGATGCAGCATGTTCCAGCGCTGACAACGCAGCGCATCAGACCGGAGCAGTTTGTAACTCGTCGCGCTCCAGACGTCGGCGGACACGCCGTAACGTTCGGCCAGGATTTCCTGGGCCTTGAGCGCCGAGTTGATGATGGTGCCGCTGCCGAAAATGTGCGCTTTGATTTTTTTGTCCCCGGATCCGGGCTTGAATTTATACAGGCCCTTCAAAATGCCTTCCTCGGCCCCAGCCGGCATCGGCGGCATGGGATAATTCTCGTTGTAGAGCGACAGGTAATAGAAAATGTCCTCGCCCTCGGCATACATGCGACGCAGGCCGTCGACCACGATCACGGCCAGTTCATACCCAAACGCCGGGTCATACGGCAGGCAGGTCGGGACCGTGCCGGCCAGCAGCAGGCTGTGGCCGTCCTGGTGCTGCAAGCCTTCGCCGTTGAGCGACGTGCGGCCGGCGGTGGCAGCGAGCAAAAAGCCCTTCGCCCGGATGTCGCCCGCCAGCCAGAACAGATCACCGACGCGTTGCGGGCCGAACATCGAATAATAAATGTAAAACGGGATCATCGGCACGCCGTGGGTAGCGTAACTGGTGCCCGCCGCAACGAACGACGCCATCGACCCCGCCTCGGTGATGCCTTCCTCGAGGATCTGCCCGTCCTTCGCCTCGTGGTAATAGAGCAATGATTTGCTGTCGACCGGCTCGTACAGCTGGCCCTTGGACGAATAAATGCCGATGTCCTTGAACAGTGCATCCAGTCCGAACGTGCGCGCCTCGTCGGGAATGATGGGCACGATGTTTTTGCTGATGCCTTTTTGCCGGAGCAGGATGGTGATCAACCGCACGAAGGCCATGGTGGTCGAGGCGGCCATGGTCGAGCCTTTCAAAAATTCGGCGAACGCCTCGCGCGGCGGCAGTTCGAGTTTGGATGCGGCGGCGTTGACCTTGCGTTCCGGCAGAAATCCGCCGAGCGCCTTGCGCCGCTCGAACAGGTACTTCATTTCCGGGCTGTCCGGTGGCGGCCGGAAGAAGGGCGTCTCGGCGATGACGTCGTCGCTGACGGGAATCTTGAAACGTTCGCGGAACTCGCGCAGTTCCTTTTCGTTCATCTTTTTCTGCTGGTGCGAAATGTTCCGGCCTTCGCCGGCCTCGCCGAGGCCATAGCCCTTGACCGTCTTGGCCAGGATGACAGTCGGTTGCCCTTTGTGTTCGGCCGCGGCCTTATAGGCGGCGTACATCTTGCGCGCGTCGTGTCCGCCGCGCAGCAGTTTTTGGATCTGCCCGTCGGTAAGATGGTTCACCAGCTTGAGCAACTCGGGATATTTGCCGAAGAAATGTTTGCGGGTGTAGCTCCCGGGTTCGACGGTGTATTTCTGGTAATCGCCGTCCACGCATTCCTCCATGCGCCTGACCAGCAAGCCGGTCTTGTCCTTGGCGAGCAATTCGTCCCATTCCCAGCCCCAGATAACCTTGATGACATTCCAGCCGGCGCCGCGGAAGGCCGCCTCCAGTTCCTGGATGATCTTGCCGTTGCCGCGCACCGGACCGTCCAGCCGTTGCAAATTGCAGTTGATGACCCAGACCAAATTGTCGAGGTTCTCGCGCGAGGCGAGCGTAATGGAACCCAGCGTTTCCGGCTCGTCTGATTCGCCGTCGCCGAGGAAGGCCCAGACCTTGGGTTCATCAGCCCATTTCGTCATACCGCGCGCCTGCAGATAGCGATTGAACCGCGCCTGGTAGATCGAGAGGATCGGGCCCAGCCCCATCGAGACCGTCGGGAACTGCCAGAAATCCGGCATCAGGTAGGGATGCGGATAGGACGAGAGCCCGCCGCCCTCGGCGAGTTCCTGCCGGAAATGCTGCAAATGCTTTTCGTTGAGCCGGCCTTCGAGGTAGGCGCGCGCATAAATACCGGGCGCGGCGTGGCCCTGAAAATACACCATGTCGCCGGGAAAATGCTCCGTACGCCCGCGGAAGAAATGGTTGAATGCCACCTCGTAAATCGTCGCCGCCGAGGCGTAGGTGGAAATGTGGCCGCCGACATTCGTGGTGGAGTTGGCCTTTACCACCATGGCCATGGCGTTCCAGCGGATGTAGCTCTTGATGCGACGTTCGATGTCGCGGTCGCCCGGGAAAGGTGCCTGCCGGTCCGCCGGGATGGTGTTGACGTACGGCGTATTGAAGCCGCGACCGGCATCATGTGACGCGGCGTGGAGGCGCTCGACAAGCTTTTCCAGCATTTGCGCCGTGCGCTCCGGCCCCTGGTTCTCCAGCGCCAGTTCAAACACCGACTGCAACGACTCCGACCATTTGTCGCCGTTGCCACCGTCAGTCGGAGGGTGAGAACGCGAACTGTAAATTTCTTTTTTGTGAGCTTTCAATGTGTTATTTGACTTCTCCTATGGCGACAAATGCCGCCGACAACATTAGAGCAAAGTCACATGTTCAACGCCAGCGAAAACAATGATGGCACACTTTCCCATTTTGGTGGGGCGAGCGTCCTCGCGAGCCGTTTTCGCTATGCGTTGACGTGTCGAGGCCGGCTCGCGAGGACGCTCGCCCCACCGAATCAGGCACGCGCAAAGAAATGAAGCTGATTGATCTAACCCTCCCCTCGCCCGCTGAAAATCTGGCGGGCGATGAACTGCTGCTCGATTGGGGCGAGTCCGGCGAAGGCGAGTCCATCCTGCGTTTTTGGGAACCGCGCGAACATTTCGTCGTGGTCGGATAC
>Ga0265338_10005648_pt1 | contig 16241 bp, 15 predicted proteins | sample 42126metaG_FD_193579 | JGI IMG/M metagenome (GOLD analysis project Ga0265338, IMG submission 193579) | Rhizosphere microbial communities from Carex aquatilis grown in University of Washington, Seatle, WA, United States - 4-21-26 metaG | ecosystem: Host-associated > Plants > Roots > Rhizosphere... | reverse complement strand
GGAGCCCGCCTCCGGCTCGCTCAGCCCCATGCCGAACCGCAGGTTGCCCGCCGCCACCTTCGGCAGCAGCTCACGGCGCTGCTCCGCGCTGCCGTAGTCGACGATGGCCTTGGCGGCGAAGGTCACGGTGGGGATGAACGCGCCGACCAGCGCGCCCGACGCCCGCTGCATCTCCTCGGACACGATGCACAGCGAGATCTCGTCGGCCGGGCTGCCGCCGTACTCCTCGGGGACGGTGATCCCACACAACCCGAGCTCGGCCACCTTCGCGTACATCTGGGCCGGGTACGTCTCGGTCCGGTCCAGCTCCGCGACCAGGTCGTGCGGTGCCTCCTTCTCGAAGAAGGCGCGCAGCGTGCGGCGCAGCTCCTGGTGCTCGTCCGACAACTGGAAATCCATCGATTCTCCTCCGGGGTCCGGTGCGGGCCCGGGTAGGCGATCCCGTCGACGCCGCACCGTTCGGCCGCCAGCGCCGCGGCACCGGTGATGTCGAGCGAGTCACTGTCACCGTTCGGGCTGATGTCAATTCTCAAGCGCAGCGCTCCTCGCCGGCACGGCACCGCCGGGCCCCTTCACCCGGCGGGTGGTCCGACCGCGCCCGCCTCCTACGTTGACAGACATCGCCCGATCCGTCAACATCGGTGTTGACGGATGTACTGGAGTTGGCGGGCGCGTTCGCGCCCGCGCATAACTTGTCACCGAGCAGCAAGGCGGTCACGACCCATGCAACAGCTCAGGATCGTCGGCATCGGCGGGTCAACCCGCCCCGACTCGTCGTCTGAGGTGGCGCTGCGCATCGCGCTGGCCGCCTGCGCCGCCGCGGGAACCGAGACCACGCTGCTGTCGGCCGCCTCGCTCGCGCTGCCCTTTTACGACCCGGTGCAGGCCAAGCAGTCGACCGCGGCCGACGGCTACCTGCAGCGCACGGTGGTGCACACGCTGGTGCGCGCCTCCCGCTCGGCCGAGCCGGTTGGCTAGCGGGCAGGGCTCGCCCCAGCCGGGCGGGCTGCTCGACGGCATCACCGTCATCGCGGTGGAGCAGGCGGTGTCGGCCCCGTTCTGCACCCGCGCGCTGGCCGACCTGGGGGCCCGGGTGATCAAGATCGAGCCCCCGGGCCGGGGCGACTTCACCCGCCACTACGACGACGTGGTGAACGGGCTGGCGGCGCACTTCGTCTGGCTGGCGCGGGGCAAGGAGTCGGTCACCCTCGACCTCAAGCACCCGGCCGGCCTTGACCTGCTGCACCGGCTGCTGGCCCGGGCCGACGTGCTGGTCAGCAACCTGGGGCCGGGCGCGACCGGCCGGCTCGGCATCGACCAGGCGGCGCTCGCCGAGCGCTACCCGGAGCTGGTCACGCTGGAGGTCACCGGGTACGGCAGCAGCGGGCCGCTGGCGGGCAAGCGCGCCTACGACCTGCTGGTGCAGGCCGAGTCCGGCGCCTGCGCGGCCACCGGCTGGCAGGGGCACCCGGCCAAGCCCGGGCCGCCGATGGCGGACGTCTTCACCGGCCTGTACGGGGCGGTCACCATCCTCGCCGCGCTGCACGACCGCGGGCGGACCGGCCGCGGCCACGCCGTCGGGCTTAGCATGTTCGACGCGATGGTCGACATGATGGGGTACCAGGTGCACCACACGCGCGCCACCGGGGTGAACCAGGTTCCGATCGGGATGAGCTCGCCGGCCGTGTCGCCGTACGGCGCCTACCCGACCGCCGACGGCCAGACGGTGGTGCTCGGCACCACCAACGACGCCGAGTGGGTCCGGCTGGCGGGCATGATCGGCCGGCCCGACCTGGGCGCCGACCCCCGCTACAGCCGGAACCCGGCCCGGGTGGCGGCCCGCGACGAGCTCGACAAGGTCATCGCCGCCTGGTGCGCGGAGCGGCCGCTGGCCGAGATCCAGCGGGCGGCCGACGCCGCCGCCATCGGCAACGCCCGCTACAACACCGTCCTCGAGGTGCTCGCCCACGAGCAGCTGGCCGCGCGGGACCGCTGGCAGCCGATCGACACGCCGGCCGGGCCGGTGCTGTCGGCGCTTCCGCCGGCGGTGGTGAGCGGGGCCGAGCCGAGCATGGGGGCGATCCCTGGGCTGGGGCAGCACACGGCGGCGGTGCTGACCGAGCTCGGGTGCAGTGCGGCGGAGATCACGGCGCTGCGGGAGGCGGGCACGATCTGAGCGCGGCCCCGGCTGCGGCTAGCCGGCTGACGCCAGCCGGAACCAGAGGTCAGCTGCACCAGCCGACCAGTCGGACCCCGGTGATCAGCTGCGGCGTGATCGTGATGACCTGGTCCATCAGGCCGGCCGCCCACGGCTCAAGCGCCTCCCGGTAACGGTCGGCCAGGCCGGGGTCACGGACCAGCCTGGCCAGCCCGGTCGCGGCCACGCTCCACCCGGTGTGCCGGTCAGGGTCGATCGCGTCAGCCTGGTAGCACACCACCGCCCCGTCCCGGGACGCGTGGCCGGTAATCGCCGATCCCAGGTGGGAGCGGATGACGATCACCTGGTCGTCAACCAGGTGATTGACCGGCCTGATGGCAGGCAGCGCGTTCATCGTGAACACGATCCGGCCGAACGAGGTTTCCCGCAGCAGCCGCCAGCACTCCGCCGGGATCAGTTCCAGCGCCTGGCGCGGGCCTCTGCCCTGCGCCTGCGCCTGGCCATCGACAGTCATGGGTCCCCGCTCATTAGTTGCTGCCATCGTCAAGCACGACATCCTGCCGCTCAGGCAGGCGGCTGAGTAGTGACAAAAGTCCTGATACCGGAGGGCTGCCGCACGCGGCTGTCGGGCCCGGATGACGGCGCCAAGGGCGAACGCCTACAGGGACAGTTCCCGGCGCAGGCAGATCCAGCGGTAGCCGTAACCGCTGACCGCGAGCTTAGCCAGGTCGATGTCGCCGTACTCGCGGTCGGCGAGCATCTCGGTGGGCGAGTCAGTGATGTCCCCGATGCTGCTGACGTCGACGGTGGCGTCTTGATCGCCCAGGTTGTGCAGGAACAGCATGGTGCCGGCGGTGTCGTCGGCGCGGTGCGCGAGCAAGCCGGGCGGGGAGGGCACGTCGACGTGGTTGCAGGTGCCGGTGTTTATCTCCGGGCACTCGCGCAGCGTGCGCATCATCCGTTCGAACCAGGACAGCAGCGAGTCGGGGTCGTTGCGCTGCGCCCGGACATTGACCTTCTCGTAGCCGAAGGTGTCGTCGGTGACCACCGGCATGACCAGCCGGTCGGCGGCGGCGGCGGAAAAGCCGGCGTTAGGCAGCGATGACCACTGCATCGGCGTTCGAATCGACTCCCTGTCCGGCAGCGACAGGTCGTCGCCCATGCCGATCTCTTCGCCGTAGCGGATGACTGGTGTCCCGCGCAGGGTGAACTGAAGTGAGTAGGCCAGCCGGATACGGCGCTGGTCGCCGCCGAGCATGGGCGCCAGCCGACGGCGGATCCCCCGCCCGTACAGGCGCATGTCCTCGTCCGGGCCGAACGCGGCGAATACCTCCTGCCGCTGGTCGGCGGTGAGCCGGGACAGGTCGACCTCGTCGTGGTTGCGCAGGAACGTGGCCCACTGCGACCAGTCGGGCAGTGCCGGGGTGTCGCGCAGCGCGTCGATGACCGGCTCCGGGTCCTGCCGGGCGAGCGCCAGCATGATCTGGGCGTTCAGCAGGAAGTCGAACAGCATGTGCAGCCGGTTGGCCGAGCCGCCGCTGTCGCCGAAGTACTTGGGGAGCTGGTCGGGGTCGACGTTCGCCTCGGCTAGCAGCAGCGCGTCCTTACGCTGCCACTGCACACACTGGCGGAGGTCGGTGAGGAACCCGAAGTCCTTGCCCCCGCTGCTCTTGCCCGGCGTGGTGTACTCAATGACGAACGGCGCCGCGTCTATCCGGAACCCGGCGACCCCTAGCCGAAGCCAGAATGACGCGATCTTCTTGATCTCCTCGCGGACCCGGGGGTTGCTGATGTCGAGGTCCGGCTGAAAACGATAGAAACGGTGGTAGTACCAGGCGCCCGCGGTCTCGTTATACGTCCAGGTCTCATCCTGCTCGCCGGGGAAGACCATGCCCTGGTGCCGGTCCGGCGGCTCTTGCTCCGACCAGACGTACCAGTCCCGGTACGGCGAGTCGGGCGACGAGCACGCGGACCTGAACCACGGGTGCTCGTCCGAGGTGTGGTTGACCACCAGGTCGATGATGACCCGGATGCCGCGGCTGTCGGCCGCCTGCAGGAATTCGGCGAAGTCACCCAGCGTGCCCAGCCGGGGGTGCACGTTGTAGTAGTCGCTGACCTCGTAGCCGCCGTCCCGGCCCGGTGAGGGGTGGATGGGGTTGAGCCACAGGCAGTTGACGCCGAGCCGGGCCAGGTAGTCCAGCCGGCGGGTGAGCCCGGCGAAGTCACCGACACCGTCGCCGTCGGAGTCCTGGAACGTCTCGACGTCCAGGCAGTAGACGATGGCCTTCTCGTACCAGCGGTCAGTCATCCCCCTCGACTGTCCGCGGCCGGCGGCGGCAAACCTGATCCACTAGGACGGGCGCCCGCCGTTGACCCACATCAGCGAGCCGGTGGTGTAGCTGGCCGCGTCCGACGCCAGGTAGACGATGGCGGGGGCGATCTCCTCGGGGCGCCCGATCCGGGCGAGCGGGATCTCGGGCAGGTAGCGCGGCAGCAGGTCGTCGCCCGCCGGCCCGCCGGACTCGCTCTGCACCAGCCCGGGCACCAGGCCGTTGACCCGCACCTTGGGCGCGCAGAAGACCGCCAGGTACTGGGTCATCGCCCACAGCGCGGCCTTGGACGCGCCGTAGGCGAGCGAGGTGCCGCGCGGGCGGAAGGCGGCACCGCTGATCACGTTGATGACGCTGCCGCCGCGGCCGTCCATCATCGCCGGGACGAGCCCGGCGCACAGCTGGTAGGGGCCGGTCAGGTTGGTCGACAAGACCGCGTCCCAGTCGTCCGGCGTCACCCCGAGCACCGGGGCGGTCCGGGTGCCGAGGGCGTGCGCGTTGTTCAGCAGCACGTCGGCCTGGCCGAACTCGGCGTTGATCCAGTCGATGAGCGCGGCAGTGTCCTCCGGGCGGGACACGTCGCAGGCACGGGGCGTAACCTTGGCGCCGGTCTGCTCTGCGATCCCGGCCGCGACCGTTCGCAGCCGGGTGTCGTCGCGGGCCAGCATGACCACGTGCGCGCCTGCCTCGGCTAGCGCCTGTGCGGACGCCAGCCCGATGTTCTTGCTGGCGCCGGAGACGACCGCGACCTTGCCGTCAAGCCGGAGCAGCTCCGGCAGCCCGATGTTTCCCACTTCAAGTCCCCCTTAACGCAATGCCACGGCGCTGACCGGCGAGCCGACGGCCCCGGTGACCGGCAGCACGTGCGCGGCCAGGAAGCAGTCCCAGCGGCCGTCGGCCGCGCACGCCGCGGCCAGCTCTTCCAGGTACCAGTACTCGCCCAGCCACAGCCCCATGTCGCGGATCGCGACCATGTGCAGCGGGACGAAGTAGTCGGCGTAGTAGCCGGCCAGCTCGACGGTGGCGTTGTCCGCCGCCACCGCCGCGACCCCGCGGGAGTGCAGCCAGTCGGCGCAGTCGAAGGCGAGACCGGACTGCTGCCCACGGAACTCGCGCCATGAGCCGGACTCCCGGTAGACCGCCATGCTGCCGGTGCGCACCAGCAGGATGTCGCCGGACCCGACCTCGACGTCCTGGGCCGCGCACATGGCGTCCAGGTCGGCCGCCGCGATCAGCTCCCGCCGCGGCACCTCGCCCGCCGGCCGGCCGGCCCGGCCGAGCCGCACGAAGTCGAGCAGCACCGCCCGGCCGCTCATCCGGCCGGCCGCGTGCTCGATCCCGTTGCGGGCGGCGCCGGCCGCGGTCACCTCCGCCGCCGGGACCCCGTTCCACATGTGCCCGTCGTAGTAGACGTGCGCGAGCCCGTCCCACTGGGTGGAGCACTGCAGCGCCATCACGATGTAGTCGTCGGTGAAGCTGGCGCCGCCCGTCAGCTTGAGGGGGGAGTCAGTGCCGGTCGCGGTCATGAAGTGCAGGGGCGCACCCCGGGGCGGTGCGCTCGGCCCGGTCGCGTCGAGCGGCAGCGACAGCGGCACCGTGACGCCGGTGCGGACGCTGCGGGCGGCCGCCGCGCGGCGCTCGGAGGTAATCAGGTTGAGCGTGCCGACCTGGTCGTCGGCCCCCCAGCGGTCCCAGTTCGACAGCCGCCGGGCCGCGTCCGCGAACACGTCCGGCCCGAGCTGTTTCTCACCTAGCACTGCCACGTCACACCGCCGTCACGTTGTGGGTCGCCGACGGGCCGCCGTGACGCGGCTTTGCGCTCAGCCGGTCTTGAGCCCGTCGAGGAGCATCGAGGCGAAGAACTCGCCTACTTCACGAAGAGTGTTCCGCCCGCCCGGCCGGTACCACCGGTGTACCCAATTGCACATCCCGATGATTCCGTACATCACCACGCGAGCCTCGATATCGGACCGGAATATGCCCGCCTCCTGGCCCTGGAGAATGATCTCGAGCAGCGAGGCGTGATAACGCTTGGCCAACTTGGCGAAATCGTCGGCGGCATCTCCGAGCTTTTCCAGGTTCTGCCCGAGAAAGACGAAACTCTCCGGCCAGCCCTGCTCGTAGGAATCCAGGTGGCTGACGATCGCGTCGCGGAGCTTGTCCTCCGGCGATGCGCCGGATTCCATGATCGCGTTGATCCGCTTCTCGATGTCGGTCAGCGGCCCGCGGACCAGCTCGACCAGCAGCTCTTCCTTGCCCCGGACGTAGTAGTAGACGCTGGCACGGTCGATGCCGACCGCCTCCGCCACGTCACGCAGCGTCGACTCCGCATAACCCTTGGTCCGGAAGACCTCCGCCGCGCCGGCCAGGATCTGCTGCCACCTGGCATCGGCGGCCCGGTCGCCGGAAGACAGCATCCGCTGGCGTTCCCGGCGTTCTCCCAGTGTCATGCGTGCTGCCTTCCTTACCGTCCAGTAGGCCTCGATTCTAGCCGGTCATCGCTTTCCTCCCGTCGCATCGGCAGCCGATTCAGCCGGACGGCCGAACGCATTCTGGGCGGCCTCGCGGGCGAAGCCGGAGGCGTGCGCAATCGCGTCCAGGTGGGCGCCCGCGCGGATCGCGTCGCGCACCGGAAGCGCGGCGGAATGGTGATCGGCGCCGGCCTTCTGCAACTGCAGCCAGCCGGCCGGCAGCCGCGCCAGCCCGGCCGCGTAGTCGCTGACCGCCTCGCGGAACCCCTCGGCCGGCAGCACCCCGGCCGCCAGGCCCCAGCGCTCGGCGTCCGCCGCCTCGATGGCGGTGGCGGCCGGGTTCAGCAGCAGGGCCTTGGCCCGGCGGGGCCCGAGCAGCTTGCCCAGCAGCGGCGCGAAGTAGCCCGCGCCGATGTGGGCCTTGGGCAGTTGCAGCCGGGCCGACGCGGTCATGAAGCCGAGGTCGCAGCTGAGGAACATCAGCATGCCGATGCCGATGGCGGGCCCCTGCACGGCGACGATCACCGGCTTGCGTGACTCGGCGATCATCCCGCACACGGTGGCCGAGGTGTCCAGGATCCGGTTGAGGTCGGCGACCGCGTCGGCCTCGTCCGGCCGGCCCGCGGCGAACTCGTTCAGGTCGAGGCCGGCGCAGAAGACCGGGCCCGCGCTGCGGATCACGATCACCCGGACCTCATCGTCGGCGTCGGCCGCCCGCAGCCGCTGCTGGAGAAGCTGGAACATGGGGCGGGTGAGCGCGTGCCGCCTGGCCGGGTTGTCTAGTTCGATGTAGTCAACCCCGGCCGCAGTGCCGCCGCCAATGGTGCCGGGCTCGGTCACGCCAGGCTCCATTGCCAGCTGCAGAGCACGTCGGTGAGCGCCGCGCAGGCGTCCTGCTGCGCGCAGCGGGCGTTCGGGCTGAGGTGATCCAGGCCGAAGAAGCTGTGCCCGACCCCGGTGTACCGCAGCAGCTCCACGCGGCCGCCGTCGGCGCTTACCCGCGCGGCCCAGTCGCGCTGCTCGTCGACCAGCGGGTCGTACTCGGCCTGCACCAGCACGGTCGGCGGCAGGCCGCCGAGCCAGCTGCTGCGCAGCGGCCACACGTAAGGCGAGTCGGACTTCAGCGCGCCGGGATGGTACTGCTCGGCGTACCAGTGCATCCCGCTCCGGCCGTCGATGTCTCCCCGGTCGAAGCGCTGGTAGGAAGGCCGGGTGAAGTCGTGGTCGAGGACCGGCACCACCAGCAGGGCCGCCCGTATCGGCAGTGCCCCGCCCTCGTCCCGCAGCCGCAGCAGCGCGGCCGCGGCCAGGTTACCGCCGGCGCTCTCCCCTGCCAGGACCAGCGCGCCCGGGTCGCCCGGGAGCCCCGACTGGCCGGAAGCGAGCCAGCACAGCGCGGTCAGCACCTGCTCTAGCGCGGCCGGGTAGCGGTGCTCGGGCGCCAGCGGGTAGTCGAGCGAGACCACGGTGGCGTTCAGCCCGGCTGCCAGGGCCCGGCAGGTCCGCTGGGTGGCCGCCGTGCTGCCCGCCACCCAGCCGCCGGAGTGCAGGTAGAGCACCAGCGGGCCGTCGGCCGGGCCGGGGGTGACCCGCATCCGCAGCCGCGCGCCGCCCCAGCGCACCGTCTGCTCCGGCTCGGCCGCCGCGTCGGGCAGGCCGGACAGCTGGAGGCGGAGGGCGGACCGGCGCCGGGCCTCGGCCGCGTCCATCGCGTCCGACGGCACCGACGGCGTGGCCTGGCCCATCGCCTTGCCCAGTTCCCGCAGCGCCGGCTCGAGTGGCATCGTTGCCTCCCTTTTCCCGTCCGGTCTCGACCGTTCTAGTTTCCTCGTTAACCGAGCACGTCCGCCAGCCGCCGGGTGTCGGCCGCGCGGGACCGCCCGGGCTCGATCAGGAACCGCGTCGGGTTCAGCGTGACGTCGGCCCGGGTGAACGAGCCTGAGATCGGCTCGGTCGCCTTCAGCCCGTCGGTCTCGCCGCCGGTCCAGAAGCCGCTGTCGAACTCGGTCACGACCGGGCGGCCGCGGTCGGCCCGGCTGATCTCGAAGACCCGCTCGAACTGGGCGATCCAGGGCTGGCCGGCCGCGATCACCGGCCGCAGCCCGCCCACGTAGAGCACCGCCGAGGGGGTCACCGGCATGGGCGCGAGCAGGCTGGCCCGCAGCACGGGGCGGCCGGACTCGACCGCCAGGTCGATGCGCTCGTAGCGGCGCTGCAGCCTGATGTCGGCCACGGCCGACCGGTAGCCCCAGCGCGCCTCCATGTCGGCCGCGATCGCGGGGTCGTCGATCGCCGCGCCGAGCACGTAGCGGCGCGCCCGGGCGCCCGCCCGGCACTGGACGGCGACCTCGACGGTGCGGAACGAGCCGCGCTCGGCGGTGGCGGCGACCTCGTAGGCCATGATCACCAGCACCCCGGGGGTGAGCGGGTGCAAGGCCGGCGGCAGCAGCTGGCGGCATACCTCGATCGGCGCCTCGAGCGCCAGCTGCAGCACGGTGGCCGGCATCGACGGGGTCGGCCGCCGGGCGACCTCCTGGCCGAGGTGGCCCGCCCGGGACAGGTCGATCTGGTTCAGTCCGTCTAGCGGCATGTCACGCTCCAGCCAGGGTGACCACGCCCGGCTTCAGCCGGGGCATCACCTTCTCCGCGAACAGGTTGACGCTCCGCCGGGTCTCCTCGGCGTCGAGGCACTCGGCGGAGTTGATGATGAAGTTGATCCCGTCGACCCCGATCGCCTGCCAGCGCTCGATGGTGTCCACGATCTGGTCGGGGGTGCCGACGCAGGCGCCCTCGGGGACGCCCTTGGTCTTATCCGAGCCCGCGTCGCGCTGCGCGATGGTGGGGATGCCGCCCAGCGTGGGGTAGGCCGGGGTGACCACCACCTCGCGGGTGTGCAGGTTCTGGTCGGCCAGGTACTGGAACTCGGTGGCGAGCCTGCCGCCGCGCTCGGCCGCGTAGTCGGCGTCCTCGTGGCAGTAAAGGAAGTTGACCGTGTAGACGGTGTTGTTCTGCCGCCGGAAGGCGGGGTCCAGCTCGAGCTCGGCCTGGATGGCGCGGTACTTCTCGATCCGCACCGCCAGCGCGTCGTAGCCGGAGAAGTTCACCCCGAGCCAGCCGAGGCCGCGCTCGGCCGCGTCGATCTCGGTGCCCGGGCTGCTCACCGCGACCCACATCGGCGGGTGCGGCAGCTGGATCGGCCGTGGCAGGATCTGCCGCTCCGGGATGGAGAAGGTGACGCCCTGGTGCGAGAACAGCGGCGAGTTCCACATCCGGGGGATCGTCTCGACGTACTCCGACCAGGACTGCTTGGTGGTGTCGGGGTCGCCGTAGAATCCGCCGAGCTCGGTCCAGGTCGACGAGCGGCCGGTGCCGAAGTCGACCCGGCCATCGGACAGGATGTCGAGCACCGCGATCCGCTCGGCGACCCGCACCGGGTGGTTGATCTCGGGGACGCAGACCACCACGCCGTGCCCGAGCCTGATCTGCGTGGTCGCCGTGGCCAGCGCACCAAGCAGCACCTCGGGCGCACCGGAGTGCGAGTACTCGGCGAGGAAATGGTGCTCGACCACCCACACGTGGTCGAAGCCCAGCTTGTCCGCCAGCACCGCGTCCTGGACGCTGTGCCGGAACACCCGCGCCTCCGCCTCGGGCGTGGCCGGCCTCGAGACGGAAAGCTCGAGGAAGAGACCGAATTTCACCTGGTGCCTCCACATCAGCCCGCGATAAGACCGGGCAGGCCTTCGCTACGCGTGATCTCGATTCAATATGATTCCGGCAGGCCTGTCAACGTCAACGTTGACGCTGCACCCGGGTCGCGGCCGCCGCCGGCAGGCACCGGCCGGCTACCGCGCCTCGGCCGTCAGCAGCACCGCGGCCGGGTCGTGGTAGAAGCTGCCCGCCCCGATCAGCGCCGTCCGCGCGCCGGCCGCCTGGCGCTCACCGCAGTCGCCGCGCAGCTGGCGCACCGCCTCGGAGTAGTACCCGGCGCCGCCGGTGCGGCCCTGGGACAGGTTGCCGCCGTTGGTCGACATCAGCGTGCGCCCCCCGTTCAGGCGCAGGATGTTCTGCTCCTTGTCCCAGGACGACTGGAACAGGTCGGTCGCCTCGCCCAGGCCGCAGAAGCCCGCCGCCTCGGTGAACGCCAGCGCGTTGACGGTGAAGCCGTCGTAGGCGTAGAAGAGGTCGGCGTCCTCGACCGTCAGGTCGGTGCGCTCCCACAGGCCTTCCATGGCCCGCCAGGGGCTGAACTGGCCCCAGCCGAGGCCGTTCTCGTAGAACTCGCCGATCTGGGTGCCGCCAAGCGACATCGCGTCGATGTAGACCGCCTGGCCGGGCAGGTCCCGGGCGCGCTCGGCGGTGGTCAGCACAAGCGCCTCGCCCGCGTCGACCGGGACGTCCATGTCCAGCAGCTGCATCGGCGTCCAGATCTCGCGCGACGCGTGGTAGTCGTCCAGCGTGATCGGGGTCCGCGCGGCGGCGTTGGGGTTGCGCGCGGCGTGCGAGCGGTTGTTGACCGCGATCCGGCCGAAGACGTCCTTGGACACGCCGTAGTCGTGCATGTAACGGGCCATCCAGGCCGCGTACGGCTCGCCGTTGTGGTACCAGCGCTGGGCCAGGTCGGTGTTGCGCCAGCTGCCCGCCCCGGTGATCTCGGCCTGCCGCTGGCGGAACCGGTCGCCCGCGGCCGACTGGGACATCTCGGCCCCGCGCCGGTAGGCCTGCACCAGCAGCAGGGTGTCGCACAGCCCGGTCGCGACCGCCTGGGCGGCGTAGACGAAGCACGAGCCGAGCCAGCTGTTGAGCACCCAGGTGGTCTTCTCGATGCCGAGCGCGCCCTGCACCGCCAGGTAGGTCGCGTCGCCGACGGAGAAGACGTCGCGGCCGCTGCCGACGATGCCGTTGATCTCGGACTTGTCGACCCCGGCGTCCTTGATCGCGGCGATGGCCGCTTCCAGCGCCAGCCCCAGGTAGGTCTTCTTGGCGTCCCGGAGGTAGGGGGTGGAGCCGACTCCGACCACCGCGACCTGACCGCGCAGCGGGTTCCTAGCCAACCGGGGCCTCCTCGCTCGGCTGAGCTGAATCGTCACCTGCGGCCGGGCGGAACGCGGGGGCCGGCAGGCCGCCCCGCTCGATCCAGGTCAGCTCGACCGGCAGGTCATGGCGCAGATCGGCGAACTCCATCCCGTCGACGGTGGACAGGTACCGCAGGCCGGGCTGCTCGGCCAGCTCCACCCCGATCAGCACCACCGAGCCCTGCCGCTGGCCTGCCTTGTCGTTCGCCCGCGGCTGCCGGACCTGGGTGAACAGGTGCACCCGGCCACGCCCGCTGACCTCGGTCGGCGTCACCGACCAGGACCAGCACCGCGGGCAGATCGGCCGGTGCGGGTAGACCCAGTAACCGCAGTCGTCGCAGCGGTTGATCAGCAGCCTGCGCTGCAGCAGCCCCCGGTAGTGCTCGATGTTGTCGTAGGTGATCAGCACGTCGGGATACCGGGTGAAAACCTCGTCATCGCTGACGGTCACGAAACCTCCGCATGGTCGGACTCGGCCTGGTTGACCCGCACAGCGTCCCGCAGCGCCAGCTGCTGGATCTGCACCCGGTCGAACTTGTTGCTGCCGAGCCGGGGCAGGGACGCCACGAAGATCACCTCACGGGGAACCTTGAACCGGGCCAGCCGGGCCCGGAGCCAGTCAAGCAGCGTGGCCTGGTCCAGCTCGGCGCCCTCGTGCAGGATGACATAGGCCCGGCCGATCTCGGTCTTGCGCGGGTCGGGCACGCCCACCACCACGCAGTGGAACACCGCCGGGTGCTCGGCGACGGTGCGCTCCACCTCCTCGACCGAGACGTTCTCGCCGCCGACCTTCAGCATCAGCTTCAGCCGGCTGGCGTAGGTCACGTAGCCGTCCTCATCGACGGAGATCAGGTCCTCGCTGTGCACCCAGCCGTCGGCGTCGATCATCGCCGCGGTCGCCTCCGGGTTCTTCCAGTAGCCGCGCATGGTGTTGCCGCGGACCCAGGCCTCGCCCACCACCCCCGGCGGCACCTCGGCCCCGGTCTCCGGGTCGACCGCCTTGACCTGCTGGCCGCGCAGCGGCCTGCCGTTGGTCCCGCGCTGCTTGGCGGGCGGGTCGCCCGGCCCGCACATGGTCACCGCCCCGTAGCACTCGGTCAGCCCGAACGGATTGATCAGCAGCGAGACTCCTGGCATCAGGACGTCCGACCCGTGCCCGCCCGGACGGGTCATCCGGACCGCGGAGAAGTCGCGGCCGGCCGCCAGGGCCGAGGTCACCAGCTCGTTGGCGAGGATGCCGAACATCACGGTGCACCGCTCGGACTCGATCAGCTCCCCGGCTAGCGGCGGGTCGAACGCCTCGGTGAACACCAGGCGGCCGCCGACCGCCTGCATGGTCTGGATGCCCCACAGGCTGCCGCCGCCGTGGAAGAACGGCATCGCGCTGAAGAAGGCGTCGTCCGACGTGAGGCCCAGGCGCTCGGTGTGCGCCTGCCCGTAGCGGACGATGCCGCCCTGTTCGAGCATGACGCCCTTGGGCCGCCCGGTGCTGCCCGCGGTGTACTTGATCATCGCCAGGTCGGCGCCGGTCACCGCGTCACTGGCCGCCCCGGCCGCCGCGGCGGCGGCCGGGTCACCGTCCGCCAGCTCGCTCCACTGGTGGAAGCTGGCATGACGGGGCTCGCCCCCGGGTTGGGGAGCACTGCGCTGGAACACCACCACGTTGCGCAGGTCGGGCAGTTCCGGGCTGCAGAACGCGCCCGGGGTGGTGGTGGGGCCGGCGGGGGCGAACTCGGGGGCGATCCTGGTCAGCGCGCCGAGGAAGTCGACCTTCCGGAACCGGTCCTGCACGATCAGGTGCCTGGCCTCGGACTGGCGCAGCAGGTAGCCGGTCTCGGGCGGGGTCAGCCAGGTGTTGAGCGGGACGAGAACCGCGCCGAGGCGCATCACCGCGAAGTAGCTGATGATCCACTCCGGCCGGTTGGTCATCCAGATCGCCACCCGGTCGCCCCGCCTGACCCCGATGCCGAACAGTCCCTCCGACAGCCGCTGCGCCCGCGAGGCGACCTCGGCGTAGCTGAGCACGCGCCGCTGCCGGTCGTCGTCGACCTGCACGTACGCGACCTTGCCGGAGTACCGGCGGGCGTTGCCCGCCACCACCTGCCAGACGGTGCCCGGCTCGGCCTCCGCTTCGCGCGCGCTCACCTCAGGCGCCCGCCCGGGGGAAGTTGAACACCCGCCGGGCGTTGAGCTCCGCGATCTTGCGGGCCTCGTCGTCCGGGACGTCGGCCAGCGCCTCGGCCAGCATCTTGCGGCTGTGCGGCCAGTTGCTGTCCGAGTGCGGGTAGTCGCTCTCGAACATGATGTTGTCGACGCCGATGAGGTGCCGGTTCGCGATCCCGGCGCGGTCGGAGATGAAGCAGCCGAAGATGTGGTCCTTGTACAGCTGCGACGGCGGCACGTCCCGGTTGATGTTGTTGTACCAGCGGTGCCGCTCCCACACGTAGTCGATCCGCTCGAGCAGGTAGGGCAGCCAGCCGATGCCTCCCTCGGACAGGGCGAACCGCAGCCCGGGGAACTTGTGGAAGGTCGGCGACGTCAGCAGCTGGGCCATCGCGAACGCGGAGTTCAGCCCCATCACGGTGATCTCGTTGACGGTGTTGCCGGTCAGGCCGCCGTCCGGCGGGATCGCGTTGGACTTGCCTGAACCGCCGAAGTGGACCGAGACCGCCAGGTCGGTCTCCTGGGTCGCCGCCAGCAGCGGGTCCCAGTAGTCGGTGTGGTACGACGGGAAGCCGCGCATGTGCGGCAGCTCGAGGAAGGTGTAGGTCTTGGCGCCCTTGGCCGCCACCCGGTAGAGCTCGGCCACGGCCGCGTCCATCTCCCAGTAAGGGAGCATGACCACCGGGATCTGCCGGTCGGGGGCGTAGGCGCACCACTCGTCGAGGATCCAGTCGTTGTAGGCGGTAACGCACGCCTTGGCGAGCTCCTTGTCCCTGGCCGCCTCGAACACCCGGCCCGCGAACCCGGCCATGTTGGGGAAGCACGACTGCGCCCAGACGCCGTCGATGTCCATGTCCTTGATCCGGTCGGCGATGTCGTGGCAGCCCGACCGCATGTCGTCGTAGGTGCGCGGCTCGACGCCGTATTCTTCCTTGGGCTTGCCCGCCACCGCGTTGAGCGCGAAGTTGCCCGCCTTATCGCCCTCGTAGATCCACCAGTCGTTGCCGTCGGGCAGCCGCTCGATGTGCGGGATCGCGTCACCGAACTTGGCTGGCACCCGGTCCAGCCAGACCCGGGGGTGCTCGATTACATGGTCGTCGACGGAGATTACCTGGGCATCGTCTGGCAGCGGCATTTGCTTGAATCACTCTTCCTCATCGTTGAGTGAACGCGCTGGATCACGCCTGGTGGCGGGCACGCAACCCGTCAACGCTCATGTTGATCCGCCTGCGCCGATCTGTCAACACGCACGCGACGGGCACCCCCGCCCCTTCTTCAACAGGTGTGTTGACAAGCGTCGCGCGGCCAAGCAGAGTGACAACCATGCTGATGAGGCAGATCCTGGCCAACGCCGCCTGGGCCACCCCGGACGCGGTGGCCGTCCGCGACGGCAGCTCGGTGCTCACCTTCGGCGAGATCGACGACCGGGTGCACCGGCTCGCCGCCGCCCTTTACCAGCGCGGGATCGGGTCCTCATCGCGGGTCGCGCTGATGGCCGAGAACTCGTTCCGCTACTTCGAGTGGTATTTCTCCTGCTGCGAGACCGGGGCGGTCGCGGTGACCGTGAACACCCGGTGGACCGCGCCGGAGATCGCCAGCTACCTGGAGGCGATCGAGCCGCGGGCGGTGCTGGCCGACATCCGCCTGGCGGACCTGGTAATCGACGTGCTCGGCAAGACGCCGTCGATCACCGACGTGTACTGGTTCGACAGCGAGTCCGCCCCGGGCCAGCCGCTGCCCGCACTGCCAGCCGCCGGCTACGGTGCCGCCAACCGTGACTACGAGGACACCATCGCCCGGTCGCAGGCGGCCGACCTGCCGCCGGCCGACCCGGACGCGCCCGCGATCATCGCCGCCACCAGCGGCACCACCGGCTCCTACCGGGGCGCGGTGATGAGCCAGCGGGCAACCTGGTCGGCCGGGCTCGGCTGGACCACCCGGCTGCAGTTCACCAGCGCCGAGCGGGCACTGATCCCGCTGCCGCTGTACTTCGCGGGCGGCTCGCCCAACTGGACGCTGGCCTTCTTCACCGGCGGCGAGACCATCC
>Ga0265338_10005647_pt1 | contig 16241 bp, 14 predicted proteins | sample 42126metaG_FD_193579 | JGI IMG/M metagenome (GOLD analysis project Ga0265338, IMG submission 193579) | Rhizosphere microbial communities from Carex aquatilis grown in University of Washington, Seatle, WA, United States - 4-21-26 metaG | ecosystem: Host-associated > Plants > Roots > Rhizosphere... | reverse complement strand
CGACGACTACCGACTACAAGATCCTCATCGGCGGCGAGCTCGTAGACGCAGCGTCCGGCGAGACGATGGACGTGATCGCGCCCGCGACCGGCGAGACGATCGCGAGGGTGCCGCGTTGCGCCGCGGAGGACGTCGACCGCGCCGTCGAGGCGGCGCAGACCGCCGCGTCCGAGTGGCTCGAGAAGACGCCGAAGGAGCGCTCCGAGCTCCTCCACGCGCTCGCCGGTGTGCTCGAGGACAACGCGGAGGAGCTCGCGCAGCTCGAGTCGGTCAACGTCGGCAAGCCGCTCATGGCGTCGCGCGACGAGATGCCGTTCTCCGCCGACAACCTCCGCTTCTTCGCGGGCGCAGCCCGCAACCTCGAGGGCAAGTCGGCCGGCGAGTACATCGAGGGCTACACGTCGATGATCCGGCGCGAGCCGATCGGCATCGTCGGCGGCATCTGCCCGTGGAACTACCCGCTCATGATGGCGGTCTGGAAGATGGGCCCCGCACTCGCCGCGGGTAACTGCCAGATCCTCAAGCCGTCCGAGCAAACTCCTCTATCGCTTTTGCGTTTCGTCCAACTTGCTCAGGACGTGATCCCGGCGGGCGTGCTCCAGGTCGTGACCGGCGACGGCGTCCCCGTCGGGCAACGGATCGTCGAGCATCCTGCCGTCGGAATGGTCTCCATCACCGGCGACGTCGAGACGGGGAAGACCATTGCCCGCACCGCCGCCGACACGGTCAAGCGCGTTCATCTCGAGCTCGGCGGCAAGGCGCCGATGGTCGTGTTCGACGACGCCGACCCGAAGGCTGTCGCCGAGGGCATCCGCCTAGCCGGCTACTGGAACTCCGGCCAGGACTGCACCGCCGGCTCGCGCGTCATCGCCGGGCCGCGCATCTACGACACGCTCCTCGAGGAGCTCATCCCTCAGGTCGAGTCGCTGAAGGTCGGCGACCCGCTCGACGACGAGACCGAGATGGGCTCGGTCATCTCGCAGGACCAGCAGACGCGGATCCTCGGCTTCCTCGAGCGCGCCTCAAAAGCGACGATCCTCACCGGCGGAGGCACGACCTCGGGCGGCGGCTTCTTCGTCCAGCCGACCGTCGTCACCGACGTGCAGCAGACCGACGAGATCGTCCAGAACGAAGTCTTCGGGCCAGTTGTCACCGTCCAGCGCTTCGCGGACGACGACGAGGCGATCCGCTGGGCGAACGACGTCCGCTACGGCCTCGCCGCGTCGGTCTGGACGCGCGACATAGGCCGCGCGATGAATGCCGCGCGCAAGCTCCAGTTCGGCTGCGTCTGGATCAACGACCACCTCCTGCCGCTCGCGTCGGAGCTACCGCACGGCGGCTACAAGCAGTCCGGCTACGGCAAGGACATGTCGATCTACTCCATGGAGGAGTACACGCAGCTCAAGCACGTCGCGGTGAAGATCGACTAGAACGTTGTCAGGTTCACCGTGGTGGCGCTCGTGATCAGCGAGTTCCAGAGCTGCGTGAAGCCGGGCTCGCAGCTGCCCCGCACCGTGATGGTCCTACCGAGAGCCGTGATGAACATCGCCGACTCGTCGGGGAACGTCCCGGGGCACTGGTCATTCTTGAAGTCGGCGAAGCCTTTTCGCACGAGACCGGAGAGCTCCGCGTCCTTTCCGCTCGTGACCGGCTTCGGCTTGCCGTACGGAAGGCCGGTCGTCGTCACCGCGCCGCCCGGAGCGATCGTGACCGAGTACGGCCTCATGGTGCCGCCGCTCAGGCCGAACGTGATCTTCAGATTCTGCGTCCCGGAGCCGCCGCAAGCGGCGAGCCCGAGCGCAAGAACGGCGAGAAGGGTGAGCCGGCGCACCGCCTCGAGGGTAGCGCGCCGGCTCTGTCGTTCACTCGAGCACGTTGATGTGCCGCTCGGCGCACATGCGCTTGAGGACGTCGGGCCAGATGCTGACACTCACCTCGCCGAGGTGCGCCTTGCGCAGGAGGAGCATCATCGTCCGCGACTGGCCGATCCCTGAGCCGATCGAGAGCGGGATCTCGTCCCGCATGATCGCCTGGTGGTACGGCAGGTCGAGGAAGTCGAGCTGCCCCGAGAGCTCGAGCTGGCGGCGGAGCGAGTCCTTCGTCACCCGGATCCCGCCGGACATGAGCTCGTGCCGCCGGTGCGTGACCGGGTTCCAGACGAGGATGTCGCCGTTCAGGCCGTGCATCGGGCGTCCGTCGGCCGAGACCGTCTCGGTCGACCAGTCGTCGTAGTCGGCGGCCCGCAGCTCGTGCGGGAGACCGTCGGCGAGCGGCCAGCCGATCCCGTAGATGAACACCGCCGGGTGGTCCTGGAGCAGCGCCGTCTCCCGCTGCTTGCGCGGCAGGTCGGGATACATCGCGAGCACGTCCTCGGCGTGGAAGAACTCGAGCTTGCCGGGCAACGGCGGGTACGCCTCGGCGAGCACCGGGTACCGTCCGAGGAGGACGTCTTCGGCCTCCTTGAGAACCTTCCAGATCCGGTTCACCGTGTCGGTGAGGTAGTCGAGCGTGCGGTCCTCGGGCCGGATCGCCTTCTCCCAGTCCCACTGGTCGACGTACGCGCTGTGGTCGTGGTCGAGGAAGTAGTCCTTGCGCACCGCACGCATGTCGGTGAGCAGGCCTTCGCCCGGCTCCATGCCGAACTGCCGGAGCGCCATCCTCTTCCACTTCGTCGCGGCCTGCACGACCTCGGCGTCGATCGGGTTCTTCTCGTGGTCGTTCGCGACGTGGAGCGTGACGGGCGTGCGTGAGCCGTCGCGGTCGAGATAGTCGTTGACGCCGCTCTCGCGGTCGACGATGAGCGGCACCTGGACGAGTGTGAGGTTGAGTTCCCGGCACATCCCGTCCTCGATCACGCGTTTCGCGGCGTAGAGCGCCCGCATCGTCTCCTTCGGATCGAGGAGCGGTTCGTAGTCGTCGGGGAGGATCTTCTCCACCTCGTCGTAGTCGCCGATGCCCGGGCCGGCCAGATCGGCTTCCTTCAGGGAAGTCGTCGTCATCGTGTCTCCTTCCGCGCGGATGGTCTTCACCCGGAGCTTCCGTCCGGGCTCGGGCGCGCGAATCAGCGGAAGGGCCGATCAGGCCTACGGACGACCCGCAGGCGGTTCTCGCCGCTAGCTCTTGAGCAGGGAGCCCAGCATCCCCGCCGCGCCGCCGACCGACGCGGACTCGCCCGCGTTGTGCGTCTCGAGATACGGCTGGATCGCTGCCGCGAGCGCTGCCATTGAGATCGACTGGAGCCAGACCTTGCCCTGTCCGGTCAGCCGTGCGAGGAACAGGCCGTCGCCACCGAAGATCTTGTTCTTGATGCCGGGCACCGTCGTCAGCTCGAGGCTGATCGACGCGTCGAAGAGCGCGACGTGGCCCGGGTGCACGCGCAGCTCGTCGCCGACCGCGAGGTCGATCTCGACGACGTCGCCCGTCATCTCGACGAAGGCGAGACCCTGGCCGGAGAGCCGCTGGAGGATGAAGCCCGCGCCGCCGAAGACCCCGGCGCCGATCTTCTGCTGCATGTGGACGTTGAGCTCGACGCCCGGCTCGCTACAGACGAAGCCGTGCCGGTGGACGACGTACTCCTGGCCGCCGCCGACCTGAACGGGCTTGATCTCGCCCGGCGCCTTTGCCGCGAAAATGACCGACCCCGTTCCCGTCTCGACCGTGTAGCTCGTCATGAAGAACGTGCCGCCGCTCATCGCGCGCTTCGCTGCGCCGAGGAAGCCGCTCTTCTGCTGGCCGGCGCCCATGCTGGTCGCAAGTTGCACCGGGCCGCGCATCCACGCGAGCTCGCCCGACTCGGCGATGACCTCATCGCCCGGAGAGAGCGTGATCTCGAGAATCGGCGTCGTTCCGCCCTTGACCTCGTGCTGCATGTCGGCCTCCTGCTCGGTGTCCGACTGATGCTCTCAGAAGTGCACGGGCGACGTGCGCGGCGATGAAGCCGTGCCCGCCGCCCGTGACGAAAACACCCTCAGGACTACTACTTCTCCACCACGAGGTGGCCGATGAACGAGCACGCCGGCCCGTCCGGTCCCTGGATGTAGGAACCGTTGGTTGCGAAGCCGGTGAACGCCGTCTTCTGGTCGGACGTCGAGACCGAGAACTCACCGTTGCCGTACTCGGTGGCGAAGCCCGGCGACTGGGTACTCCCGTACGAGGTGTTCGACGCCTGGCGATTGTCCCCACTGTTGAAGCTGCCGGCGTAGACGCTGTCGTCCCAAGCGAACGACGAGCCGTCCTGCGCGCTCAGGACGTTCGTGACGGCCTGCACGCCCTCTCCCTGCGAGCAGTACCCGCGCACGGTGAACGGCCCGACCGTCGCGAGGTCGACAAAGTGCTGCGCCACGCCGAACCGCTTCGTGCCGGCCACGGCGGGAGTGGCGACGGTCTTGTTCCACGTGATGACGGAGGTATCGCCCGGCTTGCCCGCCGGTCCGCGCTTGCCGACGATGCATGTCCTGTGCCCGTACTTCGCTTGCGTGCTGAGGTCGCCGTACGAGTCGCCCGCGTCCTTGCGATCGACGTACACGCACAACCTCGTGACCGTGGTGGCCTTCGCCGTGCTGTGGGCGACTCCGGCGAACGCACGCATGGTCAGCCCCCCGACACCACCCACGACGACGAGCGCCAGCACCGCTGCCGCTCCCAATGCCCATCTGCCTCGCATGTGCCCCTCCCTTTGCCCTGATTCACAGCAACTCAGGATGCTGTGCCCTATGCGCTGCGATCCTACGGGTGGCCGCCGGAGCGCGCAAAGTTGGGACGGAGGAACAAGGCGCCTAGCGGATTCGAACCGCTGTAAACGGCTTTGCAGGCCGCTGCCTAACCACTCGGCCAAGGCGCCGAACGGCGCTCATCGTATCCGCGCCTATCCGAGGACTTCGTCGAGGAACCCAACGGCGCGGCCGTACGCGTCGATCCGGTTCGCGAGCTTCTCGAGCATGTGTCCTTCGTCCTCGTAGATCACGAGCTCGCAGCGAATGCCCTTCTCGGTGAGCATCCGGTGGATGTATTCCGACTCGCCGACCGGCACGCGGGGGTCGTTGCGTCCGTGCTCGAGGAAGAGCGGCGCGCGAATGTCGTCGAGCCGGCTCGCAGCCGAGACGTTCCAGAGGATCTCGCGGTCGGTCGCGAGCGAGCCGTACTCCCGCTCGCGCGCGGCACGCCGGTATTCCGACGTGTTCTCGAGGAACGTGACGAGGTTCGAGATCCCGACGAACGAGATCCCCGCCGCCCACAGCTCCGGGTGGAAGGCGAGCGACGCGAGCGTCATGTAGCCGCCGTACGAGCCGCCGTAGACGACGGCACGCGACCCGTCGATTTTCGGCTGGGCGGATAGCCACGCGTGAAGCTCGGCGAGGTCCCGCACCGAGTCGAGGCGGAGGCCAACGTCGTCGAGGCTCATGAAGCGCTTGCCGTAGCCGCTCGAGCCGCGGACGTTCGGCGCTGCGACGGCGTATCCGCGCTCGAGGAGGAACTGCGTGATTGCGCCGCCGCGCGGCGACAGGAAGGGCTGCCACTGCGACTCCGGGCCGCCGTGCACCGTGACGACGACGGGAAACGGGCCGTCTCCTTCCGGCGTGAAGAGGAAGACCGGGATCTCCTCCCCGTCGAAGCTCGCGAAGCGGTGGAGCTCGGGATCGATCCCCTCGAAAGGCCCGTCGCCGGTCAGGCGGGTCAGCTCGTCCGCGTCGAGGTCGTAGACGTAGGCCTCGAACGGCTGTCGCGGCGACGAGTAGGCGAACGCGAGCTTCGAGCCGTCGGGCGAGAAGACGGGCTTCGCGAGCCACCACAGGACCACGCCTCGGCTGGGGAGCTCGATCTCGCTGCGGAGAGCGAGTGTCGCGGGGTCTCGCAACTCGAGCCGCGACCAGCCGTCCTCGTTCGCGTGCACGAGGAGCGTCCGGCCGGCCGCGTCGATCGCGCAGTCGAGATCCCAGCTCGAGTCGAGGACCTCGATCCACTCCCCTGTGGCGAGGTCGTAACGCGCAAGCGAGCGAACGTCGCCAAACGCGCTCGTCGTCGCGTAGAAGCCCGACGAGTCGGGGAGCCAAGCGGGCGTCGCGTATTCGGCAGCGCCCTCGTGCGGCGTGACGTGGTGGACGTCGGCGGTCTCGACGTCGAGGAGGAACAGGTCGGAGTCACCGGCGCGCTCGACGCTGAGCCGTTCGGCGACGATCCAGCGCCCGTCGGGCGAGAAGCTGTGCGCCGCGACGTACCCGCGCAGGTCGAACGTTCTTTCCTCCCCGCTCGCAAGCGTGCGGACGACGACCTCGAAGTCGACTCCGTTCCCGCGGTTCGTCGTGTACGCGAGGAGCGAGCCGTCGGGTGAGGCGATCGGCGTCCAGTGGTTGAAACGCGGATCGACGACGAGCGGCTCGAGTGTGCCGTCGTCCCCCCGGAGGTACAGCTGGGTGCGCTCGTTCCCGCCTTCGTCAACGAGGGCGAGGATCCGCCCGCCCGGCAAGAACGCCCCGTCGACCGGCTCCGGCAGGTCGGTCAGCTGCTCGACTTCCCCACCTTCCACGGCGATCCGGAACAGCTGCCGAACCCCCGGCCGATCGGAGGCAAGCAGGAGCGACGTGCCGTCGGGTGCGAACGCGAGCGGCCACGTCGCCGACAGCTCGAGCAGCTGTTGAAGCGACTTAGACAGCGACGCTCGCGAGCTCGGAGATGATCTCGTCGCCGAACGCTTGCAACGTCTCCTCCTGCCCGTGGGTCATGAGGTAGATGTTGAACTGGTCGACGCCGACTGCCTCGAGGTCGCGCAGCTTCGCCTTCGCCTGCTCGACGGTGCCGAGCACGCAGAAGCGGTCGCAGATCTCGTCGGTGACGAACTCGCCGTGCGCCGCGCCGACGCGCGAGTGGTCGTTGTAGTCGTAGAACTTCCGCGCCTGGACGTAGTCGGTGAGCGCCTTCGGGACGGCCGAGCCGTCGGTGCCGTACCGGTCGATGAGATCCATGACGTGGTTCGAGACCATGGCCGGGAACCAGCGCACCTGATCACGCGCGTCGGCGAGGTCGTCGGAGATGTGCGCCGGCGCGCCAACGATGCACTTGAGCTGCGACGGGTCGCGGCCGGCCTCCTCCGCCGCGCGGCGGGCGGTGTCCATGATCCAACTGATGATCTCCGGGTCGGCGAGCTGGATGATCACGCCGTCGCCGACGCGACCCGCGACCGCGAGCGCCTTCGGGCCGTAGCCCGCGACCCAGACGGGGATCTCCGGGAGCTCCTCCCGCACCCACTTGAGCTGGAGGTCCTTGTCGTTCCAGTTGACCTCGCGGCCGTTCATGAACTCGCGCACCATCGCGAGCGCCGCCTCGAACTCCGCGACCTTCATCGGCTGGCGGCCGATGTACCGCACCGCGGAATCGCCGCGGCCGACACCCATGACCATCCGGCCGTCGGAGAGGTCGTGCAGCGTCGCGTACGAGCTCGCGAGCACCGTCGGGTCGCGCGTCGCCGGGTTCGTGACGAAGTGGCCGAGCTTGATCGTGGACGTCTCGCGCGCCGCGACCGCGAGCATCGGGATCGACTCCTGCCAGAGGACGTGCGAGTCGTACGTCCACGCGTACCCGAAGCCGTGCTTCTCGGCGAGCTGGATGAGCTCGAGCCAGCGCGAGAACGGCGGGTCGGGCAGAACGGTGACGCCGAAATCCATCGCGTGAGCCTATATCGGCGCCGCGTTTCCCTAGGCTAGACCAGTGCCTGGGACCGGCGACTGCATCTTCTGCGCCATTGGCGCCGGCGGAGACGCCCTCCGGACGACGAGCGAAGACGTCGTTTACCGCGACGAGTCGACCACGGCGTTCGTTGCGGCGAAGTGGTGGCCCGGCAACGCGGGCCATGTCCTCGTGATCCCGAACTGCCACGCGCGCGACGTCTATGAGATCCCCGACAACGACCTCGGGGCTGTATATCGGACGGCGAAAGGCGTGGCCGCAGCGATCCGGCTGAGCTACGGCTGCGAGGGCACGTCGATGTTCCAGCACAACGAGCCGGGCGGCGGCCAGGACGTCTTCCACTTCCATGTGCACGTCTTCCCGCGCTGGACGGACGACCGGCTCTATGAGCGGACCGGCGAAGCGCGCTGGACGACGCCCGAGGAGCGCGCGCCGTACGTCGCGCGACTCCGCGAGGCGCTCGGCTAGATCCGCTCGAGCACGACGACGGGGATCTCGCGGCCGGTCTTCTCCGCGTACTCGTCGTAGTGCGGCCACATCTCGTTCATCAGGCGCCACAGCCGCTCGCGCTCCGCGCCTTCGGCGACGCGCGCGCGGGCGCGGAACGTGTCCGCCTTGATCTGGACGCCCACCTCCGGCGTCTTCGCGAGGTTCTCGTACCAGCCGGGATGCTCGGGCGCGCCGCCTTTCGACGCGACGATCACGGGGTTGCCGTCGCCGTCGAGGTCGTAGATGAGCGGCGTCGTCGTCTCGTTGCCGGTGCGCCGGCCGGTCGTCGTGAGGAGGAGGATCGTCGAGCCCTCGCGCCAGATGTGACCCTCCTCGCCGTCGGTCGCGCGGTAGCGGTCGACGTGCTCTTGTCCGAAAAGGACCGTCATGCGAATGCCTCCAGTGTCTTCGTCGTCAGGGTGTCGAGCGCGCGCACCGAGAGCTCGAGGTGCTCATCGGATGTGTCCTCGAGCTTCGTGTGCGAGAGCCCGCGGAGGGACTGAACGAAGACCATGACCGTCGGGATTCCCGCGCGCGCGACCTCGGCGGCATCGTGGAGCGGGCCGGACGGCAGGCGGTGCGAGGTACCCGAGACCTCGCGGATCGACGCCTCCGCGAGCTCGATGAGCCGAACGTCGAACGGGATCGGCTCGATTCCCCAGAGCCGCTGCCATGTCACGTCGATGTTCTCCGTCTGCGCGAAGCGCTCGCTCGCCTCGTGGGCGAGCTCGAGCAGGCGCGCGAGCTTCGCGGCGTCGAGGTGCCGCTGGTCGAGGAGCTGCTCGGCTGTCTCGACGACGGACGTGACGATGCCCGGCTTGCAGACGACGCCGCCGGAGGTGCAGACCGCGCCATCCCCCACCTCCGCGGCGATCGCGCGCAGCTCGAGCTCGAGCCTCGCCGCACCGGCGAGCGCGTCGCGGCGCTGGTCCATCGGCGTGGACCCGGCGTGCGCCGCCTGGCCGCGCCACGTGATCAGGTGGCGCTCGACGCCGAATGTGCCGAGGACGACGCCGAGCGGGAGGCCGAGCGACTCGAGCACCGGCCCCTGCTCGATGTGCAGCTCGAGGTAGGCGGCGGCGTTCTCGAGCTGGGAGCGCGCGTCGAGCGCGCGGTCGAGGTCGACGCCGTGTTCCGCGAGGGCGTCCGGAAGCGCAACCCCCGCGGCGTCGCGGCGCTGACGCAGCTCGTCCTGATCCGCCATAGAACCGCCGGCGGAGGAGGAGCCGAAGAGCGACCGCCCGAAACGCGCGCCTTCCTCGTCCGCCCAGTTGACGACGCGCAGCGTGAGCGGCGGCGTCCCCTCCTCCGCGACGCGGCGCAGCACCTCGACGGCGGCGACGACGTTGAGACAGCCGTCGAGCCAGCCGCCGTTCGGGACGGAGTCGATGTGCCCGCCGAGGAGGAGCGCGCGCTCCGACTCGCCCGCGAGCGTGAACCACTGGTTGCCGGCCTCGTCGATCTCCTCCGTCGCGCCCGTCGCCGCAACGCGGTCACGCAACCACCCGCGCGCCGTCTCCCACGTCTCGGTCCACGCGACGCGCTGCGCGCCGTTCTCGTCGCCGGTGAGTGCCTGCAGCTCCCGCAGCTCGGCGACGACACGGGAGGGCTCGAGGGACATGGTGCGACTCTACACATGCGAATAGCAGGGCTTTTGCCCCGCGACTTCGCTGCCGATGAGATACCGTCATGTCGATCTTGGGGTCCTCTGGAGTCGTCCGCTGCGCGCGTCTCGCGTGTCTCATTGCCGTTTCCGTCCTCGCGGCGTTCGTCTTCGCGGGCGCGTCCGGAGCTGCGGCGGCGTCGAGCCGCGCAAAGGGCATCGACGTCTCGAACTGGAACGGCACGATCCACTGGACGAAGGTCGCGCACGGCGGCTACCGGTTCGCGCTGGGCAAGGCGACCGAGGGAACGACGTTTGAGGACGGGACGTACGCCGCGAACCGGGCCGGCAGCGAAGCCGCCGGCGTGATCTTCGGTGCCTACGACTTCGCCCGCCCGTCGGGCTCGAACCTCGCCGCCGTCACGGCGAGCGCAACGGCGCAGGCCGACTACTTCCTCGCCTTCGCGACTCCGCAGCCCGGCGAGCTGCCACCCGCGCTCGATCTCGAGGCGACGGGCAAGCTTTCGGCGCACCTGCTTCAGGCATGGACGGTGGCGTGGACGCAGGAGGTCTACGCGCGCCTCGGTGTCCACCCGTTCGTCTACTCGTCGCCCGCCTTCTGGCAGGAGTACCTCGCCGATTCGACCGCGGTCGCCGCGGCCGGCACGCCGCTCTGGATCGCGCACTGGACGAGCGCGCGCAGGCCGTGGGTTCCTGCCCAGAACTGGAACGGCAAGGGTTGGACGTTCTGGCAATGGACCGACTGCGTCTCCGTGCCCGGCATCGCCCATTGCGCCGACGGCGACCGCATGAACGGAGCGAGTCCCGCCTCGCTCGCGATCGCGCCGTACTCGCTGGACAAGCCGACTATCTCGACCTGGCCGAGCATCCTCGGGACTCCCGAAGCCGGCAAGTTCCTCTCGGCAGTGCCGGGGGTCTGGAGCGGCGGAAAGCCGCTCGCCTTCGCCTACCAATGGCGCCAGTGCGACGCCGCAGGCGCGAACTGCGTCGACATCGCCGGAGCGACGCGAGAGTCGTACCGGCCGACGAGCGGCGACGTCGGGCATTCCCTGCGCGTGCGCGTCACCGCGGCCACCGCCACGGTCAACGCCAGGGCGACCGCGTCGGCCACGGTGGCTGTCTCTCCGGACGGCACCCCGCCGACCGCGCGACCGGCGAACGTCCACGCGCCGGTCGTTGTCGGAACGCTCCAGGTCGGCCAGAAGCTCACGAGCACGGCAGGGACGTGGAAGGGATCTCCGACAAAGTTCAGGTATCGCTGGCAGCGCTGCGACTCGAGCGGCCTCAACTGCGTTGCGATCGCGAAAGCGCCGCACCCGGCGTACACGACGACGCCCGACGATCTCGGCGCGACACTCGCCGTCGTGGTCACGGCTACAGGCGCAGGCGGCTCCACTTCCGCTCCTGCCGTCAAGACGGAGATCGTCGCCCCTGCGCCGCTGCCGCCGCTCTCGACCGGCTCGCAGACCGTCGTCAAGGGCGTCGCCGGGAATGTCGGGACGATCGACGGCCGCGCGACCGCGACGTGGCAGCCGGGCGCCGTCCCCGCCGGCCTCACCGTGCAGCTCGACAGCTTCGACAAGGGGCTCGCCGTCGCCGGCAGCGGTGTCGCGCTCCGCGTTCCCGATCTCCTGAGCACCGAATTCGCATGGCCCGTCGAGATCGACTACGCGACCGCGGCTCCCGCACAGACCGTCCTCGGCTACTCGACGGGAGGCAGGGTCTTCGAGACGGTGCCGGCGCTCGACTCGCCGCCGCTGCCGACCGGGCAGACGGTCGGCGCGTACACGGTCGGCGACGGGTCGGCGCACGTCCTGACGCGCACCCCGCTCAAGCTCGGCGTCTTCACCGCGGGCGCTTGGGGCGACCCGACGTACACCTCGTCAACCGGGCCTAGCCTTACGCAGGAGACGCCGCTTTCCACCTTCGTGCGCGCCGATCGGACCGTGCTCCTCGTGACGCGGCTCGCGGCGGCGGAACAGACTCGGCTGACCGCGACGATCACGTCGCCGACCGGTACGACCGTTTCGATCCTCCCGAAGGGAAGCGTGCTCGGGAACAAGCTCCCCGCGGGACGTCCGCTCCGGTCCGCCCAGGCCGAGCGCGACCGCCCGGGCTCGATCCGCGTCCGCCTCCGCTTCAACGGCCGCCGCCTCGCCGCGGGCACGTACACGCTCCGCGTCGTCGCCGTCGACCCGTGGAACCGCGCGAGCGTCAAGCGGTTCCGCTTCTCGCTGTCCTAGCTTTCTTCCGGCGCGCGCGGCTGTTAGGGTCGCGCGATGCGGCCGCCGTGCGCCGCCACCCCGGACTAGGAGCCGACATGCGTCGCACCGTCCCGCTTGCACTCGCCCTCGCAGCCGCAGCCACAACCGCAGTGTTTGCGGCCGCGGCATCGCATTGGCAGCAACTGCCGACCTCTCCTCTGGGCACGCCGTACGAGGCGAGCGCCGTCTGGGCCGGCAGCGAGATGGTCGTCTTCGCGCGCACGCAGCCGCACCCGCCGAATTCCGTCGATGCCGCCGCGGCCTACCACCCGGCGACACACTCCTGGACGACGCTCACGCCATTCCACGGACCGAGAGGCAGCTACAACGGCTCCTACCAGACGCTCTGGACCGGCAGAGCGGTGATCGTCCTAGGCCCGGTCGACGCACAGGCTTACTACCCGAGAACGAATCGCTGGCGAAGACTGAGGCACGACGCCGAATCGAACTCTCTCCTCGTCTGGACGGGTCACCGCGTCATCTCCTGGGGCGGAGGCTGCTGCGGAAGCGAAACGGCCGCGGGCAGCATTTTCAACCTGAGAACGAACCGGTGGCACCCGATCGCCGCTTCGCCGCTTGCGCCGAGCGATTCCCCGGCGGGCGCGTGGGATGGACATGAGATGATCGTGCTCGTCTCCGGCATCGATCCGTTCGGCCACCCCTACCCCGCGAGCGACGCCCGGGCCGCCGCGTACAACCCTGCAACCAACCAGTGGCGGCGAATCGCGCAACCACCGGTGAGCGGAGGAGGAACCGGCATTTGGGACGGGCGCGATGTCCTGTTCGTGGGCGCACCGACCGGTCTTGCGTATTCACCGGCGACTGACCGATGGCGGACGCTGCGGCGGATGCCCGCCCGCCGCCGTAGCGACGCCTCTGTGACGCACGCGGGGAGACGCGTGCTCGTCTGGGGCGGGTCGGCCGCCGGACGCACCGGCTTGGAATACATCCCCCGTGCGAACCACTGGTTGTCATTCGGCAGGGCGCCCATCCCAAGCAGTTCCTATCCCGTCACAGCGTGGACGGGAAGGACGTTCCTCATCGTCGGCGGACTTGGCGCCTCGGGCGGCGCCTCGTGGACGCCCTAAGCGCTAGCGGTCGCTGATGCCGGTCGGCGCGCCGTAGTCGGCGAGCAGCTCGAGGAACGGCGACGCGGGAAACGCCTCGGGGCCGAGCACGCCGACGCCCGTCCACGCTCCGGCGTCGAGGAGCTCGAGTGCGACGACGGGATTGAACGCGGTCTGCAGCACGACCGCCTGATGGCCGTAGTCGCGCATTGCCTGCTCGTTGTCGACGACGTGGTAGAGGTACGTGCGCCTCGGCTGCCCGTCCTTGCCGGTGCCGGTGACGTACGTACCGGCGCACGTCTTGCCGCGCATCCGGTCGCCGAGCTCGGCCGGGTTCGGCAGCGCGGCAGCGACGACGTCGCGCGGCGCAACCTCGACGGACTTCACCTTGACCGGCTTCGTGCTGTCGAGACCGAGCTTGTGCAGGGTCTTGAGCACGTCGATGAACTCCTCCCCCAAGCCGTACTTGAACGTCACGCGGTTGCACTCGATCCAGCGCGGGATGAGGACGACCTCCTCGTGCTCGACGTTCACGCATTCGAGCGGCCCGATCCCCTCGGGGAACTCGAACACCTCGGGCTCGGAGAACGGCTCGGTCGTGAACCAGCCGCGGTCGCGCTCCCACACGAGCGGCGGGTTGAGGCACTCCTCGATCGTCGTCCAGATCGAGAACGTCGGCGCGAAGTCGTAGCCGTCGACGACGAGGTCGGCTCCGTCGCGCACTCCGATCTCGTCGATGTCGGAGAAGAGCTCGTCGGCCGCGTGCCGCGCGAAGACGTCCGATAGGCCGGGCTCGACGCCGATGCCGGCGAGACAGAGGACTCCCGCGTCGCGCCATTGCTCGTCCTGGTCGAGCTGTTCCTGGCCGAGCAGCGTGTCGGAAGAGGAAAGCGTCATCGCCATGTCGAGATACGTGACGCGCGCGTCGAGCGCGGCGGCGAGAAGAGGCGGGTTGAAGCGCGGGTCGCAGGCGTTGAGCATCGCGTCGGCCTTCTCGGCACGCAGGAGCTCGGCGACGGCCCGGGAGTCCGACGCGTCGAGCTGTGCCGCACCGAAGCGCTCGTCGACCGCGGCGGCGCGCTGCGCGCGCGCGAGATCGACGTCGGCGAGGACGAGGCGCTCGACGAAGTCGCGGCGCGCGGCGATCGCAGCGGCAGCCGCGCCAACGCCGCCTGATCCGACGACGACGACTCTCATGGGGATGCGTTGACGTCCGGGATGAGGGGAGACTATGCCGGGGCGTTCTTCCGGAGTACGATCCGACCCACGCAGGATCAAGAAAAGGGGAGCTTCATGAAACGGAGAAACGCGATCGGAGCGGTGCTCGTTGCCGTGTTGGCGCTAGGCGCAGCAGCCTATGCACTCGCAGCGCCAGGAGCAGGGGCGGCGGGAAGCACGGCGCCTGTCCTCAGTATGACCCTCACGGTGACCGGCCAGAAGCAGGGCGTCTTCAGCAAGCCACTCATCCCCCTCTCGGCCCTCTCGCACGAGATCGTCTCGCCGCGCGACCCGTCGAGCGGTCTGCCTACCGGGAGGCGTCAGCACAAGCCGCTGTCGGTAACGATGCAGTGGGGGCCGACGACGCCGAAGTTCATCATGGCGCTCGTGAACAACGAGAACCTCACGTCGGTCCTCATCGGCCTGCTGCGCAACGGCACGAAGGTAGCGACCATCAAGCTGACCAACGCGAACGTTTCGCATTTCGTCCAGACCAACCAGGACGTCCAGTTCGACTTCACGTACCAAAAGATCACGTGGACGTGGGTGGACGGCGGCATCACCGCCCTGGACGACTGGTCAGCGCCGACGACGTAGACCGTCAGAACGGGACACGGCCCGGGGCGCTGGCTCCGGGCCGTGTGCGCTGCAAGACCGCGTCCGCCTTCGCCTCAACGACCGCCGCCTCGCCGCAGGCACGTACACGCTCGGACCGAGGCTCTCCCGGCTCCGGCGAGATAGCACCTTTGCTATATATCTGATCCATGTCCCCAAGCTCCACGTCCAACGTGCTGAGCGTGGTGGGGGTGTTAGTGCTGATCGTCGTCATCATCGCGACGCCGGTCGGCGCCATGCGCGCCCGCAGTTGGCCGCTGAGGGTTGCCATCCTGATCCTCGTCCCAGTGATAGGAGCCATCGTCTTATGGATGATCGCCATTCAGGTGAGTGGACTCAATGGCCCTTGAACTCCAGCAGGAGCGAAAGCGCAGCTTTCGCGAGCTACTTAGCGCGTCTGCGGGAAGCCGAGGTCGACGCGCGACGTCGCGGGATCGGGCCAGCGCGACGTGACGACCTTGCCGCGCGTGTAGAAGTCGATGCCCTCCGGCCCATAGATGTGGCGGTCGCCGAAGAGGGACGCCTTCCAGCCGCCGAAGGAGTAGTACGCGACCGGGACCGGGATCGGGACGTTGATCCCGACCATCCCCGCGTTGACGTCGAACTGGAACTGCCGGGCGACGCCGCCGTCTCGCGTGAAGATCGCGGAGCCGTTCCCGTACGGGCTCTCGTTCACGAGGCGCACCGCCTCCTCGTACGTCGCGACGCGCGTGATGCTGAGCACCGGCCCGAAGATCTCGTCGTCGTACGCGCGCATGCCCGGCTTGACGTTGTCGATGAGCGACGGGAGCAGGAAGAAGCCTTCTTCCGGCGCGCCTTCGCGGCCGTCGACGAGCACGTCGCCCTCGTCGAGGTATGACGCCACCTTGTCGCGGTGCTCGGCGGTGACGAGCGGCCCCATCTCCGACGCAGGATCCATCCCGTCGCCGACCTTGACCTTCGGGATCCGCTCCTGGATCGCCGCAAGGAGCGGTTCCGCAACGTCGCCGACCGCGACGAGCATCGAGACGGCCATGCAGCGCTCGCCGGCCGAGCCGTAGGCCGCCGAGACCGCCGCGTCGGCGGCCATGTCGATGTCGGCGTCGGGCAGGACGATCATGTGGTTCTTCGCGCCGCCGAGCGCCTGGCAGCGCTTACCGCGGGCGGTCGCGGTCTCGTAGACGTAGCGCGCGATCGGCGTCGAGCCGACGAAGGAGACGACCGCGATGTCGGGATGCTCGAGCACCGCGTCGACCGCGACCTTGTCCCCCATCACGACGTTGAAGACGCCGTCGGGGACGCCCG
>Ga0265338_10005646_pt1 | contig 16243 bp, 30 predicted proteins | sample 42126metaG_FD_193579 | JGI IMG/M metagenome (GOLD analysis project Ga0265338, IMG submission 193579) | Rhizosphere microbial communities from Carex aquatilis grown in University of Washington, Seatle, WA, United States - 4-21-26 metaG | ecosystem: Host-associated > Plants > Roots > Rhizosphere... | reverse complement strand
GAGAGCGGATTCCGCAATTTGAACAGCCTCCACAATTGTCAAGTAAGGGTCTTTAACAATCTTCCGCAGCGCATCCCGCACGGACGCGGAAGCAGGTGCGGGTTCGTGCTGTAACGCATCCTGCAAAATGTAAAACGCATCTTCATTACTTCCGATGGTTCCTCTATTGTCAATAATGCGGCACACTGCTTCCGCCGCCTGACGCAGACCGGGAGACGAGACAGGCTTTTGATCTTTATCCCATTTCGAACCTTTGAAATGTACGGGGCAATTTGCAAGCCTGGCCACAGATGGATTGGGGCAAATGCAAACAGGAGGCTGTTCAGCCATGAAATGTTGCAACAATTTGCTGGCGCCCTTTCGAGTCTCTTCGTCAAACTCCGTCCATGCCGTTCCATCCCCATGCCAGCCATCAATGAGCTGACAAACATTATTCAAAATCTGAACGATCTCATCATTATTCATAATTTTTCATATTTTACGGAAACTCAACTTCATCAGACATCGGCACTTTGCCGCTCTGAATTGCTTTTAATGCCTCAGCTCTACTCTTGAACTGATGCACCTGCTTGGCCGGTCTATGCTGGGCCTGATAGGCTCCTAATATTTGCTCCTGCTTCAAACCCGCCATGGCATCATTTCTCTTCTTAATCGAGAACAGCATTTTATCCGGCATCAGTTTATTCTTTGCGTCCTCAACCGACTCATGAAATGCAGGCGTATGCACGTTCACGGTATCACCGTCATAATCCATGTTCATCCCAGTCGCCACAAACGGATTAACCATTATGGCGTTACCTTCTACCCGCTTCGGCCACCCGGACACAATAGAAAACTTGTGCCAGGCCGGACTCCGGGAATAAATCACCGGCCGCTCCTTCATCTCCAGATTCAACGCATTATCCGCATGCTCCGATCGATCACGCACATGTCTCACAGCTTCCTCCATCTTCATGCCACCACGGACTAATCTCCGTTGAATATACGGGGCATAAAGCGTCCAGGCCATATCGTGCGGGATTCCAATCTGATTCATGTCGTACGAAGGTTCGACAGCCACCACACTACGTCCTACATAGTCTTGCGGCTTGCTCAGCATCTTTCTCATGGCGAATGACCATTTAGGCCCACTGCCAGTTACCTTCTTCAAGAACCCACTCACACTTCTCTCCTTGGTCTTCGGACTGGTCGGCTCCCCAAATCCATACAGTGCCTTGGCCGCATCATATACTTGGAGGTGATGCTTCTGCTGTGCTGCCTTGCCAAAGGTCTGTCCAATCTGCTGGTTGACGTCCCGCATATTAATCAGGTCGCGGTATAGCTCATTGGCGTCTCCGGGAATAAAGACGTCGCCTGCGGCCGTAAAGGGCCTAAAGACGGGCGGTATGACTGGCACCCGGCTGATCATGAGGTCATGCGGTCTGACGCCTGTACGCCTCAATCCGTCGATAATACCGAGTAATTTGACGGCCCCGTCCCGTTTGCTTTTTAGCTTACGGTGAAGAATGTCTTTAGCCTCGGTCTCTTTGGCATTGAGATCAAGGGTCTGTAGGGCATGGCAGATGGCGCCAGGGCCTGTTTTGGGCGGGCCGGCTGGGACTTCTGGTATTCCGATGCCTTCTGCCGGATTCGGCTGAGGCGCACCGGTTTCTTCTGGGGACTGCGTTGGTATTGCATTTAAAGCGGAAGCGGTCTTTTCACTGAAATCTTCATTTTCACTTGCCGGTAAGAATTCCTCTTCGGCCTGCTCCGCTTGGCGGGCCGTGCAGCGGTCTTTAAAGCCTGACCACTCTTCAGGTGTGAGGAGATTGGATGGGTGGAAACTGTTCTCACGGGGGACCACGTTATAGTTCTCGATCCAATCCAAAACCTGTGGGTCCACTTTAGCCCTTCGGGCGGTATAGTTTGGAATGTCTTCAATTCTTGCACACTTCCCGAAACCTTCATCTTGCTCAGCTTCCTCAGTGCAGCTTTCCTCAAGACATGCCCGGTGAATCCGATATAATTCTTGTTCATAATTTTGGGCCTGTTCACGTTCCGGTGAACATGCCTGTTTTACTGAAACCGGTTTATCCAGCTTTCCAGTGTTCTTCTCCACACCAGTAGCCTTGTCGTCGAAAATTAAATCAATGTCTGGAGTCTTCTTATTCGTAATCCGGCATCCTTCCAACCCATTGTCTACTAGCCACTTCTCGATGGCCGGAATATTCTTTGGATCCTCGGCTCTCGCTGTGAAAATAATTACCTTATGGCCGCGGCGCAAATACAGGCGGGCAAGGCGCCAGGTGCTTTTAATCTTCTCGCCAATATGGTCCGGGTCGAATGGCTTACTGGAGTCATGCTTGGCTAGTGTGCCATCGAGGTCGAAGCCTACGGTCTCTTGTTTGGCGCTCTTGGCCGGCAATTCCTGCCAAGCCTGAGTCTGTCCAAACACACTGTCCTGGTCGCCTTCTTTCTCCATTTTCTTCTTACCCGGCGGCGGATTGACTTTCGGTTTAACGGGCGCTTCGGTATGTGCTGTCCAATCCTCTGCTATCCGTTGATTCCGGGCGGCCAGCTTACGGCCGTGCAATTCGTCTTCAATATCGAGCCAAATGTTCAATAAGGCTTCTTGGTCTTCGGCCGGGAACTGGGCTCGGTTCTCCATTGGGAATACGAGCATGGGCTCATTAGTCTTGGCCTGCTTGAGCATTTTGCTGCCAATATCCTTGGCCGCTTCGGTGATTAATTTATCAGGCCGTGGGCCTACATAGCGTGGGTCGTCCAAGTCTGCTTTGACCAAGCGTATCTTTTCGTCTGGGCTATTACTCGCTTGATACAAACCCGGCTTCAAATTGTGGCCTCTAAGCTCGTACACGGCATTGCCCCAGAATTTACGGCGATGTTCGTAGCCCAGGAACCGCACCTTTTTCTTAATGGTCGATTTGGGAATGCCGAATTCTTCCTTTATTTCCCGGAGAATTGTTTCCGTGAGTGTTTTGTCTTCAGTCTCTTTGCCCCCGCCTGGCGGACGGAGTCCCTGTTCTTCTTGTTGGAACAGGAACTTGCCGTCCGCTGTGGGCAGGAAGACAATGGCCCCGAGGCGGGCCAGTTTAATGAATGCGGACTCTAACCAAGTCATGCTGGTAGCTTAGCAGCCATCAGCACGCTGTGCAAAGTGAAAACTAGCATTCCACAACTATCCGGCTATATGTGGCGGCCTCGTGAAGAGCAGAATCCCAGCATAGCACGAAGAACATACAAGCCTTTTCCGCTTCATCCCGAGCGACGTTTCTCGCATCAGCCTCTTCCACTTCTTCCTTCGGCGTGCAGGTTCTTGCCGCATACGGGAGCGCATCTGGCCCCTTTACGGATTCCGCGACTATCGGCTCCGGTCGACCTTGTATGAAAACCAATATCCTTAAGTCGTTAACCGCCGTGCCCAGACGATCCTCTAATACCACGTGCGTAATATTCGAGGCATTATAGACTACATCCTCATATTCGAATAAAATCGAAGTGTCTTTTATTTTTAGAGTGTCCATATCATTTTGTTTCAATCTCGATGTTCGTCGTGACCGGAATCTCCGGATCATCCGACTGGGTGACCGCCAACAGAATTGGCTGCCCTACATTCGGGCATTTAGCCCACCAGGTGTATTCGTCATCCGCATTAATTAACGGCGTGAACCGCAGTGCCGGGTGATTATCATGGCAACGAGCACAGCCTTTTACATTGACTATGATTTCCGTCTTCATTTCTGTATCAAGTTCTCCGGCTGCCTGATGCACACAGTGACAGGCTCTCCGGTATTTGGGCACAATGCCCAAAAGTTATAATTGTGCAATGGCCTGTAGAACTCTGTCATTTCCAGGCCGGGGTGGTGGCCGCAGCACCGACCGCATTTCTTCAGGTGAATCCGTATTTTACGGAGTTCGAATTTAGGCTCGGCTGGTTCCACTGGATTTCTTTTTCTTAGGACGAAGCGCGACCAGGAAGTTGATCATATCCTCGGCTTCTTGAATAAACGGCCATGAACCAAAACCCCAATCCTTCCACACGGACCAGGCTCTTTTATATGGCGTGCCCTTGCACAACTGTTTCCCGGTATGCTTCTGGATCGGGCAGCCCTCACAAAGGCGAGAGTTTGTAAGATACAAATCGCACAATGGACAGTTCCACGAATCTGGCATTTCTCCCGACCTGGCCTTATTATCCCGCATTCTCCTCCAGTGTTTGATCGAACCGTTTAATGCTGTTAATGTCTTTTTATTCATTGAAAATACTTCCTCCATTCCAACTGTTGTCCGGCCAATCTTCGTCATGTAGCTTCGTGAGTACTTCCCGGCACAGATGCAGTTCGTGCAACAACTGAGAATAAGTCGCCGTGAAGGCATCAGATGCCCGCGAATAGCTGTTGTAAGCAGTCGTCATCTCGTCACATGCCTTGTTCATAGCTTCCTCAGCCAAGGCCGTAGAATCGTACTCGTCATCACTCTTCTTCTGATCGAAGACATACTTCTTCTCGCGAAACACGATCCCGAGTGCATCACCCTCTTCCCTGCGCGACTCGAATGCGGCCAATGCCAGATTTATCGAATCAGGCAAAGCTATACGCACCGGGAGCATATTCCTGAATCTGCGAGCCTGTTCGTTCTCCGATTTGTAATTCAGCACATATCTGAACCGATTGCCGATGGACTCTGCAATGCGTTCGATCAAGCCTTCGTGATGTATACACCAGCCGAATTTAGCTCCAGGGCACAACTCGAACGCCAGCTGGCATTCATCGAATTCTTCGTCAATTGATTTTAATGGTGTCTTTAGCATTGTTCTTTAGGTCCCTCCTCGGCGCCCATTGAGCATGGGACCAGACGGTAAAAGCTGTCCAGATCGGCGTGCGCCAAATCGACTGATTTATACCAACATCGGTTATCCGTTATCGTGGCGAAATCGGCGCCATCGTACTCGTGTAGTCTCTCTACCAGCATTGGTAAAGGTGCAGCATTCGGAGCAACCCGATATAAGAATATCAGCTTCTCCGAATGGAGGTGCTGTTCAAGCACGTGAATTTCTTCTTGTGTCATATGCGCCTTTTGCCTGAAGCCAGTCGCTCCAAAGCTCGCGCCTCGTAATCCCGGGCTTCCAGCTGCCTCGACAGCCAGTCCCAATAGCCCAATGTGGTGTCATCGTTCGCGACCTCATACTTCCAGTCCGATTGCGGATAGACCGTATGCTCGGGCCGGGTCATAGTGTTGAAAAGAGCCCGAGCTTCAGGGTGTAATTCGTCAAGATTCATTATTCAATTTCTGTTGTTCGGCATAGCCCAGATCCACCAGGACTGCGATCTCCTGCAATCTCTGTAGTGAAATCATGGTCCATGTCACGGAGTGCGCCAAACGTTGGCACAGCTGATCTTTCGTTTTGTCGTCCTCGAATTTCTGTTCCGTCTCGTAGACGAGCCAATCATACCCAGTGCCGAATCCTGTATTCCTTTGGCGCCAGGTGCCTATTTCACATTCAATCTCCATACTTGGCCGCGTCTTGCCTTCCACCGTGAAATATTTTCGGCCGACTGTAGTAACCACACCGGGTTCTAAGTCCTGCCCGGCGCGTCCACGGCGATTGGCCTCATACAGATACACGGTCTGACCGACTTTAGGTTTTTGTCTCATAAATAAAAAGGCCGACCATATAGGCCGGCCAAAACTGATTTGAATTGTAGCCCGGATTATTGGTCCGCAGGCAAAGACGTTTTAACATCCTGGGGGACCAGCAGACCATTCTCCATCGCCGCGAAGGCGTCCGCAGCATGATACATGTTCCCCACATTCTGACAGGTCATGTGAAACACTCCACCGGGAACAATGAGAGCCGCGTCGCAATTGCAGGTGTCGCCCGGGCGCAGGTTGTGAATGACTCCGGAGACGACTTGGCCGTTGTAATCTTTGGTGATGACTGGCTCGCCATTGAAGGCAGATCTTCCATTTTTATAGTGCATATGATTTGATTTGAGTTAAGTTGTTAGCGGGACTGGGAATCACACCCAGCTAACTGCTTTATGAGAGCAGCATCTACACATTAGCCTATTCTCCCGCATTACGTTCACGCTGAATATTGCACACCAGATGGTGCCTGGCAACAATTATTTAATATCCTCCACACACCCGGGAGTGCTGTCCGGTATCGTCTTGTAGACCGGATGTTCCTGCGGCAAGCAAGTGCATGGTTCCAACTCCTCCATGCCCGGACCCACCAGCAAGCCATCCCATTCCCGGCAGAAATGCCAGCCTTCTGCTTGTTCGGCCGGGGTGAGATCGGTGGGCGGCAAGTCCATGTTCCCCATTATCCAGTCCATCAGGTCTTTATAACGATGCTCGGTCATTTGTGCATATCCTCCAGCGTATTCCTGACATTTGCTTCCGGATTTAATCCCAGCGTGACGTTAATATGATCAACCGGCCGCGGCAGAATAATATTGACCGTGACCGATAATTCGATGTCGTCCGCTGTAATCGGACGTTGAAGCCGCTGGTCCTCCTCGACCATTTTCCGATTTAATTTCTTGGCCAATGCTTCCATGAAGGCGTGGACCACAGGTTTGTCTTCCACGTCTTCCACTAATCTTTCGCAATGCATGCACATAGCTTTAAACGCGTGATCTCCTCGCTCTAACCGTGCTCGTCCGCATCGAGCTAATATTCGGATATATCAGCCTGACCGCTGCGTCGTCCGTATTCGCCTTGACCCACTGTGTGGCATCCTCCAGACCCTTCTGCTCATCTGTATAGGGCAAGAAGTCCCGCATCATTTCTTGACTCGGATCCTCGAAGACGGCAATGCTCTTGGACGGCCGGTCTATGGAGATGATGACCTCTTTGACATTGCGGTATTGACTGGTGGCGCCCTCTATCTTTTCGATCAGCTTACGGATTGAATGACTGCGAGTCTCTGCCAGAGCCAATTCTGCCCGCAATTCATCAATCCCCATTTCGTAAATACTTTTCGTATCGATCATAATTATTACTCCAATGCTTTGACTTCCAGATAGACCACTTCGTAATCTGGATACAAAGTTGCCATAATCCGATCAGCCCGCTTGGCACTCGCCACATTGAGCATACAGTTGGCATCGGCCGTAATAATGACTTCCGCTTCCCGAACATACTCACCTGCACGTTCCAGATCGCAAGTGATCATATAAGTCTGACAGGTTATTTTTGGCATAATTAGCTCGCTTTGACTACCCAGGGTTCAGCCGCGGTCAAGAACTTCTTGACCCGATCCAGGTCGAATCCATTACTCTTCTCCCCACGCAGACTGGTCTCCGCATCAATCCAGGCCAGCCCGCCCACCAAGTCCTGAAGCTTGTATAGCTGCTCGGCCACATTCTCCGGGGACAGACCGCCCGCATAACCACAGGCCAGGCCGTTGATCGGAGCAGGCCAGCCTTCAGGCAAGTTGCCGGTGCCATGAGACATGTCGAACAGGCCCGCGATCCGCGGCATGCGGAGCTTATATTCCATGGCCGCCTTGTTCCCAGACTGGCCGTCCAATTGGAATATAATATGCCCAGGCCACAGGCCCAGCAGGCCGGTGAGCATCATGCCCATAGCCTCCGAGTCCAACTCGTGCATTTCCGCATGCGTATTCAGCTGGAAGGCGCCGAACATCTTATACCACGGCAGCAAATGCAGCCCGCAGTTTAATGGCCAACGACCCCGGAATGCATCGTGCACCCAATTGCCACAGATATGGCCGCTGCACCTCAATGGCGCGACTTGGGCAATGCTGGCCAATTGCATCAGCCAGTTCTTGGACGGGAACCGCGAGGTGCCCTCGGCCAGAGACATGCGATTGCTCAATAGGATGCCGAATTCCACGAATGGAAAGCGCTCGGCAATTGGTATGAGGGCTTGTGGAGGGATCGAATCATCGGCCCCGGTGACTGTAACAGTATTTAAGAACGGTTTGATTTCTTTTGTCATAATTTATTTGTTTTCTTCGTCGATCTCCAAGGGCACATAATGCGCCTTGAAGTATTGTTCAATTTCCCGGGCAATCTGCGCATGGGCACGCTTGCCACGGCGTAATGCCCACATAAACACGGTCGGCTGACAACCCAATGCCGTGAACATCACAGCCCAAATTACAGCCAGCCAATACTCGCCATTTATCCAGTCGTATTCCACGTTCAATGAACCACAGACCGCAGCATACAGGACCAACCAGAATTGGATGCGTCTTAGTTTGGCCGCCTGACTGGCATTCTTCATGGCCAAATAGCGTGACAGCTTGTAGAGTTTCCGTAATTCCTGATATTTGTCTATGGTGGACATACTCACTTCGCATTGACCAGATCGATGCTGGACTGATATTGCTCCTGAGCCCGACCGGTGTTGTGAAATAATATAAGCTGCTCCTTGCCGCCATCCTTGGACATAACGGCCGCGACCAGCTTATGCTTCCGTCCTTTCAAGTCCACACACAGAATCCGGGCACGGCGCCCATCGCGTGTGGTCACTTTGGTGTTCCTTGGATCGACCGAATCCAAGACCAATGTCTCCAAGGTCGGAACTGGAGACCCGAGATCCATGATGTCCTCCGGAGACTCCTGGTCCATATGCTTCCATCCTTGCAACGTGTAGGTGCCCACGGTTTCCCCTTGTGTGCCGCTCTTTGTCTCGAATACAGCGATCAGGGGATAGCATGTATTACGCATGCGGCCCACAATGCGTGCGACTCTGCCATCCCGGGTTTGAACCTTGGTCTGTGTGATGTCTGTTTCGTTAAGTGTTAGCATGATTTTGTATTTCCTTTATGCCAGTTCGCACCAGCCATAAATGCTGATTTACGCTCAGCATGAATATTCACACTGGTCGAAGTATTTTCCACCGCAGCCTTATCCACATAGGCACTTGCGGCACCGGTTATCTTGTCTGTTGCCATGGCTTCCAAACAATCAAAGCACGTCACCTCTGTGACCTTCCGGGTTATGCGGATCGGTAGATTCACGCCACAAACCCCATGAACCGTTGGTACATGTATATCGCGCATATGCACCAGGTCTTCCCGTTTGACCGTCAAGCAGTCCTGACAGGTCACCTCACTACCTTGTCCAATCGTATCACCGGGCTGAATGCGTTCGCACTCTGCTATCTTAGCGTAAGGCGCCTTGCGCAAATGCACGACCGATATGTAAGGCAGAACGGGCAATACTATCTTGGGCATTTTAGCCATACAGCCCGGACAGGTCACAATATCACGAGCGTCGGTCCACTGGTCGTAGGGCAATCCTCGTTTGGCTGCTCCGCACAAATACTGTGGTTCCCCAGTCCCAGACTCCGCAAAATGCACCACGCAATTGGGCTGCCGCAGGGGCGGTCGGAGTATTCGAATGCACTGAGGACAACTCACTTCCCGGACATTGAAGACCATTAAATGCCAATAGCCACTTGTGTATTTATGCTGGCACAGAACCGTCGTGCCATCAGTCGAATAATGTCTGTAGGCCGGACGCCAATAAGCCCTATTGGCTGCCGCACGCTCGACCATTTCCTTGAGTGCCTCCTCTGAGTCGGTCCGACCACACAAAGCACACCACTTGGGGGCCTGGGCGTATTGCAGCCGTTTCCCGTTATTACAAGCTGGGCAGTCCGTGAGTAATTCGCACGGCTGTCCAAAATCGTTCAAATCGAACATGAAATTCCTTTCGTTGAGATTAATCCCTGAGAACCCGTAGTCTATGGTCTGAAATAACTGATCCGATCCAACAGCATCTGCGCCGCACTCTCCAATTTATTCCACTGCGGTAATTGGTCTCCTGGAAGCCGACCCTGTCTAATGCGATTAGCCAGGTAACTGCGATATGCCTGATTCACAAGCCCCGGTGACTTCTTCTCCATGGCGAATGCCAATGGTTCTGTACCGCCAATTGGTGATAGATCTTCCCTAATACGACGTTCTGTGAATGGCCCAGACGGATGATGCGTGAGGAATAGATTACTGAACACACCGGACGCGATTTTGCCATGCTCATCGCGGCCCAGTGTGATGAACTGTTCTTTCGTCATATACTCATTTCTGTCCAGCAGCCCCCGAATACCCACCCCCTGTGGTTCCTGCGCTCATGCCCGGGCCAGCAGTTCCGCCTGCTGGAGGTGCTGAGAACGATGGCGTAGTAGTCGCTGGTGCGCCACCATTGCCACTACCAGCCGCGCCACCCATGAACCATTTGGAGCCAAACCGATTAGCCATAGCGGGCATCGGCCGGTGCTGAGCCCCAACAGGCTTGAAGACCGAACCGGCCGAGGCTGGCAAGGATGGGCCGCCCATCATGCCTGGCATCTTTGGTGCAGGGAACGTAGGAGGCTTCATCATAGCGCCAGATTTAGGCAGGAACGACGGAGCAGACGAATTGGCTCCCGACATACCACTCGGGCCGCCAACGCTTCCCAGAGACGGCAAAGCGGGCGAAGACGCTGGCGTTACAGCTGGCGTCTGAGGCGTTGGCAGCTTTGGTCCGGGGGCTGGGTTGGCCCAAACGTTCTGGGCATGCTCCCATGCAGGGTTAACACGTTTCATGAAGTCGAGGCCCGGTTGGATGTTATTGCCGATCCATGGATTGGCCAGAGCGCTGACTGCACCGCCTATGTTTTGTATTCCACTGGCGTAAGCTGCCTTCCGCATAATGGCCAGACTGAGCTTGAGGCTATCATTCGTTCGCATATCACGCATAATAAACAGCGAAGGTTTATCGTGCAATCTTAATTGATCTGTGTCTGCATAGCCTTTATTCCCTTGTCCAAGGCCGCGGCCACATCATTCTCAATATTCGCCAGTAACCACCAGCTGGCATGCATATCTTCCTGCTCCTTGTTTACCTCGAATTCGTCCATGCCGCATTTCTTGCAGGTGGCATCCACTTCTGGACAACCATCCCACTCTTCGTGCTGGCATGGACGACTGGCCTTCAGATAATCGCTAAATGGAAGCATGAGAATTATTCCTTTGGGAATATGCTCTCACCATTCCAAGTATTGTCCGGCCAGTCTTGGTCATGAAGCTTCTTTAGTTCTGGCTCACAGGCCGCAACTGCCTTGTTGCAGGCCGCCCTCGCCTTGTTGTAGGCCGCACACGCCTTGTTGCAGGCCGTAGCCGCCTCGACGTAGGCCGCCCTCGCCTCGTTGTAGGCCGCATTCGCCTTGTTGTAGGCTGCCCTCGCCTTGTTGCAGTCCGCCCATGCCTCGGTTAATTCCCGGGGTATTTCGACCCGTACTGGTCTGAAGTTCCTTAGCCTGATAGCCCTCTCGCCTTCAGCCTTACCGTTCATTATGCAGGCGATACGACCTTCTACCCCATACTCTTTGTCGATCTGTTCGAACAATACTTCATGGTGAATGCACCAACCAAATTTAGCTTCGGGGTGGGCCGCAAAGGCGGCCCGACAATCGATTAATTCTTCTTCAATGGATTTAAGTTTAATTTTCATATTTTACGGAAAAGGCAGCAAGCCATTCTCCAATGTTCCACGATTCATGGCATACACCATATTCGTAATGATCTTATCACGCTTCCGCTCCTGCGCCTTTTCGTCTTGCCAGTTCACAGGCAATACACCCAATTCGACTGCTAGACGTGCCGTGCCCAGCACATCATTTAATTCCTGCACGATTAATTCTTGATTCGTGAGTGTCTTCTTATCCGGGGCAGTATCGGTCAGGCCGAACCGTAATGCCTTATCACATTCCTTGCCGACTTCGGCGCACTCCTCATTCAGACAGACCAAAACATGTTCTTTTGTCGTAAGCATAAAAGAAAAGAGCCCATGCACAACGGGTGCACGGGCTCAATTATTATGAGAACATTACCTACTTGATCTGTATAACCGAATTGCTGACCGCTGGCAAGCCCACAGTAATTGCCGGCAATGACGGCGTGGACTTGTTGGTCACCTGCACACACTCCCCAGTGCTGGTCGCATCCTGCCCGCCAAAGAACAACGTCCTGCCATTATTATTCAAATCCCCGGACGTCTGGAACTGAGGAGCATAAATCTTGTTGGTGCTGGTCGGCACGAACAAAGCCCGCTGACGAATTAATCCAAATTGCACGGCCGGGGATACTGAATTCCCAGTGGCCGCCGCAATATTGAACCCGAATACCGTGGTGTCCAGTTCGATAATGTTGCCATGCCTGATGGCCGTAGTGCAACCAGTGCACACCGCCAGCAGCAGAGCAACTCCACATGATAGGAGGCGCCGCATATTACTTGCCTGCCAATCCGGCGGTCAAACCGCTATTGAAGGCCGTGGCGATCGCGATGACAATTTGCCCGTGCGCATTGGCGCCATACTTGGCCAGCAACTGCTGCTCCAAATTGGACGCCTGCGAGACCACCATGCCGATATTGTCCTTGATCACTGGATTATTCTTCTCATTCACCAGGGCCAGGATCTGCGCCGCCGAATTTGTATTGGCGCCTTGCAGAATGCCCGTCAACGTGAGTGAAACGTCCTTGAGCGTCGGAATGATTGAAGGATCCTTCTGGACCGCGATGCTGACGCCGATGGCCGTATTGACCTGAATGACTGCGCAGTCGATGGTCAACTGGGCCTGGTTCACTACCACGTTTGTGGTGAATGTACCGTTCGGATTGGAGGTCACAGTCCGGGAGGTGAGACAGCCCGAGGCAATTAAGGTGAGGCCAAAAGCCACAAGCATACCGATCATCACTTTTGAGATTTTATTTTGATTCATATTCTTTTGTTCTTTTTGTTGAGTTGAATTATTGGGCAGGTGCTGCCGGGGTAGCTGGCGCTGGGGCCGTGGTCTTTAAGGCCAACGTCTGTTTGATCACATCCGCAGAGGGTTGAGCGCCCGTCCACGATGTCTTCAAGATGGCAGGATCCGCGGAGCCTAGCATCGGAATAGACTGCTCCAGAACAGTCGTCTGATGCTCAGTCACCGCAGGCGGCGGAACATTGGCAACAGACAAGCCCATGCCGCTGATCATCGCTTGGGTCGCAGCCGAATACCCGGCGCCACTCACAGTCACAGACGGTGTCAGCACAGGCATAGTAGGCCACAATTGCTTCGTCTGATCATACACTTCCCGCAGGCCAACACCTGCTGCTCCCAAAAGCAATCCCATATACCCGGCCACGTGGATCGTGGTCAATTGATTAATACCCCAGACCAACAACAGCCCCACGCCGACGGCCAAGATTGGAAATACGTGCGGATACGAATGCTGCAATTTGGGGAACCACACCTTGATGACTGCCACGAGCATGGGCACTGCACCGGCCACAATGGTCATCACGACGTAAGTCAGATAGGTGGTTGGAGAAGCCTGGAGGGCCGACGGCATTGGTGCCGGGGTCTGAGCCAGAACACTGAACGGAATAATGATGAATGCAAGAAGCATCCAAAGTTTTGATATTTTCATACTACTGATTTGTAAAGTTGAAGATTGCCCGTGTCAACCCCTAAACAGGATCAATGCCAGGCACCATTGAAATAATTCCACTGACGCCCGTTGTCCTTGTCGAATGTAATCCAAGTCGTCGATGGCGTGAATCCCGGCATATTGCCGCCATAATGTCCTTCCGTCACATACCCAGCTGCGCCAGTCGAGAAGCCACCGGGAGTTGCGCCATCGTGTACATGCAACTGATGCGTATCCAAGTTGACGGTCACTTCGCCCACAGCACCTGTAAAGGCAGCGTGCTGAGCAGCAGAGCCACGACGGAGTTGGGTTTGCGTTGCAGTGATCATAATGAGCCGGATTCATTCTGATGCAGCCCTAATTCTACCCGAAAAATCTGACCTGATGCTGGTGTGAAATCAGTCCCTGTAACCAGTTGCCCATACAGATTGGGCGTCTTGTCCGTGCACGCATAAATCTGCGGCGCCGTAAACCATGACTCGGCCGTGGCATAATCCGAATTCCCGAACTTCGCCAATGCCGACAATGTAATGTGCCCAAGGCACATCCCTCGTTCTACCCAATAATTCTGAAAGGTCACTCCGTCCCCCGTAATCGTAGGAATATCGTTATACAACCACAGGGTGAGTGCAGCCGCACAAGTGCTCTGGTTGGTCGAAATGCGGACACTACGAACATAGCCGGTGGCCGTCTTGCCTCGGCCGGCATTGAGGAATGTCAGCAATGTTTTCGGCGTGGGACTCGCAATAGCCTGTCCGGCGGAATACCCGGTGGCATTTGCGGATCGAATCAATTCCGCCGGCACGATACGATCAAATTCGGAATATCTCATCGCTGAGCAATATACGAAATCTGATCCCCCGGGTCAACTGTCATTTTATCGCAGCTGCTTCAAGTCCTGCCCTTCCAGCAACGTCTGCGCTCTGCTCTTCATATGCCCCACCTGTTTAACCAGGTCACGCATCATGGGCGCCATGTCGTCCTGGACCAACAAGTCTGCGGTCCTGTATTTACGTGTAGCCCGTTTAACGACGCGTGTCATAGCCTTTAGCCCAATCTGCAAGTCTAAGATTTCTTGGTCTGCTGCCATAATTATTGGTCGATGAGTTGCTTTAGCTGTCTGCGCATTACCTCCAGGCGAGCCCGCAATTCCCGGGACTCTGGCAGCAGCTTTGCCTTGTCCTTCGGCTTGCACGTGCGCATTTTGTTTATTAGCACACGTGCATGCTTCTGGAGCCAGGCCCAATTATCCAACATCAACTGTTCTTCGAATTTATCCAATGCTTCTCGTTATTAATTGTTTGTCACCGGACGCCATGGTCGTTGCGTATCGTCCATCTGATACCACACCTGCGCTTCCTGAACAGCGGCATCATAATATCTAAAGGAGGTGCCCTTAAAACCATGTGCCAATTCCCGACATCTGAATTTAACACCGTCCGTCTCGATTACATAACCGGGAGGCACGGTGTGCTCTTTCGTATACGCAAGACGTACCTCGCCCACAATCCAAGCCCCGAGAATAGTGATGCAAATCAACACGAACAAAACCTGAAACACTTTCAATTTATTACTCATAGATGCATGTTCATTCCTTCGATTTCTTCCTCAGTCCGATCCTGCCCACAAGGCCGCGGCTTATCACTGTAGATCATCAGACTGCTATCATTCCCAGGCATGTCCACAATCAATTCCCGGGAAGTCAGGTATTCCCACAAGTATGGCGTGCCACATTGGGTGCCACCTTTATTCGTCCCGATATAGACTACGCTGGCACATTTCCGGAGAATTTCGACCAGAGGACACATGGCCATATCGTTATTGGTGGGCCAGCTGATTATTCCGACTTCGAACGTCTTATCCAAGGGCCACGTAGAGAACTCGGCAAAGTTCATGTGTGACCAGACCATTTCGCCCCAAGTCGATTTCATATGGTGATTCTCCTTGTCCACGCACAATACCCGAGTAGCCCCGAATCGTAATAAGAATTCGGCTAATGTGCCGAAGCCTGCCCCCAGGTCCAACAAGAGCTTACCCCGGCAGAAATGGACTACCTGCTCCAATTGGTCTTCAGTCAGATTAGTCCAATATTCGTTCGACCGGTCTAAATACTCCGCAATTAATTCACGTTCTGTATTCATGATTTTGCTGTCACTCCTTCGAATATGGAAATTCCGTTCCACGTATTGTCCGGCCAGTCTTGATCGTGCAGTGCCTTCAACTCAGGCGACCAATCTTCAAGAGCAAACTTAAAGTCGTCATGCGTGCCGAGTATGTCGCTGCCCTCTGCGTCTTGAAAAAGCTGCCACGCGTCCACTACTTCACAGGGCAGCTTAACACGGACCGGGCGAAGATTCCTAAACCTGCATGCCTGTTCGTCATAGTCCTTATACCGGTGAATGAAGTCTATACGGTCTTCCACGCATGCTTTTAATTGTTCTATGTGGACTTCGTGATGGCAGCGCCAAAGCCAGCCGGTCTTCGGGTATGCCGCGAATGCCGCCCGGCAGTCCGCCAATTCTTCTTCAACTGATTTTAAGGGTGGGTACATAATTAATTTTTTCGGTCTTGATACCGCATGAGTGTTTTTTCGATCTGTTCCAAATCCTTCAACACGTTTTCATGCTCCCACGACTTGAACGGATCAATGGACTTCTTCATCCGTTGCACTTTGTCCAACCAAACACTCAGCACAGCCCCGGAAGCCTGACTGCCCATGCCCGCATCCATGACCGATTGGGCCATATTCACCAGAAACTCAAAGTCTGACAGATTAATGGAAATGTTATGTTTGGAGATCATTATTCGTGTAC
>Ga0265338_10005644_pt1 | contig 16244 bp, 19 predicted proteins | sample 42126metaG_FD_193579 | JGI IMG/M metagenome (GOLD analysis project Ga0265338, IMG submission 193579) | Rhizosphere microbial communities from Carex aquatilis grown in University of Washington, Seatle, WA, United States - 4-21-26 metaG | ecosystem: Host-associated > Plants > Roots > Rhizosphere... | reverse complement strand
CAGGATGCCAGCTTCCTAACTATGTTTATACCGCTGTAGGCGGTTCAATTGTTCTCACAAACACGTCGGTATTCATACGTTGCGACGTGTTGATCAAAGATAAGGCACCAGCTTGCGGTTTTCGATACATTGAACGGTCATCAACCACATATGAATACACCAGAGTCGTTGATATAGTGCAATATGTATTACCTGGACTCAGGTTAACAAGCCTACTAGACAAGTCATAATTAATGTTGGCAACTTTTTTTGAAGCTCTATTGTCCCGCCCGTTTCCACTATCCGATATTTGGCATGAAATCACGTCGCGAGGTGCTGGACCAAGTAGGGAGGAAAATTCGCCTCCTGCACTATTCCCTGAGCACTGAGGATACCTACTGCCACTGGATCGGCCGCTATTACGATTTCTGCCTGACGCAGCCGGTCGGGCTCCCCGCCGAACGCAAGACGGAGGCATTTCTGACAGACTTGGCCTCGAGGCAGGGTGTCGCCGCCCGGACACAGAGTCAGGCTTTTGCGGCCGTCCTGTTCCTTTACAAGGACGTACTTGAAAATCCTTTAGGGGACGTGCGGGCGTTGCGCGCAAAACGGCCGAGTCGCGAGCGTGTGTCTCCGTCTAGGGACCAGGTGCGTCAACTCAGGCAGGCGCTTGAAGACACCCCTACAACGCCGACTCGCCTTCTGGTGGACCTCCTCTATGGGTGCGGATTGCGTGTGTCGGAGCCAGTCGAGCTGCGGATGAGGGACGTGCTTTGGGAGGAGGGAGCCAACGGTCAGCTGATCATTCGGGGGGCTAAGGGAGGAAAGGACCGCCGCGTGCCGATTCCCGTGTCCTGCGTTTCCCAGCTCAGGCTCCAAATGGAGCATGCCCGGGCCGTGTGGAACCTGGACCGACTGAATCACCCAAAGGTTGGCGTCACTCTCCCGGGTTTGCTGGCAAAGAAGTACCCGACGGCGCCGTTCCTGCTGCAGTGGTTCTGGATCTTTCCTGCCGAGAAGCACTGTGACGATCCGAGGACGGGGGTCCGCGTGCGCTATCACGTCCTATCCGAGTGCATTCAGCGAGCCGTCCAGAGAGCGGCGCGCAAAGTGGGACTCGAAGGCGCCGTCACGCCCCACGTGCTTCGCCATGCCTATGCCACCCATTCGCGGGAGAGTCTTGACGCTCTTCGCAGGCTGCTCGGGCATTCATCGATCGAGACCACGGCTGGCTATCTGCATCCCGTCATCGACAAGGCAAGCAACCCACTGGATGACCTCCTTAGATAAAGGTCGGTTCCCGTAGGCGAGGCGCTGGGGCCGACTAGGGATCGCAGCTGGCAAAGTAAGCACAGAGGTCAACGATTTCCTCGTCCGTCAGATTCGCGACGACAGGCTTCATCAATTCGGCGGTTCCGCCCCGACGCCTGCCGCTGCGCAGGTCGTGGAGCTGGCGCGCCAGGTAGCTCGGTGAACGTCCTGACAGGCGAGGCACATCCACCAAGCCCTTGAGGCCGGGACCGTGGCACGTGGCGCAGACAACGCTGCGCCCGTGTACGCCCGAGGAAGCGAGTTCCGCACCGCGGCCAATGCTTCCCGGCGGGACAAAGGCGACATATCTGACCCGTGAGTCGCGGTTCTCGAATCGGCCGAAGTCGACAGCCATCTCCACTATCCGGTTGCCGATCAGCTCCCTACCCCCTCGCGGGTCCCTTACCAACGTCCAACCTGCCACCGTTACCCTTGGCACTGTCGCGGCCTCGACCACATGGACCACCGATGACGGAATTACGGCCGCGAAATAGTCGGCCGCCTCGTTGGTCTCCCTCTCGGTGAGCGCGGCGGCGATGGCTATCATCGTGGTCTGCGGGCCGCGCCGAGGCTCCAAGCCGGGTCGCTCACCGTTTTGGAAGGCCTTTACTTGCTCCCTGATGTAGGCGGCGGTCAGGCCGGCCAGGCTGGCGTTTTCCGGTCGGCCCGCCCCGTTGGGAAGGTGGCAGTAGGCGCAGGCCAGGGCCTGCGGCGGCCGCCCCCTTCCGACGATGGGAGGCATCGCCGGATGCTCGTCGGGGTGCCAGTCCGCAACCGGCCCCGTGATATCCCCAAGCTGCGCCCTCGAAAACGTTGCCTCGCTGTCCGGCACGTGGATAGGAGCGCCGTCTTCTGGAAGGGACGACGCCCCGGGGGGATTCACAACGTAAGCCCACGCAGGAACGTCGCTAGCGGCTGAGGCATTGCCCAGTGCGGCAAACGCCGCAGCAAGTGCTAGGAAGCGGACAGGTCTATCCATGTGGTGGTCTCGGCTTCGTATCAGGGATGGAGCCGGGTGGAACCCGCCGGCGTAGGGTGCCCTAGGAAAACGATCCCGGTAACGATTGAAACCCTGAACTCGTTTCGTTCGAGGGACCGCGGTGGCGCGGTCCCTTGCCGTGCACTGCTGCCTGGTGGATGCCGAGGGAGTCCATCGCTGCCGAGCGAAACAAGCGTTTTGGTTGCAGCCGGTTGCAGGATTCCGGGCGTTCGGCCTGAGTTTGGCGGCCTACATGGCGGCCTGAAGGAGCTTGCTACGCAGTTTTCGGCGAACGCCAACCCAGCGCCAACTTGCGGTTAGATGCGGCGCAATCGCGCAGATAAAGGTTTATCAGGTTTTGATAAGGAATGCCCGTCTCCGTGGACAGAGCCTTGAAATACAAAATGACCTCCTCCTCGAGTCGGATTGTCACCTGTTTCTTCAAACGCTTCACGTACGGGTTCGGCCTCGCGTTGCTGAAATCGTAGATCTTTTTCATCTTCATCCCTTTACGTATGGTTGCATTTCTTTTGTTCCCGCCTTTCTGGCAGAGATTATTCTAATCGCGTTGTTGTCACCACGTAGACAATGGACCACCACGAGCACCCGACTTAACGAGCTCATTCCCATGATAACGAAACGGTCCTCGAGCTTAGAATGGTCTGGGTCCGGTATGACGAGCGCTCTTTCATCGTAAAACACTGTCTTCGCCTCGTCGAACGATACTCCGTGTTTAGCTTCATTTGATACGGCCTTCTTAAGATCCCATTCGAAGGAAAGTTCACTCATCCCGACCTAGCATTATGCCATATTGCTCGTGTAATGCAAGCGTCAACGGCTGGCAACGGCACAAAACGTCCTAGGTCGGGACACAAAGATCGAATTTGTAAACAGACTGGTGGACGCCGAGGGACTCGAACCCCCGACCCCCTCGGTGTAAACGAGGTGCTCTAACCAACTGAGCTAGGCGTCCGTTCCAATCAGACGGCCGCTAGCGCCGCCTTGGGCCTGAGGAGTCCGTCGCGAATCATCAGCTCCGCGACCTGCACCGCGTTGAGCGCGGCTCCCTTCCAAAGATTGTCGCCGCTGACCCAGAATGCCAGGCCGTTGTGGAGGGCGGTGTCGATGCGGATCCGCCCTACCCCGCACTTCACGGTGCGGCTGAAGTCGAGCGGAGTCGGGTACTGGCCCTGGGAGGGCTCGTCCACGAGCTGGGCCCCGGGAAATGAGGCGATGGCCTCGCGGGCCTCGGCGACGCTAACGGGGCGCTCGAACTCGGCGTTGATTGCCACGGAGTGGGCGCGCATGATCGGCACGCGGACACAGGTCGCCGAGACCGGAAGATCGGGAAGGCCCATGATCTTACGGCTCTCGAGCATGATCTTCGACTCTTCGCCCGTGTAGCCGTCCGGGCCGAAGGTGTCCACCTGGGGGATCACGTTGAACGCGATCTGGTGCTTGAAGACCTTGCGCTGGAGCGGGGCTCCCTTCGTGTAGGCCAGTGTTTGGGCCTCGAGCTCGCGCACACCCTCGGCACCGGCGCCGGAGACCGACTGGTAGGAGGCCGCGATGAAACGCTTTAGGCCGAACCGGCGGTGCAGGGGCCACAGGCCCATGAGGGCGACCGCTGTCGAGCAGTTCGGGTTGGCTATGATGCCCTTGTGGCGCCTGAGCGCCTCGGGATTGATCTCCGGTACGACGAGCGGGACGTCCGGATCCATCCTCATGGCCGAACTCTTGTCGATCACGAGGCAGCCCGCCTTCACCGCATCAGGCGCCAGCGCGCGGGTCACGGTCCCTCCTGCGGCGAAGAATGCGACGTCGACGTTGGCGAAAACCCCGGGCTTCGCCTCCTCGATGACGAGCTTCTTGCCCTTGAACTCGACGGTCTTTCCGGCCGAGCGGGCCGAGGCGAAGAGCCTGAGCGTCGAAATAGGGAAGTTGCGGTCCTCCAAAAGGCGCAGCAACTCTTGACCGACGGCGCCAGAGGCGCCGACGATTCCAACCGTGAAGCATGCCGTCTTGTCCATAGGTTCGTCTTGGGAGCCGTTCAACAAAACGCGTTCCGAGCTTGGCATCAAGCACACAGACCGTGTTCTCCTGGTCCGAATCGGGGCCTCAACCCTGCAATTCCTGCGCGCTGGATCCGTGGTAAAATCCTATGTCGTATCGACTTCCAAGCGGCCCCCGTCAAACAGGGCCGATTCCCTCGGTACACCGCGGGGGCTGCATGAAATCGCGGAGCGGATCGGCTCGGGCCAGCCTCCGGGGACGGTCTTCAAGGCCCGGGTTCCGACCGGGCGGCATTTCTCCGAGGTCGAGGCGGGGGCTGACGGCACCACCAACCTGATCACAAGCCGCATCCTTTGGCTAAGAGGCCTGGAACCCGGGGTGAACCAGGGGGACGGCGTCGATACCTACAAGCGCTATGTCTATATCCACGGGACCCAGATGGAGGAGCGGATCGGGGAGCCCCTGAGCGCAGGGTGCATCCTCATGCGCAATGCGGACATCGTGGAGCTCTTTGAGGAGGTCCGGGCCGGCGACCTTGTGTGGATCGGCGACTGAGTCTGTAAAGGCGCACTGCACGATGATCGGAATCCGCGACGAAACCGCCCCCGCGCCGCGGCCCCTGAGCCGGGCGCCCGAGCTCGCCGCCCTTGCCTTCCGCGAGGGAGGTTGGCTCCAGGACCTCTTGGACCTCGAGCACAGGCCGGGCCAGGAGCGGATGGCGACTGCCGTCGCCTCGGCATTCCGCGACGACCAGCCTCTTCTCTTCGAGGCCGGCACCGGGATCGGAAAATCGCTCGCCTACCTGGTCCCCGGGATCGTTCACGCGACCGACTGCGGGCGGCAATTGATCGTCTCAACGCACACGATATCGCTCCAGGAGCAGATCGAGGGGAAGGACCTGCCGCTATGCAGGAGACTCTTCGAGAGTGCGCCCGAGCTCGCTCGCTACGCGGCCTTCAGGTCGACCGTCCTCGTCGGGAAGTCGAACTACCTCTGCACGTCGAGGCTCTCCCACGCGCTCGCCGAGCGTGCGAGCCTCTTTGACGACGCGGGCTACGCGGAGCTGCAGAGGATCGCCGACTGGGCGGAGACCACGGAGTCGGGGCTAAGGCACGACCTGCAGCCCCCTCCGAACGCCGAGGTCTGGGACGCGGTGAACGCGGATTCGTCGACCTGCTCGAGGCGCACCTGCGACTGCGACCGCTGCTTCTACCAGAGGGCGCGGGCCCGGGTGCGCTCGGCCCAGGTGATCGTCGTCAATCACTCGCTGCTCTTCTCGCTCATCAACGCGGGCGGGGCGCGCGCCGAGGGGGCGGGCCAGGACGCCTCCGGGGTGCTCTTTCCCGGGGACTTCGTCGTCCTTGACGAGGCGCACACGGTATCCGAGGTGGCCGAGGAGAGCTTCGGACTGAGCCTGAGCAGCATCGGCGTCGAGAGGACCGTCAAGCACCTGTTCAATCCCAGGACCCGCAGGGGGATACTCAAGAAGAGGGGGGACTCGGAGTTTCGCCAGAGGATTGCGGACGTGCTCGACGCATCGGGACAGTTCTTCGGGTTCCTCGCCGGCTCCCTCCTGTCGGAGCGGCCCATCGTGCGCCTTCGCGAGACCGGCGCCGCGGAGCCGCTCCTTGGCGCGCCGCTGGCCGCGCTCGAGCGCTCCGTCTCGAAGATCGCCGACGCCCTTGAGGACGGGCGCGAGCGCGACGAGCTCCTGGAGCAGAGGTCGCGGCTGCGCGCAATCCGGGCCGGCGTCGACGAGTGGCTCGGGCTCTCGAACGAGGGGCATGTCTACTGGGCCGAGAAATCCGGCCGCAAGCAGACGATCGTCACGCTGCGGAGCGCGCCGGTCGACGTCGCCCCGGAACTCGAGCGCTGCCTCTTCGGGGCGGGCGTGGGTGTCGTCTGCACGAGCGCGACGCTCGCCGTGGCGGGCGACATGGGGCCGTTCGCGGCCAGCATCGGGGCGGCTTCCTCGAGGGCCGAGGTTGCGCAGTCCCCGTTCGACTTCGAGCGCCACATGCGCGTCTTCATCGCCGCGGACATCCCGCTGCCCACGGCGCAGGACACGCGCCTCTCCATAGACGCGCTCGCCGACTACGTCGGCTTCTGTTGCCACAGGGTCTTGGGCGGCTCGCTGGTCCTTTTCACGAGCTACCGCGACATGCAGGCGGTCGCGGCGGTGGTCGGGCCGGCCCTTCTGGAAAAGGGCCGGCCGTTCCTGATGCAGGGCGGCGACATCTCCCGCACCGAGCTCGCCCAGCGCATGCGCGACGCGGGAAATGCGGTCCTATTCGGCACCGACAGCTTCTGGACCGGCGTCGACGTGCCCGGCGACGCCCTTTCCCAGGTCGTCATCGCCCGGCTCCCGTTCAGCCCGCCCACCCACCCGATCGCCGAGGCCAAGGCCGAGCTGATCCGGGACCGGGGCGGTGACCCCTTCAACGAACTCACTCTTCCCGAAGCCCTTATAAAGTTCCGACAGGGGGTCGGACGGCTGATCCGAACCCAGGCGGACCGCGGCCTGATCACGGTCCTCGACAGCCGCATCCTGGCTAAGTCGTACGGACGGCTCTTCATCGAAGGCCTGCCCCAGCGGTCGTTCTCGCGGCTCACCCGGGAGAACCGCGAGGAGCAATTTCGTCCTTTCACCTGATCGCCGTCGGTCTATCGTCGACACTCCACATGACGATCCTCCGCGCCGCCTGCTTCTCGGATATCGGCAAGGTCCGGAAGGAAAACGAGGACCGGATGCTATTCGACGAGGAGGCGGCCCTGTTCGGTGTCGCGGACGGCGTCGGGGGCCTTCCGGGCGGCGGCGAGGCGGCCCAGGAAACGGTCGACGTCGTGGCGCGCTCGGTGCGGGCTGCCGGGACCGAGGGGGAGGTCGACCTGAGGTCGATCGTCGCCAAGGCGAACGATGCCGTCGTGGCGATGGGCATGAAGATTAGCCCGGGCCTGGGGATCGGCTCCACGCTCACCGTGGGCTGCGTCAGGGGGGGCCGCCTGAAGCTCGCCCACGTCGGCGACTCCAGGGCGTTCGCCCTCAGGTGCGGGGATTTTGTGGGGCTGACCGAGGACCATTCCGTGGAGAACGAGGCCAAGAGAAGGCGCGCCCGCGGCGAGGTGGTCTATTACAGCGAATCCCAGCGGGGCGCGCTGACCCGGTGCATCGGACAGGCCCTGACGCCCGAGGTCGACCTCTCCGATCTTCCGCTGATGCCCGGCGACCGGTTCATCTTCTGCACCGACGGGATCACCCGCATGCTAACCGACAGGGACATGAAGGACATCGTCGCAGGCATGGAGAAGCCGTCAGAGATCGTCCGCGGCCTTGTGGACCTGGCAGTGCATCGCGGGGGCCCGGATAACGCGACCGCGGTCGCGTTCATCGTCGACTCGGCCTGAGAGACTCAGGCCACGAACGGGTTATAGCGCAGCTCGTTGCCCGCCGTTGTCATGGGGCCGTGCCCCGGGGCGACGACCGTGTCGGCGGGCACCGCGGCGAGGACGCGCCGCAGGTGGGCGCGCAGCTGGTGGTGGCAATGGTAGGGTCCGCCCGCCGAGCCTGCAAAGATTAGGTCTCCTGAAATGAGGAGGGACCTGGCGGACGGGACGCTGGTCGACCTGACGTGGTAGCAGTTGTGCATCGCGCAGTGGCCCGGGGTTCTGAACGCCGTCACCTGGAGAGCCCCGAAGGAGAATGTCTCCCCCTCCCCCATGGGCCTTGCCGAGAGCGCCTCGGCGCCGGCCGGGATGAAGGCGCTGGAGACCCCAAAATGCACGACGGCGTCGCGAAGGCCCCCGGCGTGCTCGGCCTCGATGTGCGTCACGAAGATGGCGCCGATCCCCCGGACACACTCAGGCCACACCGCCTCCAGGGCGCCCCCGCCGGGACCCGTGTCAAAGAGGAGCCCCGGTCCGCCATCGCCCCCGACAATGTAGGCGTTCACGACGCCGATGCCATGGGGCATCCTCAGGGGCCACACCCTAAACGGCAGCCCCTCGGAATCCGGCAGGGGGTATTTCCCGGAGGCGAGCGCGCACAGGCCGACCTCGTTCAGGCCCAGCGCCCCCGCCAGCCGGCTGCACTCGCAGGGCCCCAGCTCCGGCCGGTAGTCGACGGCGTCGCGGATGGCCGCGACGGGCACCCCGGAGCGCTCCGAGAGCGTCTCGGGCGTCAGGCCCGCGCAGCTCATCGCCTTCTCAAGCACGTCGCCGAGCTCGTCCTCTAGCGGGATCTGTAGGGTGGATTTCAACGGGTTGCGGTCGACCGGCCCGGACAGTAACGCCTCCGCCCAAAATATTCAACGCCTCAGCGCGCAGAAGCGTTGAACTCGCAATCGGAAACGTGTCGTATCCCGCGAGCATGGACCCGCAACAGCAGGAAATCCTCGACATCTTCACCCGCACGCGCGCGCTCCTTAAGGGCCACTTCGTTCTGCGCTCGGGCCTCCACAGCGGCCACTACTTCCAGTGCGCGCAGGTCTGCCAGCACATGGACGCCGTCGAGCGCCTCTCGGAGCTCCTGCTGGCAAAGGTCCGCGCCGCGGGATGGACGTTCTCCACCGTGCTGGCGCCGGCCATGGGCGGACTCGTGATCGGCCAGGAGGTCGCCCGCCAGGCCAGGGCGCGGTACCTCTTCTGCGAAAAGGAGAACAACGTCCTCGTGATGCGCCGCGGCTTCACCCTGTCCCCCGGCGAGCGCGTCCTCGTGGTCGAGGACGTCGTGACGCGCGGGGGACGCGTCAACGAGTGCCTCGAGATCGTGAAGGGGGCCGGGGGTGCGGCCGCGGGGGTCGCCATGCTGGTCGACCGCAGCGCCTCCGCGGTTCGCTTCGACGCGCCCGCCGTGTCCCTTCTGGAGCTGAGTTTCCCCACCTACCCTGCCGACCAGCTGCCCGCCGACCTGGCGAGGCTGCCGATCGAGAAGCCGGGAAGCTGACGCCCGGGCCTTAGCGTTTCGTCACGACGACGTACCGCTGGTAGCCCTGGTAATAGACGAGGAGCAGGTTGCGCCCCGGGTGAAGGAGCGCCTTGGCCGAGGCGATGTCGTCCACGGGGGAGCGGTTGATCTCGACGATCACGGCGCCCTGGGGAAGGTCCTGGGCGTAGTCGGACTTCTCGTCGACCTTTGCGACCACCAGGCCCGTGACGCGCGAGTCGATGCTCAGGTGCCGGCGCACGTCGTCGGTCAGCTTGGCCACCTCGACGCCGTCGAGCAGCTCGTTGGGCTTCGCCGCATTCTCCGAGAGCGTGACGTTGACCACCATGGGCTTGCCGTCGCGCGAGATGTTGAGGGCCACCTTGCTGCCCGGCGCCATCTGGGAGATCGTCAGGCGCAGCTCGTCGAGGTTCTGGACCGCCTTGCCGTTGACCGAGAGGATGACGTCGCCGCGCTTCACCCCGCCGCGGTCCGCCGGGCCGTCGGGAATCGCGTCGCTCACGATGACCCCGGTCGTGTCCTTCGGGAGGTGCACCTGCTCGGCGATGTCGGGCGTGAGGGGGTCCCCGCCGACGCCGAGGAAGCCGCGGCTGACGGTGCCGGTCTCGATCAGGCTCTTCATGACGCTTGCGGCCATGTTGACCGGGACGGCGAAGCCGATGCCGATGTTTCCGCGGGAGGGGGAGACGATGGCGCTGTTGATGCCGACGAACCGGCCCTTCGCGTCGACGAGCGCTCCGCCGGAATTGCCCATGTTGATCGCGGCGTCGGTCTGGATGAAGTCCTCGTAGCCCTGGACGTCCTGCAGGATGCCGACGTTGCGGCTCTTGGCCGAGACGATGCCCATCGTGACCGTTTCCCCTACGCCGAGTGGGTTGCCCACCGCAAACACGACATCGCCGACCCGCAGCTTGTCGCTGTCGGCAAACGTGGCGGCCGGCAGGTTCGACGCCTCGACCTTGACGACCGCAATGTCGGTCTTCGGATCGGCGCCCACGACCTTGGCCGGGAACTTGCGGCCGTCGGAGAGCACCACCGTCAGCTCGTCGGCGTCGGCGACCACGTGGTTGTTGGTGAGAATGAACCCATCCGAGGTCACGATGACCCCGGAGCCGAGGCCCATCTCCTTGCTCTCGCGGTCCTGGTCGGGCACGTCGCCGAAGAACTGCCTCAGGAGGGGGTTGGCCTGGATGCGCTCGTGGACCGTCCGCGTGGAGTTGATCGAGACGACCTCCTTCTCGACCGGCTCGACGATGTCGGCGTAGCTCGAGATGACGGGGGACTTGCCGTCGCTAATGGGGGAGAAATCCTTCTTTAAGTCGGGCATCTTGGCCGGGACAGCGATGGCGCTTGCCGGCGCGGGGGTTGCGGCGGCGAGGGCCGCCGCCGGCGCAAGGGCCGCGAGGATGAGGGCGCTGGAGAGTGACCTGATGTTCATGAGTTATGGGGGTGACCCTAGGGCCGCCGATCATGTTCCACAATCCGGGGGCCCGGGCCGTTCTTAGAATCCCTTGATTCGGAAGAGGCTGGTGATGCTCTCGTTCGTGTTGATGCGCTGGATGGCCTGGCCAAGCAGGCCCGCGACGTTGAGGACCGTGACGGGCAGGCCCTTGGTGTCGATCGGCACGGTGTTGGTCGTGATCAGCTCGTCGATCAGTCCGCTGCGGATGCGCTCGTAGGCGATGTCGTTGAGGATGCAGTGGCTCACGGCCGCGCGGATCTTCTTTGCTCCGCGGTCCCTAAGCATGACCGCAGCGGCGGTCAGGGTTCCGGCCGTCTCCGTGATGTCGTCGACGAGCAGGATGTCGCATCCGTCGACCTCGCCGACGACGCTGATGGCCTCGACCGTCGTCGCGCTCTTCCTCCTCTTGGCCACCATGCCGAGGCTGGCGCCCAGGAGGTCCGCGTACGCCGCCGCCATCTTCATCCCGCCGACGTCGGGCGAGCAGACAACGAGGTTGTCGCTCTTCGTCTTGGACAGGTAGTCGAAGAACACCGGCGAGGCGTAGAGGTGGTCCACCGGGATGTCGAAGAAGCCCTGGATCTGCTGGCTGTGGAGATCCATCGTGAGGATCCGGTTGGCGCCCGCCGACACGAGGAGGTTCGCGACAAGCTTGGCCGTGATCGGGACGCGGGGCTGGTCCTTGCGGTCCTGCCTCGCATAGCCGTAGAACGGGAGGACGGCCGTGATCCTGTTCGCCGAGGCGCGGCGCGCGGCATCGATCATGATCAGCAGCTCCATCAGGTGCTGGTTCGAGGGCGGGCAGGTCGACTGGATGATGAAGACGTCGTGGCCCCGGATGTTCTCGTCGATCTTCACAAACGTCTCGCCGTCGGGGAAGCTGGTCACGGTGGCCTCCCCCAGCGGGACCCCGATGCTGCGGCAGATGTCCTCGGCGAGGGCTCTGTTCGAATTGCCTGAAAAGATCTTGAGGCGGGACTCGCTCATATGAGGGGGCGATCTTGGGGGGTGACCCGCGAGAGGCTACCCCAAAATACGGGACTACGGCCCAAATCCTCCGATTTGGCGCAGCGCCTCGTAGGCGGCCACTCCCGCCGCGGTGCTCAGGTTGAGCGAGCGCAGCTCCGGGTTCGCGTGGGGAATCGTGACCCGGCGGTCGCCCAGTTCGCTGTGAAGCCAGCCGGGGGCCCCGCTCCCCTCGTTGCCGAAGACAAGGCCGTCGCCATCCTCAAACCGGACGTCCCAGAACCCGACCTCGGACTGGGTCGTGAAGAGCCACAGGCGCCTCGGGGCCGCCTCGCTGGCCCGGAAATGGGCCCAGTCGGCGTGCTCGTGCACGTCGAGGGAGAACCAGTAGTCCATCCCGGCCCGGCGCAGGTTGCGGTCCGTGATCTTGAAGCCCAGGGGATGGATCAGGTGCAGGCGCGACCGGGTCAGGGCGCACATCCTGCCGACGTTGCCGGTGTTCTGGGGTATCTCGGGCTGAAAAAGGACGATATGGATCATCGGCGCGGGCCATCGGGGACCCTTGCGCCCCCTTTTTCAACCTTCGCGGGATTAACGCAAGCGTCTTGCGCATTGCATTTTGGCATCCCGGGGCCACGCTCGGATTTCCCCCCAGCCCCTTCCTTGAAAACTGCCAGGAAAAAGACCGAGGAGCCCCGCCGAGCCGTGGTGATCGTGGACGACGAGCAGTCGTATGTGGAGCTCATGGCCGCGATGATCTCGGACAACCTGGAGTGCCCCGTCCATCCCTTCACGCGCCCGCTCGACGCGCTCGGGGGGCTCGCCTCGATTCCCGCGGGGGTCGTCGTGACGGACTACTTCATGCCCGAGATGGACGGCATCGAGTTCATCCGAAGGGCGTCAAAAGTGGCGCCCCAGGCCGCCTTCATCATGATCTCCGGTCACAACCTGGAGCCGCTCAACCATGAGCTCTCGCGCCTGAGGAGGCTCAAGATGCGCCTGCAGAAGCCCTTCGGGTGGCGCCCCCTTGCGGAGGCGGTCCTGCAGGTGTGGCCGGGCCCCGACGTCCCGGCATTGAAAGCCTAGGCCCCGATCCTCAGGCCGACGTTGTCCGCCGAGAGGATGCGGCCCTCGCTCTGCATCCGGGCTTGGGAAAAGGCCCCGGTCATTGCCCTGAATACGGGCTCCGACACGGCTTTTTCGCAGACGCACAGGACACTCGAGCCGCTCCCGCTTAGCCAGCCGGTCCAGGCCCCGGCGGCCACGCCGGCCGCGATCGCCTCGGCCCCGCCGGGGACGCTCGGCAGGCGGTAGGGCTCGTGGACGAAATCACCCGCCGCATGCCGAAGGCTCGCGTAGTCGCGCGAGGCGAATGCGGCGACGACGTAGGCGGCGCTGTTGATGCTCCTGACCGCGTCGAAGAAGGGAAGCGAGGGCGGGAGCGCCCCGCGGGACTCCTTCGTCACGAGCTCGACCGGCGGCGAGACGACCACAAATGCGACGTCGCCGGGAACCTCGAAGCGCTGCGTGTCGAGGTAGGCGCCGGTCGCGGGGTCGGTCCTGGAGACGCAGAAGCCCCCGAGGACGCCGGCGGCCGCGTTGTCGGGATGGCCCTCGATCTCGCAGACAAGCCCGACCAGCTGCCGGGTCGGAAGCGACGCATGGTGGAGCTCGTTTAGCCCGGCGAGGACGCCCGCGATGACCGTGACGCTCGAGCCAAGCCCGCGGGCGGCAGGGACCTCGCCCTCGATCCGGTACGCGAAGCCCCCCGGGGAGCGCCCCGTCGCCCGGGCGAAGGCCGCGGCGGCATCGGCCACCATCTCCTTGGCGCGTCCGTCGGCCGGCCTGTCCGGGACGGGTCCCGGGCCCGCGCAGCGGGTCACCGTGATCCGGTTGTAGAGGTTAAGCGCGAGGCCCAGGGTGTCGAAGCCCGCCCCGCAATTGGAGGTGCTGGCCGGCACCCGAACCACGACGGATTCGTCGCCGGGCTTCATCCGCGGCGCGACCTGAGTGCCTTGTTCACCTCACGCATCTGTGCCTTTTTCTTCAGGTCCTCGCGTTTGTCGAAGAGTTTCTTGCCGACGCAGAGCGCGACCTCGACCTTCACGAGCGCCTCCTTGAAGTACATCCTCAGCGGGATGAGGGCCTTGCCGCCCGCGTTCATCGCAAGCTCGATCTTGCGGATGTCGCTGCGGTGAAGGAGGAGCTTGCGGACGCGCTTGGAATCGTGGTTGGCGAGGTTTGCGAAGGCGTAGGGCTCGATGTGGGCCCCGTACATCCAGACCTCGTCCTTCTCGATGCGGCAGAACGCGTCGCTGATCTGGGCCTTCCCGGTCCGGATCGACTTGACCTCCGTGCCGCGCAGCTGGATCCCAGCCTCGTAGCGCTCGCCGACCGTGAAGTCGCGGAAAGCCTTGGAATTCCTGACCTCGGTCAGGCGGGGGGCGTCTTTCTTATGCGCAGCCATGGGAGGCGTCGTTTCCGAAGGCCCGCGTTCCGATCCCAGTGCGGCGCCCCAGGCGCCGCCTCGGTCAGTTCTCGCCTGCCTCGAAGCTTATCTTCTCCTCAATGATCTCGCGCAGGGCGATATCCTCGGGCGATAGCTTTTCAAGGGACTCCACCAGGGGCCTGTTGCCGCGCTTGAGCTGCTTCACGCGGCGCGAGACCACGTTGATCAGGATGTTGGGGTCCAAGATCTTGCCAAGCGCCTGTTTGATATAGTCGTCCCTCATAACGGTGTGGTTTCGAATGCGGAAAGGGCAAAACTGCAGCCTGAGCATGGGGGGTCAAGGTCGAATTTCTCCTTGTCATGGGCCGTCGTGGACCCTACCAAGTGGACCCTTTAACTCCCAACTTTCGTCCCTTTACACACCATGTCCCAGCACAAGAGCCTCCAAGGAACCAGCGGTATCGTGGTCAAGCGCAACGTATTGAAGCGCTTTGAACGCATCGACTTGCTGAAGAAGCGCGGATTCTGGAAGGTCGGCGACCGGGTGCAGGGCCTTCGCAAGACGAAGCCCGACATCTGAGCCGGCCTTGCACGACCTGATTCAGCGTCTCCTCGCCTCCTACCAGCAATCGCTGCAGTCGGGGGGATACCTGTACATCGTCTTCCTGATGGCGCTCGAGAGCTCGGTCGTGCCCCTGCCGAGCGAGTTCGTCATCCCTCCCGCGGTACTCCTTGTGCTGGCGGGCGGCACCACGATGACCCTCCCGGGGATCGTGCTTGCGGCGGCCGTCGGCAGCCTCATCGGGGCCTGCGCCATGTACTGGGCGTCGCGCGTCGCGGGCCGGCCTCTCGTCGTCAAGTACGGCAGGCTCGTCATGATCACCCCGGCGAAGGTCGAGGGGGCCGAGCGGTGGTCGCAGCGGTTCGGAAGCTTCGGCATCTTCCTCTCCAGGATGCTGCCGGTCGTGCGCCACCTGATCGGCATCCCCGCCGGGATCGTGCGGATGACCTTCTGGAAGTTCTGCGTGTACACGTTCGCGGGGTCGGCGTTCTGGTGCGGCGTTCTCGCGTATATCTCCGTTGTCGCGGGCAAGGACGAGCGCCTCATGCACGGAGAGATCCGCGAGATCACGATCTGGGTCGCGGGCGCGGCGCTGGTCCTGGGTTCGGCGTACTATTTCCTGGTCCACCGGATCTCGCGGAAGTCCGCATAGGCGCCTACGGTTCCCGTAAATCGGCGATTTTTTAGGCCGTGGAATGAGGGCCGGTGGGGAACCAACCCGCGTGTTTCGGTACGGTGTTTGCCAAAGCCTGGTAAACCCAAAACCATACCATGAAACACTACACACGCATAACACTGATGCTGGTCGCGGCGGGCCCCGCAGCCCTCCTTGGAGGGACCGACATGGACCACCGCATCGAGCAGGCGGCCAAGGAATCGTACAACTACCGAGCCGTCCTCGACGAGAAGGTCGACGTCAGGGCTGAGTCGGGGGTCGTCACGCTCACCGGCAAGGTCCAGGACAAGGACCAGCGGGAACTCGCCGAGGACACGGTGGCGGGATTGCCCGGCGTCGTCAGGGTTGAAAACGACATCCAGGTCGTGCCCCCGGGCCCCGAGCACTCCGACGGATGGATCGCGTTCAAGGTGCGCAGCACGCTCATGATGAAGCCCAATGTCAGCGCCTCGACCACGACCGTCGACGTGAAGGACGGCGTCGTGACCCTCACCGGCACGGCCGACAACATCGCGCAGAAGGAGCTGACCGAGCTCTACGCGAAGCAGGTCGACGGGGTGAAGGCCGTGAGGAACCAGGTCACCCTGCCTGACGGCCCGCCCAGGGAGACCGTGAGCGCGTCGATCGACGACGCCTCGATCACGGGCCAGCTCAAGTTCCAGCTCGTCACGCACGCATCGACCAACGCGATCAAGACCAAGGTGAGCACCTCCAATGGCGCCGTCACCATCGCGGGCGAGGCCGATTCCGAGGCCGAGAATGCGCTGGTCACCGAGATCTCCCAGGGGATCCGTGGCGTCAAGTCGGTCGACAACCGCATGACCGTCGGCCCGTGAACGCGCCGGGCGGGGCGTGGCTCCATCAACCCAGGACCCACTGCCCCGCAGCGGCCATCGCCGCCACGA
>Ga0265338_10005643_pt1 | contig 16245 bp, 13 predicted proteins | sample 42126metaG_FD_193579 | JGI IMG/M metagenome (GOLD analysis project Ga0265338, IMG submission 193579) | Rhizosphere microbial communities from Carex aquatilis grown in University of Washington, Seatle, WA, United States - 4-21-26 metaG | ecosystem: Host-associated > Plants > Roots > Rhizosphere... | reverse complement strand
GGGCAACACCTCGGGCGTGTGGGATCCCGCGAAGCTCAAGTGGATCAACGAGCAGTGGCTGAAGACGCTGCCCGTGGCCGAGGTGGCCCGTCGGTTAGAGCCGTTCCTTGACGAAGAGATCACCAATGCGCATGTGCAGGCCACTGAAACATTGACCAAAGGGACGTTCATTTTTCCGGTCACCGACAAGCAGGCGAAGCTTGAGGTCGTGGTTCGGGCGTTCAGAGAACGCAGCGCATCGCTGAAGGAGATGGCACAGAAGGCACTCCCGTACCTGAGGCAAGGCATCACCGAGTGGGACGAGAAGGCCACAAAAAAGTTCCTTACGCCCGAGTCGAAGCCGCACCTGCTCGCCGTCCAGGAGAAGCTCAAGACCACGCCGAGCATCGACGCGGCTGCGGTCGACGGCTGGGTGAAGGAGATCTCCGAGAAGGCCGCGGTGGGCATGGGCAAGGTGGCCCAGCCACTGCGCGTGGCCGTCACGGGCGGCACGGTGAGCCCCGGCATCGGCGACACGGTGTGCCTCATCGGCCGCGACGAGTCGCTCCGCCGGCTCGAGACGGCGCTCGCCAAGATCGGATGACGCCCGAAGTCCCGGAGGCGGTCGTCGCGCCGCGCGCCCCCACGCTCGGCGAACGGTTGGCCGCGCTCTTTCCGGGGCTGGATCGCACGAGCGTGATGGTGATCGTCGTCGCGGCGATCACCCTGATGGTCTCGAGCTACGAAGGCTCCACCGGTTGGTTCGACGCGAAGCTGCGTCCGCATCTCCACCTGGCGAGCCACGCGGACTCGGTCATCTCGCACGTGTGGTGGTTTGGTACGTCGTTCGTGTTGCTGCTGCAGGTCCCGCTGGCGGTGAGCGGAATCGCGCGCGGTCCATCGGCACGGGAGCTCGGCCTGGGCCTCGGCGATTGGCGACTGGGACTGAAGGTCAGCGTGGGGCTGCTCGCGCTGATGGTTCCCATCGTGGCCATCGCCGCACGCGATCCCGACTTCAATCGGCAATACCCGTTCTGCGCCGACGCGCTCACGAGCTGGCAGCTCTTCATTGGCTACGAGCTCTGCTACGTCGCGTACTTCGTGGCCTGGGAGTTCATCTTCCGCGGCTGGATGCTCTTCGGGCTGGCGCCGAAGATCGGGCCAGGCCTGGCGATCGTGCTCCAGGCGCTGCCGTTCTCGCTGATGCACACCGGCAAGCCGGAGCTCGAGGCGTACGGCTCGATCCTCGCGGGGCTCGCGCTGGGCGCGCTCGCGTGGCCCACGCGATCGATGTGGTACGGCGCGGCGGTTCACGGCCTGGTGGCGCTGGCGATGGATGTCTTCGCCGGCGCGCATCGGACGGGTGTGCTGCACAATTAACTGCTTGGTTAATAGGCGGGATTCGTCGGATTGGATTGACTTTGCAGGCCGGGTCGTGAACCTTGACACCATGAAACCCGGTTCGTATAAGGCGCGCGCGTTTGCGTTGGCCGTGTCGTGCTTGCTGTTCGCACCCGCGGTGGCGCAGGCGGCAGGAACCCGCGCCCACGGGCTGATTCTCCCCGGCGGCGTCCAGGAGGTCGGTGAGAACCGGTACCGCGCTTCGGAGTCCTACGAGGACACGCTCAAGTTCTTCGACAAGACGTACAAGGGCATTCCTCGCAAGGCGATCGTGAACCAGCCGGGCATCCGGGCGATGCACTTCGAAGCGGTGGACCCCAAGTCAGGCTACGAAGGGTTCAACGTCTACGAGAAGGACAACGAGGTCCGCATCTTCGTCATCGCCAAGGAGGAACCGGCGACGCCCGCATCGACGAAGAAGGGCGGAAAGAAGGGCAACAAGTAGGACCAGCGGTTCATTGCTGGGGGATCGTCCAACGGCAGGACAACGGACTCTGACTCCGTTTATCTAGGTTCGAATCCTAGTCCCCCAACCACTTTCGTTTTTCGCCTCGACGCCGGTTGACGCACAAACCGGAAGCCACTAGAAGAGGCGCGCATTTGTGAGAGCTGTGGCCCCGTCGTCTAGCGGTTAGGACGCTGGCCTCTCACGCCGGAAGCGAGGGTTCGATTCCCTCCGGGGTCATACGCGACGCCAGGCAGCGATGCCTGGCGTTTTTTTTCGCCTGATTCGCGAGGGTACGCGGACGTGCGGGGCGAGGCTTCAAGCTTCCCCCGGCACGCTCGGTCGCGACGTGCCTCGTGATGCGCGAACCGTGATCCGCCGCGAATTCACATCGCGTGGAAGGCCAACTGGGCTCACTCCGAACGAGCCACGAGCCACCAGCCACGAGCCACCGGGCACCCGGTCCGAGCGAGTGCGCGAGCGAAGGACCGGGTGCCCTCTCCGAGTGTTATTGACGCCCCAGTCAGGCCCCGATACAAACGGCGGTCGCGCGCCCCCCGTGCGAAGTTCGCGCCCCTCCTGGAGCCCGCCCCTCGTGGACCACAACGCTGAAAAGCACTGGGAATCCGCTGGCGCGACCGACGTCGGACGCAAGCGCACCCACAACGAAGACGTCTACCTGATCCGCGAGGACCTGGGCCTCTTCATCGTTTGCGACGGCATGGGCGGTCACTCTGCGGGTGAAGTCGCCGCGGGCATCGCTGCGCAGACGATGGCCGAGTTCTTCGAGGGCGCTCAGCGCGATCCCGAGGGCACCTGGCCGTACAAGCCGGACCGCGGCCAGGATGACTTCGAGGGCCGCATCAACGTGGCCATGCGCCTCGCCAACCGCCGCATCCGCGAGGCCGCCGAGCAGGACACCAAGCGCAAGAACATGGGCACCACCGGCGTGGTGCTGTGGATGACGCCCACCGATACGTTCGTCGGCTGGACCGGCGACTCGCGCGCGTACCTGTTCCAGAAGGGCAAGCTCAGCCAGGTGACCGAGGACCACTCGCTGATCACCGAGATGATCCGCGCGGGCAAGCTCAGCCCTTCAGAGGTCGAGTCGTTCCAGTACAAGAACGTCATCACCCGTGCGATGGGCCCGAGCGAGACCGTGAAGCCCGACGTCCGCCGCGTGGACATGCAGCCCGGCGACGTGATGATGCTCTGCTGCGACGGCGTCCACGGCCTGGTGAAGGACGATCAGCTCCAGCAGATCATGGCCTCGACCCAGAACCTGGCGTCGTGTGCCAAGGTGATCGTCGACGCCGCCAATGCGAACGGCGGCACGGACAACATCACCACCGTGCTGGTGCGCAGGAAGTAGTTCTCCCCCCGAGCGCGAAACCCCATCCCCTGCCCTTCCCCGTCTTCCGCGGGGAAGGGAGCCGAGTCTTGTGGGATTAGGTCTCGACAGCGGTCGAGTGGATGCCCACGAGATCGCCGTTCGCCGTGCGGCCCACGATGTACGTGCCCACGTCGATGGTGCCCGTGCGGAAGACCTGGATGTCGGTGAGGTTCTGCTGGAGCAGCGACTTCACCGAGGCGTACTGCGCGAGCTGGGTCTTGTCGAAGTCGTCATCGGCGCTGGGATCGAAGCCGGTGTGGTTCGCGAACCAGTCGTCCACGTCATCGACCTCGACCGGCGTGCCCGCAGGCAACCCGAGCGCCTTCGCGAAGTCATCGGCGGTCGGCTTCGTGGTCCCGGCGCCCGAGAGCAACACCGAGTCCCAGCCAAAGTCGCCTTCGCTCATGAGGTCCATGCCCTTCACGGCCGAGCTCAGCGTCGAGAGCAGCGCCGAGTTCTGCGCGGCGTGCGCGTCGGAGCCGGGGATCGCCATCGGCCCGAACCACTGCGCGCTCTTGCCCGTGCCCTGCTTCACATAGAACTGCCCGCTCGACGGGTTCACGTACGCCTCGCGCGCCGGCAGGTTGAACGACGCGTCGTTCAGCGGAACCGGGAGCAGCGAGCTCGTCGACGGCGCCTTGGTCAGCGGCGTGGCCCACGACAGGTTCGCCGCATCCACGACGGCGCTCAGCTGCCCCGCGAGCGCGCCCGCGTTCGAGCCATAAGGAAGGTGCTGCTGCACCGCGAACTGCTCGAGCACCTGCTTCGCGGGCGCAGTGAGCGAGTATTTGGGCGCGCCTTCGAAGCTGTCCTGGCTCATGAGCTGGCCAATGAGACGCGCCTCGTCGGCGGTGACCTTGGTCGCGGAGCCCATGCCCGCCGTCGCGGCCTTGGTGATGGCCTGCGCTTCGGCCTTGCTCACCTCGGCATGGCCCTTGGGCGTCTGCAGCGCGGTGAGGATGGCGTTCTTCACGGTGGTGGAGCTCACGAATTGCCTCGCTTGGCTTGGAATACCTACATTGTCACCCCGACTGCCAGAAAGTTGTGTGACGAAGTTGCAGCAAGGCCTTGGCGATTCCAGAGATGCTCTGTTTTGTCTCGTGAATTGAATACCTTGAGACGTTTCGCTTTCCTTCCCACGCCAGCGAAAGGCGCTGGTATAGACAGCCGTCCACGGACGCTGGAGGCACGCACATGAGCACGATTGTCGCGGTGAAGGGCCGGGAGATCCTCGATTCGCGCGGCAACCCCACGGTCGAAGTCGACGTCGCGCTGGAGAGCGGCATCGTGGCCACGGCGGCGGTGCCCTCGGGCGCATCGACCGGCGAGCACGAAGCGGTGGAGCTCCGCGACGGCGACAAGAAGCGCTACGCCGGCAAGGGCGTCCTCAAGGCCGTGGAGCACGTGAACAACGAGCTCACCCAGGTCGCCATCGGCCTGGAGAGCGCGGACCAGGCCGGCCTCGACCGCGCGCTCAAGGCCGCCGACGGCACGCCCAACAAGGGCAAGCTCGGCGCCAACGCGATCCTCGGCGTGTCGATGGCCGCGGCCCGCGCGACCGCGATGGAGCTCGGCGTGCCGCTCTATCGCTACCTCGGCGGCGCCAACGCGCGCCGACTGCCGGTGCCGATGCTCAACATCCTCAACGGCGGCGCGCACGCCGCGAACAACGTCGACTTCCAGGAGTTCATGGTGATGCCCATCGGCGCGCCGAGCTTCAAGGAAGCGCTGCGCTGGGGCGCGGAGATCTTCGCAATCCTCAAGACCATCTTGAAGGGCAAGGGCCTGGCGACGGGGGTCGGCGACGAGGGCGGCTTCGCGCCGGACCTCAAGAGCAACGACGAGGCGATCGAGCTGGTGCTCCAGGCCATCGACAAGGCGGGCTTCAAGGCCGGCACCGACGTGGCCATCGCGCTCGACCCGGCCGCGAGCGAGTTCTTCGCCGACGGCAAGTACGTCTTCAAGAAGAGCGACAAGCGGACTTTGACGTCGAACGAGATGGTCGATTACTGGGCCGCGTGGGCCGCGAAGTATCCCATCGTCTCCCTCGAGGACGGCCTCGGCGAGAACGACTGGGCCGGCTGGAAGAACATCACCGAAAAGCTGGGCAAGAACCTGCAGCTCGTGGGCGACGACCTCTTCGTCACCAACGCCGCGTTCTTGCAAAAGGGCATCACCGAGAAGGCGGGCAACGCCATCCTCATCAAGGTGAACCAGATCGGCACCGTGACTGAGACGCTGGAGACGATCGACCTAGCGCAGAAGAACGGCTACCGCTACGTGGTCAGCCACCGCTCGGGCGAGACCGAGGACACCTTCATCGCCGACCTCGCGGTGGCGTGCGGTGGCGGGCAGATCAAGACCGGCTCGGCGTGCCGCAGCGAGCGCGTGGCCAAGTACAACCGGCTGCTTCGCATCGAAGAGGAGCTCGGCGAGGACGCCATCTTCGACGCGAACACGGTGAAGCGCGGCTAACGCATCAGCGCCGCAATCTCCGCGTCGCGCGAGGGATCGTCGGTCGTGGGGAACTGGCAGCTCTTCGTCGCCACCTCGAAGAGCTGCGTGTAGCGACCGCTCTGCTTGAAGGCGATCCGCTGACCGTCGGCGGACACCTCCAATGCGCACCGCTGCTTCGCATCGATCGCAGTCGGCGCCAGGTTCACCGCGCAGCCGTCGATGGGCTTCGGGTGCGTGTGCACGAGGTCGTAGAGCTGAAACGGGACCGCGGCGTCGCCCGCGGGATCGCCGTCCATGTGCAGCTCGTAGAGGTGTCCGTCCACGCGCGCGGACGCGCACGGGAAGACGCGCTGCATGTTGTTTCGAAAGAGCGCGGTCATCGCGAGCGCTGCCGTGTTTCCCGCCAGGGCCGCGCAGAGAAACCCAGCCACCGCAACCCCGCCTTGGCGCTTCAGACCGCCCACGATCACCAGGATCACCCCGACGACGGCGAAGAAGCCCGGCAGGATCATCGCGATCAGCCGAGCAACCATCGTCCGGGGGGAATCACTGAACGTCAGCCAGGCGCTGACCGCGACGGAGACCGCGGCCAGGATCGCGTTGGCGATGACGATGGCCCTGAGCACCGGGCCGACAGCGGCCTTCATGTGCGCAGTCTAGCGTCCGGGAGGAGCGACGGCGTGGGCCAATGCTTGCGCCCACGCCATTAGCCGAGGAACCGCATCAGCTGCGGCCGCACCTTCTCCGGCGCGACCTCCAGCTCCAGCTTCTTCTCCTTCACCGCCACCAGCCTGGGACGCGCCTTCAACACGCGCGTCTCAGCAGGGCCCGCGAACGCGAGCCGGCGCAACCATTCCGTCCACATGGGCCACCTCCTGGCCCGCGGATGACGGACGCGCGCGCCGACGCCTGACGAAAAGATCGCGTTCAGATCCGGATCCCACTTGACGTATGCATATAGGTCGCATACCTATGCGCGCGCATGCATACCCAAACGCGACATGCAGTGGGCGTCATCGGGGCTTCGGGCTACTCCGGTGTGGAGCTCACGCGCATTTTGGCGAACCACCCGAACGTGGAGCTCAAGCTGCTCGCGAGCGATCGCTGGGTGGGCGAGACCGTGGAGAAGCGGCTCCAGCTCGACGGCGCCCTCGGACGGCTTCGCTATTCGCCGCTCGCCAACGCGGACGCATTCGTGGGCGGGCTCGACGTGGTGCTGCTCGCGACGCCGGCCGAGGCTTCGCTCGAGCTCGCGCCCAAGCTGCTCGCGCGCGGCGTGAAGGTCGTCGATCTCTCGGGCGCGTTCCGGCTGACCGATGCGGCGCTCTACCCCGCCCACTACGGCTTCACGCACGGACACGCGAACCTCCTTGGAGAAGCGGTCTACGGACAGCCCGAGCGCAACCGCGACGCGATCCGTTCGGCGAAGCTCGTGGCCAACCCGGGTTGCTTCCCGACCGCAGCCACGCTGGCCCTCGCGCCGCTGCTCAACGCGAAGCTGCTCGCGAACGACAGACTGATCATCGACGCGTGCTCGGGTGTCACCGGCGCCGGCCGCAAGGCCACCGAGGAGTACAGCTTCGGCGAGATCGACGGCGACTTCCGCGCATACAAAGTGCTTCGCCACCAGCACACACCCGAGATCAGCCAGGTCCTCGGCGGCGCGAACGTGACGTTCACCGCGCACCTGCTCCCGCTCAAGCGCGGCATCCTCGCGACCTGCCACGCCCAGCTGGCCCCCGGAACCGACGCCGGTGCCGTGATGAATGAATATGCACGCGCCTATGCAGGCGAGCCGTTCGTGCGCGTGCTGGGCTCGGCGGATGAAGTCGGGCTGAAGGCCGTCGTCGGCACCAACCGCTGCCTGATTGGCGCTTCCGTCAGTGGCGACGCGCTCGTCGTCACCTCGGCCATCGACAACCTCGTGAAGGGCGCCGCCGGTCAAGCGGTGCAGAACCTCAACCTCATGCTGGGCCTCGAGGAGACCACCGGTCTCCTGGGCCTCCGGGCGTTCAATCCATGAAGACCCCCATCGGCTTCCGCTTCTCCGGCACGCACGCAGGCATCAAGCCCAGCCGCCGCGACCTCGCGCTCGTGGTGAGCGACTTCCCCGCCGCCGCCGCGGGCTGCTTCACGCAGAACCTGGCCAAGGCCGCGCCGGTCGTGGACGCCGAGCAGCGCCTGCCCGCTTCCAACGTGCGCGCGGTGGTCATCAACAGCGGCAACGCGAACGCGCTCACCGGCCCCATCGGCCTCGAGGACGTGAAGGTCGCTTGCGGCGCCGTCGCGAAGGCTTTGGAAGTGCCGGCTGCGGCGGTGCTGAGCGCGTCGACGGGCGTCATCGGCGTGCGCATGCCGGTGGAGAAGATCGTCAACGCCGCACCCGCGCTGGTGGGCTCGCTCTCGCTCGCACCGCAGTCGGCGGCCGAAGCGATCATGACCACCGACACGCGCATCAAGATGGCCGCGCGCACCATCACGCTCAGCGGCAAGGACGTGACGCTCGCCGCCATCTGCAAGGGCTCGGGCATGATCGCGCCGCAGCTCGCGACGATGATTGCCGTCGTCACCACCGACTGCGCCATCTCGCCGCAGCTGCTCGACCTCTCGCTGCGCAACGCGATGGGCGGCAGCTTCAACAGCCTCACCGTCGACGGCGACATGAGCACCAACGACGCCGTCTTCGCGATGGCGAACGGCCAGGCGCAGAACGCACCCATCGTCGATCCAGGGCCTGCGTTCGAGGCCTTCAGCCAGGCGCTCAACTCGCTTTGCGAAGAGCTCGCGCGCGAGATCGCCGCCGATGGCGAGGGCGCGACGAAGTTGCTCGAGGTGAAGCTCGCCGGCGCTCCGACCGTCGAGATCGCGCGCGACGTGGCGAAGGCCATCGCTGGCTCGTCGCTGGTGAAGGCCGCCATGTTCGGCGCCGATCCGAACTGGGGCCGCATCCTCGCGACCGTCGGCGCTCGCGCGGGCTCGCAGGGCTTCTCGCTCGATCCGCAGAAGGCCCACGTGCGCATCCAGGGCCTCGACGTGTTCCAGAACGGCGCGCCCGCCCTCGCCGACGCGTCGACGTTGAAGAGCCGCATGCGCGGTCCTCAAGTGTTGGTCGAGGTGAAGCTCTCCGAGGGCAACGCGGCCGCGACCGCCTGGGGCTGCGACCTCAGCTACGACTACGTGAAGATCAACGCCGACTACACCTCGCTCATCGTGCAGACGCCCGACGGCGGCGTGGCCAAGGACGATCGGCTCACCAACTACAGCCCGACCTTCAAGCGCACCTTGCTCGTCGAGGCGCTCTCGTACATCAGCAAGTTCGCGGGCAAGCGCTGCGTGGTGAAGTACGGCGGCGCGGCGATGCTCAAGGAGTCGCTCAAGAAGAGCTTCTGTGAAGACATCAAGCTCTTGAAGAGCGTGGGCCTGCAGCCCATCGTCGTCCACGGCGGTGGCCCGGAGATCAGCCGCACCCTGGAGCAGCTCGGCAGCGGCAAGCCCGAGTTCATCGACGGTGTGCGCGTCACCAGCGCCGCGGACCTGAAGGTCGTGGAGATGGTGCTCACCGGCCAGGTGAACAGCGAGCTCGTCACGCTGCTCAACCACGACGGCGCCCACGCCATCGGCCTTTCCGGCAAGGACGGCGCGCTCCTCAAGGCGCGCAAGCTCGTCGCCGATCACGGGCGCGATCTGGGCCAGGTCGGCGAGATCACCACCGTTAACAAAAATGTTTTGGAGATGCTGCTCACGCAGGGCTACGTGCCAGTCGTTTCGCCGGTGGGTCTCGGCGAGGACGGCCAGAGCTACAACATCAACGCCGACCAGGCGGCGGCCGAAGTCGCCATCGCCGTGGGCGCGAGCAAGCTCATCTACCTGACCGACGTGGCCGGCATCCTCGACCGCGGCGAGCTCGTCAGCGAGCTCAACACGCGCGACCTCGAGAAGCAGCTCGCGGGCGACTCCATCAGCGGCGGCATGAAGGTGAAGACGCAGAGCATCCTCAAGGCGCTGCAGAGCGGTGTCGAGCGCGTGCACGTCATCGACGGGCGCACGCCGCACAGCGTGATCGCCGAGCTCTTCACCGACCATGGCGTCGGCACGCTCGTCACCCTCGCCTGATCCATGCGCATGACCCACGACGACACCCACGCGCGCCGCGAGCTCATCCGCGCGCTCATCACCACCCGCGAAGTGGCCACGCAAGAGGAGCTGCGCGAGCTGCTCGCGAAGGAGAGGTACGACGTTACGCAGGCCACGCTCTCGCGCGATCTCGCGAAGCTGGGCGCGCGGCGTGCGTCGCGGCCCAGTGGTGGTACGGCGTACGAATTGCCGGAGGCGCCGGTCGCGATGGCGCGCGCCGAGGAGACGCTCGCAGGATTCGCGGAGATGGTGATCAACGTCGACGACAACGGCTCGCTCGTCGTCATTCGCACGCGGCCTGGCGCGGCTTCGGCCGTGGCGCTCGCCATCGACACCGCGCGTCTCGCAGAGGTCCTCGGCACCCTCGCCGGCGATGACGCCATCTTCGTTGCCCCGTCGAAGCACCACGCGGCGGGCAAGCTCACCCTGAAGTTCAAGAAGCTCTTTCAGAAAGGCACACGGCAATGAGAAACAAGATTGTTCTGGCGTACTCCGGCGGTCTCGACACCAGCGTCCTCGTTCACATCCTCTCGAACGAGTACGGCTACGACGTCATCGCTTGCCACGCCGATGTCGGCGAAGCGCGCGACACCAAGCTGCTCACCGCGCGCGCCAAGAAGGCCGGCGCCGTCGCTGTGGAGGTCGTCGACGCGAAGGAGGAGCTCGCGCGCGACTTCTGCTTCCCCGCGCTCCAGGCCAACGCGCTCTACGAGGGCATCTATCCCTTGAACGCGGCGCTCACGCGCCCGCTCATCGCCAAACACCTCGTGGCCGCCGCTCGCAAGCACGGCGCGACGTCGATCGCCCACGGCGCCACCGGCAAGGGCAACGACCAGGTGCGCTTCGACTTCGCCACCAAGGGCATCGCGCCGGATCTGAAGATCGTCGCGCCCCAGCGCGAGCGGAACATCACCCGCGACGCGGCCATGGAGTACGCGGCCAAGCACGGCATCGAGGTGCCGACCACGAAGAAGAGCCCGTTCAGCGTCGACGAGAACCTCTGGGGCCGCAGCATCGAGGGCGGCGTGCTCGAGGATCCGAACACCGAGCCGCCCGAGGAGGCGTTCGCGTGGACCAAGAGCTGGAAGGACTCGCCCAACCAGCCCGCGTACCTGACCATCGGCTTCAACGCCGGCATCCCCGTGACCGTCAACGGCGAGGCCCTGCCGCCGCACGTGCTCATCCAGAAGGTCGGAGTGGTGGCCGGTGAGAACGGCGTGGGCCGCATCGACTTGATGGAGAACCGCGTGGTGGGCATCAAGAGCCGCGAGGTGTACGAGGCTCCGGCCGCGGTGGCGCTCATCGCCGCGCACAAGGACCTCGAGCGGTTCACGACGGTCGGCTTCGCGCAGCGCGTGAAGGCCTACCTCGACGAGCAGTTCGCGCGCCTGGTGTACGAGGGCAACTGGTTCTCGCCGCTGCGCACCAGCATCCAGGCCTTCAACGACGAACATAACAAGTTCGTTACAGGCGAAGTGACGCTCAAGCTCTTCAAGGGCTCGTGCGCCGTCGTGGCTCGCAAGTCGGAGTTCGGCGTCTACAACAAGGCGCTCTCCACCTACGGCACCGAGGACAAGTTCGACCACAAGGCCGCCGAGGGCTTCATCAACCTCACCGGCCTGCAGCTCCACGAGTACAGCCGCCTCCACGAGGGGAAGTAAGTCGTGATCGCCAAGACCGACGCCGCCGGCGACCGCGGGCTCTTGCCCGAAGTGCTCGCCTTCACCAGCTCGCTCAACCTGGACCGCGCGCTCCTGCGCGAGGACCTGGTGGGTAGCCTCGCTCACCTCACGATGCTCGCGCGTCGGGGGATCGTGTCGAAGAACGACGCGGCGCAGCTCCGCAGCGGGCTGGTGAAGATCTGGAATTCGGCGGCGTCGGGCGCTTGGCAGCCGATTGATGAAGAAGACGTGCACATGGCCGTCGAGGGCGCGCTCGCGCGCGACCTCGGCGACGTGTCGGGCCGCTTGCACACCGCGCGCTCGCGCAATGACCAGGTCGCGCTCGATTTGCGGCTGCACGTGCGTGAGCAGACCGCCGAGATCCTGAACGCGCTGAGCGGATTGCTCGAGCACCTTTGCACGCTCGCGGCCGAAGAGCGCGACACGCTCATTCCCGCGTACACACATCGTCAGCGCGCGCAGCCCGTGTCGCTCGGCTATCTGCTCGCGGGTTATGGCGCGATGTTCGCGCGCGACGTCGATGCGTTCGCGTTCGTGCTCGAGTCCGTCGACGCGCTGCCGCTCGGCGTGGGCGCGATCTCGGGGACGTCGCTGCCGATTGATCGCCACATCACGCGCGAGCTGCTCGGCTTCTCGAAGCTGACAGCGAACGGCATGGACACCGTGGGCGATCGCGACTTCGCGCTCGATCTCGCGTACGCCACCGCGCGCTGCCTGAACCACGCGAGCCGCATCGCGACGGACCTCGTGGACTTCACCACCAGTGAATTCGCCTTCGCGCAGCTCGATGGCCAGGTCGCGTGCGGCTCGAGCATGATGCCGCAGAAGCGCAACCCCGACATCTTCGAGCTCATCCGCGGCAAGACGGGCGCAGCGATCGGCAATATCACCGCGCTGCTCGTGACCACGAAGGGCTTGCCCGGCGGTTACAACCGCGACCTGCAGGAAGATCGCGCGCCGCTGCTCGCCACCGGCCCGCTCGCGCGCGGCGTGCTGCAGATGCTCGACCTCGGCCTCGGCCACGTGCGCTTCGATCGCGAGCGCTGCAAGGAAGCGGCGTCGAGCGGCTACGCGCAGGCCACGGATCTCGCCGAGGCGCTCGTGCAGCGCGGCCTGCCCTTCCGCACCGCGTACCAGGCCGTCGGCACGCTCGTTCGCAAGTGCCAGGAGCGCGGGATTTCGCTCGCGCAGGTGACGCTCGCGTTCGCGCAGGAGATCGACCCGCGATTCGACGCGCAGGTGCTCGCGGCCGCGCAGCCCGAGGGCGCCGTTGCTCGCAAGGAGGTCCCGGGAGGCACGGGGCCCAACGCCGTGAAGAAGCAGCTCGATGACCTTCGCTCGGCCGCGACGCGCGCGCAGAAGGTCGCGCTCGGTGTGCCGCGCTTGCAGAACCTCTTCGACTCACTGAAGGAGACGAACCTTGAAGCGTGACTTCCTGAAGCTCCGCGACCGCTCGCCGGCTGAGTACCGCAAGCTCTTCGACCGCACCCACGAGCTCAAGCGCCGCCGCAAGGCCAACCGCATCGACAGCACGCTCCTCGGAAAGACGCTGGTGCTCTTGTTCGAGAAGGCGTCGACGCGCACACGCCTCTCGTTCGAGGCCGCGATGTTCCAGCTCGGTGGCCACGCCATCGACCTGCCCATGAGCCAGAGCCAGCTCAACCGCGGCGAGCCCCTCACCGACACCGCCAAGGTGCTCTCGGGCTACGCGGATTGCGTCGTGTTCCGCACCCACGGCGACGATCGCCTCGAGACCTTCGCCAAGACCGCGACCGTGCCCGTGATCAACGGCCTCAGCGACGGCGGCCACCCGGTGCAGGTATTAACCGATCTGTTCACGATCGAGGAGAAGCTCGGCGGCGTCGCGGGCAAGAAGATCGCCTTCGTCGGCGACGGCGCGAGCAACATGGCGCGCTCGTTCGTCGAGGCGTCGCGGCTCTTCGAGTTCGAGTTGCACCTCGGCTCGCCCAACGAGTTCCGCCCGCCGCAGAGCGACCTCGACCAGGCCGGCAAGTGGACGCGCGTCTTCGCTGATCCGCGCGAGGCCGTGGCCGCCGCCGACGTGGTCATCACCGACGTGTGGACGAGCATGGGCCAGGAAGCCGAGACCGCGCGCCGCCTCGAGGCGTTCAAGGGCTTCACGCTCGACAACGCGCTCTTGAACTTCGCCAAGCCCACCGCGCCCGTGCTGCACTGCCTGCCCGCGCACCGCGGCGAGGAGATCGCTGGCGAGGTGATCGACGGGCCGCGCTCGGTCGTCTTCGAAGAGGCCGAGAACCGAATGCACGTGCAGAAGGCGTTGCTCGAGCAGCTCCTGCTCGGCTGATCGAAAACCATGCCCAAGCGCTCGGACATCAAGAAGGTGCTGCTCGTTGGCTCGGGGCCGATCGTCATCGGCCAGGCCTGCGAGTTCGACTACTCCGGTACGCAGGCCACCAAGGCGCTGAAGGAAGAAGGCGTCGAGGTGGTGCTGCTCAACTCGAACCCCGCGACGGTGATGACCGATCCGGGCTTCGCGCACCGGACGTACGTCGAGCCGATCACCGTCGAGGTGGCCGAGAAGATCATCGCCGCCGAGCGACCGGACTCGCTGCTCGGAACGATGGGCGGACAGACCGCGCTCAATCTCGCGAAGGCGCTCGCCGAGAAGGGCATCCTCGAGAAGTACGGCGTGAAGCTCATCGGCGCGTCGCTCGAGGCCATCAACAAGGCAGAGGACCGCCTGCTCTTCAAGGCCGCGATGGAGAAGATCGGCCTCGCGCTTCCGAAGAGCGGCTACGCGCGCACGTTCGACGAGGCCATGGCGCTCGTCGACGAGATTGGCTTCCCCGCGATCATTCGCCCGAGCTTCACGCTCGGCGGCACCGGCGGCGGAATCGCGTACGACCGCGCGCAGTACGAGTCGATTTGCGCGAGCGGACTCGCGGCGAGCCCGAACTCGACGATCCTCGTCGAGGAGAGCGTGCTCGGCTGGAAGGAGTACGAGCTCGAGGTGGTGCGCGACACGAAGGACAACTGCGTCATCATCTGCTCGATCGAAAATCTCGATCCCATGGGCGTGCACACCGGCGACTCAATCACGGTCGCGCCCGCGCAGACGCTCACCGACAAGGAGTACCAGCGCATGCGCCAGGCGGCGCTGGCGATCATGCGCGAGATCGGCGTCGAGACCGGCGGCAGCAACGTGCAGTTCGGCGTGAACCCGCGCGATGGCCGCATGGTTGTGATCGAGATGAACCCGCGCGTGTCGCGCTCGAGCGCGCTCGCGAGCAAGGCCACGGGGTATCCGATTGCGAAGATCGCCGCGAAGCTCGCGCTCGGCTACACGCTCGACGAGCTCAAGAACGACATCACCCGCCACACGCCCGCGTCGTTCGAGCCGAGCATCGACTACGTGGTCGTCAAGGTGCCGCGCTTCAACTTCGAGAAGTTCCCCGCCGCCGAGCGCACGCTGACGACGAGCATGCGCAGCGTGGGCGAAGTGATGGCCATGGGCCGCAGCTTCAAAGAGGCGTACCAGAAGGCGCTGCGCTCGATGGAGTCGGGCAAGCTCGTGCTCGAGGGCGTTCCCGGCGCGACCATGGACGCGATCCGCGATGGACTCAAAGTTCCGCGGCCCGAGCGCCAGGCGTTCGTGACCGAGGCGTTCAAGCGCGGCATGACCATCGACGACGTCCACGCGCTCTCGGCGATCGACCCCTGGTTCCTGCGGCACATCGCGGAGCTCGTGCAACACGGAGCGACGCTCGCGGCCACGAACGGCGTGCTCTCGCCCGATGCGCTCCGCGCGGCCAAGCGCGACGGCTTCTCGGATCTCGAGCTCGCCAAGCTCTGGAACAAGAGCGAGCAGGACGTGCGCGAGCAGCGGCTCGCGTGGGGAATCCGGCCCGTCTACAAGCGCGTGGATACGTGCGCCGCCGAGTTCCAGGCGCACACGCCGTACCTCTACTCGAGCTACGACGACGAGGACGAGCTGCCGCCGTCGAATCGTAACAAGGTGGTTATCTTGGGCTCGGGGCCGATTCGCATCGGCCAGGGCATCGAGTTCGACTACTGCTGCACCCACGCCTCGTTCGCGCTGCGTGAAGCGGGCTTCGAGACGGTGATGGTGAACTGCAATCCGGAGACTGTGTCGACCGACTACGACACCTCCGATCGACTCTTCTTCGAGCCGCTCACGCTCGAGGAAGTGCTCGAGGTGTGTGACCGCGAGAAGCCGCTCGGTGTGATCGTGCAGTTCGGTGGGCAGACGCCGCTCAAGCTCGCGGGCGCGCTCGCGGCGGCCGGCGTTCCCATTCTTGGCACCACGCCCGACAGCATCGACCGCGCGGAGGATCGCGAGCGGTTCGCGGCCATCGTGGAGAAGCTCAAGCTGCTCCAGCCACAGAACGGCGTCGCGCGCTCGCCGGATGAGGCTTTCACCGTGGCCGAGAAGATTGGCTATCCGGTGATGGTGCGTCCGAGCTACGTGCTCGGCGGTCGCGCGATGCAGGTGGTGCACGACCGGGAGAACCTCGCGCGCTACATGCGCGAAGCCGTGCACGCTTCACCCGAGCATCCCGTGCTCATCGATCGCTTCCTTCGCGACGCGACCGAGGTCGATCTGGATCTCGTCGTCGACAAGACCGGCGCTGCGCTCTTCGGCGGCGCGCTCGAGCACGTGGAAGAAGCGGGCGTGCACTCCGGCGATGCTGCGTGCGCGCTGCCGCCGTACTCGCTCGGCCCGGATCTCGTGGAGCGCATGAATGATCAGG
>Ga0265338_10005642_pt1 | contig 16249 bp, 7 predicted proteins | sample 42126metaG_FD_193579 | JGI IMG/M metagenome (GOLD analysis project Ga0265338, IMG submission 193579) | Rhizosphere microbial communities from Carex aquatilis grown in University of Washington, Seatle, WA, United States - 4-21-26 metaG | ecosystem: Host-associated > Plants > Roots > Rhizosphere >... | reverse complement strand
CAGACGGCAGCGAACGCCCTTACAACCGGCGAGGTCGATCTGTGGGAGCAGGTGAACCCGGATCTGACGGGGACGCTGCGGGAGAGGGGAATGACGGTGCGGCGTATCGCGGCGCTGCCGACGGTGGCGTTTGTGCGCCCGAATTTTCAGCTTCCGCCGTTCAACGATGTGCGGGCGCGGCAGGCGCTGGCCTACCTGTTCGATCAGAAGGAGATGATGGAGGCGGCCGCGGGGAACGGTGTGGGTTGGCAGGAGTGCCACTCGTTCAGCGTCTGCGGCGGGCCATACGGGACGGAGGTGGGCTCGGAGCCTTACCGGACGCCAGATATCGAGAAGGCGAAGGCACTGCTGAAGGAAGCGGGCTACAAGGGCGAGAAGCTGGTGCTGCTGGGGACGCCTCAGTTGCCGGCGATCAACGCGATGACGCTGGTGGCGGCGCAGCGGCTGCAGCAGGCGGGCGTGAATGTCGATGTGCAGATGGCCGACTTCGCGGTGATGTTCCAGCGCATGCAGGCGGCGAACAAGCCGTTGGACCAGGGGGGCTATAACCTGTTCGCCTATCATGCGATCGGCAGCGCGTGGTTCCATCCGCTGATGAACCTGTCGCTGGATTTGTCGTGCGGCGGGAAGAACTGGGCGGGCTGGCCGTGCGATGCGCAGGGCGAGGCGCTGCGGCAGGCGTTCCTGGAGGCGCCGGACGATGCGTCGCGCAAGGTGGCGTTCGAGGCGTTCCAGAGGCGGCTGTGGGAGTTCCTGCCGTATATCCCGGTGGGACAGTTCGACGTGGTGACGGGTTGGGGAAAGAACGTCTCGGGGGTTCTGAACGCGTATATCGTGGCGTATTGGAATATCGAGAAGAAGTAGCGGGTTCGCACTTCCTGTCAGACGCTGACCGGCCCTGACTACATCGCTAGCACGGCCTGGACAGCGGCGGCGTAGTGTTCGCTCGCGTTCTCGGTGCGCAATCGTTGCAAGGCATTGTCGCGCAGTTGCTGCCACAATGCCGCATCGCGGTACAATCGAACCACGCGCGCCGCAAAGCCCGCTGGATCGGTGCTGTCGGCAGCAAGCAGATCGACCCCGTCCGCCCATCCCATCTGCCGGCGCAACAGGTCCGTGGCCACAACCGGCAGGCCGAACGATGCCGCCTCATAGACCTTGTATGGCGTACCGGCCGCGTAGCGGGTGGGGGCGATGAACAGGCGGTGCGAGTCATAGAGTCGCTCGGTCTGCGCCACGGCCCCGAGCAATGTCACGCGCTGATGATCACGAAAGCGATCGAGCGAGACCTTCTCGCCGGTATAGCCGACCACCGTCAGGCGGGTTTCCCAGCCCAGGGCGTGCTCGATCAGCGGCAGCACCTGATCGACGAACCAGCACAGGCCGTCATAGTTCGGGCTGTCAGTCTCATGCAGCGCACCCACGAACAACATCCCGGCCCGTGCCGTGAACGCACGCGGTGTCGGATGCAATTCGCGCATGTGGCCGACGACCGCCACATGCGGCAGCCCCAGGCCGCGCAGCGTTGCCTCGTCCTGCGCGCTGACCGCGACGACCTGCGCGCATTTGCTCGCGTGGGCGAACTCCTGCTGAAGTGCGGCATCGAGGTCGAATGGCGTTTGCTGATCCTCGAGCGCCGCCCGCATCGCGGCGCGCTGCGAGGCGATCGCCTCGGTGTCAAGTATCAGCCGCGGCGGACTGTCAACATTGGCCGTGGCACGCTCGATCGCTTCCCGTACGCGGTCCAGATTGTGGGTACGCGCGATCCAGATGACGTCGTAGTAACCCCGACGACCGGCAAGAAAGGCTTGCAGGTCCATGAGCGCCCGGTCGTACATGACCTCGACTGTATCCGGCATGTCGCTGAACACCGCCGCCACGTCGAATGCATGGTCGTTGACCGGAAAGACGGTCACCTGGCAGCCCAGCGCGGCCATCGTGCGAATGATGTCGTTCGAGCGCACGAACCCCGAACCGAGCATGCGCAGCGGCACGAGATCCTCGATGAACAGCAGCCGCATGCGGCGCGGACCGGCGAAGCGTGCGAACACATGGGTCTTGCTGTCGGCGGCAGCACGCGTGTTCACCAGTTCCTGGTGCTTGTTGAGAAATGTTTGCCGGTTGCGACCGATTGCCGCTTCCGGCGTGAGCGCACTGCTAACGCTGCCATACTCAAGATGGTGGATCACCACCGATGGATCGTACACCACGCGCGCGCCGGCAGCTGCGATGCGCAGGCAAAGGTCGACATCCTCGTAATAGGCCGGAGCAAACGCCTCGTCGAAGCCGCCAAGCGCCTCAAGCAGGGAGCGGCGGCACAACAGGAACACACCCGAACAATAGTCCACGTCACGTACGAAATTAGCTTCCGGGACCAAGGGCGAGGCCCCCCGCAGATAGCCGCCGGTCAGGCCATCGCGCCACACGATGCTGCCGGCTTCCTGGAGCAGACCGTGCGTGCGGATCACCTTGCCGCCGACGGCACCGATCGCGGGATCCGAGTGCAGGCGAGCCAGCGCTGCGGCGACCGCCCCCGGCGCCAGTTCCACATCGTTGTTCAGCAACAGGACCGCATCGGCTGACGCGCATTGCATCGCGGCATTGCAGCCGCGCAGGAAGCCGATGTTGGTGTCGAAGCGCAGCAGCGTGGCCCCGGATACGTAGCGCTCGACGTGGCGGAGTTCGTCGGTTGAGCCGGAATCCACCAGGATCAGCTCGACGTCCCCCGCGAAATTGCTGCGCAAGGATGCCAGCGCCATCAGCGTCAACGCGTGCCGATTGTGCGCCACCATGATGACGGTGACCGCCGGTTTGCCGGTAAAGGTGAAGTCGATCGGCATGCGGCCGAACAGCGGGAGAAGGTTCGCCGCACGGCGGCGGAACAGGGTCTTCGCCTGGCCTTCGGTGACCCGCTCCTCCGGCGTGGGGATCGGCGGCAGGCCTTGTGCGCGGCCGATAGCGAGATAGTGGGTGAAAGCGTCGGGCGTGTCGCCGGCCCGCAACGCGGCTCGCACCGCGTCATGCTCGACGTAATAGCGCAGGTCGATCGCCTCGCTTGGCGACCGCAGTTCCGCGGCGCCGAACGCCAGGAAGTGCCGGTAGCCGTTTCGTGGCTCGCCGCGCTCGATCGCGGGAGCGATGTCGGGATAGCGCGCCAGGTACCAGGATTCGGAAAATTCCGGCAGCGGGTTGAATGCGGTCGGGGTGTCGTTCGCCAGGTAGTGGTGCAGGGCGCAGCGCCAAACGCCGCGCGCGATTGCCTCTGCTACGTCCGGATATTTTGCCAGGTACCAGACTGGATCGAAATATCGCGTTGTGCGGACGTCATGGCGGCTGGTGCCGACCCGTCGCAGATAATGAGAGTATGGCGTGGCCTCCTCGGCGTCGCGAGCCTCGTCTGGATCGAGCTGCGACAGGTAGAATGCTGCATCGAACAGAAGATGTCCGATGCGCCATTCCCGGGCTCCATGGCGCAGGTAATGGTCGTAGCCGTTCACCATGCGGGCCGATTCGAGAACGGCGTCGGTCAGGTCGGGATGCCGCCGTCGATAGAACTGTTCGTCGAACAACCAGTGCGGCGCATGGGTGCGGAAGGCACCTCGGCAATAATGGTCGAAGCCAGAGGCGGGGCCGTGGCCGAGTCTGGCAGCCACGTCCGGATAGCGTCGATACCAGGTCTCATCGAAGAACCGATTGGGCGAGTGGCCGAGCCTTTGTCCCGTCCCGAGGTAGAACTGAAGGACGGAATCGGGGCTGGCGTCGCGCAACTGCTCCCGGAGCGACGGATAGGTGTCCAGGTACCACTGGGGATCGAATTCGGCCCAGGCAGCCTGGGCCTCGCCGGCTAACTTCAGCGTTTCGTCCGCAGGCAGAGCGGTGGGCGGCATTCGGTCGGCTCTTTCCACTTGGTTGGGCTGGTGTGGCCCTCTGGCCAGGGCAGTTTCTATCCACGGTTCGCCCTTCCCGCCATCCGGAACGACGTTCCGGTTCGCCCGCGTCAATGTCAGAACTATCCCGTTGGCCCTGGCAAGCGAACCGGGGTGGGGACTACCACGCAGGGCCGTCCAACCATCCGGATTGAATACCTAGCGACCGATCCACCGACTGCCTCGGCGCAACGCCGCAATGGCAGCGCGATGCGGTGGATTACCCGGGAATTTTGCATGAATACAAGCGTCTATGTGCGGAAGGCCGGGACGGCAGAGCAAGGTGAAGTGCCGTGGGCGTGACGTCTCGACTGGCGTTTGAAGATTCGGTCCGCTATGATCAGACCCTCGACCGTTTGGCGAAAAAAGTGGCGGTGGTTGGGTCCTCCGTCGGGCCAGTCGTAGCCGCAGAAGGGAGGATCATGGACACATTCCGTCCGGCATTTGAGCGCGCTGTGTTGGATGCGGCTGGCTATCTTTGCCGTTTCGCTGCCGCGCGGCGCGCGTACCATGCTTCATCCGCGGTACCGCATCAATAATGCTAACGTCATGATTCCGATTCTCGTCACCGGCCCTGGCAGATCAGGCACGACTCTGCTTATGGGTGTTCTGGCATCCCTGCCACAAGTCTCCGTGGCCGAGCTGATTCCCTATGAAGTGAAGCTGCTGGCGTACTATGCTACAGCCTACCGCACGCTGACGGCTCCGGCCGATCACCCACGCTCAATGCATCCCGACCGGCTTAGAAGAGACGAAGTGTCTGTGGGATTCAATCCGTTCAACAATAGCATATTCAATAGTGTATTCAATGAAAGGGGCATTGTGGATGATTTCTTTGAGAATTTCGTGCCTGAAAAGATCAGGCGTGCTTTTGCGGATATCATAGTCGAGTACTATTCGAGACTCGCGAAAGATCAAGGAAAGGTAGCGCCACGCTATTTTGCCGAGAAAAGCAATGACATTGCCCCCTGGCCGCGCACTTTCGCCCGCGCGGCCTTTCCAAGCATCAAGGAGGTGGTGCTTTTCCGCGATCCGCGCGACCTGTATTGCTCGCGGAAGGCATTCTTCCGGTATGACACCGTGCGGGCGATGGCCGAAGTTACCCACACGTGCCGCACGTTGGCCGACATCCTCGACCATGGAGGCACCGACCTTCTGGCAGTCTCATATGAGAGTTTGATTTTACAGCCCGCTCAGTCCCTCGGCATGCTGTCCATCTTCCTCGACATTCCAGTGCGCATGCTCGACCCTGACGCGCAGCGTGGATTGTTCACCGGTCATGGCACGAGCGGGACGCCCCGCGCATCGATCGGCCGATGGAAGGTCGACATGACGAAGCAGGAGAAGTCTGCCGCGCAGGAGGCCTGGCAGGAGTTCCTTGTGCGGTTCGGCTATGACCAGGAGGATGGACCCAGCCCAGAGACGGAGCCATCTGACCGGAAGGGCAAATAGCAGTACTCCAGGTGCCGGATCTTGCGGTAAGCTGCGCCTGAACGGGCGGCCGCAGGACAAGCCTGCGGCTATGGCGGAGGAGCTTTCGTATGCCGTTGATCGGCAATGTGGATAAAATTACGCGGACCTATGTTGCCGGTTGGCGTGCAGATCCGGAACACCCGGAACAACCAGTGAACGTTGCCATCTACGTCAACGGAGAGGGGCGTGGACGGGTCGCGGCAAACCTGCCACGTGAGGACCTGCACAGGGCATTCCCCGGTGCGACCGGCCGACACGCGTTCCGGTTTGAATTCGGGTGGCCGCTATCACTATTTCGATCGAACGACGTCAAGGTCGTAGACGCACACGATAGCGGCGCGATTCCAGGCGGCGCTCGGACGCTACCTGGTCTGGGCGAGCAGCACAAAATCGAGCCGGCACCGATCTGTGTGACATCAACCGGACGGGCTGGCACGTCCCTGCTGATGCGACGGCTGGCAACGCATCCCGAAATCGCGGTGGCCGGCACGCACCCGTTCGAGGTCAAGCAACTGGCATACCAGGTTGCGGCGTTACGAACGCTCAGCTTGGAGGCGAACTGGAACCGCTCGATGGGTCCGGACGCCCTGGCGTCGGAGGCGAGCCGCTATATCCTCGGCTTCAATCCCTTCCATGACCCCCAGTTCGGAAATCATCCGCTGCTCGACCGGTATTGGGAGGTGACGGCGCCCGAAATACTGACCCGCGCCCTGCGCGACACAGTCCTGGCGTACTACGAGACGGTGCGGGTGATGACGGGGAAGCTACGCATACGGTATTTCGCCGAGAAGACGCATCCCAATCCCCTGTTCAGGGATGGTGCGATCACGATGTTCGGCGGAATAAAGGAGATCGTCCTGGTGCGCGACCCACGCGACCTTGTTTGCTCCTACCGCGCGTTCTGGAAGCGCACACCGGCGGAGGCCGTTTCTCTGATCCGCGCCCAGTTCAACGATCTGGTGGAGCGGGTGAGTGCCGGCGATCCGGATACGTTGCTCGTGCGATACGAGGACCTGGTCCTTGACCCGCGCGGAACGCTCGGGGGGATTTACACGTTCCTGGGGCTTGAGCATGGGGCTGCGGAGCAGGACGAAGCCGAGGCCGCGACGTTCCGCAAACATGGGACCAGCGGTAGCCCGGAGGAGTCGATCGGGCGATGGCGGCAGGAGTTGAGCGCAGAGGAGATCGCCGAGTGCGCCACGACTTTTGGCGCTGTTCTGCCGGTGTTCGGATATGCGAACTGATGAATGGGGTCAACAACTACCCACCGGACCGAGCTTGGCGCCTGACCTGTCCCGAAGGGGTCGGACGGTTTGACGCTAATCGATTGCTTACCAAGTCGCCATGGGTTCGCTCGCCGCCGATTGCGCCGCCCTGTTGACCGGCTGGGCAATATCCAACTAACAAGTTGTTATCGGTTGACACGAAGACCATCCGTATGGGGGGCTAGACAGGGCGGGAAGACAGCCACGCCCCACGTCCCTAACGGGCAAGATGTTCTGGCGCATCAACCGCAAGTCCGGCTGCAATTTCTCGGACAGCGAGGGCACTTCATCCCACGGCGCTGCGTTGCAAGTCAGGCTGAAGCCGAGTGCGAACGCCACTAGAGTTTCAAGTCATTGCCCCAGATGGACAGGTCCCCAGACTCGGCTAACTGCGCAGAGATTGCATCGAACAGCTTGATATCCTCGGAGAACGCTTGCTGGATGTAGGAAATATCCTGAGGGCTCAGCCGCTCGGTCGAGGTGAATTTCTCGGATTGGTTGATTCGCGTCGAAGAAACAATCCCCCAACTCCGCAGCAACCAGTTGCTGTAATTCGCCGTGGTAGTGATCTCGACATTGCAGTCCGCCAACTGCTGCATTGCTGTCGCAGCGTCGCGTCCCCCAAGCCACTCGCACATCGCGTTCGCCCGGACCATCTCCTTGTTGTAGAGGATTGAATTGCATAGGTCTTGGGCAGTCTCGGCCGTAAGTTGGGTCGGTGCAGATTCCATGCCGAGGGCGCTTAGCCATCCCTTCGTGTCATAACTCGACTTTCCGGCCCTGGCGTCCTGTGCGAACCGTGTCAGGATATAATTGATCTGCGAAACGACGATATGAACAGGATCACGCAACACGGTGAATATCCTGTCTGAAGGCCGCACCAGACCCGCCGAGACATAATAATCAAGCGAGGTATGTCCCGCCACGAAGACCTCGTCGAATATCCTGACGTGACGAACGAGCCTCGATATAAAGCGGAACAATTCCCCCTTGGTCATCGAGCGCGGTAGTGTGATCTGCCGGTGCAGAGAAGGCAGCCGTCTGGTCAGATTCGCGGTCAGATCGCTGCCAGCGCACTTCGGCACGTGAACGAAGATCAGCCGCCGCTTTTCGGGAAACGCTTTCAGGAAGTTCGAAATGAGGATTGCCTGAAAGGCATCCGACATCAACAACTCGCACATGTCATCGAACGCCGAACGTCCCGCTAAATTGCGCTCGCCACCTGCCTCGTCGGCTCTTGTGTCGTTGAAAACCACCCGACGCATCGAGTTCAGGTCTGTCTGATCTGGCGATAACCTGCTGAGCAGATCATGCAGGCTTTCATGCCCATCGACGAGCGCGAGGAGCTCGAACAACTCTCGCGTGTCGCGCGGCGTGGGAAGGTACTCGGGCTCACCAATGACGCCTGCGCGCCCCCTTGCCAGGCGTTGCACAGTGCCATCGGGGCGGAGCAACACGTCCCCAAGGTTCAGCAGCCGGCCGGTATCCACGAATCGGACGGTCACTCGCTGCTCAGTGTCAGTCGCAATCGGTGCGGCGAACTTGAAGCGAAAGCCGTGGGCACCGGTTCCAAATTTGCCCTGTTGGCGAAGGTCGGGTCGCGGTCCATCGCACGCGATCCGAGCCACCTTCGTTCCGTCGACGAAAATGAATACCTCCAGGATCGCTTCAGGATCGTCTTCCGCGGCGGCCCAACCGTTGACGCCGTCTTTGGTGACCCGGTCCACACGGCCTTGCGGCATGCTCTCTCCTTGACCTGTCTAAAACGGGGAACAAACTCGCTTCCATATCCTACCGAAGGGCCTCGCCGGCCACAACAACGGATGCGAATGGAACAGCCGCGAACTGAGGTGGCAGGAATTCCTGTTGATCATACCCGGCGGGATGCTGGGATGGGCACTTGCATAGTACCGCGGATAAGGAAGGACTCATTCTGTATATCGTTTGTCCGGCAGCACAAACGGCGGCCGTGAGATATCGGCGATCTTCCGGTAGCCTAACGTCCGTCTCCGCCTTCGAGCGCCACGTCGCTGATGCGGTGCTGAGCGTCACCGGAGAATTCTGCGAGGATCCCGGCATTGGCATGAAACGCACCGGCCTCGGGCCGTAAAGAGAAGCGCCCTCGGACATCAGTGGTAAGCTTGGTGACGGGCCGTTCGACCGGCCGGAACGGGATTTTCAGGCGTATGACCTCCTTGCCGTTGGAGTCGAGAAAGGTCAGAGCCGTATAGCCGCTATTCGCGGAGGCAAGATCGATGGTCATCGGGATCTGAATGGTGAATGAATCACCGGCGGTGACCGGAAAGCGCGGGCTGCCGCGACTGATCGCCTGTCCGGGTTGCGCCTGGAATCGGCTTGAGGGGCTGCTGCTATTGGGCGTGGAAAGCGGCTGGAATGCCTGCTGCACCGTCTGGCCGGTGTTGTCATCGTGGTAGCGCAACGCGCCGATAGCCACATCGGCCGGACCAGAGCACTCGCACTCGGTGTTGATACGAAGGGTGAACAGCGCTTCGGCGGCGTTCCACGGTACGCGGCCGGAGCGGGTGTGCATGACCGGGGTTGCTCCGTCGCCGAGTTCCTCGGCGGATAGCGTGACCGGCACACCGGCCAGCGGGTGACCGGCGCCGTCCGTTAGCTCGCCCGCCAATTCGTTGCCGACGTGGTGCAGGGTCAGGCGTGTTGGCGCTGCAAGATAGCGGTTGACCAGCCAGGTCATGGTGCCCGGCTCGGTCTCCGGCAGCATGTGGGCCGGCTGCGCATGCCAGGTTTGCAGGACGGCCTGATCAACCATGAGACCAAGCCCCGTCTCAACCGCAACAAAGCGCTCCTCAGCGTGACGGGTCCACGCGAGTCCAGTCTGATCGTCCGGGTCACCATCGTAAATAACGCCGAACTTGATGCCGGCGGCGTGGAGGCGAGTGGCAAGCGAAGGCATCTGGTCCTGCCACGGGCCAGCCCAAACGACATCGACATCGAGAAATGCCAGAGGTTCACCGGAGGCTTCCCGATAGGCACGGGCCCACTGCATGAGCGTGTCAACCCACCCGGCCGGTGCGAGCCTGCCGAGTGGCTCGATGTCGCCCACCTGCGCGGCGGGAAATACGCGCCTGAAGGCGGCGATATTGGCGGCGACGTCACGTGCGACCTCGTTCATCGGCCGGTGACATGCTCTGGGGCCACTGTATTGATAGCCAAACCACAATGGCTCATCCATAGCGAGGTACTGTACCTCGCCACCGGCGCGGCGAATACGCTCGGCGAACCGACCGGCGGTCGACGGACCGCCATAGCCTTCAACCTGAGTACCGCAATTTTCGCCGGCCGTCAGCAGACCGGCCTCCAGTGCAAGCGCGATATGCCGGCGTCGCAGATCGGCGAATGCCGTCGTCAACTCGGCGTCCGACGCCGTAGCGGCGAACTGTGCGTAGATCTTGAAGACTCGGACGGCCGAGGCTGCGCGCGACCACGATGCGCCTGGTTGAAAGAGGTTAACGTAGTCTGTGGTCTCTCCGCCGTGCTTCTTAGCGTACATGTTTGGTGCAAGCCCGGACAACCATATCTCTGCGGCGTGTGCACGGACCGGCAGCAGCAGAAGCGCCAAGGTCCACAACGAGGCAAGTATGAGACCAAACCGGCAGAACAGCGTCCGAGCTATTGGTAGACTTCGGAACCTGCCGACACCACGGGGTCGCATTACCAAGCCAGTTTGCGGCCATTCCGCCGCCATGTCCCCCGAAGCAAGATCATATTGCACCTCAATGTCCCCGCTGTTGCCCCGCTTATTCAGGGGCTATGACCTCCGACACTACTTAACCGCTTCGAATACCATTGTTTCCAACTCAAGAAATCCCGGCGGCATACGGCCATGATGTTCAAGATTTCGCAGGACGGCATGCCTGCTCTGGGCAAACTCACATTCTCGGATGGAGGAGAACCCGGCCTGCTTCATGGCGATCTGTAGTGTCTCGCGATCATAGACAAACGTATGACGCCAGTTCCTCATGAAGTTATTCAGGAAAAAGGCGTTCGTTTGGGCAGGCGCGTCGGGCAGCGACGCCTTCAACGACTGAGTAAAATAACGTTGCTCCAAAAGAGTACGATCGGGAGCCATGACTCGGATCAGCATGCCAATCGATGGAGTGGCAATCCGTACAGTGCCGCCCGGCTTCAGGACTCGATGGCACTCTCGGAGCATATTCACTCCATCCTTATAGGTAATATGCTCGATCATGTGCTCGCTATAGGCGAAATCGAACGCCGATGTCGGAAGCGGGAATTTCTTCGTGGCGTCCAATGCTATCACGAACGAACCATCAGACGCCCATTTAGGGGTAAGGTCCGTTGTAAGCCAACCGCTCCTGCCAGCTTTTCCTGCACCTACCTCCAGCAAGTGAGGTCCGGGCTGAGTGAGATAAGATTCAACGTAGTGGCGTGTGGCCGGAATGGCATTCGCGATAGCACGTGAGATCGCTGATCGCCCACGCTTGGTCAGGTCGAGAGTCTCCAATTGATCTTTGAGGTACTGCGGATCACGAACGAAGAATCTGCGTCCCTCTGCGGCATCATGGCGGATCAGATCGGCCACGATCGCCGGCAGACTGCCGACCAATCCGGTCGTATCTGTATATGCCGTGGTATATTCTTCCAGATCAAATCCGGCTTGCTCCAAAAGCTGGCAAATAGCATTGACGTCATCCCGGTTCGGCTCATCAGGCAGTTCGGGTTTTTCTGCGGTGTTTTGCTTCGACCAATTCCTTGGCCTGAATTCCTGCAAGGTCTCACCCCGGGCTTCACGAAATGCACTGGTGATTACCGGGACGCTGCGGGCCAGCTCGGATTCGTATGTAAGGCCGAGTGCCAACTCACGTCCCCGCTGGCCAATACGCTCCGCAATCGAGTCGTGACCGATAAGCCACTTGACCTTGTCCACCAGGTCCGACGCATCGGGCGCGATTGGAACATAGTTATCCCACGCAACCAGATCATCATAGTACCATTGGCGCAAGCCTCGATAGGATTCCACTTTCAGGACAGGGCTGCCGGTTAGCAGTCGTTGGAACAGATTGGACCACGGGCTGGAATTGCCGTCGATATCTATAAGATACTTGTAGGAACTCCAGGTCTCCCATGGGACTCTGCCGAGCACCAGTCCTGAAGCCTCAATTTCACTGATCGTGTCCGGGTCGGTAAAGCGGGCTATGCGGCTAAATCCGACATCAAACAGACCGGATTTCTGATTTGCGCGTGCCAGTTCGCACAGCTTGACGCGTTCAAGCGTACGCCAGGCGTTCTTCTGGGCGCAGACACCGGTGGTTGACCCACGCCAGAATGCGACCGGCAACCGCTCCGCCCAGGGGACAGGATTACTGGCGAAATGGTCACGCGCGCTCTGATAACCGCGGGAGGAAACAAAAATGTGGTCGGGGATCAGGAAGAAGCCGGGCCGGCTATCGCTGTAGCAGAGTCCCGGAACAATCCCGAGATCCCCCTGGTTCAATATTACCGAATCAGTTTCGGCGTCAGGCGACATCGCATAATTGAAGAATAATGGAGACAACCGATTGATCTGCTCCAGCACCCTGAAATCATGCGCAGGCTGCAGCAGTGTCGCATCGAAGACAAAGCGATGACGCCTGGATGCATCGATTTCCCATCGCACGCGACTTACGCCAGGGCCAGCTTCCTCAATTTGGATATCCAGAACAGGTGCCGGAGCATATCTTGTGCGAAGCATGTGGGCGACGAGGTCAAGACGCTGAACTACGAACAGCGCAGTCAGCACCGCCCTGAAATATACCGGCTCGATATCCCGGCTGGCGGCAATTACACGAAACGCCTCGAGAGCATCCTGCTCCGCGGCTTCGAAATCGCCGTCAGCCGCCTTGAGCAGGGCACTCGAAGTGAGAAGAATTACGTCGGCCACCATGCCGGCGCGGCGCCGAACAAATGTGGCATGACGATCTCGCAGAGCTTCGGGCAGCCGCACGGCAAGGTGCTGCGTCTGGCTTGCCCGCGGTGCAAGGTCAGCGCCTTCCAACAGATCCGCGATTTGGCCGGAGGATCCGCCCGCCGTGGTTTGCATTGCCGCAGGCGGCGGGACGGGGCTTCGACCTTCTTTTTGCCCGTGGGAGATGTAATGTTGCAATCCGGACGCAAAGCGCCCTTCGCGGATTGCTTGCGCTATACGAGGATACCGGCTGAGGTACCATTCCTCGTTGAATTCCAGTTCACCGGCGTTGGCGGTCGTCATTTTGCCAGGCGCGCCGGCGGGTTGCCTCGCGTCTCCGGAGGCCTCTGCACGGCCATCCTGCAATCCACCCTGCGGCGACGCGTGGTGCTGAGCGCTTGGAGGATTGTCGGCCATCGTTACGACTCCATCTGTGGTGACGCCGGAAGGCACCCTTCCCTCACGCCTTGCCCAAAGTGGTTTATAATTCAGTGTGCAGAACGTCTATCGCTGCCCACCAGCGCTGCGCCCCGACTGCGGCGGACGTACCAGTACTCATCGAATACCACAAGCTGTTCGTCACATGTTGGGGGTGCATGAGCAGCATCCGCCGCGCCGATCTCCGGCGCTGAACCGGTCCCGAAAGCACCAGCGTCACCGTGAACGGTCGGTGCGCGAGACCACCGCATGACGGCCTACCCGGGAGCGGATCGATCCAACCCGAGAAGCCGACGGCCGGTCGCCACCAGCCGGGCCAGACGGTGTTGCAATGTAAGCTCCTTGGGCCATGCCTCCATCGGGTGGCTCGGCCGAGCGTCGGTGCGGGACACGTTGTCCGCCGCCAGCGCCGGAGTTTCGGGGACGCCAGGCGCATGAGGCTCGGCTGCCGCTACAGGTGGCGGCGCCGGGGCCGATGCCACGGGCGCCAGGATACGCTCGAGATCCCGTTTGAACTGTGCGTTCTCCGGAGCTATCTCAACGGCCCGCCGTAGCTCGGCTTCCGCCTCCGCAGAGGCACCGCTCAGCAGGAGCAGTTCTGCGAGATGGGCGTGGCGGTCAGCATTGGCGCTGTCCAATGTCAGCGCCTGCCGGGCCGCGACAACCGCCTCTTCGAAGCGTCGTTGCGCCCGGAGGGCACGCGCCAGTCTGGTATGGAATACAGCAACACCAGGGTTCAACTCAATGGCACGGCGTTGTTCCTGCTCGGCGGCAACGTGATCCCCCAACCGCCACAGCAGATTTCCTAAATGCGAGTGCGTGTGAGCCAGCTGTGGTTCGAGTTCCAGCACCGTACGCACAGCGGCAACGGCCTCCTCGACCCGGTTCTGCCGCAACAGCACCTGGCCGAGACTGTCATGGAACGTCGCTATTTTCGGATCCAGCGCAATCGCGGCCCGGAACTCACGCTCCGCCGCCTCCAGTTCGCCGTTGCGAGCCAGAAGGGTACCGAGCAGGGCACGCGTTCGTGGATTTTGCGCGCTGAGGTCCGCCGCTTGGCGGACCGCAACGATCGCCTCGCCGAGGCGGTGTTGCTGAACCAGGAAATGGCCGATCGCGTTGAGTGCATCGATGTTCTGCGGATCAAGCTCAAGGCCCAGTTTCAGCTCGCTCTCCGCCTCCGGGGCAGCCCCCTTCTGTGCCAGAAGTTTTCCAAGGCTGATGCGGAAGATTGCGATCTCGGGTGCGGCATCGACCGCGGCGCGCAGGTGGCCTTCAGCTTCATCCAAAGCACCATCACGCACCAGTAGGTTGGCCAGATACGCCCGGGCATGCAGCCGCTTCGGATTGAGTTCAACCGCCTTGCGCAGTGCGGCCATCGATTCAGCAGCACGGCCGGCGCTCGCCAGCAGCCGGCTGAGTTCGTCATACAAGCCAGCATTGGCCGGATCGCTCTCGATGGCGGTGCGCAGTTCCCGCTCCGCCTCTTCGAGCTTGCCCTGGCGGAAGAGCAGGCTTGCCAGATCGCCACGACGTCGTGTTGCTGTCGGGTCCTGCATGAGCGCCGTCCTGATTGCTGTCTCGGCTGCGCTCAGGTCACCGGCGTCGGCCAGCACCTTACTGAACAGCGCGTGGACGTGCGGCGTATTAGGGCCACGCTCACAGAGATCTTGCGCCACAGGAACCGCGTCGGCCGGACGCCGCGCCGACAGCAGAGCGTGGATAAGCAAGTACCGCGCCGACACATTGGTTGGATCGCGAGCAGTAGTCTGGCGCGCCAGCGTTTCCGCCCCGGCGGTATCGCCGCGCGCCGTCAGCACACGGATCAGGGCAATCTGTCCGTCGGTGAGCGTCGGGTCCAGCCGAATGGCGCACTGCACCGCGTCTTCGGCTTCGTCGAGGCGGCCGAGACGGAGCAAGGCGGCGGAGCGCGCCACGTGTCCCCATGGCGAATCGGGAGTTTTCGCCAGTCCCTTGTCCAGCGTCGCCAGTGTCGCACTGAGACTGACGATTTGGTCGGCCGAGATTCGGTACACACCCTCCCACAGATCGGCATTCCAGTCGAATTCCATGTAGCGTCGCGCATACTCGGCGAAGGTGTATTGGCCCTCATACCAATAGCGATATCTTGTCTGATCAGTCGCGAATTGAAGCCCGAAATGTGCTATGACGCCGGGATGGATCGGCATTGCCGCCGGTGTAAAGGGTGCTGCGCCCAGACTATCCAAGGCGCGTTGCCCGGTGGTCGCTGAAATACCCATCTGATCGCAAAGCTGGCTGAACAGAGCACCGAAAACACGCAATCCCGGATGGTTCTGAGTCAGGAAGAGATGCTCTTCACGGAAGTGGCGCTCTATCAGCCCCGCGATACTGAACCCAGTCTGCTCATCGCGACGGCGCTGCCCGTCCATATATAATTCGAATAGTCTGTCCAGATTGGCTTGCCGACCAACGTCCAGGTCAAGGTAACGATGGACCGCTTCGTCGGGCGATACCTTTTTCGCAATCATCTGGTTGAGATAGGCGTCTCCGAATTCCACCCCATATGGACCTTGTTCCATAAATGGACGCGCCGGCGCGTTTCTTGGATGAGGCTTGCCAGCGAACGGCCACATGAACCCCGCAGCCACCATTGGAAAGCTGAACCGTGTCACTTCAGAGGGTAGGCCGTCGAGTGTAATTCTGGTCGCAAAGTCCACCCTTTGGACAACCACGACGTCGGCCCGGGCTAAGGCGTTTGGGTCATCGCTGCCCGTAGCAGAGTCAACGTACTTTACGACCTGGCCTTCACTGTAGCCAACGTAATCGCGGTAGAGATTTGCCAGTGCATTGGCCTGACAGTTCCCGAAGAAGACAACATGTTCGCCCGCCATTTCGTCGGAAACCTTCTCGCTGGAGCCTAGACAACACCTACGTCATTACCGCCGGGTGCCCGTCCGGCTTAGGTGATGAAGCTGTGCTGATGCATCGGCGCTTCGATCAATTCAATCATAAAGCGAAGCGGCGAGACGAAAAATTGCACGCGCCTGCCCCCGTAGGCCACTGCCGGATATGGATCGCCTGCCAGGACACAGCCGCAATCTCGCACACGTTCGCGTTCGGCCGAGAGATCGGTAACCAGGTAGGCAACATGGTTGAGAATCCGGTCGCCGACCCGCAAGGTCCGCAGAACCGGACTGGTATTCCCCAATGGGGCAATT
>Ga0265338_10005641_pt1 | contig 16249 bp, 16 predicted proteins | sample 42126metaG_FD_193579 | JGI IMG/M metagenome (GOLD analysis project Ga0265338, IMG submission 193579) | Rhizosphere microbial communities from Carex aquatilis grown in University of Washington, Seatle, WA, United States - 4-21-26 metaG | ecosystem: Host-associated > Plants > Roots > Rhizosphere... | reverse complement strand
GCATCGACGCGTGCCCGGAGCGTCCGCGGACCCGGATCGTGAACGGCGCGGTCGCCTTCTCCGCAGCGGTGCAGATGTGGAAGCGCCGGCCGCCGATCTCCATCCGGTCGCCGCCGCCCTCGTTGATCGCGTAGTCGCAGCGCACCGCCTCGGGGTGCTCGCGGCAGAGCCAGGACAATCCGAAGTCGTCCCCGACCTCCTCGTCCGCGGTCGCGCAGAAGATCAGGTCGCCGGAGCCCTGCCAGCCCTCGCGCGCAAGCGACGCGATCGCGACCGCCTCGGCCGCGACCTGCCCCTTCATGTCGAGCGCGCCCCGGCCCCAGACCTCGCCGTCACGCACCTCGCCGGAGAACGGCGGCACCGACCACTCGGCGGGGTCGGCGAGCACGACGTCGGTGTGGGAGAGGAGCAGCAGCGTCGGCCCGTCGCCGCGGCCCGGGATCCGCGCGACGAGGTTCGCGCGCTCGGGCACCTTCGCGAACAGCTCGCAGGCGACGCCGTTCGCCTCCAGGTACTCGCGCAGCAGCTCGGCGGCCGGCGTCTCGTTGCCGGGCGGGTTCGTCGTATCGAGCCGGATCAGGCGGCTGAGGAGATCGATGACCTCATCGCGCAGGCTGGCAACGGCCACGAGCGGAGCATACTTCTCGCGTGTCCGACCTCTTCTCCGACGCGGCCTCGCAACGCACCGGCGCGTTCGCGCCGCTCGCACAGCGCCTCCGGCCGACGACGCTGGAGGAGTTCGTCGGCCAGCAGCACGTGCTCGCGGAGGGCTCGGCGCTGCGGCAGGCGATCGCGGAGGACCGCGTCCGCTCGTCGATCTTCTACGGGCCGCCCGGCTCGGGGAAGACGACGCTCGCCCGCATCGTCGCCGCGACGACGGGCTCCGCCTTCGAGGAGCTGTCGGCGGTCTCGGCGTCGGTGAAGGACGTGCGCGAGGTGCTCGAGCGGGCCCGCGAGCGGCTGGGCACGAGCGAGCGCCGGACGATCCTCTTCCTCGACGAGATCCACCGCTTCAACAAGGCGCAGCAGGACGCGCTCCTGCCGGCGGTCGAGGAGGGGCTCGTCACGCTGATCGGCGCGACGACCGAGAACCCGTACTACGAGGTCAACTCGGCGCTGCTCTCACGGGCGCAGGTGTACGAGCTGGAGCCGCTCGCTCCGGAGGATCTGGCCCGGATCGCCGAGCGCGGTGCGGCGGCGCTCGGCGGGACGGTGCCGGACGAGGTGCGCGAGCTGATCGTGCGTCGCGCCGGCGGAGACGCGCGCAACGCGCTCAACATCCTCGAGCTCGCCTGGGAGTCGTCGGGCGGCGCGCCCACGGAAGCGCATGTCGAGGACGCGGCACGCAAGCGGCCGGTCGTCTACGACAAGGGCGCGGATGCCCACTACGATTTCACCTCCGCGTTCATCAAGTCGATGCGCGGGAGCGATCCCGACGCGGCGGTCTACTACCTCGCGGCGATGCTCGAAGGAGGCGAGGACGCGCGCTTCATCGCGCGGCGCATGGTCGTGCTCGCCTCGGAGGACATCGGCAACGCCGACCCGCAGGCGCTCGTCGTGGCGGTCGCGGCAGCGCAGGCGGTCGAGCACGTCGGCCTGCCGGAGGCGCGGCTCAACCTCGCGCAGGCGGCGATCTACCTCGCCCGGGCGCCGAAGTCGAACGCGAGCTACGTCGCGCTGAAGGAGGCGACGGCCGACGTGCGCGAGCACGGGAACGTGAGGCCGCCGAAGTCGCTCCGCGACGCCTCCTGGTACGGCCGCCGGCTCGGCAACGGCGAGGGCTACATCTATCCACACGACGATCCCCGCGGCTTCGAGACGAGCTACCTCCCGGAGGAACTGCAGGACCGGACGTACTACCGCCCGTCCGGGAACGGCGACGAGACCGAGAAGCCCTAGAGGATCCGCGCGCCGAGCGCGGACGCGACGAGCTCGACGGCGAGCTTCCCGGTCGAGTTCTCGCGGTCGAGGATCGGGTTCACCTCGACGACGTCGAACGAGTCCGCGAGCCCAGACTCGGCGACGACCTCCATCGCGAGGTGCGCCTCGCGGTAGGAGAGGCCGCCGCGCACCGGCGTGCCGACGCCCGGCGCCTGGTCGGGGTCGACGACGTCGAGGTCGAGCGAGACGTGCAGGAACTTCGCCCCGGCGGCGTGCGCGAGCGCCTCGCGCATGCACGGCTCCACGCCGATCCGGTCGACCTCGCTCATCGTGAACACCTTCGCGTCGAGCTTCTGCAGCAGCTCCCGCTCGCCGTCGTCGAGCGAGCGGACGCCGACGAGCGCGAGCCTGCCGGACTCGATCGCCGGAATCGTCCAGCTCTCCCGCTTGAACCTGTCGCCCGCGAGCCCGAGCGCGGCGGCGAGCACCATGCCGTGCACGTTCCCGCTCGGCGAGCTCTCGGGCGTATTCAGATCGCCGTGCGCATCGACCCAGACGACGCCGCCCGGCCCGTGCACCGCGGCCATCCCCACGAGCGTCCCGAGCGCGACGGAGTGATCGCCGCCGAGCACGAGCGGAAGCACGTCCCGGCGCGCGGCCTCCGCGACGAGCTTCGCGACCGCGTCGCAGACGTCGAGGATCTGGGCGAGATAGCGCGCGTCCTCGTCGCCTGCGGGCGTCGACTCGGCCTCGGGCGAGTACACGTTGCCGAGATCCTGCACGCGCATGCCGAGCTTCTCCTCGAGGTGCTGCCGTAGGCCGGCGTAGCGGATCGCCGACGGGCCCATGTCCACGCCGCGGCGCCCGGCTCCGAGATCGAGCGGCGCGCCGACGATCGCGACTTCACGTTGCGCCTCCACCCGAGCAAGGCTAACGTCCGGCCTCGCATGACCTCGACGGACGACTCGAACGGTGTCGGCGTATCGGGAGCTCCCGTCAGGGTCGTGATCGCCGACGACGAGCCCGGGTTCCGCGAGGCGCTTCGTCCGCTGATCGATCAGCAGCCCGAGCTGGCCGTGATCGGCGAAGCGGAGAACGGCCTCGCCGCGATCGAGCTGGTGGACGAGCTCGCGCCGGATGCGGTCGTGATCGACCTGCACATGCCGCTCGTGGACGGGGTCACCGCGGTCGCCCGGATCCGCAAGGATCACCCGTCGCTCTGCCTGATCGCGGTCACCGGCGACACCGCGCCCGAGCTCCACGGCGCAGTCATCGAGGCGGGGGCCGACGCCGTCCTGCTCAAGGACGATCTCGTCGAGACGCTGCTCGAACGGCTCGCCGCCGCGCGCAAACCCTCTGGCTAGACTGGTCAACCGCCAGCGGCGAGGTAGCTCAGCTGGTAGAGCACTCGGCTGAAAACCGGGGTGTCGCCGGTTCGAGTCCGGCCCTCGCCACTTCTCCGCGCGGTCGTTAGCCCGTGGTCTGACAGTTCTTGAACGTGTTCTTGTGGGCGGTCGGCGAGCCGATGCAGACATTCGTGCCCGGGCCGCCGTCGAGCGTGTTGTCTGTGGTGGAACCTCCGCCCGCGACGATGCAGTCGTTGCCGCCGCCGCCGTTGAGCGTGATCGGGCCGCTGGCGTTCGGCCCGAGGATCAGCTCGGCCGTCGGAGCGCCGTTGAAGTTCCCGCTCGGCGAGACAACGGTGGTTACGCCTTGCGAGGCGCAGAGAGTCGGCACCAGCTGCGACAGCGCGGACGCCTGATTGGAGGTACCGGCCCGCGTCGGGGGTACCGTGTTCCCGGCCGTGAAGGCGGTCGCTGCGGCGATCGTGATCGCGAGGACCACGACCAGACCGCTCGCGCGGAGAGCGACTGCCCGGCCTCCGGCCGTCCTGCGCGCGGGCGGGGCGACGAGCGGGAGCTCTTCCTTGGGTTGTTCGGCATCGGCGGGAAAGAGCGTCGCGGCGGCGCGAACGCAGTACCGCCGCGCGACGTCGTCGACGGCGTAGAGATCGCCGGAGCCGTGCCGCTCGTGCAAGATCGGCCGGTCGAGGTGGTGCGCCAGCGCGGCGAGCTGCTCGAAGTCGGTCATCTCCACGACATCGCCTGTCGCCGGCAGCGAGGCAACGTCGATGATCGCGCACTCGTACCGGAAGGCGATCCGCTGCTCGTTCGACCAGAGATCCCGGCGCCGCCGGAACTGGCCGGCGAGGCAGAGCAGGATCCCGAGGACGAGCAACCCGAGCCCGAGCCCGCGTCCGGTCGAGTCGGCGAGTTTGTAGCGCGCGATCGTCAGGTAGTTGGGCGCGTAGACGGGGATGCTCCCGGCGACGACCGGGTGAATCGCTGCAGCGAGCGCGCTCTTCGCGGACGGCGCCTGGTAATCGGCGCCGGGCAGCGTCTCGGCCTGCGGCGGGTTCGGCGTGAGCGCCGCCCCGGACAGCGTGAAAGGCAGCGTCGGCGCGAAGAACGAGTCGACGGGCTTGCCGCCGGCGATGCCGGTGACGTGGACGACCGGCTCGAGCGTTACGTCGTACGAGACGCCGACGACCCCGGACTGGATCGCGAGCTGCTGCGCGAGTGCCTGGAGGCTGCGCACGCTCACCGTCATGTGCACGGCGGCACCGTCGCCCACGAAGCGGACGCGTTTGTGGATGACGTACGTGTGCTGCCAGCCGCCGCCTGCGATCTGGGCGCGGAGCGCGAGCGTCCCCCTCACCGTGTGCGGCAGCCCGCTCCGGAAGCGGTACGCGAAGGAGATGGTCGTCCTGTCCGCAGCGGAGAGGAAGATCGGCTGCCCGGTGCGGAGGATTCCGTCCGGATAGACGGCGCTGTGCTTGACCACCGCGCTGTACGCGAAGGTGCCCTCGTTCCGGAAGGCACCGCTGAGGGCGATCGTCTTCCGCAGCGGCGAGAGGAACGCGAGCGGGACGAGCACGATCGCGAGAAGAAGCGCGAGCGAGCCGACGTAGAGGGCGGGCGTCCTGCGCGGACGGCGGAGGCCGTGGCGGACGAAGGCGAGCACACCGGCGCGACGCTGCTGGCGCGGTTGCGCTTTCCGGCGCCGCGTTGCCTTGCCGCCAACGGCGCCGAAGAGGAGGAAGAAGACGGCGCCCGCGCAGACGAGCGCCGCGTGCGCGGGCTTCCCGATCCAGCCGAACGCCTTTCCGGCGGCCGGAACGCGGAACCAGAGCTTGCCGAGCAGCTCGCCCCGCGTGGCGTAGCCGGGGTCGACGAACGAGTTGTTGTCTCCCTTGAAGAAGTAGTGGCCGTTCTGGACGACCAGGATCCGGTGCAGGACGGCTCGGCGTAGCACCGGACTCTCGTAGAGGACGACGTCGCCGGCGCTGTAGTTCGAGGTCGGCCGGACGAGCGCGAGGTCGCCCTTGTGGAAGCGCGGCGCCATGCTGTTGCCGACCGTGGCCGTGTAGACGACCGAGCCGCCGAGCTGGACGGGTGCGAGGAAGAGCCATAGAACGGCGACCACGGCGACGGCGATCGCCCCGCTGGTGATGGTGCGCTTCCGTGCCATGGCCGCTCCCCCTCTCGCCCGCTACTGGGCCGCGACGACGGTGATGCCGGTCAGGAGAGCGGCAGTCAGCTGCGGCGCTGTGGTGGCGCAGGTCACGGTTGTGCCTGGGGTGTCGGTCGTGCACGTGTAGGGGTTCGGCCCACCGGTGGTGAGCGTGGCCGAGACGTCGACCTTCCCGCTGCTGGTGCTCGGGATCGCTGGGCTGATGGTGAAGGTCAGCAAGTCGATGTTGGTCGGCGTTGTGGCGTTCAGTCCGTAGTGGACGTTGGTCACCGTGAATCCGGAGACCGTTCCAACGCCCGCTCCTGCGGTGCCGGTCGGGACGGTGTTCGCTGCGGTGAACGCGTACGCGCCACCCGCGACCGCCGCCGCCGCAACACCCGTGAGGAGCAGTCTCCCTAGGGGCAGACGAAGCATCGCATTGACTCCTTTCCGTGCGGGGCTGGCCCGCGTCGATGTAGTGCCTGAGCTCAATGTCGTCCGAAAGGAGGGGTGAGGAGCATCCTCGGGGCTGCTGCCGGATGTCCGTTACCGCTCGATCGGCATCACCCGTTCAGGGGACGCCGATTTCCCGCAAAGAGCGGGAATGGGGAGGAACGGAGCCTTGACCCGTCTGGTGGAGGTTCTAGCTTCCCGCTCGAAAGCTGTTCACATTTCGAGGGGAGGGCACGGCATGTCAGAGATGGCCTCGGCGTTCCAGGGGAACGTCCTGGAGCGATGGTTCCGCTTCGCCGAGCGAGGAACGACGTTCGGCCGCGACACCATGGCGGGAGTCACGACCTTCGTCGTGATGTCGTACATCATCTTTCTCAACCCGATCATCCTGACCGGGGCGCATCCCAAGTTCGGGCCGACGCTCGCGTTCTCCGCGGTCCTGACGAGCACCTGCCTCGTCGCCGGGGTGATGTCGATTCTGATGGGCGTCACGACGAACTACGCCTATGCGATCGCGCCGGGCCTCGGCCTGAACGCGGTCGTGGCGTTCGGCCTCGTCGCCAGCGGCAAGGCGAGCTACCCGGAGGCGATGGGGCTCGTCGTGCTCGAGGGCGTCGCGATGGTCATCCTCGCCGTCAGCGGTCTCCGCGAGCTGATCTTCAAGGCGATCCCGCTCGAGCTGAAGAAGGCGATCGCGATCGGCATCGGCCTCTTCATCGCCTTTATCGGCCTCTACAACTCGGGCATCGTCGCGTCCATACCGGCGAACGGCACCCCGGTCCAGCTCGGCAGCTTCACGACCTGGCCGATCTTCGTCGCGATCTTCGGGATCGTTTTCACGTTCGCCATGCGCGCGATCCGGTTCCGCGGCGACCTGATCGTCGGGATCATCGGCACGACGGTCGTGGCGACGATCATCAACGCGCTCGCGAGCCATCACCGCGTCTTCGGCACGTCGGTGGCGACGTGGCCGGGCTGGCATCACCTCTACGCCGCGCCGAACTTCCACCTGCTCGGCAAGATCAGCATGCACTCCTTCTCGAGCACGCAGCTCGGGGTCATCGCCTCGCTCGTCTGGGTCTTCTCGTTGTTCCTGAGCGACTTCTTCGACTTCTCGGGAACGGCGATCGGCGTCGGCAAGGCGGCCGGCTACGTCGACAAGGACGGCAACATCCCGGAGTTCAAGAAGGCGCTGATCGTCGACGGTCTCGCGGCCGTGGCCGGCGGCGCGGCTTCCGCCTCGTCGGCGACGACGTACATCGAGTCGGGCTCGGGCGTGGCAGCGGGCGGACGCACCGGTTGGGTCGCGGTCGTGGCCGGGTTGCTGTTCTTCCCGTTCATGTTCATCTCGCCGCTGATCGGGATGGTCCCGACGCAGGCGACGGCGGCAGCGCTGATCGTCGTCGGCTGGCTGATGATCTCGACGCTGACCGAGATGGAGGGCGAGGCCCAGGGCGGAGGTGCCTCCAAGCTCGCCGGCATCGACTTCCACGATCTCGCGATCGGGCTCGCCGCGGCGCTCACGATCGTGGTCATGCCGTTCACGTACTCGATCACGAACGGAATCGGCTTCGGCTTCGTCACCTACACCCTGATCTGTGCGGCGCGGCGTGAGTGGAAGCGGATCCACCCGGTCATGTGGATCGTGACCGCGGCGTTCGTCCTCTACTTCCTCGTGCCGTTCCTCCAGCTGCACGTCAGCTGGTTCGGCGGGAACCTCGGATAGCGGTAGAAGCAGCGAGGCCCCCGGCGGCGCGAGCGTCGTCGGGGGCCTCAGGCGTCCGGACCGGTGTGACCGTGTCGCGAACTGCCTTACGCGGCAGGTTACTGGACCCGGATTTCGAGCGCGCTGCCTTCCTCGACCTTCAGTAGCTCGCCTGCGCTGCCGCGCGTGACCGCGACCGCAACGTTCCGGTAGCTGTCCTCGTAGAGGATCAGCTCGCCCTCGCGAGCGTCCCCGAACGTGCGTGCGGCGACGGCGAAGAAGCTCCCCGCCGGCGCGCTGACCTCGACGCGGGTGCCGGGAACGATGCCCGCCTGCTCGAGGTGCTCGCGCGTGAGGTTGAGCCCGACGTTCCCGAAGCGGTCGACCGCGAGCACCATCGCGCCGATCCGTGAGGCGGCAACATCCGGCACGGGGACGTCGATCCGGACGAGCTCGTCGGGGTCGAGCAGCGGGCCGAGCTCGCTCAGCGGGACGCCGAGCGCGATGTGGGCCGCGGCGGGCGAGAAGAGGTCGCGCCCGTGGAAGGTGCGCGAGACGCGCTCGAGCGCGTAGGCCGGGTTCGCGAGCTCGCGTGCCTCCGCGACGCCGCCGAACCGGTCGGCCGCCGGGAGGAGGAGGCCGTTGTCCGGGCCGACGTAGACGCGCCCCACGGCATCGCGCAGCGCCAGCGGCCGCCGGATCCCGCCGACGCCAGGGTCGACGACTGCGAGGTGGACGCCCGCGGGCATGTAGGCGAGCGTGTTCGCGAGCACGAGCGCGCCCTGGCGGATGCGGCCGGGGCGAATGCCGTGCGTGATGTCGATGATCTCCGCCTCGGGCGCGATCCGCTTGATCACGCCGTGACAGGTGCCGACGAAGTCGTCCTGCAGGCCGAAGTCGGTGAGGAACGTGATGAAGGGAGGCACCGCGGCGAGGCTACATCGTCGCGAGCGCGCGTTCGACCGCAGCGACGAGACCGTCGAGGTCGTGCGTGTCGGCCTCGGCCGCGAGCTCGATCCCGAGTGAGCGCGCCGCGTCAGCGGTCTGCGGGCCGATCGCAACGGCGGGCAGGCGTGCACCCGTCGCGGCGAAGGCCCGCGCGGCGGAGGGCGAGGCAAGCACGACGAGATCGCCCTCGGGCGGCTCGTCGGGGATGAGCTCGACCGTCCGGTAGAGCGGCAGGAAGTCGGCGCCGACCTCGTCGACCAGGAGCCGGCGCGCCCCCTCGGCGGCAGCGAGCAATACGCGGCCCGGCGGGTCGGGCAACGCCGCGAGCAGCCCCTCCTGCGTCGACGTCGCCGGCACGAGATCCGGCTCGAGTCCGTGCTCGCGCAGCGCCGCAGCGGTACCGGGACCGATCGCCGCGAGCTGTCCCGGACGCCCGGCGACCCGGCGTGCGAGCTCGGCGGCACCGTTCGGGCTCGTGACGACGACCCAGTCGTAACCGGCGACGTCGATCCGTTCGTCGCCGAGCGCCTCGACCCGGACCAGCGGGCAGAGCACGACGTCGGCCCCGAGCGCTTCGAGTCGCGCAGCGAGCGGCCGGGCCTGCTCCTCCGCACGGGTCACGACCACCTGGACACGTCCGCCCACGTCGTGCCCTGCGCCCTCATGCTCCTCTGAGCCATGTCCGCGACGGCGGGGCGCCCCCTGATCCATCCCTAGCCCCCACCCTCTCAAGAGGGGACCCGAGTCGGCGGCGCTGACGCTAGCCGACGGGTGGTCACGTGTCTTTGGAGACTTCCTTGCGCGAGTGTCAATTCTTCGTCACGACTCCCTCGCGGCCGCGAGTGCGGTCAGCTCGCGGCCGAGCGCTTCGGGGTCGTCGCCGCTGCGGCGCTCCAGCCAGCTGCCGTCCTCCGCTGCGACGAGGCCGGTCAGCGTCTCGCCGTCGTGATGCGCGGCGACCGGCGCCAGGCAGCCGCCGCCGACCGCGGCAATCACCGCTCGCTCCGCCTCGACCCGCTCGCGCGTGGTCGCGTCGTCGGCCGCGGCGACGAGATATTCCTCATCGGCCCGCACCTGCAGCGCGAGCGCGCCCTGTCCCGCTTCCGGGAGGAGCTGTTCCGGATCGAAGCGGTGGCCGATCTCCGCACCGAGACCGAGACGATCGAGCCCGCATGCCGCGAGCACGACGGCGTCGAGACCGCGCTCACCGCGCTTGCGCAGCCGCGTATCGATGTTGCCGCGCAGCGGCTCGATCGAAAGCGTGGGCTCGAGCGCGAGCAGCTGGGCACGCCGGCGCGCCGACGCGGTGCCCACACGCATACCGGGCCGCAGCCCGGACGCCCCGCAAAGCGCGTCGCGCGGGTCGTCGCGCACGAGATACGCCCCGACGGCAAGCCCCTCCGGATCGTTCGCCGTCATGTCCTTGGCGGAGTGGACGGCGACGTCGATCCTGTGCTCGAGCAGCGCCTCTTCGAGTTCCTTGACGAAGACGCCGCGCGAACCGATCTCGCCGAACGGGCGCGTCCGGTCGGCGTCGCCCGCCGTGGTGATCGGGACGAGCGCGAGCTCGATCCCGGGAGCGCGCAGGCGAATCGACGCGAGCTCGGCCTGCGTGAGCGCGAGCCTACTGCCGCGGCTGCCGACGCGGATCAGCACAGCTCGACCGCCTCCGCACCGGTTGCCCGCACGTCGACGAGCCCCGCGGCCGGACGCGCACGAACGCCGTCGGCGCCTGCAGCGGCAGTGGGCGACCCGTGAGCTTGCCGAGCTTCAGCGTCCCTCGTCCTCGCCAAGACCGAAGAGGTGCCGCACGGCCTCAGCATAGAGAACCCCGTCGGCTGCCGCGGCCGCCTGCTTCATGCGCACTGTCGGCAGGTGCAAGAGCTTGTTGACGATCTGCGCGGTGATCGACTCGACCGCGCGACGCTGGCTCTCGTCCAGCCGCCCGAGCAGCGCATCGGCCTTTCGCAGCTCCGCCTCCCGGATCTCCTCGGCCCGCGCGCGCAGCGATGCAATCGCAGGGATGACGTCCAGCGACGCATGCCACTCGTGGAACTTCGCCGCCTCCGTCGCGACGATCGCCTCCGCGCGCTCGGCCTCACGGCGCCGACCCGAGAGCGTGTCCGCGACGATCGTCTCCAGATCGTCGATGTCGTAGAGGTAGCAACCGTCGAGCTGGTGGATGGATGGATCGAGGTCACGCGGGACGGCGAGATCGATCAGGAGCAGCTGCCGTCCGCGACGGCTGCCGAGCGCGCGCTCGACCGTCGCGGCACCGAGGACGAGCTCCGGGGCGCTCGTCGCGGCGACGACGACGTCAACCGAGCCGAGCGCTGCCTCGATCTCGTCCCGCCCGGTCTTGCTGTTGGCGACGAGCACGATCTCCGCGCCGCGCTGCGAGAGCGACCGGGCCGCCTGCTCCCCCACCTCGCCGGCGCCGAGCAGGAGGACGCGCCGGCCGTCGAGCTCCCCGAACACCTGCGCCGCCAGCGCTGCCGCCGCCGAGGAGACCGACGCGGGGCTCTCGCCGATCGCGGTCTGCGCGCGCACCTTGCGACCGGCGTGCAGCGCCTGCCGGAAGACCCGGTCGAGCACCGCGCCGGTCGTGCCCAGCTCGTGCGCGACGCGCACCTGCCCGAGGATCTCGCCCTCGCCGGGAACGAGCGAGTCCAACCCCGCCGCGACCCGGAAGAGGTGGAGCGCCGCCGCCTGGTCGCGCAGCCGGTAGAGCGCCGGCTCGACCGCGGGCTCGAGCTCCGCCAGCGCCGCCACCGCGTCGCGCTCCGCGGCGTCGCCGTCCTCGGCGGCGAGGTAGACCTCGGTGCGATTGCAGGTCGAGAGGCACACCGCCTCGCGATCCCCCTCGGCCAGCCGCGACGCAAGCTTGCGCGCCGCATCCTTCTCGAGCGCGACACGCTCCCGGAGCTCGACCGGTGCGTGGTGGTGGGAGGTGCCGACGAGGACGAGGCGCATCAGGCGAAATGGGACGCAGGGAGGGCGAGCCGGACGACGATCACGAGCACGAAGCCGGCGAGCGCGAGGTAGGCGGCGCGCCGTCCGGCCCAGCCGCCGGCCCAGCGCAACGCGAGATACGCGGCCCAGACGAGCCACGTCACGAGCGTCGCGACGACGAGCGCGTCGAGCGAGTCGCCGTCATGAACGAGCCGCACCGCGCCGACGACGATCCCGAGCGTCAGTGCCGGAAGCGACCACGCGACGGTGCGCAGCGCGAGCGCGTCCAGCGTCGCGAGTGCGGGCACGCGCTGGAAGAGCACCGTCGCCGCACGTTGCTTCAGCCGCCGCTCCTGCCAGAGGTAGAGCCCCGAGAGCCCGGCCGCGAGCGTGAACCCGGCGAAGGCGACGAGCACGAGCCCGACGTGCAGGACGAGGAAGAGGTTCGAATAGTGGCGCGCGCCGCCGACGCCGGTCCCGCCGCCGGCCCGGGCGACGACGAGTAGCACGGCGGCGAGCGGCATCACCGTTAGCCCGAGCAGCCGGTACGAGGTGCGGCAGCCCCAGATCAGGTAGGCCGAGACGACGAGCCAGACGAAGAGGTTGAGCGAACCCGCCCACGTTCCCCACGGAAACCCGTCGCGCCGCGCCGCCTGCACCGCGAGCAGCGCCGTCTGCGCGAGCCAGCCGAGCCGGACGCCCCAGGTCGCGGCGCGCCCCGCCACCCCCGGCCGCCGCGCGTCGCCGAGGTACCCGACCGCCGCCTCGCCGTAGAGGAGCAGCGCGGGCCAGAAGAGCAGCTCAGCCAACGGCCGCCGGCTCCCGCTCGTCCTGCTCCGCCGCCTCGGCCTTCTCCTCCAGCCGCGCGACGTCGCGCTCGAGCCGCTGCACCTTCAGCGCGATGATCACGACGTAGGCGAGCACGAGCGCGAAGACGACGCAATAGGCGGCGGTCACGTACTTCTCGGCAGTCGTCATGCGAGCACCTCCCGCACGGCGCGGAGCCGCGCGTCCAGCTGCTTCCCGGCCAGCTCCACACGGTAGAGCGTGTAGGCGAGCACAAGCATCGCGGCCTGCGCGACGCAGTATGTGACGAGGATCCAGCCGCCGAAGTTCGGCCCGTGCCGCGTGAACACGACCGGGTGGATCAGCCCCTTCGCCAGCCTGATCGCGGCAAAGCTGACCGGGATCAGGACGACGCCGAACAGCGCGTACACGGCGCTCATGTTCGCCCGCTGCGGCCCCGGCTCGACCGAGAAGCGGAGCATGAAGTAGGCGCAGTAGAAGAGGAACAGGACGAGGAAGAGCACGAGCTGGTCCTCGCTCCACAGCCACCAGTGCCCCCAGGAGATCTTCGCCCAGATCGAGCCGGTGAGCAGGACGAGCACGCCGAAGATCACGCCCTGGTGGACGGCGACGTAGCCGGCGAGGTCGGCGCGCGGGTCGCGCTTCCACAGGTGGCGCAGCGCCTGCCACGCGCCCGCGGCGAAGCACGCGTACGCGGTGATCGCGATCGAGACGTGGAAGTAGAAGATGCGCTGCGAGAAGCCCTGGTCGGCGTCGTTCGGCACGACGAAGAAGACGAGCGCCAGCGCGGTCGTGACGAGCACCAGGCAGAGCACCGCGAGCGCCGGCAGCGGAATGCGGGGCAGCCGACCCACCGTCACGATTGTCGCACCGGAGGACTTGCCCGGAGGCGAGGAACCCCTCACTCGGCGACGACGAACTCGAACGAGGCCCAGCAGATGACGGCGAAGAGCGCGTCGTAGAGGGCCAGGAAGCCGAGGTAGCGGCCCGGCGACGCGGCGGCTCCCGCTCCGACGCCGCCGACGACGATCGGGATCGCGAGCGGCAGGAAGAGCAGCGGCAGGAGCAGCTCGCGCGCCCGCGTCATCACCGCCATCGCGCCGAGGAACGTGCCGACCGCGCAGATGCCGACGTCGGCGAGCGCGACGCCGAGCACGGCGTGCCCGCTCAGCGGCCGGAAGAAGAGCGCGAACACCGGCAGGGCCACGACCTCCGCCGCGACGAGGAACGCGAGTGTCGCCAGCGACTTCGCGAGCCAGATCGCGCTCCTGTCGCACGGCGCGAGCACCAATCCGTCGAGCACGCGCTGCTCTCGTTCCGGCACGAACGCGCGTCCAAGCCCCATCAACGCCGTGAAGAGGATCGCCACCCAGAGCAGGCCGCTCGCCGCGAGCCGCGACGGATGGGCCGGCAGGGAGAAGTGGAAGACGACGAAGGTCGCGACGACGAAGAGGAGCATCGCCGGCAGCGTGTCCCGCGCCCGCAGCTCGAGCAGCAGGTCCTTGCGCGCAAGCGCGCCGACGTCGCGCGCGTACCTCATGCCAGTCTCAGCCGGGCTGTCGCGAGCGGCTCGACCCGCGCAGGGTCGTGCGTGGAGACGAGCAGCGTGCGGTCGCCGTGCAGCTCGGCGAGCTGGGCGTCGAGCAGCTCCGCCCCCGCCTCGTCGAGCGCGGTGAACGGCTCGTCGAGGACGAGCAGCGCCGGATCGTGGAGAAGCACGCGGCAGAGCGCGAGCCGCTGCGTCATCCCGCGCGAGTACGACGCGACGCGGTCGTGCCGCACCTCCCAGAGCCCGTAGCGCTCGAGCAGCATCCCGATCCGCTCGCGCCGCTCGGACACGCGGTAGAGGCGTCCGTACAGGTCGAGGTTCTCGAGCGCGGTCAGCTCCCGGTAGACGAGCGGCTCGTGCGCGAGGTAGCCGATCCGCTCGCGCGTCGCCGCGACCTCGAGCGTCCCCTCGCTGGGCACCGCCAGTCCGGCACAGAGGCGCAGCAACGTCGTCTTCCCGGAGCCGTTCGGTCCGGTGACGACGAGGAAGCCGCCCTCGGGGACGTCCAGCTCGACGCGCCGCAGAACGCGCTTCTCGCCGTAGCGCTTGCCGAGGGCCCGGGCTGTGATCACCGGCGCAGCATAGGCGCTTTTGCGGGCTTTACAGGGGTTTTACTCCGTGTTTGCCGCTGCATGAGCGGCCGGGCGTCTTCTCAGTGTGCACGACAACTCATCGCAGACAAGGGGGGAACGATGTCCAGGAAGAGACTCACAGCGCTCGCAGTTGGCTGCATGGCGCTGCTCGCGACGAGCGCCGCAGTCGCGAGCTACAAGCACGCCCAGTCGACACAGCAGGTGACCGTGAGCTTCGCGGCGACGACCGTCGCGAACTCGCACACGCTCAGCTGCACCGGCGCCGACGGCTCGTATCGCGACACCAACGCGACCTACACCGGCACCGCCGGCTCGAGCAACACCGCTCTCGACGGGCCGCTCGTGATCAAGGCGCACAGCGTCGTCGACACGACGAGCGGTCTCGGCTGGCTCGACGGCTCGTTCAAGATCAAGGGCGGCGACGGCCAGGGGAACCTCGAGGGGACGATCCGCGCAACGGTCGTCGACGGCAAGCTCGGCGGCGCGGTCAACGGCGACCTCGACAGTCCGAACGGCAAGCTGATCGCCACCGTCGCGGGCTCCTTCGACCAGACCGGCGGCTTCTCGAACGGCTCGCTCGGCAACGGCGACTCGACCGAAGCGGCGATCGTCTTCGAGCGCGGCTCGTGCACGAAGGAGAACGCCAAGCACGTACGCACGGTCTCCGTCGCGCATCTCTCGTTCAAGACCGAGCCCGGCCTGCCCGTCGTGACCCGCAAGGGCTCCGGCAAGGGCTCGTTCACGCTCGACGTGACGCGCGACTCGACCGGCGCGATCACGAGCGCAAAGGCCGTCTTCTACGTGAACTACCTGTTCAACGGCGGCTCCGAGACGATCACCGGCCTGACGCTCCGCAACGCGGCGTCCGGTGACACCGGTCCGGTCGCGCTCGACTCCGGCCTCTCGACGTTCACGGACGACGACGGCAGCGGGAACGTCACGCAGGTCGTGGCGAGCGTACCGGCGGACACGGCGAAGGCGGTCCTCGCCAACCCGAAGCAGTACTACGTCGAGCTCACGGCGTCCGACACGGCGCTGCGGGCTCAGCTCGACCGCTTCTCCCACCAGTAGGGAGTGACGGCAGATCGCGGGCGCGGTTGCTCAGACGACCGCGTCCGCGATCACGAGAGCCGCGAACGCCACGCTGATCACGCCGTTCATCGTGAAGAACGCCGCGTCGAGGCGACGCAGGTCGCCGGGGCGGACGAGCGCGTGCTCGTAGGCGAGCAGCGCAGCGACGGCAGCGACCCCGATCCAGTAGAGCGCGCCGACCGGTAGGTCGAGTCCCGCGCGGACGAGCAGGACGACGGTCGCCGCATGGCAGAAGCGGGCGCCGACGAAGGCACCGCGAACGCCGAAGCGGGTCGCGATCGAATGCAGCCCCTCCCGGCGGTCGATCTCCAGGTCGAAGAGCGCGTAGAAGAGGTCGAAACCCGCAACCCAGAACGCGACGGCGCCGCCGAGCGTCCACGACTGCCACGGCAGCGTCCCCGTGATCGCGACCCAGGCTCCGACCGGGGCGAGCCCGTCGACGGCGCCGAGCCAGAAGTGACAGAGCCAGCTGACGCGCTTCAGGTACGGGTAGACGACGAAGCCGACGACCGGGATCGGCCAGAGCCAGCGGACGAGCGGGTCGAGCTGCCAGACCGCCAGGAGGAAGAGCGCGAGCGAGGCGCCGCAGAAGGCGGCCACCTGCGCAACGCTGAGCTGACCGGACGGGAGCTCACGCCCGGCGGTCCGCGGGTTGCGTGCGTCGATGCCGGCGTCGATCAACCGGTTCAGCGCCATCGCGAGCGAACGCGCGCCCACCATCGCGACCGTGATCCAGAGCAGGTCGTGCGCGCTCGG
>Ga0265338_10005639_pt1 | contig 16251 bp, 19 predicted proteins | sample 42126metaG_FD_193579 | JGI IMG/M metagenome (GOLD analysis project Ga0265338, IMG submission 193579) | Rhizosphere microbial communities from Carex aquatilis grown in University of Washington, Seatle, WA, United States - 4-21-26 metaG | ecosystem: Host-associated > Plants > Roots > Rhizosphere... | reverse complement strand
ACACCGCAGCCACCAGGGCTCTCCGAGATCGGCGCATGTCCATACGAAGAAGCTTTATGCGCGCCCCATGAAAAGGCAACGGCGGCGGGTTGCGTCGCCGCCGGTGCCTTCACCGATGAGAGACGATCTCTTAGTTCTTTTCCGTCTTGGTCTCGGTCTTGGTCTCCGACTCGGTCTTGCCGGTTCCGTCGTCCTTCTTCTTCGACTTCTTCTTCTTGGTCGTCTTGGTCTCGGTCGTGGTCGTGTCGTCCGCCTTGGCAATGGTCCAGGCGGTGGGGAGGAGAACGGCGAGTCCGAGGAAGACGATGCGTACGAGATTCATTGGTCACTCCTTGATGTTCGAATGAACTGCCCCAAGACCATAATGTCGATCTCTTAGATGGGAACCCCCGATCGTCGCTTGGTCGCGTAGAGAGGCTGCAGCGGCTCGTCGAAAAAGATCACCTATCTCGGTCCTAGAGCCTCCCCCTGACGCCGAACGTGCTTACGGATCCCTCCACGGTTTCCACGCGGCTTCAGAGCTTCACGTGGCCAAAAGGAGAGTTAGACGATGAACACGATCCATGATGGGAAGAAGCGTCCGCTGTCGTTGGTCCTGCTGTTGACCCTCTTTGGAATGGGCGCCGCGGTGGGGGGATGCGCCTATGCGGGCATTGCCGCCACGCCTGACGGAACCGTGCTGATCGCGCGCAATTCCCTCTTTGGCGGGCTCCGCAAGATCTATGCGTGCAAGCTCGTTGGCAATGCGATGAGCTGCGTGGAGACGACGAACGCGCCGTGATCAGGGTGCGACGCGCGACGAAGAGACAACAGCGTCATTGTAGGTATTGACGGCATCGACTGCGTTCGTGAACCCTGCGCCAATCAGGCTCAGGCCCGCGACGGTCGATGTCGCTCCTGCGCCGAGCGCAGCCGTTCCTTCCCAGTGTCGCAACAGAAACACCCGCAGCACCAGCGCGGCGACGCCGCCCACGTACAGCGGGACACCAGCCGCCAGCTGATTGTGCGAACGGTGGGCCATCCGAGCAGCCGAAGGCACGCTGGCGAGCAGCGGCTCCAGGGCGCCGCCGAACGGCCCGATGGGAACTTCCTGGCCATCTTTCACGTAGATCGCCGCCCCGTGACGAATGATGAGGCCCACCTGGCCGTTCGCTCGGGGCTGATAAGAAGTGCTACACGCGGCCGCCGCGCAGCAGGCCGCGGCCACGGCGACGATGGGGGCCGCTTTGAAATTCACCGGGGCCTCAATGCGGCCCGACGACCAGCGCCAGCCATCCTGCCTTTTCCCACTCGGTCGCGAAGGCGACCAGGTCGTCCTCACGCATCCCACGGCCTGGATCCAGCATCAACAACTGGCGGGTGCGCTGGTTGATGCCGACCACGACCTCGTAGTGCGCATAAGACCGGCTCGTGTACTGCTGCACCAGACCGACCAGGACCGGGCGATCCAGGGCCACTTCGCGCACCAGATCGGCTTCGGTTCCGCGCACCAGGAACGCGCGCAGGCCTTTTTCGCGGGCCAGATCACGAAGGGAGCCCGCGGGGATGCTGCCTTGCTCGCCGCCCGGAATGTCACGCGCGACATCGACGTCGGACGAGGCGACGCCCCAGTGTTGCAGCACCATGGCCAGCGCCGCAGCCCCGCATCCATGCTCGCTCGACTGGCGGATGAGAGGCACGCCGTCGACCAATGTCCAACCATCTTCCCGCGTCACATCAGCGATGGAAACGCCGTGCGCGGAGCCGCGATAGCAGCTCGCAAGCGCCAGCGCGGAGATGGCGACTCCGAATGCCGCGAGCCAACGCCGGCCGACAATCAAGCGAGGACGAGGATCAGAATCACCAACAATACGATGACCGCGCCGGTGCCGCCGATGATGACAATGTCGCCACCCTTGAATGACTCGAGGGACTTTGCCTCCGCCTCGCGCGAGGCGTAGGTCTCGTCCATCGTCGGCGACGGCGCGCGATCCTGGCGCGCCAGCGATCCGGTGCCCTCGGTCTTGCCGGTGCCCTCGATCTTGACCGAGGACGGGGGTGCCCCAGCGGCAGACTGATTCGCCCATGATGTCGACTGGATCGCGCCAATCCCCAGCATCGCGGCGCAGATCATGACGAGGATCCGGCGTCCGTGGCGGGGCTTGTTGCTCGTCTCTGTTCCCGTCATGTTCATCATCTATTCTCCCTGCGTGGAGGAAGCTGCTTTCGTTCCTCGAATGCGCAAGGGGTCGTTGGAAGATTGGACGAGAACATTTTGCTCACTGCCCTGGTCGGATGGGCGCCGCGCCCGGCGCCGAAGTTGGCTCCTCGCCCATTTTGATCTTCTTCTCCATGGCGGCCCGCGCCAGAGGTGTGTCCGGAACGGGAATTGCGTTGTCGCTCGCGACGACGCGCGTTCCGTACTCGTTCGCATACACGCGTGTGAATTCCGCCCCGAAGAGCACGATCTTCGACGAGTAATAGATCCAGACCAACAACACGGCGAGCGAGCCGGCCGCTCCGAAGGTCGACGCGACGCTGGCTTTCCCGATGTAGAGAGAGATTCCGAATTTCCCCAGGTGAAAGAGCACCGAGGTGACCAGGGCTCCGACCCAGACGTCGCGCCATGCAATCTTGACGTCGGGCAGGACCTTGAAGATCGCCGCCAGGACGAGGGCGACCAGGCCGAGCGAGAGACCGTAGCTGAGAACGTATCCGAGGATGACCCGGGCCGGCATGAAGCTGCCGATCCATGAATCGACCACCGCGACCGCCGCGCTGAGGACGAGCGAGACCAAGAGGAGAAATCCGAAGCCAAGGACGATCCCGAACGACAGCAGGCGGTCGCGGACGATCCCCCTGATCCCGCGCCCAGGTTTCGCGACCACCTTCCAGACGGTGTTGAGGGCGTCCTGGAGCTCGATCATGACGCCCGTCGCGCCGACGATCAGGGTGACGAAGCCAATGGCGGTGGCCAGGATTCCGCCCTTGTGATGGCTGGACTTCTCCAGCATCGTCTGAATCGCCTTCGCGGCGTCCATGCCGAGGAGCCCCGACAACTGGTCGACGATCTTCCCCTGGGCGGCCTGGTTTCCCAGAACCATTCCTGCGACGGCGATGACCAGCAACAGGACGGGCGCCAAAGAAAAGATCGTGTAGTACGACAGCGATGCGCCGAGGCGGGGTGCCTTGTCGTTGCTCCATTCGGTCGCGGCAGACTTGAACAAACGCGCCGCGTTTCGCAGAAACCTCATTGCTGGTTGCCACCCGTCATTGGCTCCAACGTAGGTCGTGCTTGTTGCTTGGGTTGGACTTTCAGGTTGAACGTGCGCGGGAGCCGTGCGTTCACCGCACAGATTTTCGACACGTCCGGCCATTCAGACCTACCTTACCGACATGAGCGCCCCACACCGGATGGTCCTCGTCGTCGACGACGACGCAAATCTCCGCCAGCTTCTCGCGTGGATGCTCACCGACGAAGGCTTCGTGGTCGATTCCGCCAGAAATGGCCAGGAGGCCCTCGAATGGCTGCATCGGCATCGCGACGTCTCGTGCGTTGTGCTGCTCGACCTCACGATGCCGGTCATGGATGGCCGGACGTTTCTCCGCGCCAGAGAGGCAGACGCACGGCTGTCGAAGGTTCCCGTCGTCATCAGCAGCTCGGAAACCCATTGCGACGATGTGGCCAAGCGCTATCACGTGAACGGATTTCTTCACAAGCCGTTCGCCCCGGGCGGGCTGTTCGCCGCGCTCGCTGCCTGTGATTGACCGACCGAAGCAGCCTCGAACCGTCGCGGACTCGGCCTCGCCGGGCGCGCTTGCAGCGTCAAGCTCGAGCATTGATCCTCCGCTCGCGCGCACATGGCCCGACTTGAAGCAGGCGATCGGCACCCCTAGAATTTGTCGGTGGCGCGCAGTCCGTTCGTTCGTGAGGGTGCCGGGAGCTCAGTCCTCGTCCTTTGGCTTGCGGTCCTCACCATCTCGAACGTCACCTGGATCGGAACGGTGCGCGCCAGTCCGCCCGCCTACGAGGTCACGCGAGAGCAACGAGAGTTCTTGGAGCGCCTGCAGCGCGACACGTTCGCGTTCTTCTGGGAGGCGTCGGCCAGCGGGAACGGCCTCACGCCCGATCGATCTTCCAATCCCGACCTCTCGAGCGTCGCGGCTGTCGGCTTCGCGCTGACCGCTTATTCGATCGGGGTGGAGAAAGGTTGGATCACGCGCGCTCAAGCGACAGAGAGAACGCTGTCGACCTTGCGGTTTCTCTGGCACGGTCGGCAGGGCCCCGAACCGCAGGGGGTCATGGGCTACAAAGGGTTTTTCTACCATTTCCTCGACGCCCACACCGGACATCGCGCCGTCGAGTCCGAGCTGTCGACGATCGATACGGCGCTGCTGATGGCGGGCGTGCTCGAAGCGCAGGCCTTCTTCGATCGGCCCGACGAGTCCGAGCGGGCGATCCGAAAGCTCGCCGATCAGCTGTATTCCAGGGTCGACTGGGCCTGGGCGATGTCACCCAAGCATCCCCCGCTTTTGAGCATGGGCTGGACTCCCGAGCAGGGATATCTGCCGTTCGACTGGCAGGGCTACAACGAAGCCATGATCCTCTATTTGCTGGCGCTCGGCTCACCGACCCATGCGATCGAGCCGCGCGCGTGGGACGCATGGACCTCGACCTACCGCTGGGACGCGTCCGACGGTTTTCCGCGCGTGGCCTTCGATCCCCTCTTTGGGCATCAGTACAGCCACATCTGGGTCGATTTCCGCGGGATCCAGGACCCCTATATGCGCTCGAGAGGGATCGACTACTTCGTGAACTCGACGCGCGCGACTTACGCCAACCGGGCCTACTGCATCACCAATCCAGCCAAATGGCTCGGCTACGGCGAATTCGTGTGGGGTCTGACCGCATCGGACGGGCCGTTGAAGATCGTCAGCGGCTCGGAGGCCGCCCACACCGAAAGCCCGTTCCACGCCTACTGGGCACGTGGCGCCGGGCCCGACCATCGCGATGACGGGACCATCGCCGTCACGGCCGTGGGGGGGTCGGTGCCCTTCGCGCCCGAGCTCGCCATTCCGACGCTGCTGCAGTTCCAGGCGCGCTTCGGCGATCGCCTCTACGGAAAGTACGGTTTCAAGGACGCGTTCAATCTCTCCTTCACCGAGGTCCCCTCCGACAAGTCCGGCTGGTTCGACGATGAGTACGTCGCGATCGATCAAGGGCCCATTCTCCTCATGATCGAGAACTTCCTCACCGGTCGGATCTGGAGTCTCACGAAGAGCAACCCGTACCTCCGCGCGGGCCTGACCCGAGCGAGCTTCACCGGTGGCTGGCTCGAAGGCGCGGCACAAGTACCGATACCGATGCCGAGGCCGCCCGAGAGCCCACCCGGCACGCTGATCACCGTCCCGGAGCGAGAGCAGCCGGCAACGCCGACCCCGTCGACTACGGTTCGATGATCACCGATACGCCGGCTCCCCGAGTCGAATCCGGCGCAATCCGCGCCTCGAGGGTGGCAGGCTCCACGACCGACTTCATCTGGATGTTCCAGAACGAGAGCTCTTCCCTGGTGAGGACGAACTCGACCCGGCGAGTCTCACCCGGCGCCAGCCGTATTCGCTGGAAGCCTTTGAGCTCACTCGCCGGACGTGCCACGCTGGTGCCGGTCAAGCGAATGTAGCACTGGACCACCTCGGTCCCTTCGCGCTTGCCCGAGTTCGTGACGCTGGCGCTGACCTTGACCGACGCGCGCCCGCCGCTGATGGCTGCCGCGCTGATCCGGCGCGCGCCGGCCGAGGTCGCCGAGTACGCGTAGGTCGTGTAGGAAAGACCATGGCCGAAGGGGAAGAGCGGCGCGTTGCGCTCGTCGATATAGCGACTGGTGAACCGGTAGGCGCCGATGGATGTCGCATCACCGGACGTGACTTCGCGGGCATCCACCGCCGGTGGCGTCGGGCGTCCGGTGTTGAGAGCGTTGTAGTAGAGCGGCTCTTGCCCCACGGCGCGCGGCCAGGTCGCCGTGAGCCGTCCCGAGGGGTTCACATCGCCGAAGAGCATCCGCACGAGCGCCGGACCCGCCTCCACGCCGGGGAACCAGGCGGCGACGATCGCGTTCGCATGCTCGGCGGCCCACGCGACGGTCAGCGGGCGACCGCTGAACAGCACGACGATGACAGGCTTGCCCGTGGCGTGAACGGCCTCGAGCAGCTTCTCTTGCTGGCCGTCGAGATCCAGGTGAGCCCGCGATGCGCCCTCACCGGTTCGGTCGCCCTGCTCGCCGAGCGCGAGGATCGCCACGTCAGCCTTGCGGGCCACGCGTATGGCTTCGTCGAAGCCCGACCGGTCGTTGCCCAGGATCTTCGAACCCTCGGCGTAGAGAAGGCGCATCCCCTCCGCCGCCGTCCGCTCTGCCAGCGCGGTTCTCAGCGTGATCACGTCGCCGGGAATTCCCTGGGCGCTCCAGCAGCCGAGCATGTCGCGGGCGCTGTCCGCGAGCGGACCGATGAGCGCAATCGTGCGGCCAGGGCTGGACGCCAGCGGCAGGATCGGAGCCTGGCCCTGTGGGGCCGCGTTCTTGAGCAAGACGAACGACTCTTCCGCGGCTCGCTGCGCCAGACGACGTGACTCCGCTCGAGGTCGCACCGTCGCCGAACCGTCCACGGTGGCATAGGGGTTCTCGAACAGGCCGAGGTCGACCTTCAGCCGCAGAACCCGCCTCACCGATTCGTCGAGCTCCTGCCGCGGGACGGCGCCCGAGCGGACGAGGCCAGGTAATTCGGAAACATAGAGGCCGCTTTCCATGTCCATGTCGACCCCGGCCAGGAACGATTTGCGCGCCGCCGTCGCTCCATCGGCGGCGATCCCGTGAGAGATCGTCTCTTCGACGGCTCCCCAATCGCTGACGACCAGGCCAGAGAACCCCCACTCTCCGCGCAAGACGTCGTGAAGAGTGAACGCGTTCGCGCTCGCGGGCACGCCGTCCAGCGAATTGAACGCGGACATGAACGTGGCGACCCCCGCCTCGGCGCTGGCGTGGAACGGGCCGAGATAGACCTGGCGCAGCGAGCGCTCCGAGATGTCGGTGGTGTTGTAGTCGCGCCCGGCCTCCGCCGCGCCATACCCGACGAAGTGTTTCGCGCACGCGAGAATCGAGGTCGGATCGTGCAGCTGCCGCCCCTGATATCCGCGGACATAGGCTCTCGCCATGATCGAGCCCAGGTACGGATCCTCGCCGGCGCTCTCGGCGATGCGGCCCCATCGAGCGTCGCGCGCAACATCCACCATCGGGGAAAAGGTCCATCGGATTCCTTGGGCCGCCGCCTCCTCGGCCGCCACACGCGCCGTCTCCTCGATGAGCGCCGGGTCAAAGGTCGAGGAGAGGCCGAGGTTGACGGGAAAAATCGTTCGAAATCCGTGGATGACATCGAGGCCGAACAGCAACGGGATGTGCAACCGGGAGCGTTCGACCGCGATCCGCTGGTAGCGATTGACCTCTTCGGCGCGGGTCACGTTCAGGAGACTTCCGACCTGGCCGGACGCGATCATTGTTTCGTAACTGTCACGGTGCGTCCCGGGGCCCGTCGGTTGCCCCGCGGAATATTGATTGAGCTGTCCGCTCTTCTCCTCGAGCGTCATCTGCTGGAGGAGATCTTCGACGCGAGCGTCGCGGTTGGGCGAGGGTCGCGCCGGAAGCGCCCCGGCGGTCGCGAGCAGCAAGAGGTAGCCGAGCGCCGAGGTGAACCTCATTCTATCAAGCGTGGTGCCGAATTTCGCCGCAGGTATGGTCGCCGGACGATCGGGTCCCATCTTTATGCTCGCGGAGGAACCAGGTGTTGAACCGATCCACAGAATTGCGAGGCCGCATCACGGCCACCGTCATGACGACCTTGCTGGCTGGCATGCTATCGATGAATTCACCGGCACGTGCCGACCCGACCTACATTCGTGATGGGTCCTTCGATCGCGACACCGTGACCGAGCTCGCCCGGCGCCTCTCACGCTCTCCCTTTGTGGCGCCCAAGGCGCCGTTGCCGAAAGTGCTGGCCGAACTCGACTACGACCACTATCGCGACATCAGGGTTCGTCCATCGAGCACCTTGTGGACGGACAAGGGCGAGTTCAGAGTGCAGCTCTTATCGCGCGGCTTCGTCTTCACGGACCCGGTCGAAGTGGCGCTGGTCACCAAGGGGCACTGCGAGCGCATCGCTTACAAGCCGGACTTCTTCATCACCGGTGACGTGATGAAGTCGCCCCTGCCGACCGAGGACATCGGCTTCTCTGGATTCCGCGTCCTCTTCCCCATCAACCATCGTTCCGTGTTCGACGAGGTCGCCGTCTTTCAAGGCGCCAGCTACCTTCGGTCGCTCGGCGAAACACAGGTCTACGGTCTGTCGGCGCGCGGCCTCGCCAACAAGACCGCGGAGCCCGAGGGAGAGGAATTCCCGGCATTTCGGGCGTTCTGGATCGAGGAGCCGTCGACGCGCGCGACCCAGACCCTGGTCGTGCACGCACTCCTGGACAGCCCCAGCGTCGCGGGCGCCTACCAGTTCCAGATCCACCCTGGTCATGGCGCGACCCACACCACCACGATGGATGTCGAGGCGGTGCTGTTTCCACGCGTGGAGCTCAACAAGGTGGGCCTCGCGCCTGCGACCAGCATGTTCATGTTCTCTCCCAATGGCCGCAAGTCGACCGATGACTATCGCCCGGAGGTGCACGATTCAGATGGCTTGCTCGTGTTCAACGGACACGGCGAGCACCTCTGGCGGCCGCTGCAGAATCCCGAGCAGGTCGAGGTCAGCGCCTTCCTCGACATGAAACCCATCGGCTTCGGCCTCATGCAGCGAGACCGCAATCCCGCCGACTACCAGGATTTCGAGGCCGTCTACGATCGGAGGCCCAGCCTCTGGATCGAGCCCGTCGGTGATTGGGGCGAGGGGGCGGTCGTGCTCACCGAGATCCCGAGCGACGCCGAGATCCACGACAACATCGTGGCGTTCTGGCGTCCCCGGGCAGCGCTGCCCGCCGGGGCGGAGTATCGCTATGCGTATCGCGCCTCGTGGGGCGACGGACCGCCGGCGGCGCTCGAGAGCGCGCGCGTCGTGGCGACGCGCCGGGGCCGAGCGGACGTCCGCGGCCCGACGCCGGTCCGGCGATTCGTCATCGACTATCTGCCGGCCGTGAAGATGGCGCGGGCGGCTCGCACCCCCCTGCCACAGGCGAAGGTCTCGACCTCCGCGGGAGCCATCAAGGACATCGTGGTCGCCGACAACCCGCTCATCGGTGGATATCGCCTGAGCTTCGTGTTCGATCCGCGGACCGCCAAAGCCGCCGAGCTGCGCGCCGATCTGACGTTCGGCGGGGGGCAGGCCGCGGAGACCTGGGTCTACCGATGGACAGCTCCTTGATCCACGAAGCATCGAACGAAGCATCGAACGCCGAGCCGAGCACGGAACCCGCGCCGATCGCCGCCGGGTTCCTTCCGCGGGAGCTGCCGGGAACGATGCCCCAGCAGAACCTCGCGGTCGCCGTCGACGAACAGACGCGGCACGTGCCGATCCACCCCGAGCGGCGCCTGGCTGCGGCGATGCGCCGCGCCTTCGTCTTCGGTGGGGCGGCGGTGATCTCGGGCTTCGCGATCAACGAGATGCGGTTGGTCCTGAACGTCGGCGGACTGACCCTTCTCGAGATCGTCGTGCTGGTGCTGTTCGCCCTGAACACGATCTGGATTTCCCTGTCCGTCCCGATGGCGATCGCCGGCTTCGTCCGACTCGTGTTCCGGCGGACGCGCACGGTCGCAGCGGGTCCGCTCACCAGCCGGACCGCGCTCCTCATGCCGCTTTACAACGAAGAACCCGCTCGCGCCGCGGCCGCTCTCGATGCCATGGCCCACGATCTGGTCGCCCGCGGCGCCGGCGGTCACTTCGATCTGTTCATTCTCAGCGACACCACCGACGGCGACGTCGCGCTCGCCGAAGAGGAGGCGGTCTGGGCGCTGCGCCGCCGCCTGAGCGACGGCCCAGCGATCTACTACCGGCGGCGCGAACGCAACACCGCCCACAAGTCCGGCAACGTCCGGGAGTTCTGTGAACGCTGGGGCCGCGCCTACGATCATTTCCTGGTGCTGGACGCGGACAGTCTGATGGAGGGAGCAACCATCATCGAGCTCGTGCGCCGCATGGAGAACGATCCCGACGCCGGCTTGATCCAGACCGTGCCGCGCCTGCATGAAGGAACGACCCTGGTCGCGCGCTTGCAGCAATTCGCCGCGACGGTCTACGGACCCGTACTGGCGTCGGGGCTGGCGTGGTGGACGGGACGCGAGGGAAACTTCTGGGGACACAACGCTCTCATCCGCGCGCGTGCGTTCATGCAGTCGTGCGGGCTGCCAGAGCTGCCCGGGCGCCCTCCGCTGGGAGGCGCCATTCTGAGCCACGACTTCGTCGAGGCCGCCCTGCTCCGTCGCGCGGGCTGGAGCGTGCGGATCGCCGACGATTTGCAAGGCTCGTACGAGGCGTGCCCAGCCACCCTCGTCGACCTGGCCGTCCGCGACCGTCGCTGGTGTCAGGGGAACTTGCAACACGCCCGCGTGCTCGGCGCGAAAGGTTTGCACTGGGTGAGCCGCTTCCATCTGGTGTCCGGGATCTTTTCTTTTGTGTCTTCGCCGATCTGGTTGCTGTTTCTCGTCGCGGCGCTGGCGCTCGGGGTGCAAGACGAGTTTGCGAGGCCCGAGTATTTCACGCGCTCGTTCAGCTTGTTCCCGGTGTGGCCGCACCTCGACCCCGTGCGCGCGCTTCACACTTTCATCCTGAGCCTCGCTATCCTCGGCGCCCCCAAGGCTCTCGGAGTGCTGGCCTTCGCGCTTCCCCTCAATGGATCAACTTCGGGCAGCGGTAAACGCCTGGGCGCCGGCGGCGGCCTGCTCCTTCCGTTGAGCGTCGCACTCGAGCTCGTGCTCTCCGCGTTGCTCGCTCCCATCCTGATGCTGATTCATTGCGGGCTGGTGGCGAGCATCTTGGCCGGGCGCGACTCCGGCTGGAGCCCGCAGCGGCGAGGAGATCAGAGCTTGCCGTGGACGGAGGTCGCCTATCGGCACCGCTGGCACGGCGTCGCAGGCATCGGCCTGGCCGTCGTTGGTTACTCGATCTCCTGGCAAATGGCCGCCTGGCTGTCCCCGGCCGCGCTGGGAATGTTGGCCGCGGTGCCGCTGTCGCTGTTGACGGGTTCCCCGCGGATCGGCCGTTGGCCGCGGCGGTTGCGACTCTTGCGCACCCCGGAAGAGGCCGAGCCTCCCGCCATTGCCCGGACGATGCACGCCGCGTATCCCTACTATCGGGACGCCGTGGCCCACGCACCCGATCTGGTGGCGATCGCGGCGGACAGCGAGAAATTGCGACGTCACCTCGCGCTGACCGACCGTGGCCTGGAAGGCGCTCCCAGGACAATCGACGCGGCCGAGGCGACCGCAGATCTCAAGGTTCGCTCGGCCGAGACGCTCGAAGACGCGGTCGCGCACCTGACGCCCCGCGAACGAGCTCACGTCCAGTCGGCGCCCGAGCTCTTGTTCTTGCTGGCGCGACTCCCTCGGCGTGGCCGCGCGCTTCCGAGCCCGAGCTATCGATAAATTCGTCTGGCGCCCGGCGGCGATTCGGTCAGGCCTGCGCGCAGGCCCCGGGCGACACGACCGGAGCGGTGACCCGCCGCCGCGACACCCAGCCCTGGAGCGCCACGCCGGCGAAGATCCCCGCGGCCGTGAACAGACCCGCCATGTGCCCCTGGCCGATCTGGGCGGCTGCCGGTCCGGGGCACGTGCCCGCAACCGCCCAGCCGACTCCGAACATCGCGCTGCCCACCAGGTGGGCGCGCCGGATCGAGGTCGTGGACCAATCGACGCTCACGCCGTCGAGCCAGGTGCGCGCTCCCAGCGACCTCAACACCTGAAGGCCGATCGCCGCTGTGACGACCGCGCTGCCGAACATCAACCACAGATAGAGTTGCTGGAACCGCAGGCCGCCCAGGATCACGTCGTAGCTGGTGAAGCGCGTCCAGCACAGCCAGAAGCCGAATCCGACCCCGAACAGCAGTCCGGCGAGACGCGTCTTCACGGCGTTGCTGCCGCGGCCCGCACCGGTCGAAGCGACGGACGCGCTCCGCGACAGCGCGCTCACGGCGCGCCCCCGAGCGCCGCGATTGGCAACAGCCACGCGACCGCGATTGCCACCAGCACGAAGGTTGCGGTCGCAGCCACGCTGCCAGGCGAGCGCTGCGCCACGCCGCAGACACCATGCCCCGATGTGCAGCCACCGGCCGTCCGCGCGCCGAACCCGATGAGCGCGCCGGCCGCCAGCAGCAGCGCTGCACGCGCCGGTAGACCGCGTCCCGCGACGAGGCCCATCTGGTCGAACGCTCCGTTGGCGAACGTGGGCCGGAGGGTCCCGGTGACCAGCGCATAGACGAGACCGCCCAGGACCGTCCCCACGAAGAAGAGCACGCGCCAGCTCGGCAGGGCCCGCGGGCGCGCGAACCAACTCTCCGTCGCGACGAAGCTGCCGAGCGCGCCGAGATGCAGGTTGCCGGTCCAGCGCAGACCGACGACCAGGAGCGCCAGCATGGGCCCGGCCACGAACCAGGGGCACTGATGAGCGAGGAGACCCATGATCGACCTTTCGTCGTCTACGATAGTAGACGACGGCGCGCCTGACAAGGGGCCCCTTCCTGGCATTCTCCTGGCATTTTCGCCTTGACCTCGTCCAGTATTACAGACATATCGTCTTGTCGTTGCGAGGCAGCCCAGACCCACACGAAAGGACAAGCGTCATGGCCCGTTACGTGCTCATCGAATCTCGCGACCCCTTCGAATCGAACGACGTGCGCTACTTCTACGAGCTCGCCGCGTCGCTCGCCCGCGCCGAGAACGACGTCACGCTGTTCCTGGTGCAGAACGGCGTCCTCGCCGCGCGCGCCGGCGAACAGGCGCCCTCGTTCGCGGAGCTCGGCCAGGCCGGCGTACGCGTGCTGGCCGACGACTTCTCGCTGCGCGAGCGCGGCATCACCGCGACGCGCCTCTCCGACGGCGTCAAGGCGTCCGGCGTCGAGGCGATCGTCGATCGGCTCGGTACGGGCGCCCACGCCCTGTGGCACTAGTGCAGTCGTCCACACGAAAGGATCGACCATGGCCGACAGCGACACCCCAGCGACCATCACCTTCGTGCTCAACGATCCCCCGTACGAAAACGCGCGCAGCACGACCGCGTTCCGCCTCATCGATACGGCCATCCGGCGCGGCTTCAACGTCAACGTATTTGCGTACGAGGGCGCGGTAGCGCTGCCATTCGCACGCCAGGCTCCGCACGCCAACGCCGTGCACGGCCGCGACGTCGCCTCCGAGGACCACCCCAACACCAAGGACTGGATCGCCGCGCTGCTGGCCGAGGCGGCCGAGCGGCAGGTCAAGCTCGACTGGGTCAACTGCGGATTGTGCGTCGACGAGCGCGGCGTCGCCGAGGCCATCCCGGGAACACGGCGCGGGAGCCCCGCCGATCTCGCGAAGTTCAGCGAAGCCTCGCGCAGCACCCTGGTCATCCCCACCCGCTGACGGGCCCACACAGGAGAACACCATGGCCGAGAACATTCTTTCGATCGTCGAAAGCGCCTACCGCGCGACGCTGGAGGAGCAGGATGATCCGATCGTCTGGCTCGCGCACGCATTGCGCGCCTCCGGCGCCGCGACCCACCTCTTGCTGCGCGGGAACGCCGTCAACTACGGCGTTCGCGATCAGGACGCGAGCGGGTTGCGCTTCGGCGCCCGGGCGCAGACCCAGCCGCCGCGCATCGATCGCGATCTCCTGGCGCTCATCGACAAGGGTGGCGAGGTCTTCTACATCCGGGACGACGCCTCGATCCGCGGCATCCGGCCCGACGAGGTGATCCCCGGCCTCAAGCCCGTGAAGACTACCGACCTGCCCGCGCTGTTCAGACGCTTCGATCGCGTGTGGCACTGGTAGCGGACTCCGAATCGCATCCACCCTGCAACCCTCGACGAAAGGACGAACCATGTCGGTCATCGATGAGACCCTGCAAGCCAACACGAGATACGCCGCCGATTTCAACAAGGGCGCCCTGCCCCTGCCCCCGGCTCGCCACCTGGCGGTCGTGGTCTGCATGGACGCGCGCATCGACCCCGCCCGGGCGCTGGGCCTCGGCGAGGGAGACGCGCACGTGATCCGCAACGCCGGCGGGCGCGTGAGCGAGGCGCTGCGCAGCCTGGCCATCAGCCAGACGCTGCTGGCGACGAAGGAGGTCGCGGTCATTCATCACACCGACTGCGGCATGTTGACCTTCACCGACGAGAGCATCCGCAAACAGCTGCGCGAGCAGCGCGGCGCCGACGCCGACAACGTGGCGTTTCTGCCCTTTCACGATCTCGACCAGTCGGTGCGCGACGACCTGGCCGCCTACAAGAAGTCGCAACTGGTGCGCCAGGACGTGCCGGTCCGCGGCTTCGTCTACGACGTCAAGACCGGCCGACTGCGGGAAGTGACGTAGGCAGCGCGTACCCGCGGGCGGCAGCGTGGCGCCGCCCGCGTACGTGCGCGCGTCAGTCGAGGACCAGCGGCAAGCCGGCGTTGGCCCAGCTGCGCGTGCCACCGACCAAGTTGTAGAGGTTCCTCCGGCCGAGGCTGTCGGCGAGACGCGCCGCGGCCTCGCTGCGAACACCGGCGGCGCAGACGAAGATGATGCCGTCGCGGGGAAGCTCGTCCTTCGGATTCGACCGTAGCTTCTGGAGCGGAACCAGCCGCGCGCCGGGCAGGTGCCCGCGCGACCACTCGCCGGGCTCGCGGACGTCGACGATGTCGAACCCCCCGCCAGCGATCAGCGCCTGAGCCTCATGCGAATTGACCGAGTTGACCATGTGTCCAATATACGAGACATAGAGTCGGTAGGCAAGAGGCAGATCGATCCGTCGCCACGAGCTGGGGGTCGACTGGAGCGGTCGCAACGGAGGTGGTCGTGGGCTCCAACAGTGCCGCGCGTTCCCCACCAGTCTGGGATGGACATACCAAGACATTCCTCTATCATCGCAGACGCTGAGGCGGGCCACGACAAAGGGACACCGAGATGTCGACACACTGGTTCGAAGACAACGCGCGCTCGATCGGCGGAGCGCCGGTGCGGCGCAAGGGGCGCGCGCCATGAGCGGCGCCGTCGACGCGAGCGCGCACCGCCTTGCGCCACCGCGGGCTTCCCGCCAGCGCGAGGGGACACCGGAGGTCGGAGCCAACCTGCGGCGCTTGCGCAGCCGCCGGGGGCTCTCGCTCGCGCGCCTCGCCGAGCGCTCCGGCGTCAGTCGCGCGATGCTGAGTCAAATCGAGCTCGGTCAGAGCACGCCCACGATCAGCGTGCTGTGGAAGATCGCGGGGGCGCTGGCAGTCCCGTTCTCGGCCCTGATCACGAGCGGAGGGCCTGCCGCACCCAGAGTGTTGTCGGCTCGCGACGCGAAGATCCTCACCAACCACGACGGTAGCTTCACCTCGCGCGCGCTGTTCCCCTTCAACGAGCCGCGGCGCAACGAGCTCTACGAGCTCCGCCTCACCGTCGGCGGCCAGGAGCTAGCGGAGCCGCACGCGCCCGGCACCGTCGAGAATCTGGTCGTGACCGTGGGCGAGGTCGAGATCGTCGTCGCCAGCACCGTTCACCGCCTGCGCACCGGCGACGCCATCTTGTTCACCGCCGACGTCCCCCATGCCTACCGAAACGTGGGCCGCGAGGAGGCCCTCATGTACCTGGTCATGGCCTACGCGGAGGACGTGGGCTGATGGCCCGCCCGGGCGCTCACAGGGGAATGTGGCTCCCGATCCCGAGCATGCGCGTGTCGAGCTTGATGTGCCGGCGCGACAACCGCGCCCGGCCGTCGGCGATGCGGAGCGAATCGTGGATCTTGCCGACCGCGTAGAGCTCGGTCGCCCCACCGTCGAGCGCGGTTCGAAAGACCTGCAGCGCGGAGATCGCCGACGCGCTCGCGCCGTCGGTGGCGACCTCCACGCGGTACACGGTGACGTGGCGAGTGAGCGGCGAGTGGTCACTGTTGTGCCGCGGCAACGTCTCGAACAGTGTTTGCAAGCCAGCCTTGTCGTGATCGAGCCAGACCATCTCGCGGCGGATCTCCGGACTGTACGCGCCGATGACGTAGCGAAAGTCGGGCTCGCACAGCTCGAGGTAGCCCTGGAAGTCTCGGCCGTCCAGCAAGAGCGCGCTCTGATAGACGACCGATT
>Ga0265338_10005638_pt1 | contig 16254 bp, 11 predicted proteins | sample 42126metaG_FD_193579 | JGI IMG/M metagenome (GOLD analysis project Ga0265338, IMG submission 193579) | Rhizosphere microbial communities from Carex aquatilis grown in University of Washington, Seatle, WA, United States - 4-21-26 metaG | ecosystem: Host-associated > Plants > Roots > Rhizosphere... | reverse complement strand
GGCCCTGGAACAACTCGCCAAGGTTCGGCGCGCGAACCGCGAGATTGTAGCCGCCGCGGAAGCGGACGTAGTCGTTGACCTGCCAGTCGGCCAGGAGCTTGTAGGTCCACCCGCCCTTGGAGGTGTCGTAGTTCGAATTTCGCACGCCGGGGTTGAAGGTGAAGCTCTTGACGAAGGGCAGGTCCGCCAGGATCGGGATCGACAGCTCGCCGTAAGCTTCCTTGACGTCCTGCGACACGTTCGAATAGGCCGTCGGATAGACGCCGATCACCTGGTCGGTGAACGACTGGTTGCTGGCCAGGATGTCCGGATTGAACACCAGCGAGTCACGCCGGTAGTCGGCGCCGATGGAGCCTTTCAACTCACCGGCGGGCAACTTGAAGATGTCGCCCGACGCGTCGAATTCGACCACATCCTGCGTGGTGAGGTTGGTGCTCTGCACCGGCGCCGAGATGGCGTTGAGGCAGTTCTGCGAGGGCGCCGCTTTGTTGAACAGGGCGTTGTAGAAGCCCGAGCTGCAGGTCACCGTCGAGGCGCCAAAGCCGTTATTGGGGCTCACGGTCGAAGTCCCGGTTCCGGCGGGCTGGGTGGTATTGCCCTGGATGGTGCCTGACCCGTAGTTGGCGGCCGTGATCAGAGTCTGGAAGCGCAACAGCGAGTAGTCGCCATTGGCCACCGAATATTCGTCCGATTCGCTGTGCGAGCCGATCACCGCCCAGTTCCATCCGATCTGAGGGATAACGCCCTTCAGGCCGGCCTGAATCTGGAACACGTCGTTGCGGTCCTGGGTGCTGCGCGTCGGCATCGGACCGTTGACGCTCGGGTACCAGATCAGCGTCCATGGCGCGGTCGCCCCGCCCGTACGGCTGTTCAGAAGGGTGGCCAGGGCCCCCGGCACCGGGTGCTGGGCGCCGGGCTGGCCGGCCGCAATGTACCCTGCGGAAGCCGGGTCGTCCGTCAGCGCATTGTAGGGGACGTTGACGGTCCAGCCGCTCGAGATCGTGGTGGGGTAGGATGTGCGGATGGTGCTGGTGTTGGTCCTCGAGTAGTTGGCCTGGAAGGTGCCGGTGATCCAGTCGTTGAAGTCGTAGTGGCCGTTGGCGAACATCGACCAGCGGTCCAGCGGCGCCTGGAGGTAGCCGACTGTCTCATTGGTCTTGACCAGCGATACGACATGGCCGTTGAAGGCGGCGTTTTGATAGGCGTAAGTCACGCCGTTGATCGGATTGGGGTTCTGCGAGACCCCGCCAGGCGCGACGGAGCCGGAGCCGGCCTGGCCGGTGTAGACCGAATTGCCCTGGAACCAGAAGATGGTGGTGGTCGGGATCGAGCCCGGCGCTGCGTTCGGGAACACGCTGGCGACGGCGGCGGGAGTCACGCCGCTGCCGGTATAGCCGGTGCCGAACGGGAACGCCGTGCCGCTGCCGACCGTCGGGTCATTGTAGGACTTGGTGAACCACGAGTGGTCCTTCTCGTACGAGGCGTCGGACTGGTACCGCTCGAGGTCGACAGTGATATTGCCCTTGCCGCCGTCCAAGTTGATGCCCTTCAGGATGTTCAAGCTGAACGTCCTGCCGTCGCCGGTCTGGTTGACGCTTTCCTGCGCGTCCACCTCCAGGCCCGAAAAGTTCTTCTTCATGATGAAGTTGACCACGCCGCCGATAGCGTCGGCGCCGTACACCGCCGACGCGCCGCCGGTGATGGTTTCGACGTGGTCGACCATCGCCGCCGGGATGGTGTTCAGGTCGATGACCAGTTCCCCGTTAACCGGCGCGCCACGCTGGCCGTCGATCAGCACCAGGTTCCGGTTCGGGCCCAGGCCGCGCAGGCTGGCGGTCGAGATGCCGATCGAGTGAGTGGGCGTCGCCTGGGTGTCGCCGGTATTGCCGCCCATCAGGTTCTGATCGGCCGTGAACTCCGGCAACTTGTTCAGAGTATTCTGAATCTGCAGGTCAGCCTGGTTCATCAGGGCCACCGAGTTCAGGGTCACGATCGGACTGTCGGCGGTGTAGTCCTTCCGCGCGATGCGTGACCCGGTTACGACCACTTCCTGGACGGTCTGTATCTGAGAGCCGGTGCTGACTGCGGCTTTGCCGGTCGGCGCCGTCGCCTTGGCCTCCTGGGCGAAGGCTGGATGGCAGGCCATCGCCAAGCCCAAGGCGGTGGACACAAACAAACCCACGTTCCGCTGGATGCGAACCATTGTTTCCCCCTTGTCCGGCGCCTATGCGCCGTGTTCGGCGCTTCCGACTCCGGATATCGCCGTTACTTATCGGGGATACTTAAAATTCATAACCGTGATGCGAGCAACTAGTTTCTACGTATAACAATCAAATTGGCTCGCCTCGCCGCTGTCAGTTCTCGGAGGCGGCGTCAGCGGAGGCGCTGTAATTGCTTGCGAAATCGGCCCTGGAGCGTGACCGCCCTCATCTGAATCGGGATTCCCGGTTTGTGCGGGTCATGATTCGAGAGTCGGGTTGGTTGGGAGGCGGGCGCGCCTGGGTCGTCCCTATTGTCTCGATCGTCGTGACCGTGCGGCTCGGTTCGTGGGGGCCGGCGGGACTTGCCGGCAAGCGGCGGCGCGGTTCGCGGTGGGCGTTGCGGCGGCGGTTCGCTGGTCGCGCAGCACACCGTGGAGGCGACCTGCAAATGTTTCGGCCGACGTCTCGATCACGTCACCCAATCCGAGTGCGCCAACGACCTCGTCAACTCAGGAATGGTCGCCCTCAAGCCGCCGGGCCCTTCATCGACGGTGATACCCTTTGGACCGCAGACAGTTGCCGAGTGCATATACCGTCATGCTATTGGGGCCGGCGGTTCGGCCCCGGAAAGACCGTCGAGCCTTGCGCGGAGATCGCATGCTTCAGAGACGCCCGACCCCTGCGCGGGAAGCCCGCCCCGTTCTGTCCACCAGTATCAACACGCATGGCGTAGAGGACGAAATCGGATTCGTCTTGCGTCTGGCGCAGCTGGCTGTGTTCAAGGACGTGATCGAAACCCTCGGTCCGTTCGATCTGCGGCCGAGCGACTTTTCCGCCTTGCGGGTGATCGCCGCCAATCCAGGCCTAAAGCAACAGGACATCGGCCGCGAACTCGGCATCAAGGGGCCGAACCTCGTTGGCATGGTCGAGGATCTCCGCAAAAGGAAGCTCCTTACCCGCAAGGTGGTGCCAGGCGACCGGCGTTCCTACGCCCTGACGCTGACGGCGGACGGGCGCCAGCTGCTCGATCAGGCCGAGCTGGCTCACCGCGGACACCAAGCCCGCATCCGCGAAGCGCTGGGCGACAACGATCCCATCCAGTTCCTCACTTGCCTGCACAGCCTCACGCGGCTGAACACAGAGCCCGGAACCTAGGCCACCACGCCCTGCACCACCTTGCCGGCGGTATCCGTCAGGCGGAAGTCGCGGCCTTGGTAGTGGAAGGTGAGCTGCTTGTGGTCGATGCCCAGCAGGTAGAGCATCGTCGCGTTCAGATCGTGCACTTCGACCGGGTTCTCGGCGACGTTGTAGGAAAAGTCGTCGGTTCGGCCATAGGCCGTGCCCGGCTTGGAGCCGCCGCCCGCCATCCACATGGTGAAGTTGCCGCCGTGGTGATCGCGGCCCGAGTTGGGCTGGATGCCGCCCTGGGCATAGACCGTCCGGCCGAACTCGCCCTTGAAGGTGACCAGGGTGTCGTCGAGCAGGCCACGCTGCTTCAGGTCCTGCACCAGGGCCGCCGAAGGCTGGTCCACCGCCCAGCAGTCGCCGGGGTGACGGCGAGCGAGGCCCACATGGTGGTCCCAGCCGACCTGGATCAGGTTGACGTACTTTACGCCGCGTTCGATCAGGCGGCGGGTCAGCAGGCAGTTGCGGGCGAAGGTGCCCGGGATGTGGACCTGCGGGCCGTACATGTCGAGCACGTACTGCGGCTCGTCCGACAGGTCGGTGACTTCCGGCACCGAGTCCTGCATGCGGTAGGCCATCTCGTACTGGGCGATCTTGGACAGGATCTCCGGGTCGCCGGTCACCTGGTACTGGGTGCGGGCCACCTCGTCGATGAAGTCCATCTGGCCGCGTCGCTCGCCGCGATCGATGCCGTCCGGATTGGCGACATAGAGCACCGGCTCGTTACCCGAGCGGAACTCCACGCCCTGGTGGTTGGAGGGCAGGAAGCCGGCCGACCAGGTCGCCTGCGTCGCGCCCACCCCGGCAGACTGGAACTGCGAGCGCATCACCACGAAGGCCGGCAGGTTGGAGTTGTCGGTGCCCAGCGCATAGTTGACCCAGGCCCCGCCGGACGGACGACCCGCCAGCTGGAAGCCGGTGTGCAGCAGGATGTCGGCCGGGTCGTGGTTGACCTGGGGCGTCCAGATCGAGTGGATGAAGCACAGATCATCGGCGATGGCGCCGGTGTGCGGCATCAGGTCCGACACCCAGCGGCCGCACTGGCCGTACTGCTTGAACGGTGCGATCGGCCCCATCACCGGGAACGACGACTGGGCGTTGGACATGGCCGAAACCTTGGCCGTGCCCTTCACCGATGGCGGGATCTCGGTGCCGTGAAGGCGGATGACCTCGGGCTTGTAGTCGAAGGTGTCGACCTGCGAGACCGCGCCCTTCATGTGGATGTCGATCACGCGCTTGGCGCGCGCCGGGAACTGGCCGGTGGTCAGCTTGCCGAGGTCGGGGCCCGCGTCGCCGCCGCCCGCCCCGGTTCCCGCCGCCAGGGATTTGCCGCCGCCGAGCAATTCGGCCGCCGCGATGGCGCCCAGGCCCATGCTCGTGCCCAGCACCGACCGGCGGGTCAGGTTGGCCAAATCTTGAGGGTCGACCATCTTGTGCGACATCTCGGACCTCTTCAGCGCAGGGTGTAGGCGTCGGGGGTGTTCATCACCCCGGCGGTCACGACGGTAAGGGCGGCGAGCTGCGCCGGGTTCACGGTCGGATCGGCCGGCGCCACCCCGATGGACAGCAGCTTCTTCACCTCTTCGGGATGGGCTTGCATGCGCGCGGTTTCGGCGGCGAGGAAGCGATGGGCCGAGGCCAGCTCCGCCCCATAGGGCTCGCGCCGCACAGCCAGCCTCCAGAGGGTGGTTATCTGCTGATCCTCGCTCGCCGATGTCTTGATCACCCGCTCGGCCAACTTGCGGTAGGCCTCCATGAACTGGGTGTCGTTCAGCATCACCAGGCCTTGCAGCGGCGTGTTGGAGATGGGCCGGATCACCGAGGCGTTGTAGCGGTCCGCCATGTCGAACGGCACGAGGTTGGCCACCGGAGCGTTGCGCTTGATGTAGGTGTACATCGAGCGGCGATGCATCTGATCGTCCGGCACATTGGTCGGATAGACCACCTCGCCAGTCGCCGCTCCATCCCAGATGGCGGCCGGCGCGTAGGGGAAGACAGCGTCGCCGCCGACCTTCTTGATCAGCAGACCCGAGGCCATCAGGGCGTTGTCGCGGATGATCTCGGCCGGCATGCGGAAGCGCGGGCCGCGTTCCAGCAGGAAGTTGCGCGGATCCTTCTCCAGGTCCTCGCGGCTGATGTTGGAGTTCTGCCGATAGGTGGCCGACATCACCATCAGCTTGTGCAGGTGCTTGATGTCCCAGCCCGAGCGGACGAATTCCACGGCCAGATAGTCGAGCAGCTCCGGATGGGTCGGGTTCGTTCCCTGCGTCCCGAAGTCGTCGACCGTCTGCACGATGCCGGAGCCGAAGTGGCCCTGCCACATGCGGTTGACGAACACGCGGGCGGTCAGCGGGTGCTTGGGATCGAACAGCCACTCGGCCAGGCCCAGGCGGTCGCGCGGCAGCTTGTCGCTCCACGGATAGACGCGCGGGATGGCCTGCGGCTTCACCTCCTGCATGTAGGAGTTGTAGACGCCGCGATCGAGCACATAGGTCTTGCGGTAGAGTGGCTGGTCGCCGGCCACCATCAGCTTGTAGATCGGGCTCTTGGCGCGCTGTTCGGCCAGGCGAGCGTCGGTCAGGGCCTGCCAGGCGGCCCGGACGGCGGGGTCTTTCTGCGCTTGAACCTCGGTCATCTCGACGCGGGCCTCGGCTGCGGGCACGGCGTTCACCAGCTTGGGATCCTGCAGATAGGCCACTTCCATCGGCGTCAGGGCGCGGGTGATGACGCGCAGCTCGTCCATCGCGCCGTCGACCAGTTCGGGCCGGTTGAAGTTGGTGCCTGCGGCCAGGCCGAAGTAGCCGCCGAACAGGCTGTCGCCTCCGCCCGGCATGGCCGTCATGGTCAACCGGTCGTGGCGGATGAGGGTCGGGGCGGCCTTGCCGTCGATATAGAAACGCATGCCGGCGGCGTGGGAATTGCCGTCGTAGGTGGTCGTGACATGAACCCAGCGTCCGGTCGGGATCGCGCTCGCCGTCTGGATCTTCAGTTGCTCAAAGGGCGCGTTGTGGGTGATCGAATAGTCGAGCTTCCCATCGACCAGGCCGATCTCGTAGCCCTGCCCGTTCACGCCGCCGGCGTTGTAGAGCACGCTCGCCGCCGGGCCCTCGGGCCGGGTGCTGTCGACGTAGGCTTTGCCCTTGGGCAGCTTCAGCCAGAAATCGAGCGTGTAGGGCTGGGTGCGCTCGAACATGCCCACGCCCTTGGCGGTGGCCACGACGGAGTCGTGCAGTTCCACCCCCATCCCGCGCGCGCCGGGCACGAACTTGACGTTGTTGAGGTAGCCAGGCGCGCCTCCCTCGATGCCGGACCTGGTCCAGACGAGTTGCTCGTCCTTCAGGCCGGGCTTCAGCTGGCGATGATTGATGCGCACCGTGTTGCCCAGGCGCTCGTCGGTGTAGCCCGAGGCGATCAGTTGCTCCAGGGCCCAGTCGACCTCGTGCGAGGCCAGACGCGGCAGGCCCGGATCGGCCTTCATCGCCTCCAGGTCCGCCATCATGCCGGCGCGTCGGCCACGTCCGCCCGCCGGTCCCGCCGCCGGCCTCTTGGCGCTTGCAGGACCGGCTCCCGGGCCGGCTGTCTTGATCGGTTTGGCGGCGTCAGGTTTGGCCCCCGAGGCGCCCGTCCTGGCCTTGTCGGGCAGCGTCCCGGCAAAGGCCATCTGGCCCGGATCGGGCTCGCTCATGGTCGGCGCCGGCTTGCCGGCTTTCACGTCGGCCAGGATCTTGTTCTGCAGGAAGGCGATCGCCTCGGCCCGCGTCATCTTCTGGACGGCCTTTTCCTGAGGATCGTTGGGGTTTTTGGCGAACACCCCCGCGAACTGCGGCTGCTCGTCGATCATCAGGGGCTCGAACGAGGCCTTGTAGCCGTCGTCGAACGGGTAATAGGCCTGGGTGTCGGCGTCGATGGCGGCCTTGACGATCTGGATGCGCTGGCTGTCCGGGATACGGGCGACGGCCGCGTCCGCCCTGGCCTGGGCGGCGCGCAGGGCGGCCTCATAGGCGGCTGCCTTGGCCACGGTGGCGGCGTGGGCGACGTCCAGATGTTTCGTCTGCATGGCCGTCGGCCACAGGATATAGGGGCCCTGAGGCGTGCCCCGGGCGAAGGAGCCGCCGCCGCGCTCGTCCATCTGGTTGAAGAAACCCGACATCGAATAGTAATCGGCCTGGGCGATCACATCGTACTTGTGGTTGTGGCACTTGGCGCAGCCGACGGTCAGCCCGAGGAAGTCCTTGCCGATCAGCTCGGTGCGCTCCTGCACGTAGTTGATGCGGAACTCTTCGTCGATCGAGCCGCCTTCGGAGTCCTGGCGGCCTTCCTTGAGGAAGGCGCTGGCCAGCAGCTGTTCGCGGGTGGGGTGGCCGCCGTTCAGCTTGTCGCCGGCCAGCTGCCAGGTGGCGAACTTGTCGTAGGGCATGTTGCGCTCGAAGGCGCTGATCACCCAGTCGCGGTAGGGGAAGCTGATCGGACGGTCGCCGTCGTTCAGGCCGCCGCGGGTGTCGGCGTAGCGCGCCACGTCCATCCAGATGTTGGTCTGGCGCTCGGCGTATTCCTTGGAGGCCAGCAGACGATCGACGAGGTGCTCGTAGGCCTTGGGGTCCTTGTCGTTCACGAAGGCGTCGACCTGCTGCAGCGTCGGCGGCAGGCCGGTCAGGTCCAGCGTCACGCGGTTGATCAGGGTCTCGCGGTCAGCCTCCGCCGCCGGCTTCAATCCATTGGCGGCCAGCTTGGCGTAGATGTAGCGGTCGATCGGATTGACCGCCTGGCGGTCCCAGGCGGTCTTCTCGGGCGCCACGATGGTGGGCGTGATGTAGGCCCAGTGCTGCTTGTAATGGGCGCCCTGCTTGATCCAGCGCTCGACGATGGCGATGTCGCGGGCCGACAGGGTCTTGTGCGACTCCTTGGGCGGCATGCGGAAGTCGGCGTCCGACGAGGTGATGCGCTTGAACAGCTCGCTCTTCGAAGGATTGCCCGGAACGATGGCGTGGTGGTTCTTGTCTTCGGGGATCGGGTCGTAGGCGGCCTTCTGGATGTCGAGGCGCAGGCCCGCCTTCTGGGTTCCCTGGCCGTGGCAGCTGAAGCAGTTGGTCGACAGGATCGGGCGCACGTCCCAGTTCCAGTCCGGACGGTCCGGAATGGCCTGGCCAGCGTCCGCCACCTGCCCGCCCTTGTCATGAGCGCAAGCCACCAGGATGCCGGCCGACACGGCCACGACGCTGGCCCCGATCATCACAGACAAGCGACTGATCCGAGCCATTGCGCCTTCCTCCGACAAGAAAGAAATTGTTGTTTTTCCAGCGCTTAGGTGCGCCTTGGCAATCGGAACTCATTTCGAGGCGAGCGAGGCCGCCCCTGTGCGCGCACCGAAAGTGAACGCCAGTCTTGGAGATGCTTATAAAGTATCAGAGTTTTTAGTTATAGCCCATCACTAATTGACCGCACTCTTTCCGACTTCAGCTTCCGTCAGCCCCGCCGGGGGCTTCTCACGTCCAACGGCAGGGTCAAAACCAACACCAGGTGAACAGGCCTTGACCCTCAATATGGTCGCCGGATCGACGCGCTCTGCGAGCGCTCCGTCCGGGGTTGTGGGTGAGGAACTCACTGCACCTCACCGCTCGCTGAGGCCCGTGCCGCCGTCACTGGGGGCGTAGGGCTTGAGCGGAACCTCCAGCAGGCGCTCGGCGCATTTGTTGTCCTCGGCCATGAAGGCGTTGTCGGGCTGGCGCCTGAAGGCGACCTTGGTGGTCCAGGGCGCCGAATAGTATTTGGGGTCGGTGACCGTCACCGTGTCCTCCAGGGTGTCGGGGCCCGCCAGGCGCAGCTGTTCGTCGACCTTCATGTCCGGCGACTGCGGCAGGCCGGCGTCGTCCAGCCACTGCTCGCCGTTGAAGCCGATGGTCTCGATGTTCAGCACGTCGCCGTCCCACCAGCCGGAGGAATGGCCTTCCCAGTTGGGATCGGGCTCCGCCAGCTTGGGCGGGCCGTCGAGGAACACGTGGCGGATCAGGTGCCGGTACTGGTGGAACAAGGTCACCTTGGCCGGGGCCTGGGTGATGAAGATCAGTTCGCCCGACCACAGCGAGCGCGGCGTGCCCGGCGGCAGGCAGGCCTCGACCGGATCGTCGGTCTTGCCGGCCTTCCGCTCGGCGATGCGCTGGCGATAGAGCTTGGCGGCGGCCGCGGTCATGGGCGGCAGCTTGCCGTCGGCGGTCTTGATGACCGGGATGGGCGCCGCGATCAGCCACATGCCGCCCAGGCGCGGATGCCGCTTGTCGGCCTCGATCAGGGATTTCGCCTTGTCGGCGACGGCCTGGTCGCGGGCGCGCAACTGGGCCTCGTGGCTGACAGGAGCGGGGTTCTGGGCGAAGCTGGCGCCGGCGGCCAGGACGAAGACGGCGGCGGCCGCCGCCGCGAGGATGTTGCGGTCGGTCATGGCGCCCTCAGTTCTTCTTCTCGTGGCTGGCGACGTAGCCGCCCTGGCCGTGGCGCAGCTTGCCGGTGGCGTCGGGCTTGTTGCGGTTGTTCTCTTCACAGACGTATTCGGCCAGCCGGTAGTTCGGGTCCCAGCTGAAGCGGGCGCGCGCGGTCCACGGGTGGGTGTAGGTCTTGGGATCGTCGATGGTGAAAGTGTTCTCCAGGATGTCGGGCGCGACCTTGCGCAGGTGCTCGGTGACCTTGATTGACATCGACTTGGGCCGCCCCTCCTCGTCCACCTGGGTGTAGCCGTTCATGCCGGTGGTCTCGATCACCAGGGTGTCGCCGTCCCAGTGTCCGACCGAATAGCCGAGGAAGCTGGGCTTGTAGTCCGGCGGCGGCGGCTTGCCGTCCATGTGGATGACGCGGAAGGTGTGCATCACCTCGACCGCGATCATGATCACGCCCGGCGCCTGCACGATGTCGAGCGGATAGGGCACCGCCAGGGTGCGCGGCACGCCGCTGGGCAGGCAGGAGGCGTTGGGGTCGAACAGGGGCTGGCCTGCGGCCTCGGCCTTGGCCCGCTGGTCGAAATAGCCCTGGGCCCAGGGCAGGAACGGCGTCGGCCCGCCGTCGAGCGGGGCGATGGTGCGGTTGCCGGAGAGCGACACCCAGGTTCCCGAGATGTTGGGGACGGTGTCGGGTACGCGCACGTCGCGCCGGGTCGGATCGCCCATCACCGGTCCCAGCGGCGCCGGGCGTGGTCCCTGGGCGGATGCGGCCGAAGCCACGAGCGCCGTCGTCAGCGCGGCCACCGCCGCGCCCTGCCAAAACGTCGTCCTCACCTATGTCCCCATCTGTTGTAATTAGTTCAGGGTGGTAAGTATCTGAGCCCGCCAGCTTGCCCCGTCAAGCCGTAGTTTTGTCGGCGACCGTCCGGCAGCCGTGCAATTCTCCCGCCGACCCCCGCGCGATCGTGCGAGCCCAATCCGGCTTGGCGAAACCGCACATTCGCACCCCGATGACCTCGAGTCCGCCTATCGTGACGGCGCAATCTGGGGCGGATCTGGTTCCGTGATTGATGTTCAGCTTGGCGATAGGATCACCAAGCCGCCAAGTGCAGCGGACGGCGGCGACGGTGGCCATGTAGGGGACCGCGCGTACCGGAGCGGATGGCGCTGGAGGGGGCGCCGCCTCGCGTGATCTGCGTGCGAGGGTAGCGCGAGCACCCTCATCCCCGCCTTCTCCCCCGGGAGGGAGAAGGGAGTTCTATTTGCGTCAAACCGGCTTTGCTCTAAACGGCGCTGATCATGTCCTACAACAGCTACGGCCATCTGCTGCGCGTGACCACCTGGGGCGAGAGCCATGGGCCGGCGCTCGGCTGCGTGGTCGACGGTTGCCCCCCGGGGGTCCAGCTGACGGCCGAGGACATCCAGGCGTGGCTGGACAAGCGCCGGCCGGGGACCAGCAAGTTCGTCACTCAGCGCCAGGAGCCCGATCAGGTGCGCATCCTGTCGGGCGTGTTCCAGGACGAGCGAACCGACGGCCAGGTGACCACCGGGACCCCGATCTCGCTGATGATCGAGAACGTCGACCAGCGCTCCAAGGACTATTCGGAGATCGCCCAGCAGTTCCGGCCGGGCCACGCCGACTTCACCTATTTCGCCAAATACGGCGTGCGCGACTATCGCGGCGGCGGGCGCTCATCGGCGCGCGAGACGGCGGCGCGGGTGGCGGCGGGCGCGGTGGCGCGCAAGATCCTGGGACCCGGCGTCGTGATCCGGGGGGCGCTGGTGCAGGTCGGCGAGATCGGCGTCGACCGCGGCCGCTGGGACTGGGTGCAGACCACGCAAAACCCCTTCTGGTGCCCGGACCCCGGCACGGTCTCGGTGTGGGAAGACTACCTCGCCGACATCCGCAAGCGCGGCTCCTCGGTCGGGGCCATCATCGAGCTGGAATGCACCGGCGTGCCGGCCGGCTGGGGCGCGCCGATCTACGCCAAGCTGGACGCCGAGCTGGCCTCGGCCATGATGTCGATCAATGCGTCGAAGGGCGTGGAGATCGGCTCGGGCTTCGCCGCCGCGGCGCTCACCGGCGAGGAGAACGCCGACGAGATGCGCATGGACAACAACGGCGAGGTCGCCTTCGCGTCCAACCACGCCGGCGGCATCCTCGGCGGCATCTCCACCGGCCAGCCCGTCGTCGCACGCGTGGCCTTCAAGCCCACCTCCTCGATCCTGACTCCCCGTCAGTCGATCAACGAGAAGGGCGAACCGATCGAGGTTCAGACCAAGGGCCGCCATGACCCCTGCGTGGCGTTGCGCGCCGTTCCGGTGGTGGAAGCCATGGCCGCATGCGTCCTGGCCGACGCCATGCTGATGCACCGCGCCCAGACCGGCGGCGGGGCGTTCAGGCCGGGCGGCAGCGGAAGGGCATAATCGCAACAGTCACAGTTGCGAATTTGCGATCGCTTCCCATATCCCTGCCGAACAGGAGGGATCACCCATGATCGAACTTCGACCCGCAAGCAGCCTCGGCCGTTTCGACTTCGGCTGGCTGGACACCACCCACCACTTCTCTTTCGGCGAGTACCATGACCCCAAGCGCATGGGCTGGGGGCGGCTGCGCGTGTGGAACGACGACGAGATCGCGCCGGGCCAGGGCTTCCCGGCCCACCCGCACGCCAACATGGAGATCATCACCTACGTCCGCGACGGGGCCATCACCCACAAGGACAGCCTGGGCAACGAGGGCCGCACCGAGGCCGGCGACGTGCAGGTGATGTCGGCCGGATCGGGCATCCGCCACGCCGAATACAATCTCGAGAAGGACTTAACCCGCATCTTCCAGATCTGGATCATGCCCGACCAGGTCGGCGGCGAACCGTCGTGGGGCGCACGGCCCTTCCCCAAGGGCGACCGCTCGGGCCGCTTCGTCCCCCTGGCCTCGGGCCTGCCCGGCGACGACGAGGCCCTGCCGATCCGGGCCGCTGCAAGGGTGTCGGGCGCCACGTTGAAGGCCGGCGAGAGCGTGACCTACCCCCTCGGCGCCCACCGCCACGCCTATCTGGTGCCGGCGGTCGGCGAGGTCGAGGTCAACGGCGTGCGCGTGCCGGCGCGTGACGGATTGGCCGCGACGGAGGTGGAGGAACTGACCATCACCGCGCTCAGCGACGCGGAAGTGGTGCTGGTGGACGCGGCGTAAGCTGCCCTATTCCGAGAGCGTCAGCGCCGCGCTCTCGCCCACGCTCGGGCGCGACACCACGACGCGCGACAGCCCAGGGAATTCGCCCTTCAGGCGGCCGGCGAAGTAGAGGCAGAGGTTCTCCAGCGTCGGGCTTTGCAGCCCTTCCTTCTCATTCAGCAGGCCGTGGTCGAGTTCGGCCGCCAGGGTCTTCAGCGCGGCGTCCAGCGCGCCGAGATCGGCCACCCAGCCGACCTTGCCCTGTTGCGGTCCGCGCACAGACGCCTCCACGCGGAACGAGTGGCCGTGCAGGCGGCGATAGCGGCCGTCCACGGGACCTTCGTCCAGCGAATGGGCGGCGTCGAAGATGGCCGCCTTGGTGATTTCGAACACAGGGTCTGTCATGGCAATCCGGCGCGCCCGATACGCGGACGCGGTCAATTAGGCAATGCCTATGTATTTGTGGGTCTGCACGCTCAAACGCCAGCGGGGGTGCTCAAGGCACCAGGCGACGGCGGCGCGGGTGTTGGCCTCGCGCTCGGGGCCGTCCATCGGCTGGATCAGGAAACGCTCGAAATCCAGCCCCTCGAACCGCGCCGGATCGACCCCCGGCTGCGGGTAGACAAGCTTCAGTTCCTGCCCCGACAACTGGGCGAGGGGCGCGTCGGCCTTGGGGCTGACGCAGACCCAGTCGACGCCGTCCGGCGCGGCGATGGTCCCATTGGTCTCCACCGCGATCTCGAAGCCCTGATGATGCAGGGCGTTGATCAGCGGGCCGTCGACCTGCAGCAGGGGCTCGCCGCCGGTCAGCACCACGAGGCGATCGCGCTCGCCGCCGACCCATTTGTCCGCGATCGCCTGAGCCAGGGCCTCGGCCGTTTCGAACTTGCCCCCGCCCGCCCCGTCGGTCCCGACGAAGTCGGTGTCGCAGAAGGTGCAGACCGCCCCGGCGCGGTCGGCCTCGCGCCCGGACCACAGATTGCAGCCGGCGAAGCGGCAGAACACCGCCGCCCGCCCCGCCTGGCCGCCCTCGCCCTGCAACGTGAGGAATATCTCCTTGACGGAATAGGTCATGGGACTTCCGCCAGCTTGGGCCGCCCCGCCGCGTTCCAGTACTGCCAGCCGCCCTGGCGCAGTTCGCACGCCGGGCACGCTCCGCAGCCGTAACCCCAGGGGTGGCGATGCTCCCGGTCGCCGAGGTAGCAGGTGTGGGTGTCCTCCAGGATCAGGTCGATCAGGGGCTCGCCGCCGAGAGTCTTGGCCAGGGCCCAGGTCTGCGCCTTGGTCAGCCACATCAGCGGGGTCTCGACCGCGAAGGCCTGCTCCATGCCGAGGTTGAGCGCCGTCTGCACGGCGTCGAGCGTGTCGCGCCGGCAGTCCGGGTAGCCCGAGTAGTCGGTCTCGCACATGCCGCCCACCAGCCGCTTCAGGCCGCGGCGGTCGGCCAGGGCGGCGGCGTAGACGAAGAACGCCAGGTTGCGGCCGGGCACGAAGGTCGAGGGCAGGCCGCGCTCGGTCATCTCGATGGCGCGATGGGCCGTCAGCGCCGACTCCGCCACAGCGCCGAAGCCGCGCAGGTCCAGCCGATGGTCCGGGCCGAGCCGGGCCGCCCAGTGCGGGTATCGCTCGATCAGGGCCGCGCGCACCTGATCGCGCGCCGTCATCTCCACGCCATGGCGCTGGCCGTAGTCGAAGCCCACGCTCTCGACCCAGCCGTAGCGCTCCAGCGCCCACGCCAGGCACACGGTGGAATCCTGACCGCCCGAAAACAGCACCAGCGCCGCCTCGGCTGGCGGCCTATTCTCCGACATGCGAGCTTTGAATCCCGACGGCGCCGGCCGCCGGACCGCACGCGGAAGTCGCGCCGTCGCCCACGGAGGCCGGGAAATGGATGATCTGGTAATCCTCTACACCACCTGGCCGGACGCCGAAACGGCCGAGGCCTTCGGCCGCCTGGCGGTGGGGGAACGGCTGGCGGCCTGCGCCAACGTGCTGGCGCCGATGCGCTCGATCTACCGCTGGGAAGGCGTGATTCAGAACGAGGGCGAGACGCCCATGCTGCTCAAGACGACAACCTCCGTCGTCGATAGGCTAGGCCAGCTTATACTTAAGTATCATCCCCATGAGACGCCCTGCGTGGTCGCCTTGGGCGTGAATCCTCTGTATTGCAACCCACAGTATGTATCCTGGACGCAGAGAGAAACGAGTTGACAACTTTTAGTTGCGCGGTTTTGTCGCGGACAGAGCGGTTGAGCTTAACGTCTCCTCAAACCCGATAGCGGAAGCTGTTCATTCAACAGTGTTTCGTGGGCCTGATGCAGTTGCTCGAGAGTCTAACAGACCGGACGCCGCTGTTCTCAGCCGACGTCGCCGCCGGCGGCGTTGCGGGCCGTTTCGCCCAGAGGCCAGGGTCGTGCGCCTTCCCCGTGATCGATTGCGAGGGAACCGTGATCGGCCTCGCCGAGCGCCGGGCCGTGCTGCGCGCCGTGGCCGACGGCCAGACCGACCGCGCCATCGGCGAACTGATGTCGCCCCCGCCGCTGGCGCTCGACGCCGCCCTCTCGGCGCGCGAAGCGCTGGGGTTGGTGCTGGCCCATCCCACCCAACCCGACGAATTCCTGGTGATGGAAGGCAGCCAATGCCTGGGCGTGTGCAGCCTGCGCGTGCTGACCCAGGCCCTGCTGGCCCATGAGCCGCCGGCGACGCGCATGGCCGACTTCGGCCAGGCCGTGATCGAGGAGTTCCAGCGCCTCTACCAGGCGGTGGACAACGAATTCCGCGCCCAGGCCGAGAGCCTGATCGCCATGACCGACCGCCTCCAGCGCCAGCCGCTGGGCCCCGACGCCCTGGCGCAGGTGCAGAGCATCCGCGGCTCGGGCGAGACCCTGCTGCGCCTGGCCGGAGACGCCAGGGACATGATCATGGCCCGTCAGGGCCGGCTCGCGCTGGATCTGCAGCCGCAATCGCTGCGGGCCCTGATGGACCGTGTCCAGGACCGCTGGGCCGCCCGCGCCCGCGACGCCGGCGTCGGCCTGCTGATCTCCTACGACGGCGATCCGGACCTGTCGGCGGTGGTCGACGCCAATCGCCTGACCCAGGTGTTCGACAACCTGATCGACAACGCCCTGCGCTACACCCGCCGCGGTTCGGTGGAGGCGGCGCTGCGCGCGCGGACCACCTCGGGTCAGGTGAAACTCGAAGGCCGGGTGTGCGACACCGCCGAAGACGCCAGCGCCCTCGATTTCGACGGCCTGAGCCTTCCGCTGTCGCT
>Ga0265338_10005637_pt1 | contig 16256 bp, 17 predicted proteins | sample 42126metaG_FD_193579 | JGI IMG/M metagenome (GOLD analysis project Ga0265338, IMG submission 193579) | Rhizosphere microbial communities from Carex aquatilis grown in University of Washington, Seatle, WA, United States - 4-21-26 metaG | ecosystem: Host-associated > Plants > Roots > Rhizosphere... | reverse complement strand
GTCATTTCCCAGACCCTGGCCGGCCAGCCCTTGAAACCCGGGCCCCACAAAATCCAGGGCCTCGGCGCGGGCTTCATCCCCAAGAACCTTCATTTGAAAGACGAAAAGGGGAATCCATTGGTCACGGAGGCCATCCAGGTTTCGAACGATGACGCCTTTGCCATGGCTCGCCGGCTGGCCAAGGAAGAGGGAATTTTGTGCGGCATTTCGTCCGGAGCGAACGTCGTGGCCGCAATCGAGGTCGCCAAACGTCCTGAAAACAAGGGCAAACTCATTGTCACTATTGCTCCATCCACCGGCGAACGTTATTTAAGCACGCCGCTGGCCGCCGAAGCGCGCGCGGCCGTGGGGGGCTGAAGCCGTTGGTTGTTGAAATATGGGAGGGGGGACGCGAGGATACGTCGTTAAACTGCAATTTCTTTAAAAAACATGTTGCATTGCAGGCGATTTGCGGGTAATAGTCCGAAGTCGAAGGTTTGAGGGCCGCGAACGGCATGGGCCGCCGCAGTCGATTCTCCAATTCAAAGTTCAATACCGGTTTCGGGATACATTTTGGCCTCCGGCAAAAACACATTGTATGACTGGCACAAAAGAAAACGGTGAAAATTCACCGGACTACGGCTCCGGTTACCTGGAGATTTCAGAGAAAGGCTTCGGTTTTCTGCGCACCGCGCAAAACCATTTTCATCCGAAGCCCACGGACATTTTTGTCACGCCCGACACCATCCGGCGCAGTTTCCTGCGCGAAGGCAGCCTCGTGTACGGGCCGACGCAGCCGCCTCACCGCGGCACCAGCCCGCAGCTCAAATCGGTCGAAAAGGTCAACGACCTGCCGTTCGAGGAATACACCAAGGCCGTCCGATTCGAAAATCTCACCACGATCGACCCGATTGAGAAATTCAAGCTGGAGACTTCTCCCGACCTGATTGAGACACGGGTCATTGACCTCGTCACGCCCATTGGCAAAGGCACCCGCGGCCTGATTGTGTCGCCGCCGCGCAGCGGCAAGACCACCATTCTCAAGCAAATCTGCAACGCCATCACCACGAACCATCCGGAAGTCCATGCGCTCGTGCTGCTGATTGACGAACGGCCGGAGGAAGTGACCGATTTCCATCGCTCGGTCAAAGCCGAGGTTGTCGCTTCGTCCAACGACCAGGATCTGGAGACACACGTCCGGCTTTCGCGCTTCATGATTGAGCGTTGCCGTCGCATCGTGGAGAGCGGCAAGGACGTGTTTGTCCTGATGGATTCGCTCACGCGCATCGCCCGCGCCTACAACAGCGTTCACGGCGGCAGCGGCCGCACGATGACCGGCGGCGTGGACGCCCGGGCGCTGGAAATTCCCCGCAAGATGTTCGCCTCGGCCCGCAAGATCGAGAATGGCGGTTCGTTGACGATTCTGGCGACGGCGCTGGTGGACACCGGTTCGCGCATGGATGAGCTGATTTTCCAGGAATTCAAAGGCACGGGCAACATGGAGTTGATCCTCGATCGCAAGCTTTCCGACCGGCGATTGTATCCCGCGATTGACATTCCCAAGAGTGGCACGCGCAAGGAGGAAAAGCTTTATCCTCCGAAGCAGATTGAAGCCATCCGCAAATTGCGCCGCATGATGGTGGATTTGAATCCCATTGAAGCGATGGAAACCCTCACCGCTGCACTCAAGAAGCACAAGACCAACGACGAATTACTCGCGAAGCTGGAAAAAGGTTCGTAATTTCCAGCGACCATCACAGAAGCAGCTCAATACGTTCGCGGAGATTCCGGCGCGGGCGAGCGGGAAATTTGGGGGGCGGGAATCTGCTTGATAGTTCCGGATTTCGGCCTTTTTGAGCGTGCGGCGGCGTGTTTGAGACTGTAAGCCCCCGCGCTCAAGTGTTCGCTGATACGGCGCAATCCCTCCAGTACGTCCAGGAAGCACAGGCTGCCGGAGAGGGCCTCTTTGACGCCCGGTTTCAATTGTTCATAATGTATTCTTTTTTGCGCCAGACACCACTCGTTGATGTCGTTGTTGGAGGCAATGATTACTTGTGCGGCGGCTGATCCGCGCGTGGTGATAAAGCTGGCGGCGTGTTCAAATTGCAGCAGCGTTTTCTGATAAAGATTTTCCAGCACGGCTTCTTCGGCAGGATTGAGTGAAAGATTTTCCGTCAGTTGTTTGTTCACTGTGCTGAGCAGATTTTTTTCGATGATGTCGGCAATGGTTTCCAATTCGCTGGAGTAGCTCAAAAGCGTAAAATGCCATGCGCGATCAAATTGATTCATTTCACCAATCTGGCTTAGATATAGCATCATTTGCTGGTTGATTTCGTCAATCGCGTCGTCCTGCGCGTGGATGTTTTTTACAGGAATGACGCTGCCTTGAAGGTGCGCCGCCCAAAGATTTTGGAGCATGACTTTCACTTCATCGGCCATGCGCAACGTTTCACGCGTGGCGTGCGCCAGCGCAAGGGAAGGCGTTTCCAGCGCTTCAGGATTCAAAAAAGTTTTTGGCGCTTCTTCGGAATAAGGAGGGTCGGGAACGAATGTTTTTTTCACCACGGCCAGCAACCCGCCAAGCAGCGGCAATGAAATCAGCGCGACCAGCACGTTGAAAGCCGTGTGCATCAGCGCCAGTTGCTGCGGCACGGGCAGTGACAGGGACGCGAATAAAGTGCGCGGAACGAGCGCGATGATCAAGAATGCCACAACGATTTTGGCAAGCAGGTTGGCGAGCCCCAGCCGCCGGCCTTCAAGATTGGTCCGGGAAACAAACAATGAAGTGAAGCCGAGTCCGATGTTGGTGCCGATAATCCAGGGAATAAACAGGGAGTTGTGCAGCACTCCGCCTGCGGCCAGTCCAATGCCCAGGCCCACGGTCGCGGTTGAACTTTGCAACAGCACCGCCAGAATCGCCGCCGCGATGCAAAGAATGTCAGGGTGATGATCCAGGACGCCGAAGATGATGCTGACATCCTGGCTGGCGCCGAAACCGGCAGCGCCTTCTTTTAGAAAATTCATCGCCAGGAAAATAAATCCCAGGGATAAAAGACATTGGCCGATGCCGCGAATCCGCTCCGGAGTGGCGAATTGAAAAGCAATCACACCCAGAAAAAGCAATATCCCCGCATAATGCTCCACCTGCAATGCCGCGATATTGGCCAGTACGGTCATGCCGACATTGGCGCCCAGCAAAACCGCCAGCATCATTTCTGTGCTGGCTTTGCCGTTGCCCAGAATTTGCGCGGTGAGCAGCGATAATCCGGTGGAAGAAGGCGCCAGCACGCCGGTGACCGCGCCGGCGCACATGGCCTGCGCGCGATTGCGAGTGGCGTGTTCCAGCCAGACAATGAGTTGCCCGCCCAAAAGGCGGTCCAATCCCTTGCGCAGAAAACGCACGCCAAAAATAATCAGCGCCAGACCGGCGGCCAATTTGATTAAGAACATGATGCAATAACTGCCTGGTCAGTACTGTTAGCATCGCCGGCAGTTGGCGGCAATGGTGAATTTTAGAATGGCTTGAGGTCGTCATCGGCGAGGGTACACTGCGCCGATGAAAACCGATTCGCTCCATTCGCGTCCGCCGCTGGAGCGGATGTTGCGCATCCATCAGGTGCTTTCCTCCGGCAAATTCCCGAACGCCTCCACCCTCGCGCTCGAGATCGAAGTTGCTACCAAGACGATTCATCGCGACATCGAATTCATGCGCGACCGGCTGAACCTGCCGATTGAATTCGATCCGCCTCGGAACGGCTATCATTACACCGAGGAAGTCAGCGCCTTTCCGAATATCCAGATTACGGAAGGCGAACTCTTCGCGCTGGTTGTGGCGGAAAGGGCACTCCAGCAATATCGCGGCACGAGTTTCGAGAAGCCGCTCCTGAGCGCCATCCGGAAAATGGAGCAATCGCTGCCCGACACAATTTCGCTGAACCTGGCCGACATCGGGCAGACTATTTCCTTCCGCACCCGCGCCGAGCCGATTCTGAACCTTAAAATATTCGATGCCCTGGCCCGGGCTGTCTCGCAACGGAATCAACTTGAACTCGCCTACCGCAAACCCGGCCAGCGGCAGCCGGAGAAACGGGTAGTGGACCCGTATCATCTGGCGAACATCAACGGCGAATGGTTCCTGTTCGCCTATGATCATGGGCGCAAGGACATCCGCACGTTTGTTCCGGCCAGGATCCAATCAATGAAGCCGACCGGCAAAGTGTTCGAGCGAACGCAAAAGTTTTCCCTGGAAAAGCGATTGCGCGACAGCTTCGGTGTCCATTCCGGCGAAGGCGAATACGAAGTCGTGATTCGTTTCAATGCCCGTGCCGCCGATTATATCCGCGAAAAGAAATGGCACGCATCGCAGCAATTGAAGGACTTGAAGGGTGGGGGAGTGGAATTGCGGATGAAGCTGTCGAGTTTGGTCGAAGTCGCGCGCTGGATTTTGAGCTGGGGCAGCGACGCAAAAGTTTTGAAACCGCGCGAACTGGCGGGAGCCATTAAGAAATCTGCAAGGGCAATTTTAAAACAACACGAGTGATATTGCGCTTGTCCGGAAATCGCTACGTTCACCCATTCGCGACATGGGCATTCTAATCAGGGTGATATCTTTCCACCGGGTTAAAATCAGCCGAACTCGCTGGACTGTTGCAATCGCCGCCAACTGGCCGCAGGCTCAATGACGAGGGCTTGGTTGGCTCTCATGGATGTACCTTTTCCTGGGTTTATGGGTCTCTAGTTCAGAACCAGGATACACCCGCTCGCCTTTTTACACCCGTTTCCTTACACCGCTCCCCAAAAGAGGCCACATTTTTTTATAGACAACCCGGGCAGTTTTTATTAATTGTATAGCAATGAGTTGGCTTGGTTGACAAACCAAACTTATGCTATTCAAGACCGCAAGTTATGGTTGGATTCCGGATTTGCCGGATTATCGCGACCACCTCTACTCTGCGCCGGCCGAACTGGCCGCCGCGCCGCCGATGCGGAAAGATCTGCGCCCGTTATGTCCCCCGGTTTATGATCAGGGTGAACTGGGCAGTTGCACCGCCAATGCCATCGCCGCCGCCGTCCAGTTCGATCGCATGAAACAAAAGCTCGCGCAGATTTTTATCCCGTCGCGCCTGTTCATTTATTACAACGAACGCGCCATCGAACACACGATCGATTGCGACAGCGGCGCGCAAATCCGCGACGGCATCAAAAGCGTTGGCAAGCAGGGCGACTGTCCCGAGCGTGAATGGCCCTACGTCATCGCCCGATTCAGGACCAAGCCACCGGCGAAGTGTTACGCCGGCGCGTTGAAATACATCGTGGTTTTGTACCAGCGGATGAAACAAACATTGAGCCAGCTCAAAGGCTGCCTTGCTTCGGGTTTTCCCTTTGTTTTCGGTTTTACCGTTTACGAAGGCTTTGAAAGCGCGCAGGTGGCGCGGACGGGCCACGCATCACTGCCGAGATCCGGCGAACGGGTTGTCGGCGGCCATGCGGTCGTCGGGGTTGGCTACGACGACGCGAAGCAATGGTTCATCGTCCGCAATTCGTGGGGCGCCAGGTGGGGCATGAAAGGCTATTTCACTCTGCCGTACGCGTATGTGACCGACGGCAATCTGGCCAGTGATTTCTGGACCATTCGTGTCGTACAGTAGTCTGAAACCAACCCAACAATACCAATAAAAAATTATGACTCTCACAAAACGTGATCTGGTGATTCGGATCAGCAACGAAACCGGCCTCGTCCAGCAACAGGTGTTTGACGTGGTGCAGAAGACCCTGGATTACATCGCCGAAGCGCTCGCCAAGGGCGACAAGGTGGAACTGCGCAACTTTGGGGTTTTTGAGGTCAAAATCCGCAAGGCGCGCGTCGGCCGCAATCCCAATGCGCCGGAAACCGACGTGCCCATTCCCGCCCGCGCCATGGTGAAATTCAAAGCCGGCAAGGAAATGCGGGCGGATGTTCTCAAAATCTCTCCTTCGGCATTGGCGGTTTAGGATTGATTCCGATTAATCCAGGGCCGCGGCCTTCGTGGCCCTGCGGGTTTCTCTCGGGATCGGGTTTGGGCGGCAAACCACCCATTCATGGGCAGTTTTGCCGCGGTCAGCGATTTCGCGCCGGACGATTCCCGTTTGCAACCACGGTTGATGACGCTATTTTAGCCCCGTTCCCTGCTTTTTATGGGGTGATGTCCATGTCTCAACGAATGCAAAAACTTGAATTGCGCACAGGGGGCCAGAACCTGTTCTTCCGGCTTTTAATGGTGGCGGCATGGGTCTGGCCGCTGCAATTGGCCGCCGGACCGCCTTTCGTCACCGATGACCCGGTCCCGGTGGAATACCGGCACTGGGAATGGTATCTGGCATCGCAACACACCAAAACGACGGACGGATGGTCGGGGACCGCTCCGCACGTGGAAGTAAATTACGGAGTGATTTCCAACATGCAGCTTCATGTCATCGCCCCACTGACTTATGATGACCCGGTTGCGGGCGCTGCACACTACGGTTTTGGCGATACGGAGTTGGGGGTGAAATACCGGTTTATCGAGCAAACCAGCGTCTTTCCGGACGTGGCCATGTTTCCCTTGCTGGAGATTCCCACCGGCGCCGCCGACCATAGTTTGGGCGCCAGACACGTGCAGGCGTTCCTGCCGGTGTGGTTGCAAAAGGACTTTGGGACTTGGACCGTTTATGGCGGTGGTGGTTACGGCATCAATCCCGGAACCGGCAACCGTAACTGGGGTTTGGGTGGGATTGTCTTACAGGACCAGATCCGGACGAACCTGCTCGTCGGCGGGGAAATTTACCATCGCACCTCGATGCAAATCGGCGAACCGGACGACACGGCCTTCAATCTTGGGACTGTGTTTGACTTGAGTGAACATCACCATCTACTCTTTTCCGCCGGGTGCTCGATTGACGGGCCAACCGAATTCCAAATGTACATCGCTTACCAATTCACCTTCGGACCGGAATTGTTCCATCACGAACGCTCGCCGGCCCTTTTACCAGAATTGAATCATTGAGCGTGACAATGAAAACCAGGTTGCGCAGGAAAATCGGCGCGCTGCTTGATGTGGCGGGGCTGTTTCTCCGGCTTGGCTTCACTGCGTTTGGCGGGCCGGCGGTGCACGTGGCCATGATGGAGCAGGAAGCGGTAATCCGTCGCGGCTGGCTGTCGCGCGAGGAATTCCTGGATTTGTGGGGAGTCGCCAACCTCTTGCCGGGGCCGAATTCGACCGAAATGGCGATGTTCCTCGGTCATCGCCACGCGGGCCGGCAAGGAATGCTGCTGGCCGGCGTTTGTTTCATCCTGCCCGCCGCGCTCATCGTCAGCGTCATTGCCTGGGGCTACCTGAAATTCGGGAAAATGCCCGAGATCCAGGGCCTGTTCTACGGCATCAAACCCGTCATCATCGCGGTCGTGGTGCAGGCGATGTGGAATTTGGGACGTACTGCGGTCAAAACGAAAATGCTCGCCTTCGTCGGGGCAGGCGCCGGGGCGCTGTATTATTTCAGCGCCGATCCGGTGCTGGTACTTTTACTCATCGGCGTGATGATGATGGCCACCCGTGCCGGTTCGCAACCCAAAGGCGCGGTCGCCGGCATGGCGCCACTGGTGGGAATGACGAATGCGGCGCCGGTGGCGGTGGCGACGGCCGCGGCCGCGCCGTTCAGTCTGCTGGCCATGACGCTGTTCTTTCTCAAAGTCGGTGCGGTGATGTTCGGCGGCGGTTATGTGCTGCTGGCATTTTTGCGCGCTGACCTGGTTGAACACTGGCATTGGCTCACGGATAACCAGCTACTGGATGCCATGTCCGTCGGGCAATTCACCCCGGGACCATTGTTCACCGCCGCCACGTTCATCGGATACATTCTGGGCGGGCCCAAAGTAGCATTTCTGGCTACGTTGGCGATTTTCCTGCCGGCATTTATTTATGTGGCCCTGAGCAGGCCGCTGGTGCCGCGCGTGCGCAAATCGCCGCTGGCAGGCGCTTTTTTGGATGGCGTGAACGTGGCATCACTGGCGCTCATGGCCGTCGTGACCTTGCAGTTGGCGCGGACGGCGGTGGTGGACTTGCTGACTCTGTCGCTCGCCGTGGCGGCGGCCGTCTGGCTGTTATTTTTTCGGGTCAACTCGACCTGGCTGATTCTGGGCGGAGCGGCCCTGGGATTGGCCAGGGTGGTTTTCCAATCCGGCCATTGATTCCGGAACGACGCGAAAACCCGTTGCATTTTGCCTTTTCCCTCGTGCCATTTGCTTTTAACTTCTTGTCATGGAACGATTGCCCGGTTTCCGCGATTTTTATCCCGAACCATTGCCGCACTCCAGCGTCTGGAGCGCAGATGCCCGCCAGTTCATTTTCAGCCAATGGCGCGAAACCGCCCGACGCTATGGCTTTCGCGAATACGACGGCCCGCCGCTCGAACCGCTTGAATTGTTCACCACCAAAAGCGGCGATGAAATCGTCGGGCAACTCTACAATTTCATGGATAAAGGGGACCGCGCCGTGGCGTTGCGTCCGGAAATGACGCCTACCTTGGCGCGCATGGTGGCCGCCCACGAACGCAATTACAAAAAGCCCGTCAAATGGTTCGCCATTCCGCAATTGTTCCGTTACGAACGCCAGCAGAAAGGCCGGCTGCGCGAACATTTCCAGTTCAATGCTGACCTTATCGGCGAAACCGACCCGGCGGCGGATGCGGAATTGATCGCCCTGCTCATTGACACGCTCCGGTCGTTTGGTCTGACCGCGAAGGATTTTGTAATCCGCCTGAGCAGCCGGAATGCCTGGCAGGAATTTTATCGGGCTGGCAATGGCGGAGCGTCGCCGTCCCAAAAATCCGACGAGTACGAGTTCTTTCAGATCATCGACAAACTGGAACGCACGCCGCCGGAGGAAAGCGAGAAAAAGCTCGCGGCGCTCGGGTTCACACTCGCGGCGGTGAATCAATTCATCAAATCGGGCAAACCGACGGTGGAATTGCAGGGCATTCTGGACAACCTGGCCGCCCGTGGTCTGCGCGACTTTGTGAAAGTGGATTACCATGTCATCCGCGGGCTCGCATATTACACCGGCGTCGTCTTTGAGGCGTTCGATGCCAAAGGCGAATTTCGCGCCATCGCCGGCGGCGGACGCTACGATAATCTCGTCAAGCTCGTGAGCGGCGGCAAGGTGGATTTGCCCGCGCTCGGCTTCGGCATGGGCGACGTGGTGTTGCTGGAAGTGCTCAAAGCGCGCGGCCTCCTGCCCAAATTCGACACCACCACGGATGTCTTTGTTTTGATCGAAGATGAAAATCTCCGGCCGCAATCCCTGAAGCTCGTCCAGGATTTGCGCCTGGCCGGATACGCCGTGGAATACCCGCTCACGCCCGCCAAACCGGACAAACAATTCAAACGGGCCCAGGAATTGAAGGTGTCCCATACCGCGCGCCTGGAAAACGATGACTACGTCCGTGTCCGCGACTTTAATTCCCGCAAAGAAATCGTCGCCGGCGTGGCTGACGCGGCCAATCATCTGAGCTGAACTCGAAACACCGCATGTAAAAATCTGGAGGCGGGCGTGGCATGGTTTGTGTTTTGGAGCGCGGAGCATTGCTCCGCAAGCCGGAAATTTCGCGGAGCAATGCTCCGCGCTCCGAACCATCCCGAAACCTGAGGCGCGACTGAGTTAATTCCACAGGTGCAATAGTGATTTGAATTCTCGTTCAACGGCACTGTTCATGCTGGCTCAACGGCAAGGCGTAATGATAGTCGAAGATAATTTTTTCACGGAAACGAAGCAGTACCCTTCATCGGTTACCATTGCGGAAATCTGCAAGCGGTTTACGGAAGCAGGTCTCCCTTGCAGGAGCGAGCGGCATGAGGGCGAGATGTGGATTATTTTCGACGGCCGCCAATCCAATCTGGTTTTCACTTTGAACGCTATCGGGCGTCCCCTGACCGCCACCATGCCGGAGGAAATGGATTATGACGCGGATTTCGCCTGCATTATTTTTGACGTTTTTGACAGCATCGGCTGGAGTTTTGCGCCAGAGGAAGACTGATGTGAGCAGTTGGGGATTGGCTCATTGGCACGGATTCGGGCAAGGCATGGGGTCGAAAGAGCATTGAGGCAAAAATCGGATTGGCTTTCTTCCCGTTTTCGATTATCTCATCCGTGCATGGGTTCAATCAAAAAACGCCGCAAGGCGAAAATCAACAAGCACAAACGGCGCAAGAAGCTGCGTCTGAATCGGCACAAGAAGCGCACCTGGCAGCAGTAACTGCCCCGGTGTATTCATTCGTCCGCTTTGCGCGCCTGCTTACCGGCAGGCGCGACGAAGGTCTGTGTCCTTGATGCCCGGCAATTTTATCCGCTGATGGATCAACGTTTCGACAAACATTACACCCGCGAGGAAGCGCGGGCGCTGTTGCCGCAAATTCGCCTGTGGCTGGAAAAGCTCAACCAGTTGCGGCAGGACGTGGAGCGTCTCGACAAACGCTTGAGCGGCCTGACCGGGCAAGGAAATGACGCGGGCGGCGAGACGGTGAACGACTGGATTCGCGCGCTTGCCGGGATGCAGGAAATTCTCGCCGAGTTCCAGCGCCGCCGCATTTTAATCAAGGACCTGTCGCGCGGATTGGTGGATTTTCCGGCCATCATCGGCGGACGCGAGGCTTTTCTTTGCTGGGAACAGGAGGAAGAGGACATCGAATTCTGGCACGATCTCGACACGGGTTTTGGCGGCCGCGAGCGGCTGTAAAAATTTACCGGGCCGCGTCAATTCCCGGTCTGCACCCGGCCGGTATGGCGGGGATTGGCGCGGAACATTGGCCACGAACTTTTCGCCGGCGGCGCCGGGCTGCCCGGCGGGATGACGGCATATAACGTTTCGCCGTCGCAGGTGTAAACCATGCCGTCACTGCCGATGACCGGCGAAGTGGAGAGATTCATCATCGTGTCAACGTGCCACACCTCGGAACCGTTTAGTCCTATGGCGAATAATTTTCGCCAGGGCGCGGTGAAATAGACCTCACCATTCCCGGCCACTGCCGGAGACACATCCAACGGCACGGGCGAACACCAGATCCAGCGTTGCTTTCCGTCCGGGTCAACGGACAGGTCACACGGGTTCGCCGACAAATAAATGTTCCCCTTTTCGTCAAGGACCGGCGAGGATTCGGTCGTGCCGCCGGTGTGCAGACGCCAGCGTTCCGTCCCGTCCGGCCGCAACGCATACAGGTTCCCATCCGTCGAGGAAAAATAAATCGTGCCATCGGCGGCGATGGCGGGTGAAGAAATGATTTCGCCGCCAGTCGCGAAAGTCCAGCGCACAGCTCCCCCCGGTGTCAGCGCGTAAAGTTTTTTGTCGTGCGAGCCGAAATAAATCGTCCCGTCCGCGCCGATAGCGGGCGAGGAAACAACGATGTTGCTCGTGGCAAAAAGCCATTTTTTTGAACCGTCAGGATTCAACGCGTACAAATTGTTGTCCCATGAACCGAAATAAATCGTCCCGTCCGCGCCGATGGCCGGTGACGAATCCACCCAGGCGCCGGTGGCGAAGGTCCATTTGAGCTTGCCGGCCGGTGTGACGGCGTAAATTTTCCGGTCGCGCGACCCGAAATAAATCGTGCCATCGTCGGCTATGGCCGGAGACGATTTGATTTCGAGGGCCGCCTTGAATTTCCATTTCATCTTGCCCTGCGGCGTGAGGGAAAACAGCACGCCCTGAAACGTTCCCTGATAAATCGTGCCGTCGGGAGCAACGACCGCGGACGAAACGGCTTGCCGGTCATATTCGCGGAACGGCAGCTGGAACTTCCACAAGGGAGCCACCGTTTGCGCGCGGCAGGGAAACTGAATCCACAGGCCCAAAAGGCACAAGGCAACGATTGCCGGACGGAGGGAATTTAGTTTGCGCAATGGCATGCCTCGCATACAAGTAAATCTTAAAAATCGAAAAGGCAATTTCAAAAACAGAATCGGTTATCACCGGGCAGCGTATTGTGTCGGGCAACGTGCCTGGCACTTGACCCGGGGATGAACCGCATTTAGCCTGAACCCATGGCGAATACCGGTGGCAAAAAAAGGCCCAAAGCAATAATGCTGGGCGTCGGCCTCGATTCCGACGGTCATAAGCGATTGACGACCGGCCCGAATTTTGCGCTCGTCGGCGGCACGGAGGAAACGCACGCGGAGATGACCGAAAAGGCCGTCAAGATCAACGAAAAGCTCGAGGCCCGCGGAAAAAAACTCGAAACCGTCAGCCACGAAGAGTTCGACGACATCGCTCATGAAGTCGGCCTCAAACCAATCAAGCCGGTCAAACCGCGTTCGAATTGATTGGTGGCAGCGTCGGCATGGCGCCGGCACTACAAAAGAAATCTTTCCACTGCCGCCCGGGATTTCTCCGGCGATTCGTGCAAAATTGTGTGCCAGCCGCGCGCCGCGCCTGCCGCGGCGTTTTCCGGCCGGTCATCGAGATACAAAATGTCCTCGCCACTCCGCCCGGCCTGCTTTTCCAGCGCCTCGTAAATTTTTGCCTCCGGTTTCATCGCGCCAATTTCGTAGGAAAAAATGTAGCCGTCGAAATTTTTGAAAAACGGAAAATTCCGGCGGACGTGTTCGATGGCGAGGTCGTTCGTATTGGAAAAAATGTAGGTGGGAACGGCGCGCCGGCGCAAGGCGCCGTGAAGCTCGATCATGCCGGGAATCGCCGTGAAAATGTCCGCGAAATATTCGCCAAATTCATCAAATGTGCCTTTAAACCCCATCGCCTGCCGCGCTTCCTCAAAGAATTCGCGTCGGGTGAGCAAACCGGCTTCGTATTTGACGACGATGCCGGAGCTCCCGATAAAGTGATGGATGCGATCCGGCGGCAGCGTGCTGCGGGCGGCGATTTTGCGCGTGGCGATTGAATAATCGAAGTCCACCAGGACCTTGCCGAGATCGAAGACGACCGCCTTGTTCACAGCATTTCCCTGCGGCCTTCCAGCGCGCGGCTCAGGGTCAACTCATCGGCAAATTCCAGCCCGCTGCCGGCCGGCAAACCGAAAGCGATGCGGGAAATTGTCAGTCCCTTGCGCGCAAGCCGTTTGGCCAGATAATGGCTCGTGGCATCGCCTTCCACGTCCGTCCCCAGCGCGATGACGATTTCCTTGAGGGGCTCCTGCGTCAGCCGTTTTTCCAATTCGACGATGCGCAGGTCTTCCGGTTCGACGCCATCGAGCGGGGAGATTTTACCGCCGAGAACGTGGAATTTGCCGCGGTAGGTTCCCGCTTTTTCAATGCTTAAAATGTCCACGGCACGCTCAACCAGGCACACGAGCGACGCATCGCGCCGGTGATCGGCGCAAATGGAGCAGGGGGATTTTTCCGTCAGCGCGCCGCAGGTCGTGCAAAATTGGATCTTTTCGCGGGCATGAACCATCGTGTCGGCGAGATGTTTCACCGTCGCGGACTCCGCCTGCGCCAGATATAACGCGATGCGCTCCGCGGAACGCGGCCCGACGCCGGGCAGCTTGCTCAATTCGGCGATCAACGAACCAATTGACTCTGGAAGTGGCATCAATCGTCCTCGTCCTCGTTCCCGTCTCTTCGATTTGTGAGGACGAGGACGATTAAATTCTACATCAACCCCGGCAGGCTCAAGCCGGCCGTGACCTTGCCCATTTCGGCGTTGGAAATATCCTTGGCCTGGGACAGGGCCTGGTTGGCCGCGGTCACAATCATGTCTTCCAGCAATTGCGCGTCGGAGGGATTGAGCGCCTGCGGATCGATTTTTATGGACGCGATATTGCCGTCGCATTTGGCGACGACCTTGACCGCGCCGCCGCCGCTGGTGGCCTCGACGGTGCGCGCGGCGAGTTGCGCTTGCACCTGTTCCATTTGCTGCTGCATCCGCGCAGCCTGTTTCATGAGTTTGCCAATGCTCGACATAGAAAGTTGATAGTTGAAGGTTGAGAGTCAGGCGCGGACTTCGACAATCTGGCCTTTGAAAATTTCCAGCGCCTTTTGAATCAACGGGTCATTCTTGAAATCGTTTTTGTTGAAAGCCACAGGGGCCAGTTTTGCCTTTGCCACAGGGGCGGAAGAAACGGCCTTCGGCGCGGGCGTAACGACGAGAGTTGTGGGAACGCCGGCAGTGAGAGTTGCGGCAACCACAGGCGCGGCCGGCGCTGGCGGATTCACTGGCGCTTCCATTTTGATGAATCTGATTTGCGTGTTTGCGTGACCCAGCTCGGCGAGCTTGGTCTGGAGCAGCGTGTGGTTGCGGGCGTTGTCCACCAGGCCCAGGTGGTCTTCAAACTCGGGATCGAACCCGATGGTCAGGATATTTTTCTCAAACGAAACCGGGTTTGCATCCACGAGATAGCTGCGCGTGAACGGGCTGACGTGGCCAACGGTTTCAATGAGTTTGGTCCATAATCCGGCCAGATCGGCGGAAACCGGCGCCGCTTCGACGGGTACGGCGGGCGCCATGGCCGCTTCCTGATGAACCGCGCGAGTTTTTGGGGCCGGCCTGGCCGCGGGCGCGGGAGAAGCCGCAGTCGCAGGCACGGGTTGAACGCCAGAACCACCGCCGCCGCGCAACGCGTTCAATTGTTTCAGGACCGAATCCAGGCTGATGGCCTTGCGCGCTTCGATCATCTTGAGCAGGGTGACTTCGAGCAGGATTTTTTTGGACGCGGTGTCGCGCAGGCGAAGTTCGGAATCGGTGAGGACCTCGAGAATGCGCGTGAGCGAGTCGGTGTTGGCCAGTGAAGCCTGTTCCTTGAGCGCCGCAATTTCGGCTTCGGAGACTTCAAGCAGATTCAAGTCGCCGCGCGAAACCTGGAAGATCAGCAGGTTGCGGAAATGATTCAACAAATCGGAAAGCAACCGTCCGAGGTCCTTGCCGTTTTGCGCCAGCTCGTTCAGCTCGACCAGCGCGGTCTGAATTTCACCGGCCAGCACGGCCTTGCTCAAACCCAGGACCTGTCCCTGGGCGGCCAGACCGAACATGGACAACACATCCGCTTCCTCGATTTTGTCGCCGCAAAAACTGATAAGCTGGTCGAGCGTGGATTCGGCATCGCGCATGGCGCCGTCCGCGCCGCGGGCGATGGCGTGGAGCGCCGCTTCGTCAATTTTCACCTTCTCCTTTTTCGCGATGGACGCAAGATGTTTGGTGATGAGCGCGGACGGGATCCGGCGCAGGTCGAACCGTTGGCAGCGCGAAAGGATGGTCGGCAGGACTTTTTCCGGATCGGTCGTGGCAAACATGAATTTCACGTGTGCCGGCGGCTCTTCCAGCGTCTTGAGCAGCGCATTGAATGCCGCCGTCGAGAGCATGTGGACTTCGTCAATGATGTAGATTTTAAATTGCGAATTGGCGGGCGCGTATTTGCAGGTCTCGCGCAACTCGCGGACTTGCTCGACACCGTTGTTGCTGGCGCCGTCAATTTCCAGAACGTCGAGCGAACGGCCTTCGGCGATTTCGATGCAGCGCGGGTCCTTGTCGTCGAAATTGACTTTCGGGCCGCCGGCGCAATTCATGCATTTGGCGAAGATGCGGGCGATGGTGGTCTTGCCGGTGCCGCGCGGGCCGCAAAACAGGTAGGCGTGCGCGATGCGTTTCTGTTCGATGGCATTGGAGAGCGTCTGGACGACGTGGTCCTGGCCGATGACCTCCGCAAAATGCTGGGGCCGATATTTCCGGGCTATGACTTCGTAGGACATTTACGATTTACGATTTACGATTTACGCGCGCGTTTTGCAATAACGATAGCCATCGTAAATCGCCAATCGCAAATCGTAAATACAGATGCCAGGGTGACCACGGCAGATGTCGAGCAAACTACCGTTGCTGCCTTCCGGCCCTCGCGGGGTTCGTAAGTCCACATTCCATGGGCCCTGGCGAAGAGAATCTGCCGCAGCTTTCATGGATTGTCGAGACAAAGCGATGCCGCCGCCAGCACGGCGATGTTCGCTTTCTTGCTTTGCACAATTTTCAAACGCTTCAGCGAATTCTGGAAATGAAACGCCTTCAACTTTTCGCGCATCCGCTTCTCAAAATAGGGATATGCCTTGCTGACCGAACCACCCAGCACGATCATTTCCGGGTCGTAAGCATACAACAAAGCCATGATGACGTTGGCGAAATCGTCACCGAACGTGGCGAACATCCCCTGCGCCTTCCGATCGCCGCTTTTGGCGCGTTCGTAAATCGTCCCGCCGTCGAGACCGAATTCGCGCTGGAAAAACCGGCCGCTGCAATAATACTCGAAATCCTTGTCGCGATAAGCGATAGAA
>Ga0265338_10005636_pt1 | contig 16256 bp, 12 predicted proteins | sample 42126metaG_FD_193579 | JGI IMG/M metagenome (GOLD analysis project Ga0265338, IMG submission 193579) | Rhizosphere microbial communities from Carex aquatilis grown in University of Washington, Seatle, WA, United States - 4-21-26 metaG | ecosystem: Host-associated > Plants > Roots > Rhizosphere... | reverse complement strand
AGCGAAAAGCGGGAAAGCAAAGCGGTGATGGTTTTCCGGTTCGACGATCCAGACAACGCCATCCGGGTTTTGAAAAAATGCGGTATCAATGTGGTGGACAGCGATCTTCTGCTCAGATAACGACGGGTATGACGGACATGGAGCATATCCGGCGCTGTTTCAAGAACGACCGTTTTGCGGAACGCAACAACGTCGAATTGCTGACCGTTTCACCCGGGCACGCGACGGCCAAAATGGTTTTGCATCCCCACCATCTGAACGGCCTCAAGACGATCCATGGCGGGGCGATTTTTACCCTGGCCGATTTCACGTTCGCGGTGGCGGCCAATTCGCATGGCACGGTGGCCGTCGCCATTAATGCGAACATCACGTTCATGAAATCCGCCGCCACCGGCACCCTGTGGGCCGAGGCGCGGGAAGTATCCAAAAACTTCAAAATCGGCTCGTACCTGGTCGAGGTGAAGGACGACGCGGGGGATATGGTGGCCCAGTTTCAGGGCCTGGTGTATCGCAAGAAGGACAAACTGCCGGTTTAAGCGTTGGCCATTTTCGGCCGATTTTCGTCTTCGGAAAACACCTGCCCTCCGGAAAGCATGCCGCCATCTTGAACGTCACGCCCAACTTGCCGTCAAAAGGGCTTGAGCGTTGGCCGGATTGAAGCATGATGCCGCTCATCATTCGATTTATGAAGATTCGATTTTCGATTACAGGTCTTGAACTGTTTCTGGCCGCCATGGTGCTGGGCGGGTTGCCCGCGCAGGGCGACACCAATCAATTCGCCGGCAGCATCTGGGCTCTGGTGGATGCAAAACTGGTGATGGCTGCTGCTGCGGAAATCACGCCGGCGAAATATCTGAATTGCGACGACGCCATCGTTGACCAGAAATCCATCCGGGTCTATCGGCCGGATGGCACCGGCGAGTGCCAGGATGAAACGTTCGTCAAGGTGCTTACGGAAAAGGGCAAGCGCGATAATCGCACGCTGACCATGAGTTTCATGCTGCCGTACACGACGGTGGCCGTGCCCCGGCTGGAAGTGATCAAACCCGGCGGGGAAACGGTTCCGGTGGACGTGGCGGCGAATTCAAAGGAGTCCATTGATGACAGCCAAATGTCGGCGAACATTTACGATCCGAACATGCGGGTGTTGCAGGTAAACATCCCTAGCCTCGAAATCGGCGACGTGGTCCATTCGGTGGAGCGCCAGACCATCGAGCGCCCGATTATTCCCGGTGAGTATTCGGAGGAAAATGTTTTTGAGGGGCCCGGATTAATCCGGCATATCACTTACGAGATTTATGCGCCGACCAATCATCCGCTGAAACGCATTGCGTTGCGGGATGAAGTGCCGGGAACGGTCACCGCTTCGACACCGTCCGGCACCAATGACACCATCGTCTATCGCTGGGAGGTGAACAATGTGCCGCGCATGTACAACGAAGAGTCCATGCCGCCCTACCAGATGGTGCTGCAACGACTTTTTGTAAGCACGCTGTCGGATTGGGATTCTGTCTCGAAATGGTATTGGAACCTCAGCCTGCCGCATCTGGATGCGACGACGCCGGAAATGAAACAGACGGTGAAGGAACTTACGGCCGGGGCGAAGACGGACCGGGACAAGGTCAAGGCGCTGTTTTATTTCGTGTCCAACAAGATCCGTTACATGGGCATCACGCCCGAAAAGGACCGGCCGGGCTTTGAACCGCACGACGCCTGCATCACCTTCGATAAAAAATACGGAGTTTGCCGTGACAAAGCCGGATTGCTCGTGGCGATGTTGCGTTTGGCCGGCTTGAACGCCTATCCCGTGCTCGTCAGCGTCGGAACCCATAAAGATTCCGAAGTGCCGGACCCGGACTTTAATCACGCGATCGTGAGTGTTGAACTGGACCAGGGTCAAATTCTGTTAATGGATCCCACGGACGAAAACACGCGGGAACTGTTGCCGGCGCAGGATCGCAACCAGAGCTATCTCGTGTCCCGGCCCGAAGGCGACACCATCCGTCTCAGTCCAATTGAACCGCCGGAAAAGAACCTGTTGCTGATAAAAACCAGCGGGACGTTGAGCGCCGACGGCGTCATAGACGCGAAATCGGAATTATCCTTTCAAGGCGTCAACGACGACGCCTATCGGAATGCCTTTTCGCATATGAAACCGGACGATGAGCGGCGGTTCTTCGAGCAGCGCCTCCAGCAGGCGGTGCCGGGCCTGCGGCTCAAGTCGCTGAAGCTCGTGCCGGCCGACATGAGCGATGTCTCCACGAGCCTCCGGGCGGAATTGGAATTTTCGGTGGGCGGCATGACGGCAAACGGCGGCGGTGAGTCGGTTGTTAGCGTACCCTGGATCGGCAAGCGGCTGGGGGTGGTGAACTTCATCCTGGATGGCACCGGCCTGGAGAAACGGAAATACCCGCTCGAAACCGAAGTGACCTGTGGAGTGCAGGAGAACATATCGCTCACCCTCGCCGGCGGGTTCACCGGGGCGGCGGCGCTGCCGGCGCCTTCGGCAGTGGAGGACGATGGCGTGAGCTATCAGCAACATTTTGGGACCAACGCCGGTACGCTCGAGTGCTCCCGGACATTGAAATTGAAGACGGTCGAGTTTTCGCCCGGGCAATATCTGGTTCTCAAACAGACTTTGAAGAAGCAGGACGACGACGGGCGCAAAGCGCCGATTCTGGCCCTCGTCGGCAAGCCAGTGAAAAACGATCAAACCGTGTCCGCCAATTCTCCGGCGCTGCCGGTGGAATCCAACGCGCGCATTCTGGAGAGCCGGAAGGAACTCGAGGTGACCGGTCCGCATACGGCGGTTTACCGGGTGAAATATTCGAAGCGCATCCTGACTTACAGCGGTAAGATCCGTGAGGCGGAGGTGAAGATTCCCTACAATCCCGCCTGTGAAGAGGCCCGGCTCGTCCACGCCGTCGTGACTTCCCCGACCGGCCAGCGTCAGGAAATTTCCAAAGAAGAAATCAATGTGATGGACCAGGGCTGGAACCCGTCGGCGAAGCGGTACACCGGCGGCCGGATACTGGTCGCGAGTTTGCCGGGCGTGGACGTCGGGTCCATCATCGAGGTTGAATTTGAGGTCAGCTACACCAACAAGCCGTTTCTGGCCGGATTCGAATCGTTCCAGTTGCCGGACGATTTGGAGCAAAAATCGTTCAAGCTGACCGCCCCGGACGACGTGAAAGTGCAACGGCTGGTCAGTGGCGCGCGGGGCATCATTCATGAGCAACGCCGGCAAAGTGACAACCGGCAGGAATTCCAATGGCAATCGGGAAAAGTCGCGGCGTTGCCGGCCGAAACCCGGCTGCCGCCCGAATGGATTTACAGTGCCGGCGTGGGTTATTTTATCGGCCATGTGACGAATTACCTGGACGAGTTGAACCGGACGATGCTGGACCGGTCGCGTCAATCCGTCCACGCATCAGAATTGGCGAAGGAGCTGGCCGCGAAGGCCGGGAACAAAATCGAGACGGTCAAGGCCATCCGCGATTTTGTTGCCAAATCCGTTCGCGAGGCCGGGCCGTCCTTCACCGACCTGCCCTTGAGCGAACTTTCCAGCGCCGACACGACTTTGGCGGACGGATACGGCCACGCTGCGGACCGCGCGATTGTGCTGCATGCGATGTTAAGCGCGGCGGGTTTCCAGCCGGAGTTCGTGCTGGTCTCCGATCTGCCGGCCATTTCGGGCATTACCAACGTGGCCATGACGTTTCCCTTGCCCCGGTATTTCCAGACCCCGCTCGTCAGAATTACGCTGGATGGAGAGACCTATTATTTGAACGACACGGACCAATACGCGCAACTGGGTTCGACCAGCAATGATGGCAAGTTGGGGATTGCTCTGTCCAACCAGGCATGGAACGTCGTTCATGCCGCCAAACAGTGTGAAGACGAAACCAGGACAATTTACTCACTCCTGTTGGACAAGAGCGGCAGGACACGGATCGGGGTGTCGCGGTCGTATTACGGAGAGAATTACAATGCCAAGAACCGGTTTTTCTCCGAGTTGCCGCCCGAGGAACGAAAGCGGTATTTTCAGGAAACCGTTTCCGAAGTGGCCCAGGGCGCGCGGCCGGTGGGTGATTTGACCATCGCGTTCGACACCTATCCGGGCCGTGAACAGTTCTCAGTAATCGTTGATAACTACGGCGTCACCGCCGGCAAATATCTTTATTTCAATCTGCCCTTCACGCCGTCGCTGATCCCGGTTGGATCCGATCAGCGCACGTTGCCATTGTTGATTTCGCAAGGCGAACGGAACAGCATCCGCACGGAAATCGAACTGCCTTCGGAGTTTCGCAAGATCGTGGTGTCGCCGAAAAGCGAAGACCTCACCGTGGCGGGAGGCGAAAAGGCACGCATCACCACCCGGAAATCCTCCGGCGGATACGTCGTCACCGATGAATTTGAAACCACGCCGGCGATCGTCAGCCCAGATGATTATCAGGCGTTGCTGAGGGTCGAATCCGTCTTGAGCCGGAAATCATCGAAGGTGTTTCTTTTGGAAGAGCATTGAGGTTTCGCGCCGGGTTTAATAAACAACGCGCGCCCGTTCGCGCTCGATGGAAAACTTTGCCGGCAGATGGCCGATCCATTCGCCGTCCAATTCGAAGGCGGTCGTGGTTTCCGCCGTCAACTCAAAAGTTTTGCCGCGAAAACGGCGCACGCGTTTTTCCGGCAATTTTTGTCGGGCCAGCAAACCCATCGCGCACTGAAACATCATCGGCCAATTGAGGCGCGGGAAAATGCAGACATCCAGCAGCCCGTCGCGCGGGTCGGCCCCGGGGAAAATGTTAAATGGCCCGCCGTACAAGCGCCCGTTGCCGACCAGAACCAGCTCGCCCGTGAAATTCTGTCCTTCTGCGCGCGCGGTGATTTTGGATTTTGCCTCGCACCACGCCCGCAATCCCGCAAAGACATAGGCCAGCGGGCCGATCTTTTTTTTGAGCGGCCAGTGGACCAGTTCAATCGCCCGCGCGTCCAGGCCTGCGCCCGCGAGTTGAACGAAATATTTTTTTTGTCGGACTCCTTTTGCGGTGAATTCCACGCACGGCAAATCAACGCGCGTTTCGCGTCCCTGCCGCAGCGTTTCCCAGGCGCGCCCGATGTGCAGCGGAATTTTGAGTTCGCGCGCGAACACATTCACGGTGCCCAGCGGCAGCACGCCCAATCGCGCCCGCGCAAAACCGTCCGGCGCATCGCCGAGGCCATTGAGTACCTCGTTGACCGTGCCATCGCCACCGGCGGCCACGATGAGGTCGAAACCGTCAGCCACCGCCTCGGTGGCCAGGCGGCGAGCGTCGTCGGGCGCCGTCGTGGCCTTGAGCGCGCATTGCGAGCCGATGGCGTCGAGTTGATGGCGAAAGCGTCGGGCTTTTTCGCCGCGGGCCGCCGGATTAAAAATCACGCAAATGCGCACTGGCCGAATGATTTTAGCGGCGGGCGGCATTAGTCGAGCAGAAACCGCGGCGTTTGCTTGGAAGTGTCCGAATTTGCTGTAGCGTCGAACCTGTGGCTCGAAATCGGTGCGCAGCACCGACACTACAACAGCTGGATCAGGACGCTACCGTTTGCTTGCATTCATGGCGTATTTCCGCGAAACTGGCAATCGTGAGCGGAGCAAAAAACTGGAAAATTCCGAAATGGCCATTTCTGCTCGGCAATCTGGTGCTGCTGGGATTCGCATTTTATATCATCCGGCAATCGCCGCATCCGCTTCCTCGCTGGGAAGCCATCGCCAGCCTCGCCTCCGCCGCGGTTGGCGCGCTGCTCGGGATCGCGCCGTTCATTCTTGATTATCGGGCGGTGCTCCGGCTCGTGGATGCCAACGCCCTTGGCGAGGTCGCGGACAAAATCCAGGACCTGGAACGCCTGGCCGCCCAGATCAGCACCGCCACCGGCGAGTGGACGAACGCGCAGCTGCAGGCCGAGAAAACGTCCAACACCGCAAAGGAAATCGCCGACCGGATGGGGGCTGAGGTCCGCGGATTCTCCGAGTTCATGCAAAAGATGAACGACAGTGAGAAGGCCGCGCTGCGCCTCGAAGCCGAAAAGTTCCGCCGTGGCGAGGCCGAATGGTTGCAAGTGCTGGTGCGCATCCTCGACCACATTTTTGCGTTGCAGGCCGCCGCCGCCCATTCCAAGCAGCCGCAGGTGGCCGAGCAAATCACGCACTTCCAGGACGCCTGCCGCAGTGTCGCGCGCCGCGTCGGCGTGACCCCTTTTGTGGCCGAACCGGACGAGCCGTTCAATTCCAAACGCCATCAAGTCCTGGATGCGAAAACCGAACCGCCGGCCGACGCGGTGGTCGCGGAAACGGTTGGCGCGGGATACACGTTTCAGGGAAAATTGCTGCGTCCCGCCCTGGTCCGGCTCAAGGAAAGCGTCGCCGAAAAAGCCGAAGAGAATCAACTGCCGCTCGAAGCCACTGAGTCCGCTTGAATGGCAGATTGCCCGACTCGAGTTCAGATCCCATGAATATTCAAACGGCGCCGGACCGGCTCATGCGTCGCGTGGCCGTCCTCTTCGGAATTTTTTCTTTTGGCGCCGTGCTCGCCGCCCACAATATCACCGACGGAGATCTCTGGAACAAACTTGCGATTGGGGCGCACGTCTGGAAATTCGGGACCGTGCCCGCGCATGATACCTTTGCCTTCACGCCCGTGCTGCCGCGTTACATCGAACATGAATGGGGCGCCGGAACCATTTTTTTCGGCGTGCTGAAATTGTTCGGGCCGGCCGGGCTGATGACGCTCAAAATCCTGCTGGCCTTTGGCGCGCTGGGGGCGGCGCTGGCCACCGGCAGGAAAATCGGTTGCGCCTGGGAGTCATTGCTGGTGCTGGCCGTTCCCGCGTCGGCGTGCGTGTTGCTGGGCTACCTGCCGGTCTTGCGCAGCCACACGTTTACCTATTGTTTTTTTGCCTTCACGCTGCTGGGCCTCGAGGAAATCCGTGCCGGCAAACGATGGCCGGTTTTGGTTTTGCCGTTGATGATGCTCGCATGGTCGAATATCCACGGCGGATTTGTCGCCGGATTGGGCGCCGTGGCGATTTATACGGCTTTTTCCTGGTTCGCGCGCCGGCACGCCAAACGCATGTTGTTCGCAGCGTTCGCCTGTTGCGCCGTGACCCTGATCAATATTTACGGTCTCAAATTCTGGGCATACTTGATCCCGGCGCTGCTCAACAAGCGCTCGCAAATCGCCGAATGGCAGCCGCTGCCGTTTTTTGCCAACGACGTTTTTACCAGCTTCCGCATTTTATTTGTGCTGGTGCTTTTTCTGCTGCTGGTGGCGTGGCGGCGCACGGAGAAAAAAAGCCGGCCGGGCCTCGTCTTGTTGGCGTTGACGGCGGTGCTGGCGTGGCACAGCCGGCGGCATGCGCCATTCTTCGGGGTCGCCGCCCTGGCCTTTGCAGGACCTTTTTTGCAAACCATGCTCGCCGATGTCGCCGTGCGATTGCCGCAACCTTTGCGCGCGGCCTTGAAACCGGCGCTGGCAGTGATGATGCTTTATGGGGTGATTGCCATTTACGCCGCGATGGTTTTTCTTCCCCATGCCTCATTCGTCCTGCTCGCGCCGGTAGGGCACGATCCGGTGCGCGAAGTGGATATTCTTTCCCGCGCCCGGGCCGAAGGGAACCTGGCCACCCCCTTCAGGTCCGGCGGCTATTGTTCGTGGCGGCTCTATCCCCGCATTAAAATTTCCATGGACGGTCGCTATGAAACCACCTTTCCGGAATCCACGTTCGAATTGAATAATGATTTTTATGAAAAACGCGGCGCCAACTGGGACCGGCTCATTCGTGATTATCCGGTGGATTATGTCATTCTTGAGTACACGCAGGACCGGTTGCGTCCGGAGGATTTGTTGGACCGCGGTTACGTCCTGATATGGCTCACCAAAGGGCATTTCGCACTCATGGCCTTGCAAAAATATGCCGGTCCGCTCCAGCGCGTCGCCGCCGAACTTCCCCCCACCACCATCAACCCGGTTGACGCGAGCATTCCGGACGGATGGTGGCCGCCGGCATCCGTCAACCAATGAATACGGAATGGTTCTGCGACAAAAAATGCAGCCAGCAGGCGGTGACCGGCCGCGAATAAATTTTGGCCAGCGCGCGCGCGTACAATTTTAACTGGGGTGTATAACTGCGTATTTTTAACGGCAATTCGTCCGTACGAATTTCGTCCGTTTTGAAATCCACCAGCCAAATCTCCTCCGGCAACAGGACGACCAGATCCGCCACGCCTTGCACGACGACGAATTCGTTTTCAAGCCCGGTTTCCGGTTTTGTTCCCACAATTCCGGCCAGTTCCTGCGGGCCGAATTTTGCCGTAAATGCCAGTTCACGCCGCACATTGGCGGCGCGGGTTCGGACGCGCCGGCCCGGATCGGACCGCCAGAACGCGGCGACGGCTTCCAAATCCAGCGCCGCGCACTCGTCCGCTGACAAGACTTTTTCCCGTTTCAGGCGCGCCGCCTCGGATTTGAGCGCGGCGACTTCGTCGGCACTTTCGAGCGCGAGGTGCTGAAGAAATTTGTGATGCGCCAGACCGGTCTCGGCGGCTGATAAATGCGGAGTTCGGACCGGAGCCTCCCGCCGCGCCGGGCGCACGAATCTTCGTTCCGGGAAAACCTGTTCCGCTTCGTCCTCCAATTCATCCGCTGCCTGGCGGCGCAGCGCGGTGACGGACGATTTGGCCGTCTGATTCGTCGCCGCGATAAACGGGTATTTCCAGGACAGCGTTGTGTTCAATTTTTCTGCGGTCACACTATCCAGTGCCGGCAATTCCGCTGTCGTTTGCTGCTCACCGTTTACGGAGAGGTCTGACAATTCAGTGTCGTCCGCAATCCGCCAGCGAAGATTGGGCAATTCGCCTTCTGTCGCATTCTGAACTTCAACCATTTGATTTTGAACGCCGAACCACATCCCCAGCCAGTCCGCGCAGCTTTTTGCCGTCAGAATTTCCCGTGGCGAAACCGTGCCGCGGCGGCCCCAGAGCGCCTGCCATTTGCTTTGCGCAAGGGCGCCGCTCAAAATTAACGTGTCGCGCGCACGGGTCATGGCGACATATAGCAGCCGCAATTCCTCGCCCAACAACTCGCGGTGCCCGCTCCGCCGGGCGAGCCAATGCGGCAGGCTGGGATAGCGCCGGCCGATGTGCGGCGGCTTGACGCGCGGACACAAACCGAACTGCTCGTCGAGGATGATTTCTGCGCGCAGGTCCTGGGTATTGAATGATTTCGCGAGATCCGCAACGGCAACCACCGGGAATTCTAGGCCCTTGCTCTGGTGGATGCTCATCAACCGCACCGCATTTTCTTCCGCGCTGCCCGCCACTTCCGGTTCGACTGCCGCTTCGTGTTGCGCTTCGATGAATTTTAAAAAGCGGAACAACCCCTGCCGCTGGAACTGGTCAAAACGCCCGGCCAGATTGAGAAAACGTTCAACGTTCGCCCGGCGCTGCGCCCCGCGCGGACGGGAGCGCAACCATTCGGCGTAATGCGTTTCCGCCAGAATTTGTTCGAGACATTGCGAGAGAGAGAGTTGCCTGGCCATTTTCCGCCAGCGCGAAAACCGGTCCAGAAACGCCTTGGCTTTTTCCGCCAGGGAACTTTGAACTTTGAACTTTGTGCTTTGAACCCGGTTCAATGCCGTCCAAAAATGGGTGTCTCTGGCCGCCAGCCGGATTTCTCCCAATTCATCAAGCGACAAACCCACCAGCGGCGAGCGCAGCACCGCGATGCACGGAACATCCTGCAATGGGTTGTCGAGCAACTGCAAGAGGCTCAACAAATCCAGGATTTCCGCGCTCTCGAAAAATCCACCGCGCTCGACCACCAGCGGAATGCCGGCCCGTTCGAACTCTTTCGCATAACTTTCCGCCTTGTTGGCAGGCGAGCGCAGCAATACCGCCATGTCGCGCCATTCTACCGGACGGAAGGTTTTTTGCTTCGCCTCCCAAATTTCGTGGCCCGCATTTTTTAATTCCGTCAATCGTCTGGCCAGCAGCCGCGCCTCTCTTTCCGTTTCCTCCAACTCGGCCAGGTTGTTCAGGCTGGTTTCATTTTCAAAATACGCCTCTTCGCGCCCGGTCATTTTGAAATGCAACAGCAGTTCGGTTCGCGGCGCTGAATCCCCGGCAAGGCCCAGCGCGGCGCGCGATTCCGGCGATCCGAATTGCAGTTGTGCTTCGGCGCCATAATGCACGCCGCCGATTTCCTCGCGCATGAGAAAGTCAAAGAGAGAATTGACGAAATGAAGCAAACTTTCCCGGCTGCGGAAATTTTCCGCCAGCGTAATGGTTTGCCCGTCTTTGCCGCGCCAGGCCGCGGCGTAGTCGCGGAAGATTTTCGGATCGGCCAGCCGGAAACGGTAGATGCTCTGTTTCACATCGCCTACGAGAAAACGGTTGCCAACATTATGTTGTATTTCTCCCTCTCCTCCTTCGAGGAGGAGAGGGGCGGGGTGAGGAGGTAGATTGCTGGCGAGTTCAATGCCCCTCACCCCGGCCCTCTCCCCGCTTGGGCGGGGCGAGGGAGAAAAATCGCGGCTCAGCGCCTCGATGATTTTGTCCTGCGCGGCGTTAATGTCCTGGTATTCGTCCACAAAAACGAACCGGATTTTTTTGCGCCAGCGTGTTGCGACCGGGGACGGCTGGTTCGTTGTGAAATTCCAAAGCAGCTTCAAGGCAAATTGTTCCAGGTCATGGAAATCCAGAACGCCGTCATCGCGTTTGCGCGCGGCAAACCTGGCGGAAAAGCGCCGGGTCAGTTGCAGCAGGGTGGTCATGTGGCCGCGCACCCAGTTCCAATCTTCCGACAGCGGGTCGGTTCTGTTTTTGGCGGCGGCAAGCGAGCCGAGAAATTTTGCCTCGTTAAAAAAATCCTCCAGCGGCTTGCGCAGGGCTGTTTTTTTCCTGGCCGGCCAGTGGCCGTCGGCGCAAACGATTTGTTCCAGAATTTCAGCGGCGGCCTCGCGGGAAAAATCCTTCGGCAATCGTTCGAGGATGGACAGCAATTCAGCCGCTTTTTCATTTGCCGATGGAACGCCGGCCTCCAGCCCGGCTGGTTTGGGACTTTGCGCCGGGCCGGAGGCCGGCGCTCCAAGTTGTTGCAAGATTGGCAGCCATTCGTTGCGCCAATCGCGGATGGCGTCGGAAAGCCACGCGCGCCATTCGTCCGGTTCGGGTGCCGAGAATTTTTCAAGTTGCTGCGCATGCCAGCCGTCGGCATCCGGCCGGGTTTGGGCATAATGATGCAATCGCAGGACGAGCGAGCGGATTTTCTCATCATGTCCGCCGCCGTAAATTTGAATCAATTTTTGGACGGCTCCGGCCAATTCATTTTCGGCGGCGTAATGGATTTGCATTTCCTCTTCGAGCGTTTCGTCGGCCAGCAGCCGCGCTTCGCCGGCGTCGAGCACGGCGGGCTGCGGGTCGAGGCCGAGTTCGTAGAAATGTTCCCGGACGAGCTTGTGGCAGAAGCTGTGCAACGTGCCAATGTGCGCGGCGTCAAAGAGCGCGAGTTGCGCGGCCAAATGTTGGTCGCGAGTCGAGGGACGGGAACCGAGCGCCTCTTCCAGCGCGTGACGGAGGCGCTGTTTCATCTCCGTGGCGGCGGCCTCGGTGAAGGTGACGATGAGCAATTCGTCGAGCGAAACGCGTTCGCGGTCCAGGCAATCGAGGCAACGCTCGACGAGCGTGCGCGTTTTGCCGGTGCCGGCGCCGGCCATGACCAGCACATTGCCGCGGGCGTCAACGGCGCGGCGTTGCGACGGCGTCAGGCGGTCGTCGTTTTGGGCGGGCGATTCCATGCTGCGCACGCAGATTAAAGTGGCACAGGTGTTCCCCTGGTGAAATCCAAAACCACCGTGCCGGCAGGTTGCCGGCCCCTTCCACTTTTTCCTCGTGTGTTTGCCGGACGGCAATGATAACTTTTGCTCATGTCGCAGAGCTTTCGCATCAAGGACAAGCCCATCAGCGAGCGCCCGCGCGAACGGCTGGCCGAACACGGCGCGGACGCCTTGAGCCATGCCGAATTGATTGCGATTTTGCTGCGGACCGGTTTGAAAGGCGCCAACGCCGTGGAAATCGGCGAACAACTTCTTAATAAATACCGCACATTGCAGGTCCTGGCGCAGGCTTCGGTTGAAGATTTGCAGAGCATCAAAGGCATCGGGCCCGACAAGGCGGTGACGCTGGTGGCGGCCTTTGCGCTGGCGCGCAAGATGGCGGCGGAATTGCGGATGGAATCACCCGTGCTCGAAACGCCTGAGGTCATTGTGGATTTGTTGCGCGAAGACAACCGTCTTCGGCAGGTTGAAACGTTTCAGATTATTTTGTTAAACACGCGGCATCGGCTGATTCATGTAGAATCGATTTCGCACGGCACGCTCGACACGCTCCTGGTCCATCCGCGCGAAGTCTTCCGGGCTGCCATTGCCGCCAACGCCGCCGCGGTGGTGCTGGCCCACAATCATCCGAGCGGCGACCCGACGCCGAGCGAGGCGGACATCAAAGTGACGCGCGATTTGATTCGCGCCGGGCAGCTCTTGAAGATCGACGTGCTCGACCACATCATTATTGGCCGCGCGACGCAGGAACGGCCGAAGGATTACGCTTCGTTGCGCGAACTGGGATATTTTTATTCGTGAAACGTGAAGGATTTCCGTCACGTTTCACGTTTACCTTGAACAATATCTATCGAAACCGTATTCATGTGGTGAATTTGTGCCTGCAAAAATGATTCATCCAACCGCCATCATTCATCCAAAAGCGAAACTGGACCCGACAGTTCAAGTTGGCCCGTATGCGGTGATTGACGAGGGAGTGGAACTGGGCGCACATTGCATCGTCGGGCCGCACGTTTATCTGACGGGACCGGCGACGACGGCCGGTGTGCATAATCATTTTCACGCAGGCAGCGTCATCGGCGATGCGCCGCAGGATTTGAAATATAATGGCGCACCCACGCGGCTACGCATTGGCGACCACAACATTTTCCGCGAACATGTCACCGTGCATCGTTCCACCACACCGGACGGGGTAACGATCATCGGTTCCCACAATTATCTCATGGCCGGCGCGCACGTGGCCCATAATTGCATTGTCCGCGATCATGTGATTATGGCCAACGGCGCGTTACTGGGCGGGTATGTGGAGGTGCAGGACCGCGCATTCCTTTCCGGCAACTGCTGCGTGCATCAATTTTGTCGCGTCGGCACGCTGGCGCTGACGCAGGGCGGGACGGTGCTCAGCCTGGACCTGCCGCCGTTTACCGTGGCGATGCATGTGAATGGAATTTGCGGATTGAATGTCGTCGGCTTGCGTCGCGCGGGATTCACTGTGGAACAACGGATGGAATTGAAGCGGCTTTACCACGTGCTGTTTCGGGGCGGGAAAAATTTGCGCGTGGCGGTTGCGGAGGCGCGGGAAAAATTCAGCAGCACCCCGGCAATACAGTTGCTGGACTTCATCGCCCAAACAAAGCGCGGTGTCAGCACGGACGTCGGCAACGGGAACGGCAGAGACGACAAGTAGGACGCGGCCATGTATAAAATCCTCGGGGCAGACGGCAAAATCTATGGGCCGGTGAACGCCGAACTACTGCGGCAATGGCTCGCCGAAGGCCGCGCCAATGCGCAGACCCGAACGCACGCGGAAGGCGCCGCGGAATGGAAACCACTCGGGACGCTGCCGGAATTCGCGGGATTTTTTGTGCCGCAGACTCCGCCGTTGATCAGTCCGTTGCCGCCGGCCGCCTTCGCCCCGGGCCAATTGCCGAAGACGAATTCCTACGCGACGTTGGGACTGATCTTTGGAATTTTGTCGCTGACCTGCTGTTGCGGATTTCCCTTCAATATTCTGGGACTGGTCTTTTCACTGGTTGCTCTCTCGCAAATCAACCGGCATCCCGAAATTTACGAAGGCCGCGGGCTGGCCATCGCCGGGGTGATTCTTTCGGCGGCGGGTTTTATTTTGTCGTTTGGAATTCTGCTGCTTAACTTTGTTTTGAGCCTGCCGAATGTCATATGGCATTTTCCAAGGTACTGACGGAAATCATGAGCGTTGAATCACAGCCTGTTCCGCCCAAGTTGAATACCCCGCCGTCGCTTACCTTTTTCGCCGCGGTTACGATTGCGGCAACCGTGCTGGGTTCGGGCGCGGTCTTGTTTTTCTTCAATCCAAGCACGCACGGATTTTATCCGATATGCCTGTTTCACAAGCTGACCGGCCTGAATTGTCCGGGCTGCGGCGGGACACGGGCGGCGTATCAATTGTTGCACGGACAACTATTGTCCGCGCTTCGGGATAACGCGTTGTTCATTTTTGCGCTCGTTGCCCTGGCGGCGCGCGGCTTGTGGTTTGCCGCGCGCAAAATCTGCCGTCAACCCGCCACCCTGGCCGTGCCGCCGAAGGCGTTATGGGCGTTCCTGGTTATGGCCATTGTTTTCAGCATAGTGCGGAATCTGCCGGCGTTTTCGTTTCTTTCGCCCTGATCGGCGGGAACTTTTTATCTTTTGCGGCCGCTCGTTCTCGTGTTCAATCGTTGACCGATGAGTCTGACACATCCATTGACAACCACGACCTTCGATTTGCCCGGCTATCGGGTGGTCAAATCGTTTGGCGTCGTGCGTGGCATCGTCGTGCGGTCGCGCTCCGTCATCGGGAACATGGGCGCGAGCATCCAGGCGATTTTCGGGGGAAACATCTCGCTTTACACCGACCTGTGCGAGCGCGCGCGGGGGGAAGCCTTCAATCTGATGCTCACCCACGCCGGCCAGCTCGGCGCCAATGCGGTCATCGGTGTGCGTTACGACGCCACGGAAATTGCGGCCGGCATCAGCGAAGTGCTATGCTATGGCACAGCGGTGTATGTGGAGGCCGCAAGTTGACGGCAGGAAGCGGAACTTGTTTTACCCCAACTCTTAATCAATCACTAACACATGTCCGGTCATAGCAAATGGGCGAAGGTCAAGCATTTCAAAGGCGCGATTGACGCCAAGCGCGGGAGGATTTTTTCCAAGCTGGGGCGGGAAATCACCATCGCCGCCAAAATTGGCGGGGGCGACCCGGACATGAACCCGCGGCTGCGCATGGTGCTGCTCAAGGGCCGCATGGCGAACATGCCCAAGGACAATGTCGAACGTGCCATCAAGAAGGGCCTGGGCGGCGGCGAAGGAACCAACTTCGAGGATTTGACCTACGAAATCTACGGGCCGGGCGGGGTGGCTTTGCTCGTGGAAGTGACGACGGACAATCGCAATCGCACGGCCTCCGATATTCGCAGCCTGGTGACCAAGAGCGGCGGCAGCATCGCGACGCCCGGTTCGGTCAGCCGATTGTTCCAGCGCAAGGGTCAGATGATTGTCCCGCGTGAGGCAGGCGGTGAGGACCAATTGATGGAGCTGGCGCTCGAAGCCGGCGCGGAGGATTTCAAATCCGAACCGCAGGGCTATGAAATCACCACCGAGCCCGCGAATTTCGAGTCCGTGCACAAACAGCTTGAGGCCAAAAACATCAAATGCGAAGCGGCGGAGATCACGTCATTGCCGGCGCTCACCGTGCCGCTAGCCGATGTGCCCATGATTGCGGCGGTCAACAAGTTGATTGAGGCTTTGGAGGAACACGACGACGTGAAGGAAGTATTTTCCAACGCTGAATTTCCCGAAGCGTAAACCACGCGGCGAAGCATGAAGGCATTGAGCGATGACACCCTGCTGGCGCGACTGCTGTCCCGCTTAACAGGGGCGGTGTGCCGTCATCCGCGCTGGTTTGTCTATCCGCAGGCGATCCTGTTTCTGGTGTGTGTTGTTTACGCGACCGGCTATCTGAAAACCGACATGAACCGGGACAACCTGGTCGGTCCCAACCATAAGAATCACGAGAATTATCTCCGGCTGCAAAAGGAATTTCCCCAACAGGGCAATGACCTTGTGGTGATTGTGGAAAGCGAAGATCTCGAGAAGAACCGGCAATTTGTCGAACGCATTGCTGCGAAAATGGAGGTGGAAACCAATCTGTTTCGCGACGTTTTTTACCAGCAGAGTTTGTCGGTGATGGGGGCCAAGGCATTGTTGTTTGCCGATGAGGACGATTTGGTCGAACTGAAACAGAAACTCGACGATGCCCTGCCGTTTCTCCGCCAGTTCACGCCCACGACGAATCTCGTCACTTTTTTCGAGCAGGTCAACACGGCTTTCCGCACCGCCCCGCGCGAAACAAACGCCCAAACTGAATCACT
>Ga0265338_10005635_pt1 | contig 16256 bp, 15 predicted proteins | sample 42126metaG_FD_193579 | JGI IMG/M metagenome (GOLD analysis project Ga0265338, IMG submission 193579) | Rhizosphere microbial communities from Carex aquatilis grown in University of Washington, Seatle, WA, United States - 4-21-26 metaG | ecosystem: Host-associated > Plants > Roots > Rhizosphere... | reverse complement strand
CATTTGTTCGCCTATGCGTTCAGTGATGCTGCGCAAAGGCCTGTGACGATAATGAGAGCTTTGTAATCTCACATCGCGCAATCCGCATATGCCAAATATCGGCAACCCCGTCGATCCCTTCAGGATCAGACGATGGTACGAACTCAAGGAGCTTCCCCTATTGCCGATAACTTGAAGGTCAAGCCATGACATCTGCGACCTGAATAACTGCAGGTAGCGGCGTCTGAATTTCCGATGTCGATGTGACGCTGCCATGCTTGAGCAGGCAAAGGAGTTTGCAATGCGAGAAAGAATCCTCCTCGTCGACGATGACAGCAACGTGCTCGACGGGTACCGCCGAAGCCTGAGCCGTGAGTTCTTGCTGGAGACGGCGATCGGGTCGGACGAGGCGTTACCTCTCATCAAAAAGAACGGCCCCTACGCCGTGATCGTTTCCGATATGCGCATGCCGGGCATGAACGGAATTCAGCTGTTGAGCGCGGTAAGAAACACTTCGCCCGATACCATCCGCGTAATTCTGACCGGCAATGCCGACCTGCAAACCGCCATTGACGCCATCAATGAGGGCAGCATCTTCCGCTTTCTGATCAAGCCCTGCGATCGTGAGGTCATGGCCAGGACTCTAACCGCAGCTTTGATGCAGTACCGTCTGGTTACGGCAGAGAAGGAACTCCTGGAGCAGACTTTGAGTGGCAGCATTCAAGTCCTGACGGAGGTGCTCAGCCTTGTGAATCCAGCGGCTTTTGGTCGCGCGGAGCGTGCTCGCCGCTACATCCGGCTCGTCGTCAAGGCCATGAAACTGGCAAATCCATGGCAATACGAAATGGCCGCCATGCTGTCGCAATTAGGCTGCGTCACACTTGCCCCGGAAACAATTGAAGCCATCTACAAAGGCGAGGCGCTCACGCCCAACGAACAAGCACAATATGCTGCCCACCCGAGTGTGGCTTACGATCTTCTGTCGAAAATTCCCCGCTTGGAACCGATTGCCTGGATGATTGAGCATCAAAATGGCCCCATTCCCTCGGACGGGGCCGAGACGGCCGACATTCGAGACGGAGCGGAAATCGTCCGCATGATTCTGACCTACGAAAGCTACATCCATAAAGGCTTCTCGCGCACTGAGACCATGCACCGACTCGCTCGTCTTAATCCAAAACCAAGTCCTGAATTGTTCAACGCTTTAGTGGCACTGGACCCTCATGCCGAAGAGGAAGAAACCAGAGCCTGCCGCATCGAGGAACTGGCGCCGGGAATGATCATTCAGCAAGAGATCCGAGCAGCCGACGGCACACTGGTTATCTCAAAGGGACAGGAAATCACATCCACGGTCATCTTCAGGCTGAAAAACCTCCACGCAAGACGCGCGTTTTCCGGCACCATCACAATTTCGCTTCCGAGTATGAAACCCTCTTCCGCAGCCGCAAGGTAGCTCGGACCTGATCCTGAGACACAGGATAAGACAACACCTGCTAGAATTCGGCGCTAAGAGAATCGACCGCGACTTCCTTGATTACTGACTGCCACATCCATATCCAGCCAATGGAGATGTTCAAGCCGCACGCGCTTGAACTGATGAAGAAGAAGCGGGCCAACTTCGACCAGATCGTCGAGTTCTGCCGCTCGCCCAAGGCCTTTCTCAGGTTCATGGACGCGAGCGGCATCGATCGCGCCATGCTGATCAACTACGTGGCTCCCGAAGTGATCGGATTCACCAACGGCGTCAACCAGTTCGTGGCAGACTACGTGAAGGAAGACTCCAGACGTCTCCTTTCTTGTGGCAGCCTGCATCCGCGCCACACCACGAATGTCCTCGCAGATGTGGAACAGATTCTACGCTTGGGCTTGAAGATGATAAAGATTCACCCGCCGCATCAGTTGCTGTTCCCCAATGACTACCTGAGCGGCGTGAAGGAACTGGAGATCATCTACCGTGCTGCCGAAGCGAATGGCGTCCCGGTCATGTTTCACACGGGGACGTCGATCTTCCCGGGAGCGCGCAACAAGTATGGCGACCCGATTTATGTCGACGATGTTGCGGTCGATTTTCCTAAACTGAAGATCCTGCTGGCGCACGGAGGCCGTCCGCTGTGGATGCAGACTGCGTTCTTCCTGGTACGCCGGCATCCCAATGTCTATCTCGACATCAGCGGCATCCCGCCGAAGACGCTCCTCAGGTACTTCCCGCGCCTCGAAGAAATCGCGCACAAAACGCTGTTTGGCACGGACTGGCCGGGACCAGGCGTGCCCGACATCAAGCAAAATCTGGATGAGTTCCGCGCACTCCCGTTGCCCGAGACCATTCAACAACAGATTCTGAGTAAGACCGCGTTAATGATCTGGCCTGTCTGAAATGGCGACAGCAATAAAAAGGCCCGCGGAAAATGCGGGCCCAATTCATTCCAGCGGCGAACGTTACTTTCCTGCCTTGGCCGCCTCTGCCTTCGTTCCAAGCAGTTCATCGGCCAGCCCGTTCGCCCCATAGATTTTGCGCAGCGATTCCTGGATGCCGCGCGAATCCACCGATACCGCCCGTCCCTGTACTTCGCTGAATGCGAAATTCCAGGGGAGCGACTCGATGTTGCCGTCGAAGATGATCCCCACCACTTCGCCCTTCTTGTTCACGGTGGGCGAGCCTGAGTTCCCTCCGATGATGTCGGCGGTCGAAACGAAGTTCAAAGGGGTCTTCAGGTCAATCTTCGCCTTCGATTTCATCCAACTCTCTGCCAGGTTGTAGGGCGGTTGGTTGTTGTGCTCCGCTGCGTGTTCAAAGGCGCCGCCCATGTTGGTTGCGAAGGGGATTGTTTTTCCATTCTCCTGATAACCCTTGACCGTGCCGTAGCTCAGACGAAGCGTAAACGTTGCGTCTGGCGGTTGGGCAAACCCGCTCTGCGCAAAGCGCGCCTTGGCGACGATCGTGCCGTCCCGGCGAATCACAGAGTCAACTTTGTCATCGTACTGTTTACGGGCGACCCGGGACGAGGGATCGATGGCGCGCATAGCCACGATCAGAGGATCAGTGCTGGCCGCGATGGCTGCTTCTCCGCCTTCATACAGCTGCTTGCGCACGGCCACGTCGTCTAGCTTCGTGTTGGTGATGATGTCCCTCGCAGCATCCGCCGGAGTCTTCCCACGCAGCACCAGCTGCACGTCGGGATTGTCCTGGCCTAACGCCGCCTGCATCTCGCCTAGCGAATCGCTGAACAGAGCGATGTCCAAATTCTTGTACACCGGCTCCGTTGAGAACAGCTGCTGCTCGAGGGAAGGCAAGTTGGAGTCACGAAACTCCCGCATCCGGTCCGGATTTGGCTTCGCTTTTTCCACGCCCGCGCGCACCAGCACCCGCGCTAGCTGGGAAAGTCGTGAAGAGAACCCACGCATACGCTCGAGGTAAGTCAGGTTGAGATAAATCGATTGCTGCACTTTGATCGCTTGCGCAATTTCGTCCCACGGATCCGCGGCTCCGGCATTCTTGGGGTCGGCTTTGAAGGCAGCACGCAACTTGGCTTCGTCGGCCGCCTTGGCGTCCATGATCGACTTGTCGAGCAGGCCCGACTGATAGCCGGTGATGGCCTTCTGCGAGTTCTGGTAGCTGAAGATGTCTTCTTTGGCGATGCGGGCGTTCTCTTCCGACTGCTTACTGAAATCCTGCAGCAGCGCGATACGGCGTACGAACAGTTTCAGAAGGGCCGGGTATTGCATATCTCGCATAAACTCGAGTTGTGCCATGGTGAGCAGGCGCCCCGTGTTGCCGGGGTGTCCCGAGACGAAAATCAGGTCGCCATCTTTTACGGCGGTACGCGACCATTGCAGGTAGTGATCGAGATGCGCAGGCTTGTCGTTCTCGTAAACCCGGAAGAAGGTAATGTCCAGGTCATAGCGCGGGTATGTGAAGTTATCAGGATCGCCACCGAAAAAAGCGGCGTCGAACTCGGGCGCGAACACCAGGCGGACATCCGTATACTTCTTGTACTTATAGAGGTTGTAGACCTGGCCCGAATAGAACGTGACCACGTCGCAACGCAGACCGGTCGTGGTGGTGCAGTCCTTTTCGACTTGCGACATGGCTGCGCGCTGTGCCTGGCCAGCGTCGGCCGCCGACATGTCAGGTTTCACGCCAGCGTTGATTTTGTCAGTCACGTCCTCGATTCCAACGAGTTGATTCAGTTCGAGGTTCGGGCATTTTGCCTCTTCGGCTTGCGTCTTGGCGTAGAAGCCGGTCTTGATGTAGTCGTGGCCCTCGGTGGAAAGCTGTTGGACGCACCCGGCGCCCACGTGATGGTTGGTGAAGGTGAGGCCGTCGGCGGAAACAAAGGATCCAGAACCGCCGTTATTGAAACGCACTGAAGACAGCCGGACGTGGTCGAGCCACTGCTGGGTGAGTTCGAATCCGTATTTGGCTTTGATCTTGTCTTTCGGGGCAGCATTGTAGAGCCACATGCCCTCGTCGGCTGTGGCGAATGTCGAGAAAACAAAGGCGAAGGCGAGCAGAATCGACAGAAAACGTTTCATTGCGGGTGGTTCCTCCGTGAGGAATATGAAGAGCACATACAGAATTGCGGCAAACTGACAGGCGAACTCTCTAATATACGCCCCGCGGAAGGCCGAGAGCAAAGACTTGTCCGTGACACTCTGAACCGAAAAGGCAGCCCAAAAAGCCTGCCTGGAGGCTCTGGCAGTCTCGCGTGTGTGAGCCGAGATTACGGACGTACGCTTGGAAACCGGGCCGGGTTTCAGGTATAAAAAAAGGTTGCAATCCCGCGTCCCGCCTCGCGCGGTCCGGCAACAAAATCTGGGATCGAAGCGAGAGACCAATGTCCAGCCTGACCACAACCCATGCCCCCAAAGGACTTGAGGGCGTCGTTGCCACAACATCGAAGATCTGCTACATCGACGGAGATCATGGCGTTCTGGCCTATCGCGGCATCGACATCCACGAACTCGCCCACCAGTCGAACTTTGAGGAGACCTGCTACCTGCTATGGTTTGGAAAGCTTCCAACTCGCCGCGAGTTGCGCGAGTTGCATGAGCGCCTCGCCGAAGAGCGCAAGCTGGATGCATCCATCATTACTCTGCTGCGCAACGCGCCCCGCCATGCCTTGCCCATGGATGTGCTGCGCACCGCCGTTTCCGCCCTCTCGTTTTACGACCCGCAGGAAAAGATGAACGACAGCAAGGCTAACGTCGACAAGGCCATTCGCATCACTTCCCAGATTGCTTTGATCGTCGCCGCCTACGACCGCATCCGCAAGGGACAGTCCGTGGTTGAACCCGACCGGGCGCTCTCCCATGCCGCGAATTTCCTGCTGATGCTCAACGGCAAGCATCCTTCGCCGACCGCTGAACGCGCGCTCGACATTGCGCTGATTCTTCACGCCGATCACGAACTCAACGCCTCCACCTTCGCCGCCCGCGTCACCGCCGCCACCCTCTCCGACATGCATTCCGCCATCACCTCCGCCATTGGCGCTCTGAAAGGCCCGTTGCACGGCGGCGCGAACGAAGCTGTGTTTCAAATTCTGCAGGCCATCGATTCGTCCGGCGCCGATCCCATCGACTACGTCAAGGGAATGCTGGCCCAGAAGAAGAAAGTGCCCGGCTTCGGGCATCGTGTCTACCACACCGAAGATCCCCGCGCTACCCACCTGCGCGCCATGTCCCGCGACCTGGGCAACTCCAGCGGACAGGCCAAGTGGTTCGAAATCTCTCACAAGATCGAAGAATTCGTGAAGGCTGATAAAAAGCTGAACGCCAACGTGGATTTCTACTCGGCCTCGACCTATCACACGCTCGGCATTGACGTAGACCTGTTCACGCCTATCTTCGCCGTTTCTCGCGTCAGCGGATGGGCCGCCCACGTCATCGAGCAACTCGAAGACAACCGCCTCATCCGCCCTCGCGCCGAGTACCTTGGCCCGGAATATCCCAATCACTACGTGCAGATCGATCAACGCTAGTGGATGCTGAACGGCCAATGAACCTGTGGGGACCGCCCTCGGCTGTCCCGTCGGGCGAAGCTCGACTGCCTTTCTATCCGTCGTCGGGCCTGGTCTCTCGCGTAGAATAGAACCGGGTTCTGTATGCGTCGCATTTACCTCGACAATAACGCCACCACCCCGGTTCTGCCCGAGGTGTTTGAGGCCATGCGACCGTATTTCAACGAGCAGTTCGGCAACGCCTCGTCGATTCACCACCACGGGCAGCAGACCCGTGCCGCCGTCGAGGACGCGCGCGAGTCGGTGGCAGCGTTGCTCGGTTGTCAGGCGTCGGAGATCGTTTTCACCAGCGGCGGCACCGAGGCCGACAATCTCGCGATCGCCGGCCTGGTCAGCGCCGGCGACCACGTCATCACGTCGAGCATCGAGCACCACGCCGTGCTGCACGCCTGCAAGCATCTGGAAGAAGTCGGTTGCGAAGTTACCGTTCTTCCCGTTGACGGCCGCAGCCTGGTCGATCCCGCCGACGTGCGCCGTGCCTTGCGCCCGAATACTAAGCTGATCTCTGTCATGATGGCCAACAACGAGACCGGAGTTCTTCAGCCGGTCGAGGAGATTGGGAAGATTGCAGCCGAGGCGGGCGTCTACTTTCACACAGACGCTGTTCAATCCGCGGCCAAGGTCCCAATTGATGTGAATCAAATCGGCTGCGCCGCCCTCTCGATCTCCGGCCACAAGATTCACGCGCCGCAGGGCGTGGGTGCGCTCTATGTGAAGAAGGGAACTCGCCTGCAGCCGCTATTCTACGGCGGACGCCACGAGCGCCAGCGTCGCGCCGGCACCGAGAATGTCGCTGGGATTGTCGGCCTCGGCAAGGCCGCGCAGCTGGCGATAGAAGCGCTGGATCGCGGCGACGACCGGAAAATGTCCGCCCTGCGCGACCGCTTGCAGCAGGGAATTCTCGCGCAAGTCGAAGAAGCGGGGGTGAATGGCGACGGTGCGCACCGAGTGCCCAATACCACGAACATTCACTTCGACCACATCGACGGCGAAGCGCTGGTGATTGCGCTGGATCTGAAGGGCGTCGCAGTCTCAACGGGTGCGGCCTGCTCCTCGGGCGCAATCGAGCCCTCGCACGTGCTCGTAGCCATGGGCCTGCGAGCCGATCAAGCGCGAGCTAGCATCCGTTTCAGCCTGGGCAAGCAGACCGTCGCAGACGATATCGATTTCGCCGTGGCGCTCGTGCCTGAAACCGTAGCGCGGCTCCGGGAGATTTCGCCGCAGTACAAGAAGCAAGCCGTGAGCAGTTAGCAGGCAGCAGAATTCCGTTGTCATCCTGAGTGGCGCATTCTGCCGCGAAGGACCTATGCATTTTGCCGGCGCCGGCAAACTTCATAGGTTCTTCGCTTTGCTCAGAATGACAAGCACACGGATGTTCAGAAGCCAGGAGATAGAAGCTGAGTACTGATACTATCGCGGTCGCCATGTCGGGCGGTGTGGACTCTTCCACCGTCGCAGCTATGCTGCGCGCCGAGGGACACACCGTCATCGGCCTGACCATGCAGCTGTGGAACCAGCGCCGCATGGCCGGGCGTGAGGGCATGCCCGAGTCCGTCCAGGGACGCTGCTGCTCGCTCGACGACGTCTACGATGCGCGCCGCGTCGCCCAGCAGATTGGTATCCCCTACTACGTGGTCAATCACGAGGAGCGCTTCGAGCGCGATGTGGTGCGACCGTTCGTCGAAGAGTATCTTTCCGGGCGTACGCCGATCCCGTGCAGTCTCTGCAACAATCACTTGAAGTTTGATCAGCTCTTGATTGTCGCCCAGCAGATTGGCGCTGAGCGCGTCGCCACGGGACATTACGCACGCGTGGCCTTTGACGAGGCGCGAAGCAGATGGTTGCTCAAGCGTCCTGCCGATTTGAGCAAGGATCAGACTTACTTTCTCTTCGGCCTCACGCAGGAGCAACTCAGCCGTACGATCTTTCCGCTCGGCGACATGACGAAGCCCCAGGTTCGCGAACTTGCCCGTCACCACGGCCTCGCGCTGGCGGAGAAGCCCGACTCGCAGGAGATCTGCTTTGTCCCCGGCGGCGACTACAAGCGCTTCATCGATGCCTACCTCGCCGAGCAAGGCCAGGCATTGCCCGACACCGCCGGCGACCTCGTCACCACGAGCGGCGAAGTCATCGGCGAGCACGGCGGGATTCACAACTTCACCGTCGGCCAGCGCAAGGGACTCGGCGTGGCCACGGGATCGCCGCTCTACGTCATCCAGATCAGCGGAGCAGATAAGCAGGTTGTTGTGGGCGGGGAAGAGAATCTGTATTCCCGCACCCTGCGCGCCAAGCGAGTGAATCTGATCTCCGTTGCGGAGCTGCACGAACCGATGCGCGTCTCGGTTAAGATTCGTCATCGCCACGAGCCCGCCGCTGCCACGATCGAAAAGGTGAAGACCGAGCGCACCGGCGACGACGAAATCCTGGTCACCTTCGATGAGCTCCAGCGCGCCATCACGCCCGGGCAGGCCGCAGTCTTCTATGACGGCGAGGTTGTCGTGGGTGGCGGCTGGATTGCGTAGCACGGCCACACAGCAATGACCAGGACACGTGCGCAGATTCTCGAAGAGCCTCACCAGCTCAAAAGCCAGTAGGGAGAGGTGTTCAGCAAAGTGAGAGTGTCATCCTGAGCGAAGCGAAGGACCTCTGCACTTCGCCGGCATCGCCTCGACGGCAGGCAAGTTGCACAGGTCCTTCGCTGCCAAAAGGCCACTCAGGATGACAAGGCGTGTGCTGGTTTGCCCGTCAACTGACGCACAATATAATCCTCTGCATGGCATCTGCAAATCCTTCACTGCCACTTCCTGAAAGTCTTCCGCCGGAAGAGCGTCCAACCTTCTGGGCTCGCGAATCTAGCTCACTCAAGCAGGGAATCAAGACTGGCCTCGCCGGCACCATTACCTATGCCATCTACGCTGGGTGGCATCTGCCTCAGGGGTACTGGGCCGTTTTCACAGCGCTGGTCGTGACCCAGGCCAACCTGGGAGCATCGTGGAAGGCGGCGCTGTATCGCACGATCGGCTCGACAGCAGGGGCGTTGTCCGCCGCGCTACTACTGTTGGTCTTGGGCACCGGACCGGTACGAGCGGGCATCGTCCTGTTTCTTCTGGCGACGTTCTTCGGATTTCTCACAGCACTTCATCCCAGCTTCAGCGCCGCGGGTTTCACCACAGCGATCATTTTGGTATTCGGAAGTGTGCAGGAACCTTGGCACGAGGCGTGGCTGCGCGTCCTATATACGATCATGGGAGCACTCGTTGCCTTCGCCGTAGGCGCCCTGATCTGGCCGGTGCGTGCGCGCGTGACTTTGCGCCACAAAATTGCGAACATTCTGGACGGCGCTGGCGCGCTCTACCGCGCGGTCACCGCCGCCGCATTGCATGGAATTGACAATGAGGAGCAGGTTCGCCAACTTGATCGCCAGTTGCACGACTTGCGTCGCGGCATCACGCAGCAAATGGACGAGGCGAAAAGCGAGCTAGCCTTCTCTCGTTTTAATCAGGGCGCCTACCAGGCGTTCGTCGATCTTGCAGATCAGGTCCGGCGGCGCTTGACCGCCATGGCAGAAGACAGTTCGCTTTATGTGCGCGTCCAGCTTCAGCCCGACCTCGTACCCTCACTGCCCGCGCTGGCGGAAAGAACTGCCCAAAACTTTGCGATCTTGGCGGACGCGGTGCGCAATCCCGAGAAGCCCGTGACCTCCGCAGAACTCGAGGCTGCAATTCGCGATCTCGAATCAGACCTCGCGAAACTTCGGGCCCAGCGGACAACTGCTCCCTTTGCGCTCGATCGCATGTTGCCCTTCTGGGCGCTGGTTTTTAATTTGAGAGAAGTGGCGCAGGACTTGAAGCAACTGGAATCAATTCTTCCACAGCTCGCGTGAGCAGCATTCGTAGAGACGTAGCTTGCTACGTCTTGCCGGCGGCAGTCGAAATGTGGGTGAGAGAGAGGTTGCGAGCGACATCTCTACGCAGCGATTCCAGGAAGGGCGCGGTTGACGTCTTCAATTTCTCTTCCAACCGCGCTGTGCAATCGCAGTCGCCGCACGCCCACGGCTCTTTGCCATTTTCGTCGCGGCACTTGCGGCGATCGTGCGCATCCTGCACGCGCGTCAGGTCAAAATATTCTTCCCAGTAGGGGCGCTCTTCCTGCAATGGAGTCGGGCAATAACAGACCTCGACCCAGCGCGCGGTCTCGTCCGCGCACAGGCGCGCGTCCTGCATGTTTCGCAGATACTCGCCCTCGGCCACTGAACCCTGGCCCACCGTCTCCTGCTCGATGGCATGCAGCAGATCCGTCTCGCGGCCAGGTCTCACACGGGCTCGAACCAGACATCTCATCGGAAGCTTTATTTCAATCCAGCTTGCCCCAGCATATCGAGGAATTGATTTCGGGTGCGCATGTCGATCGATTGTGCCACCAGCTTGCCTTCACGGTCATACACAAAACTCTTCGGAATGCCCTCGACAACAAAAAGATCGTTCACCTTGCGCCCCGGATCGAGCACTATGGGATAGCTGATCTTTCGCTCCGCGATGAATGGGGTAACCTTCGCCGCCTCTTCATCGGAAATCGCCACGATCACCAGGCCCTGATCCTTGAAACGGTTGTACAAAGCTTCCAGGTCAGGCATTTCTTTGCGGCACGGAGGACACCACGTCGCCCAAAAATTCACCAGCACCACTTGGCCGCGCAATTCTTTCAGGTGCCACACCTTGCCCTGCAGATCGGTGAGCGTGAAGTCTGCGTTCTGGCGCTTGGCGTCATCTGCCTCGAGCCGCGCCATGGCCGCGCCGAACTGAGGATTGTCCGAAGTGGCCCGCATATGCTCGTAGCGCACCAGGGAAGCCAGTTCGACATAAAGACTGTTGGGCTTGCCTTTCTCCGCCGCAGGAGGTTGTTCGCGCAACGCATCTGCCAGAGTGGTCGTCACCTCCTGCAGCGTGTCGCGGCCGAAGTCACCTTCGGTTGAAAGATTAGAGAGCGCTCCCGCGAGCTCCAGCTTGTTTGGAACCGGCGGCAGAGCGCGAATCTGCAGCGCGAGATCTTTAGTGGTCTTCACGCGCACGTTGTCATCGAGCTTGCGCAGTCCGTGAATCTGCTCGACGATGGGCTTCTCCTGCTCGCTCCAGACAATTTTGTCCTGAGCCACCGCACACAGGGAAGCAGCCAGCATCGCCCCAACCAGAAGAATTCCAAGGGCACGGTGCGAGGGAAGAGAGAAATTAGAAACCATAGGGTGAAGCCGGAAGCCGCTCTTAAATAAACATCTCGTCCTGCGGCACCGGACGCCGCTCCTCGCGGCTGCCGCCATTTCTGCGGCCGCGGCTGCCGAACAGAAACTCCAGCCCCACCGTGATCCCCTGCATCAGTCCAGAAAGCTGGCGAACCGGCGAGATCACCGTCTGGTGCACCATATCGGAGGTCTGTTCCACGCGGTCCAGTGTGCGGCTCACAAGTTCGTCGGCGCGGATCACTTGCAGGCGGGCGCGGTCAATCACATCATTCACCGTCGCATCCACGCGCTGCACCTGAGCACGCATCAGAGTGGTGGTTTCTTGCAAGTTGTCGGCGATCACCTGCAGTCGCGGCCGCATGTCTGTGAGCAATAACTGGGCCTGCTCTACGGTCGGCAGTACTTTGGTCTTAACTTCCGCTGCAATCGCTTCGATCTTCGCGCTGCTCTTGCGCATAGCCAGATACATGGCAGCAAGTATGCAAGCCTGCAGCACGACGGCCGCCCCGGTCAGGGCGATAAACACAGGAGTGAGATTGTCCATAAGCGTGCCTCCACCCGGTCACAACGAGCGCCTGCTCGGGAGGGGAGACAGCCGGCGCTGGACTGCCTACAAATTCTTGGGTGCGCCCGTCTCCGTCGTGGCCTCGTGATACGCTTGGCGGCCAGCCTCGTAAGCGGCGCGGAACTGCTCCTTCTGCGTGTTGACGGCATCGCGGCCACGGTCTGCCCACTGTGCAGCCTGCTCACGGGCTTCCCGAGCGCGGTTGCGCACATAGTCGCGTCCCTCTTCGGCGCGCGCGCGCAGAACTTCTCGGGTCTCACTGCCCGATCGGGGAGCATAAAGCACCCCAGCCAGCGCTCCCAGCCCTAGCCCCGCCAAGAACCAAACAAAACTATTGCCATCATGATCTGCCATATCGTTATCTCCTGATTAGAACCGTCCAAGACGGATGGTAGCACTCCGCGTCACGGAAATACAATTACGGTTGAGTCTGTAGACAAGGCGGGACAATACACCACGAGCCCGGGTGATTTGCGTAGCGGTTGGTCATCCCCACAATCGCTACGCAGGCGGCGAAGCCGAGGCGGACCGGAAGAACGCTCCTGGCGCGAAACTCGTTACTTCTGCTGCGTGGGCGGGGCCGTCGGGGCCGGCGTAGGCGCGGGCTGCGTCTTGACCGGTTGTGACTTAATCCCCTGCAACACCGAGCTCGGACCACCGCGTCGGGTCGCATACACCGACAAGGTGATCGAGGTGAGCATGAACGCCACTGCGGACCATGTGGTGGCTTTCGAAAGAGCGCTGGCAGCGCCGCGAGGACCGAATGCAGTCTGGCTCCCTTGCCCGCCGAACGCGGCCGAAATATCGCCGCTTTTGCCGCTTTGCAGCAGCACCACGATGATGATGAAGAAACAGACGAGGATGTGGAGGGTCGTTACCAGGTAAATCATAAGTTTGCAATTGTCCTAACGCGAACGAATTTCATCATCCAGAAGTCATGGTGCGGAAGGGGGGATTTGAACCCCCACGCCTTTCGGCGCCACCCCCTCAAGATGGTGTGTCTGCCAGTTCCACCACTTCCGCACAGTATGAAACGTCTCTGCCAGGCAGCATTTCATTATAGCAAAGCAGGCTTCAGCGAAAGGCAGCCAGGCGCCGAGAGGAAATCCAATGAGATCTGGATGCTCCCGCAGACGCCAGGAAGAGTACTTTCTGATCATCTGTACAGCAATAGAATGTCATGATTGTGATCGGAATCACGATCCCTCCGTCATGAATTTCGGTACCGAACCAGCCATGAATCACTGCCGCATGGAGTTATTTCTTGACACCGTTCCGTGCGCATCCTATCGTTAATGGGTTCCGGCATTGTCGCCGGAATGAAGCCGCAGTCTCATGCAGAGTGGCTGAGGGTAACGGGCCCGTAGAAGCCACGACAACCGGATCAGGAAATAGCCTGATCATCTGGTGCCAATTCCCGCCCGGTTTGCGGGGGACATGAGATCTCGGTGAGCAATTGCCTCGTCCCCATATCCCGGATGAGGCATTCGTGTTTCTAGGGCGCGCAGGGCCCAGCGCAGCCAAGCTGGAGAAGTACGATGAATTCGAAAATTCATTCGGATCGAATCTATTTCGATCATTCCGCCACCACGCCACTCGATCCGCGGGTGCTGGCGGCGATGGGGCCATTTCTGGGCGGGGCGTTCGGCAACCCGTCGAGCCTGCACCACGAAGGCCGCGTAGCTCGCGAGGCGGTCGGGACCGCACGTGCCCAAGTGGCAGCCCTCATTGGTGCCGAGCCGGACGAAATCGTTTTCACCGCCAGCGGCACCGAGGCCGACAACCTGGCGTTGATTGGCGCTGTGCGCTCGAGCGGAAAGCCGGGTCACGTCGTGACCAGTTCGATTGAGCACGCCGCGATTCTTGAGACGTGCCGATTTCTCGCCGCGTCGGGAACAAAGATCACACACCTGCCCGTTGACGCCGATGGGATCGTCGGCCCCGGCGCCTTACTGCGTGCGCTGCAATCCGATGTGACCCTGGTATCCGTGATGGCGGCGAACAACGTTGTCGGAACGCTTCAACCAATCGAGGAACTGGCTCACCTCACCAAACTGCACGGCGTGCTGTTTCATACCGACGCGGTGCAGGCTGGCGGAAAGATTCCGCTCGACGTGAATCGCATGCACATTGATCTGCTCTCCTTGTCGGCGCACAAACTGCACGGGCCGAAGGGCGTCGGTGCCCTCTACGTTCGTAAGGGAGTGCAGTTGTCGCCGATCGTCTTCGGAGGCGGCCAGGAGCGCGGCCTGCGCTCGGCCACAGAAAATGTCGCCGCCATCGTCGGCTTCGGCGCAGCCGCGGTCGTTGCGCAAGAAGAGTTGGCGAGTGAGGCGACGCGCCTCGCGCAATTACGCGAGCGCATTGCTACGCAGCTCAGCCGGGTGTTACCGCATTCTTATCTCTTCGGGCATCCGTCGAAGCGCTTGCCCGGCCATTTGAGCTTCGGATTCCGTGGCCAGGAAAAGCAGGTTGGCAAATTACTGGCAGCCCTGGACGCGGCCGGTGTCGCGGTGTCGGCAGGCAGCGCGTGCAGCGCCCATCACTCCGGCGAGCCCTCCGGTGTCCTGCTCGCCATGGGATACGACGCTGAGCAGGCTCGCGGTCTGCTGCGCGTCAGCCTGGGCCGCTTCAACACGCAAGAGGAAGTCGAACACTTTCTGGAAGTCCTGCCTGGGGTTGTCGACGCACTCCCGCAACCGCGGAACACAATCGCGGAGACAGAAGCGGCCCGGGGTACACCGGCAGCGGCACTCGCATGAGGCCTAACAGTCGCTGAAGATTGTCGCGTGATGAGTGATCCGTCCCGATCGCGCGAAAATAGACGCGGCACATCCCGCATCACCATCCCTGTCAGGCATTCTCTAAGCCGCAACCGCGGGCTGGCGATAGGTCAGGATGCCGACGACCGGGTTGACCAGTCGCGCCATATCCTCCCAATTCATGCGAATCAGTTCGCGATGTGTGCCGGCGCTGAACGTGACCTCTTGGTTCCCCGTCAGGCTCTCGTCGGCGTACACGGTCATGTCGTAGAGATTTCCAAACGGCGGCATTGCGCCCGTTTCGCAGTCAGGGAAGGCGTCCTTGAACTCTCGTTCCGAGGCGACTTCGACCGTCTGTGCTCCGGTCAGTTTTCGCAGCCGATCGAGATCCACGTGCAACGATGCCGGCACTACCGCCATCGCCAGGATGCCGTCAATCTTAACGATCACTGTTTTCGCCAGCTTCTTGCCCGATACATGAGTTAGAGCGGCAATCCCCTGAGCGGTGTAAGCGAGGGAGTGAGAAAGTACGAGGTACCTGATGTTGTGGGAGTCGAGAAATTCACGAATCTTGGTGAGCTGCATAAGACCTCCTCGGGATGGGCCGACGTTAGAGTTGAGGGGCTTGCTTACGCGGTATGCTCTTCGGTTAAGAATGATATTTGGGGACTTGTTGTTTTTCGGTGACGCGGATCACAGCATATCGATCCAATAGAGCGGAAAATTCAAACTGCCGAAGTAATCGCTAGCCCGAAATCACCGATAACGGCTCGCTTCAGCCCTGCCGAATTGCGACACGAGCCCCAGCGAACCTCTTTCACCGGTGCCATCCAAAGAAGGAGGAAGCTATGAACTCCACAAGAGGATCCCGCTCCACCACCAATCCCCCGGTTACGCTCTTGAAGCCGTATGACCCGGAGCTTCTGCAGTGGGAGATGCAACAAATCCAACTCGCAATTACCCGCCGGGCGTACGAGTTGTTCGAAACGCGGACCCGCGAACACGGCCACGATTGGGAAGACTGGTTTCAGGCGGAATCGGAATTGCTGCGTCCTGTGTCGATCGCGATGTCGGAGACGGCGGATCGCTTCAGCCTCCGCGCCAATGTTCTCGGCTTTTCAGAAGCCGAACTCAAGGTCAGCGTAGAGCCGAAGCGTATCGCGATTTTGGGCAGAAGAAATATAACGCTTGCAGGTGCGGAAGGGACGCCGCCTGCGGACATGTACCCCGACCTGATCCTGAGGTTTATCGACCTTGCCTCAGATGTGGATCCGGCGGGCGCCGTCATCGAGTTTCAGTCCGGAGTTCTGAAGTTCGAGTTGCCGAAGGCGGTGAAACAGGAGTCGAAAGCAGCGGCCGCCAGCAAGGTCTAAGCGCGGTCGATGTTCGCATGCCGGAAGGGAAGGAAGACTTGTATGAGAATTCCTCAGGTCATTATGGCTGTCGGGTTCGTGGCTCTGGCCGTCTTGTTGCTCACTCCGCAGCGGCATCCTCTTCGATACAACCCGGGCGCAGAGATCACAGTCAGCGGAGTTGTGAAAGATGTAACAGTGTTCTATTGCCCGGTCAGCAGCTCCGAAGGCACGCACCTGATCGTGGCGACCGACAACGGAACGGTAGAAGTGCACGTGGCCCCGAGCCGATTCCTGTCCGACAAGCAAGTGCAGTTCTCTAAGGGGGATCAGGTCGAGGTCACC
>Ga0265338_10005630_pt1 | contig 16264 bp, 17 predicted proteins | sample 42126metaG_FD_193579 | JGI IMG/M metagenome (GOLD analysis project Ga0265338, IMG submission 193579) | Rhizosphere microbial communities from Carex aquatilis grown in University of Washington, Seatle, WA, United States - 4-21-26 metaG | ecosystem: Host-associated > Plants > Roots > Rhizosphere... | reverse complement strand
GTACGTGAGGTTTTCCATGCCGAAGGGATTGGCATTTTCGCGCAGGAACCGGGCGATGCGGTCGTTGAAACATTCCGTGTGTTTCCGGTAGATCTCCGTGGCATTCACGCTCAACGGGCTGTCCACAAAAATCGGCACGCGCGGCAGGCAGCCGCTCAACGTGAGCTGGTGCAGCACGTAGACGATTTGCTGGGTGCGCCCGACGGAAAACGAGGGGATGATGACCTTGCCTCTTTTTTGCAGGGCCGCCGAAACCAGCCGGCAGACGACGGCGTCGGCATCCTGGCGGACGGCGTGTTCGCGCCCGCCGTACGTGGACTCAATCTGGAGATAATCCACGTTTTTCACCGGCTCGGGGTCGCGCAAAATTTCGTCGCCGCCGCGGCCGATGTCACCACTGAACAGCCAGCGGAATTTTCGGTCACCTTCGCGGACGTCCAGCACGACCTGCGCGGCGCCGAGGATATGGCCCGCGTCGCGGAACGTGACGGTGACGCCGTCCACGGGTTCAAAAGGCTGGTTGTAATCGGCGGCGACAAATTGCCGCACGGCCTTTTCGGCGTCGGCGATGGCATAAAGCGGTTCGACCGGCGGCATTTTGTGCCGGGCGCGTTTTTTGGAGACGAACGCGGCGTCGTCCGTCTGGATGTGTGCCGAATCCACGAGCATGATGCCGCAGAGGTCGCGGGTGGCGGGGGTGCAGTGGATGTTGCCGGCATAACCCTGTTTGACAAGGTTCGGCAGATTGCCCGCGTGATCAATGTGCGCGTGGCTCAACACGACGGCGTCGATTTGCCGGGGGTCAAAGGGAAAACAGCAGTTGCGCTGGATGGATTCGTCGCGGTGGCCCTGGAACAAACCGCATTCGAGCAACAGCCGACGGCCGTTCACCTCCAGCAGATACATGGAACCGGTGGTTGTGCGCGTGGCGCCGAGAAAATGGATTTTCATGATGATTTGCGATTTACGCGCCGAGTTTGATTGGGGATTAATTCATCCATCGTAAATGGATCAGCTGTGCCGGTAGGTGATGCGTGCCTTGTCCAGGTCGTAGGGCGACATTTCGACGTTGACGTTGTCGCCGACGTTGATGCGTATGAAATTCTTGCGCATTTTGCCGGAGATATGGGCCAGGACTTCATGGCCATTGGGCAATGCGACCCGGAACATGGTGCCGGGCAGCACTTGCGTGACGTTGCCGGTCAATTCAATGGGCTCTTCTTTGGGCACAAATGAATGCGAAAAACTAGTGCCAGCCAACCGGCTTGAAATCAACCCCTTTCAGCGGCAAAAACGCAGTGGACATTTGCCGCCAATCCGCTAGATTCGCCGCATCCGTTATGAAATGTGAAACAACCAACACGGTGTTAACCCTGGCGCTGGCCGTTCTGGTGCTGGCCGACGTGTGGCTCGCGCTGCGCACGATCATTCTCCAGCGCGAGTCCCGCAACCTTCAGTCCATGGTCATTGCGCGCCAAACCACCATGAACCGTTTGAACGTGGTGCTCAACGAATCCGTTCAATACGGGAAGACACACCCGGACATCAATCATGTGCTGCAACCGTTTATCGCAAAGCCCGCCACACCCTGATTACCATGAACGAACCGCAAACGGGCTCTCCCGCTCCCGATGATTTGGCTGATCTGGTCACGTCCCTGCGCCGACAGGTGACACACTTGTTGCTGGCGTTGATCGTGATCAGCGGCACGCTCGCCACCTATTTGTTTTACGAATCGCACACCATGAGCGTCGAGCTCGACAACCTTCAACCGCAGGCCCGTGAAATTGTTCGGAACTACGACCTTAACCTGCCGAACGTGCAGAAATTTGTTCACACGCTGGTGGCTTACGGCCAGACGCACCCGGATTATCAGCCCATTTTGAAACAAAATGGACTTCCGGTGACCCTGTCCGCCCTCACCAATTCCGTGCCTACGAAGTAACCGTCGCCAGCCGCGCGCCGCAGTTGGGGCAGAAATTTGAATATGGCGGGGACTTTTTTCCGCAGCCCGGGCAAACCGATTGTGCCGCCTTGTTCCGTCGGTGGATGATGAGATTCCGGATGTAAGGAATCCAAGTGAAAGCGTAAGCAAAGATGACCACGGAATCTTTGAGGTAGAACAAGCCATAGCACAGGAGTGTTACCGAACCGACGAGGCTCAACCACCAGAACGCCTGCGGCACAACCACCTGCTTCTTTTTTTCCGTGGCATACCATTGGACGAAGAAGCGCGAGAAAAAAACGGCGTTGCCAAGCCAGCCGATGACTTTCCAAACGCTCCAATCAATGCCGAGCAGTTTGCCATGGTGCCAGAGGAGATCTTGCCAGATGAAATGGGTCAGCCAATCCATAATGCGCGCAGCTTAAACCGATCCCAGCCGGATTTGGAGACAGAATTTACAGAATTATTGAGAATTCAATCCCCCTCCGATTCCATTTGGGAGGGACGGCGTGCCGCCGTCCCAAACTTGAATTGGGGACGCCGACACGGCGTCCCTCCCCATCAGCCACCCGCGACAATTTTGACAATCTCCAGGCGGTCGCCCGCCTGGAGGGTGCGGCGGGAAAATTCCGACGGCGCCACTGCTTCGCCGTTGTGCTCCACGACGACACTACGAGGCAGCAGTTGTTGTGCGACCAGAAAGGCCTCCACGGAGCACGGCAGCTCAGCGGCAATGGGCTTTCCGTTGGCGATGACAGTTGGGTCGCTCACAATTTGGATTTCGAACTTCAGATTTCGCACCCCGTACTTCACGCGGTCAGTGCCGCATCCCAGTCCTTCCACACCGGTTCGTAGCCGAGGCGGCGGATCAAATCGGCCACCTCCTGTGGCGAACGCTCGTCGGCGATGTCAAATTGTCCGGTGGCATTTGTCAGTGGGTGGGGCGAGGCTGCTGACGAGCCGCCATTTTGGGATTCGGCTCGCACGGACGCCCGCCCCACCGGCGCCCATTCGTTGGCGCCGGACGCCAGTTCCACAATCCGTCCGCGCACGGTTTGGTGCAGTTTTTCCCGGCCCGCGCCGGTGTAACCCCCGGGTTCGGTATGGCTGCCCGCGCTCATCATCGTGATGCCGAGCGGAAGCAGGCCATCGCGCAGCCGGGCCGGTTCGCGCGTGGATAGCACCAGGCCGGCATCGGGGAACATGATACGGAAGGCGCAAACCAGTTGCGCCAGATCGCGGTCGCTCATGTGCGTGAGCGGCTGGAATTCACCCGCGCACGGGCGCAGACGCGGCAGGGAGATGGTCACCTGCGCCTTCCAGCAATTCCGCAACAGGTAATCGGCGTGCGCCGCCACACTGATGGCTTCAAACCGCCAATCGGCCAGGCCGTACAGCGGGCTGATACCGAGCCGCCGGAAACCCGCCGCATAGGCGCGTTCCGGGGTTTCGAGGCGCCAATCAAAATTCCGCTTGGGCCCGGCGGTGTGCATTTGCGCATAAACGCCGCGGTCATAGGTTTCCTGATAAACCACCAGCCCATCCGCGCCCGCGGCCACGAGTGGGCGGTAATCCGCCATTTCCAGCGGCCCGACTTCCAGGGACACGCTGGGGATGGCCTCGTGCAACGCGCGCACGCATTCTTCGAGATAGGCCGGCGAGACGAATTTGGGATGCTCGCCGGCGACAAGCAGGACGTTGCGGAAGCCCTGTTGCTGGAGCGCCTTGGCCTCCCGCTTCACGTCGTCCAGGGACAAGGTCACGCGCAGAATCGCGTTGTCGCGGGAGAAACCGCAATATCGGCAGTTGTTGATGCATTCGTTGGAAAGATACAACGGCGCGAACAGACGGATCACCTTGCCGAAACGCTGCTGGGTCAGCCGGTGCGAACGTTGCGACAGGGTTTCGAGGTACGCCGCGGCCGCCGGGGAAATCAGATGCGCAAAGTCCGTCAGCGTCAACCGGGGTTTGGACAGGCTCTCACGCACCGGTGCCGCGGCCGCGTTCAATGATTTCTGCACCAGTGATGACACCGGCAGCGCATTGAATTCAGCGACAAAACTCACGCTGCCAACGTAACAAAGCGGCGGGCAAAGTCGAGACGCGGAAATGAACCGGCGATTTCGAGGTAGGAATTAAAGGGGCGGGCGATATCGCCGCGTCCCGGTTCTTTGGACGCATTCAGAGATCAGATCCGATCGGGACGGGCAGAGATTTTGGGGGCCAGCCTGAACGAGATTGACCCATGAACAAGAAAGGTGCAGGTGGGGTGGCTAGGACAGATTTCACTTTGAAAATCTTCTTCCCGGAGGAATATAGGTCGAATCAGGCATGAAAAATGCCACAACCTGACCGAATTTCACATGGCGAGCGACACTTCACAAAAAGACGGCAACGGAATCAAAGGCCGGGCATATTACGCCGCGCCGTTCATGGGCGTTTGGGCGCGAATTGGCTTGTTAACCGGCATGCTTTTTTTGATCAAAATTTTGATGTTATGGACCTATCGAAGGCATCTTTATGAAATTCATTGGCGGGTCAGTTCGTTGAAACCAGACTGGCTGGATCCGATGGCGTTCTATCTGTTTGCATTGCTGGTCGGATTGAATTTGTGGGTGTTGGGCGGACGCTGTGCCGCCATGGGGATGAGGACCATGCGAACGGTTAACTTTTGGGTGTTGGGGCTGGGTGCAGTATTCATTGTTCTGACGTTTCATGCCGGGGATAAAAATTATTTGTTCCCTTTGATGAACGGAACCTTGACCTGGGGGAATATCAGGTGGTATCTGGCCATGGACTTTTGCTTTGGGCCGCCTTATCTGGCCGCCTGGATCCTCGCTTACGCCGGCGGATACTATTTCCTGGGGCGGACCGGGCGCGAACCGTGGATGTGGCGGGTCACGGCGGTTTGTGCGGCGGCATACACGGCCATCTGCCTGCGTGATCTGATGGTCAATCGCAACGCCCTGGTGGCCGTTGATTGCGTCGGCCTCGCGTCACTGGTAGCCCGTCTGGCCGCCGGCCAGCGGGCCCTGCGTCTGGCATGGGTTGGTTTGCCTCTCCTGGGAATGGTTTTTTTTTACACACTGTTCATTCCGCTGGGAAATCTGTTACGCCATCCGGATCCTGAATTTGAGACGTTGTTCATCGGCAGCATCATTCTTTTCGCAGGGGTGACGGTGCTGGTGTGGCGCAGCGGCGGTTACGCGGCGTGGTCGTGGGGGCTGCCGTTTGCCTTTTCGGCTTTCGTGCTTCTGACCAACATCAATTATGTTGCGGCGGCCAACTATAGCAATGTGCTGACCCTCGGGCTGGAGCTGCCGCGTTATTTTCTGGGTGAACTGGCCGTGGCAGCCGTGCTGGGTGCCCTGGCTTTTGGTCAGCGGCTGTTATTGCCGAAAGACCCATTATGGTGGCTGGACATAATCAATCTGATCCTGATTGCGCTGGCATTGGCCGACCTGCGGCTTTCGCAAGTCATGGGGGTGCGGCTTGACTGGCAGCTGTTGGAATTCGGCAACAGTCCGGCCATGATGTGGCGTCTGGCCCGGCCGTATTTGCCGGCGTTCATGGGGATGCTGGCCGGGCTGCTGGTGGTCTATGTGATCGGCCTGTGGGTGATTCAAAAATGGTGTGGTCGAATTATGGAAACGCGAAAAATTCCGGCTGGGAGCGGGGCGGTGTTTGCCCTGAGCATGTTTTTTCTATTGGGACTTGCCGGGCTGGGTTTCGCCAGTCGGGACAAGGTGGAGGGGGAAACAGAGGTTCTGTTGGTGGACACCAATCCTTTTTGGCGTAAGGCGGTGGAACAGCCCATGAGCCGTGAACAACTCCTGGTGGCGGCACAGCGGCTGGATATTCATTTGTTGGCGACACCGGCGGTGGTGTCCGAATCCGAAAGGGTGCCGCGTGATTTAAACGTGGTGTTGATTTTTCAAGAATCGTCCTATAACAAGTATTTATCGCTTTTTGACGGCACCAACAACACCGAGCCGTTGCTCTCCCGGTACAAAGACCGTATGGAGTTGTTTCCCAACTTTTTTTCCAGTTTCGCCGGGTCCATTAATGCCCGGTTCGCCACGTTCACGGGACTTTACCCGGTGGGGGATTTTAGAAGGTTTACGCAACAAAGGGTTCCGGTAAAAAGCCTCTTCGAGATTTTGCATGACCATGGCTATAACTGTTCCTTCTTTGATTCATGCTTCTTCGACTACGATGATGAGCGGGATTTTCTGAAGGGCCGCGGGCTGGATGAGATGTATGATGCGGATACGATGCCGGTCCCGCGAAAATTACCGTCGGTTTCCTGGGGGTTGCGCGAAGAGGAGACATTGGCGGCCATGCAGGATCAAATCAGGCAATACGCTGCGGCCAAGACCAGGTTTTTTCTGACGTATGCTCCCGTGGCCCCGCACAATCCGTTTGATGCCCAGCCGGACCGCTTCCGTGAACGCCATTTGGTACAAATGGGGGATTTTACGCCGATTTACCTCAACTCCCTGAATTACATGGATTGGATTATTTCATCGCTCATTGACCAGTTGAAAGCATCCGGATTGCTGGACAAAACCTTGATTGTCATCACGGACGATCATGGTGAAATGCTCGGTGTGAATGGTGGCCCGATTGGTCATGGTTGGGCGATAACCCCGGAATTGGTAAACATTCCTCTGATCATCATGGATCCGGCCAGACGGGGTTACAGCCTCAACAAGGTTGTCGGTTCACAGGTGGATGTGCTGCCGACCATCCTTGACCGGATGAACATCCCGCTTCCCGGTGGTCAAATTTATGAGGGTGCTGCCCTTGGCTCATCCGACCCGGATACGAACCGGTTGATCTACCTTAATTCTTTCCAACAATATGCGGTTGTTCAAGATCATCAATTGGCTTGTGGTGACCGGGCCAACGAAGGCGCAACCACCCCCACGGCTTCCTACGTGCTGACAAACCAGGGGGCGCGCACCTTTTTCACGCAAACCAATGCGCTGGATTTCAGCCTGCCTTCCATCGCCCAATTCGACACCTTTCAGCAAAATTTCCTCGCCAATTACGCGCATTACTGCCGGTTGTTGCAATGACCCGGCACAGCAACCCAGGTGAACGATATGGGGAAACGTTTGTCTCATGATATGAGCGCCGGAGAGTTGGGCGATGTCCAGAAACATGACAAAGTGCCTAATGCGGGCAAGGCACCTGGAACGTTCTGGAAAATGTTTTTTTCATTGATGGGCAGGGGGATACAGACCAGAGTCATCTCTGGATTGCCAGAAATCGAGTGGCTTTTAGTTTGCTAAATCCACCAGAAAGCGAAACCAAACGGCCAAACCGTTGTTTTAACGGTTGGCATTGAGGCTGCTTTATTTGAAGACAATGCGGTAGCAGCAGGCAATCAAGTGAACCAAAACGAACTCATAGTAACCCGCCTGCTGTGTCGTTCACACCGCGCAAAACAGAAAGAAAGAGTAGTATGAAAAACAAGATCGCCCGCAAAGCGGGTTTTACCCTGGTGGAAATCATGATTGTAGTGGCCATCATTGGTTTGTTGGCTGCCATCGCGATTCCCAACTTCCTGAAGGCGCGTGCGACATCGCAACAGAACGCCTGCATCAACAACCTGCGGCAGATTGATGCCGCCACACAGCAGTGGGCGTTGGAAACCGGACAGGTACCGTCAGCCACTGTGACCAGTACCGCTATCACGCCATATCTCGGTCGTGGCGCTGCCGGCAGCTTGAATAGTGTGATTTGTCCGCTGGATCCGGGCAAGCTCTTTTCCAGCAGCTATACCATATCGACGGTGAGCACACCGCCGGCTTGTGCCATTAATGGTGGCGCGGGCGCGAAGGATGCCGCCCACCCGCACAACCTTCCGAATTAACCTCGTTTAGCGGGTTTGACCCGCTGGAACAAGGAGTGAATCACAAGGCCTGAGGCATTCGCTTCAGGCCTTTTTTGCTTCCCCAGCCGGGATTTGTCTTGGCGTGTGCTCAAAGCCGACTGGTCATGTGGGAAAAGCAATTGTAAGGGAAAAGCAATTGTAATTGAGGCTAGCCAGGATATTGGGGCGCATTGCGAGATGTATGGTGTATAAATTCAGTTCAATAATCACCGGCATCATACAATTAACGTTAATATTTTAACTTCATTAGTGGCATTGAGACTGCTTGATTTGAAGACAATGTGGTTTCAGCAGGCGATTTTGTGAACAAACTGAAATTATAATAAGCTGCCTGTTGTGTCGTTCACACCGCACAAAAGAGAAAGCAAAGTAGTATGAAAAGCAAAACCCTCCACAAAGCGGGTTTCACGCTGGTGGAAATCATGATTGTCGTGGCCATTATCGGCCTGTTGGCTGCCATCGCGATTCCCAACTTTCTGAAGGCGCGTATGACATCGCAACAGAACACCTGTATCAACAATCTGCGGCAGATTTCTACCGCCGTACAGGAATGGGCAATGGAAACCGGTCAGATAGCATCAGCTCCGCCGACCTCCGTTGCCATCATGCCGTATCTTGGTCGTGGCGCGAACGGCAATTTGCAGAGCGTGATTTGTCCGCTGGATCCACTCAAGGCCTTTGCCAGCAGTTATACCATGACGACGGTGGATGCAGCGCCGACGTGTGCCATCAATGGTGGCGCGGGCGCGGTGGATCCCAACCACCCGCATAACCTTCCGAATTAACCCGGTTTGATAGGTTTTACCGACCGGGTTTAGGATTGAATCACAAGGCCTGAAGCGTCCGCTTCAGGCTTTTTTTGGTTTTTTCGGCCCGGCATTTCCGCCCGGCTTTAAATGATTTTCTTCTGGTTTGTCGGGGTAATTTTGGTATTGAGGAATGCACATGGACGCCATTCTGCGTACAGAAAATCTTTGTGTGGAATACCGCGCGCGCGGTTTAAGGCGGCAAATCAAACCTGCTTTGAAAGAGCTGAACCTCTCCATTCACGCCGGCGAAGTTTTTGGCTTTCTCGGACCCAATGGCGCCGGCAAGACGACCACCATTAATGTGCTGCTCGGTTTTATTCCCCCCACGCGCGGCACGGCCTATCTGTTCGGTATTGACGTCCGCCAGCCCATCGCGCGCCAGCGCATTGGGTATCTGCCGGAGATGACCTATTACTACAAGTTTCTCACCGCCGAAGAGTTGCTGCGCTTTTACGCGCGCGTTTTTGGCCTGCCCCATTCGGAAGCGGACCAACGGATTGATGAATTGTTGAAGCTGGTCGAATTGGAGCCGGTGCGGAGACGTCTCATCAAGACCTATTCCAAAGGCATGCAGCAACGCGTCGGTATCGCGCAGGCGCTTATCAATAATCCCGATTTGCTGATTCTAGACGAGCCCACGAGCGGGCTGGATCCGCTGGGCCGCATGAAAGTTCGCGAGATCATCCAACGCCTGAAAAACGAGGGCAAAACCGTTTTCTTCTCCTCGCACGAATTGGGCGAGGTGGAAACCGTTTGCGACCGGGTGGCCATCATCAATGGCGGCGAACTGAAGGCGGTGGGCCGGGTGGCTGAAGTGATTGGACCCAATCATACGAATCTGGAAAAGGCGTTTTTGGACATCATCGGCTATCAACCGCAATCCGCATCATGAACACCATCTGGGCATTGACGGGCGTCGTCATCAAGGAAATGTATCGCCGCAAGGATTTTTACGTTTTGTTCGTGCTCACGGCGCTGATCACCATCGCGGCAGGTAGTGTTCGTTTTTTTCAAGATCCCAACATCGTGCGTTACGTGAAGGATCTCTGCATGTTGCTCATCTGGATTTCCGCCCTGCTCATCACCATTGCGACGGCGGCGCGGCAAATTCCCGCCGAGCGCGAAAGTCGTACAATCTTTCCGTTGCTGGCCAAGCCGGTCACGCGCGGCCAGGTTATTCTGGGGAAATTTTTTGGCTGCTGGCTGGCGAGCGGCCTGGTGCTGGTGGTGTTTTATGCTTTTTTTGCCGTGGTCACCGGTTCGCGGGAGCAATATTGGCCGGTGGCGGATTATTTTCAGGCGTTGATCCTGCAATGGATCATGCTCGGCATCGTGACGGCGATGACGTTGTTCGGCTCGATCATTTTTGCCGCGCCCTCGTCCACGGTCACAATCCTGTTCATCGTGGTCGCCGGCATTTTATTCCTGGGAGGCCACTTAAACACGGTTGCCTTGCACAATGCCGAACCCCTGCGCAGCCTCATTTACACGATCTATTTCATCATTCCGCACCTGGAACTGTTTGATGTCCGCGAACGGGTGGTCAACGACTGGGGTTTGGTGAGCTGGCTGGATTGCGGCCTGGCGGCGCTCTACGCCGCGGCTTATACCGGATTGTTCCTGTTGCTGACCTGGCTGGCCTTTCGCCGAAAGAGTCTGACCTGATGAAAAGGACCTCGCCTTACTGGCTGCTGGCCCTGCTGCTGACGCTGTGTGTCACGCTGGCCACGGTGTTCGTGGCGCGCGCCGCGTGGTGGAATGAAGTGGCGCGCGCTGCCGACTGGAACAAGGGGCAGGCGGCGGCAGACAACGTGTTCAAACTGCTGCTGGGCGAAGGCCGGCGATTGTTTGGCAACGAAATGTTCGTCATGGCCGACACGTATTTTCACAGCGGCTATTACCCGTCCATTTTTGACCGGCAGGAGACCGATCACGACGTGGCCATGCCGGCTCACGGTCAGGTCGAAGACAAGAATTCAACCAGTGATGATTTTTTGGGGCCGCCCCCGGATTGGATTGCTGCCTTGCACCGCCACTTTGTCCCTAACACGCATACCCACCTGGATGACGGCGGCCCGTCGGGCCACATGCGGGAGACCGAGGTGCAGGAAATCCTGCCCTGGCTGAAACTCGCCACGGACATGAACCCGCAATATATTGACGCTTATCGCGTGGGTGGTTACTGGTTGCGGCGACTGCATAATTCCGCCGCCGCCCGGGATTTTTTGTTCGAAGGCCTGCACAACAACCCGGGTAACACCGAACTCCTGTTCGATCTGGGCTGGCTTTACAACAAGGATTTTCACGATGTCAACCGCGCGCGCAACGTCTGGCTGGCGGCCTTGCGGAGCTGGCAGGCAGAGGACATCAACACCAGAACCAGCGTGGATGGCGCGGAAGGGAAACGGCTGTATGATGACATTACCGTAAATCTGGCGCAATTGGAGGAACATGCCGGGAATTGGTCCCAAGCCGTCAAATATCTGGAAATGGCCAAGCAAGTCTCCCCCTATTCCAACGACATCCAAAAGCAGATTGACGAAGCCAAGGCGAATATGACCGGCCAGTCCGGCGCACCCAAACCGTAAACCATTCGGTTTGTTTTCCGCCGCGCGGTCTGGTTCAATGGCCGCCATGAAACCTCGGCAGGCCAGAATTGCCCGGAACACCAGCGAAACCCGCATTGCCGTCAGCCTTAACCTTGACGGCAAGGGCAAATCGTCGGTCAAAACCGGCATCCCCTTTTTCGACCACATGCTCGCGCTGTTCGCGAAACACGCCACGGTGGATTTGAAACTCCGTTGCGCCGGCGATTTGGAGGTGGACGCGCACCACACCGTCGAGGATTGCGGCATCGCCCTGGGGCAGGCCTTCGCCACCGCCCTGGGCGACAAGCGCGGCCTACGCCGTTACGGCGCCGGCTTTCATCCAAAAAATCCGCTTACGGGTGAGGCTTACGTGCCCATGGATGAATGCCTCGCACGCTGCGTCATTGATTTTGGCGGACGGCCGCATCTGGTCTGGCGCGGCCTGGACCAATTTTCGCAAAAGAAAATTTCCCGGGCGGAAAAACGGCAGGACATGTCGAGTGCCTTTCGCTTTGGGCTGGCCCGGGAATTTTTTCAGGCCTTCGCCAACGAAGCCCGCTGCAATCTGCACCTGGAACTGCTCTACGGCGACGAGCCGCACCACATTGTCGAAGCGCTGTTCAAAGCATTCGCGCGCGCGGTGGACACTGCGTGTCAACACGATCCGCGCATTGCCGGCCGGTTGCCGAGCACGAAGGGGAAATTGTAACTCGAATACCGCGCGAATTGCATGAGTAAACGCTTTCGTGCAAGCCTTCCGACATGGATTTTTTTCGGAGGGCTTTCGAGTTTTCCTTGGTTGATTGTTTGGGAAAGTGCTTGGAAGGGCATTGATATCGAAATTTTAGTAATCGCTGTCGTTATATCGGGATTTGCTTTTGCTTGGCTAATTACCTTTCAAATCACAATCACTTCGGACGAAATAAGTTTTCGCAGCCTTTTTTCGTGGAAAAAACGAATTCGACACGATGAGATTAAAATAGTGCGCTTAACATGGAACTTGTGGAGCCGCAAAATGCGAGGCCCGATGCGCTTAATCATCGAACCACGCGAAAATAGCAAGGTGCACCAGTTGGACATCAATGCAAAAGTATTTTCGCAGAAAGCTATCGATGCTGTCCTCGAACTCGGAGCGCGTGTTGCTGAAGCTGACGATGGCGGGCTTCGAGATGGAATTGTTTTGAAATCTTTACGCGGCTGGAAACAACGGCGGAGAAGATAAAAACCGCCCCGCAGTTTCCTGCGAGGTTTTTTGTTTTCAGAATTTCTTCAATCGCCGACGCCGTGCCCAACAAAAAATGGCCGAAGTGGATTGGTTTTACGTCCGCCCTCACCTTTAATCCTCTCCCCCGGGAGAGGAAATAGCTGCGGATCGATCCTTTTTGGGGCTGACTGTCCGGCAAATCCCGTCGCGCGAATTTCAAGGCGACAGCGAACGATTCTCCTTCTCCTTGGGGAGAAGGCCGGGTTGAGGGAGAACGTGGCACCATCCCACAAACACTGAGCGGTAGGGAATGGGTTGCGGGGAAAAACAGAAAACACCCCGCGGTTCCCGCGGGGCCCTATTGTTTTTGTCATGGCGGTGCTGCCGCACCGCCATGACTTGATTTGGGCTGCGCGGCAACGTAGCCCTACCTTCGTTATTTTTAAGCGCCAACGCTCGCCAGTTCCTCGTTGTTTTCCACGTTTACGATTTTGAACTGTTCGGCGTGCATGCCGGTGTCGGCGCGGAACGACAGCTTGCCGAAGTAACGTTTCTCCATCTCGATGAGATGCTTTTCGTCCTCGGTGCGGAGACGTTCCAGCACGGTCGGATGCACGACGATGCGCAGTTCGAAGTCCGATTCATCGCGTGTGCGTTTCTTCAGGATTTCCTGGAGTTTGCGCTGGATTTCCACGCTCATGGTCACAACGCTTTTTACCTTGCCGCGGCCTTTGCAGTACGGGCAGTCGTCATAAACCGCCGAACGCACGCTTTCGGTGTGGCGCTGGCGCGTCATTTCCATGAGACCGAGTTGCGAGATGGGCAGGATGTGCGTCTTGGCCTTGTCGCGGCGCAACCCTTCCTTCATGCGCTGATAAACCTGCTGCTGGTCACGGCGGCCTTTCATGTCGATGAAATCCAGCACGATGAGTCCGCCCATGTTGCGCAGGCGCAACTGGCGGCAGATTTCCTCGGCGGCTTCGAGGTTCACCCGCAAGATCGTGGATTCCTGGTCGCGGCTGCCCTTGTGCCGGCCCGTGTTCACGTCAATTGCCACCAGCGCCTCGGTTTCATCAATGACGATATAACCGCCGCTCTTCAAATGGACCTGGCGCGAAAACGTGTTCTCGAGTTGCTTGGTGATGTTGAACCGGTCGAACACCGGCTGCGCGTCCGCGTATAATTTCACCTTGTTGGCGGCGCGGGCGGAGATTTTTGAAATCATCTCGCGCATCTGATCGTAGGCCTTTTGCTGGTCCACCACGATGCGTTCCACGTCCTCGGTCAGAAAGTCGCGCACGGTGCGTTCAATCAAATCGGGCTCCTGGAACGCGCAGGTGGCCATCGGTTGCGATTTGATGCGTTCTTGCACGCCGTGCCATTCCTCGAGCAGCAGGGCGAGGTCGCGCACGAAATAACGCTTCTGCTGGTCTTCGCCCGCGGTGCGCATGATGACGCCCATGCCGTCGGGGATGGACAGTTCCCGCAGGATTTTCTTGAGCCGCCGGCGTTCCTCCTGGTCTTCAATCTTGCGCGAGATGCCGCTCTGGTCCGAGTTCGGCAGCAGGACCAGGTAACGTCCCGGCAGCACGAGGTTGGTGGTGACGCGCGGGCCTTTGGTGCCAATCGGCCCCTTGGTGACCTGGACGATGATTTCACTGCCGGGCGGATAGAGCCGCGGGATGTCCTTTTGCGTGATCTTCGGCCGGGCCGGCCGGCGGCCTTCGCGTTCAACGATTTCCACGCCGCTGTCAAACTGGTTCGGCACGATGTCCCAATAATGCAGGAACGCATTTTTCTCGAAGCCAATGTCCACAAACGCGGCCTTGAGGCCGTCCTCCAGATTGCGGACCTTGCCCTTGAAAATGCTGCCGACCAGCCGTTCCTCGGTGGTGCGCTCGATGTTGAATTCCTCCAGTTTGCCGCCTTCGAGCACGGCCACCCGCGTTTCGAGGGTTTCGGCGTTGATGATCACCTCCTTGTGAATTTTGTGGACCGGGCGAATGAACCGCTGGACCTTCTTCACGAGGTTGGTGGCAGCCTGTTTGATGGCGTCCAGCACGCCCCGGGATTGTTCCGGCAGGGCCACCGGCTCGAACGGTTTTTCCTCCTCCACCAGTTCGGGGGTGTCGAGCCGCGGGGCGCGGAAATCCTTTTTTTCCGGTCCGGCGGGCGGTTCAACGCGTTCCGGGGTTCCCTGCGGGGGCAACCCGGCGGCCACGTTTTCGGCGCGTTCGATTTCGTGCGCATGCCGTTTTTCAAACACGCGCTCGGCGCCGCCCTGCTCGCTGACCACCTCGGCGCGCGCCTGGATGGCTTCGTGATCGGTTTTTTGCGGGGATTGGCCCATGCCGCCCTTGGGACGGAACCGCAGGCCGCGGCGCCGCCGTGAAAAATTGTTATTACTCATAGAATGTCAGTATCCTTTCCGATGAATGTGTACGTTTTGCATCAAGCCCACGGCGATTAACGAGCCCAACACTGAAGACCCGCCGTAAGAAAGCAGCGGCAGTGGTACGCCCGTCACGGGCATGATGCGGATGTTCATGCCGATATTGATAAAAACATGGCTGAAGATGAGCGTGACCACGCCCACCGCCACCAGCCGGCCCAGGCGATCGCGCGCCTGTCCGGCAATTCTCAACCCGGAGAAGAGAACCAATGCATACAAGCCGAGCACGATCAGGCTCCCGATAAATCCTTCCTCCTCGGCAATCACGGAGAAAATGAAGTCGTTGTGCGCCACGGCCCGCGGCAAATAACCCAGGGCGTTCTGTGTGCCCTGCCGCCAGCCTTTGCCGGTCAGGCCGCCGGAGCCGACGGAAATCAACGCCTGGCGGACGTTGTATTGGTCGTCCAATTCCTGTTGCCGGAGGCGTTGCAGTTCCGTCGGGGTGGCGTTCGGTGATGCAAAGGCCGTGTAATCCCGGCCAAAATAAACCAGCAGCCGGTCGCGTTGGTACGGTTCCATGGAAATCTGCCACCAGCCCGGCGGCACAAAGAGCACGTCCACCAGAAATAACGCGGCCAGCAAACCCACCACCCCGACCAGTTTCAGCAAATAACTTTTGGGCGTGCCGGCGACGAACATCATCACCAACCCGGTCGGCAGCAGCACCAGCGCCGAACCCAGGTCCGGCTCCTTCAAGGTCAATGCGAATGGCAGCATTAGCAGACCGATGCCCTTCCAGAAGTTTAGTGGCAGCCGCAATTCATCCGGCGGCCGGCTCAGAAAATGGGCCGAGGCGAGGATGAACGCGAGTTTGGCGAATTCGGACGGTTGAAATTGGAACGGACCGAGGTCAATCCAGCGCCGTGCCCCGAAGCGCATCGAGCCGATGTGCGGCACCAGGACAATGATTAAAAAGAAAATCGTCACCCAATAGGCCACAAACGACCAGCGGGTGAGGGTGTGATAGTCCAGCACACAGAGCGCCGCGCCCGCGCCAAGGCCGAGCGCGTACCAGACCAGCTGCCGCAGCCAGGCCTGGTCGTACCACGGCACCGCCGCCATCGCGGGATTGGCCATGGTGGCGCTGTACACAAAGAGCGTGCCGATGATCATCAGCCCGGCCAGCGCGGCCAGTTGCAACCGGTCGAATCGTTCATGATGTTCCTGATTGAGCGGGGTCGTGGACATCAGTGGTTTGCCTCCGCCAGGGTTTTGGGAGTGTCCGTGCTTTCGCGTTTCAAAATTTCCTCATAAATATCATGAGCAATCGACGCGCAGGTTGCGCCCCAAAAAGTGCGGCCCTCCATCATGACCACGACGGCGTAGCGCGGGTTTTCATAGGGTGCAAACGAGGCAAACCAGGT
>Ga0265338_10005628_pt1 | contig 16267 bp, 12 predicted proteins | sample 42126metaG_FD_193579 | JGI IMG/M metagenome (GOLD analysis project Ga0265338, IMG submission 193579) | Rhizosphere microbial communities from Carex aquatilis grown in University of Washington, Seatle, WA, United States - 4-21-26 metaG | ecosystem: Host-associated > Plants > Roots > Rhizosphere... | reverse complement strand
CTCGATGATGGCCGCCCGCACCGCGTGCGCCGCCGTCGTAATGGGACGTTTGTGCAATACCGCAAAATAACGCCGCTTGCCGTTGGAATGGTCATGCGCCCAGGCATAAGCCTGCTTCGCAGCGGCGACGCCTTCCAGTTGAAAGATATGCACTTTCCCTTGCCAGATAGTCTTGTCGCCAAGAGCTTCGTGCACGGAAACCGATTTCGCGAACGTGGCGATTCCGCGATGCATATTCTCCACAGCGCGCTTCATTTCGTCGATGCCGATTTCGCTGACCTTGAACGCCACGATGCAAATCTCACTTCTCGTTCGTTACGAAGTGCGCAAATAACACAACGACAGCACGGTTGCCGAGGGCTGCTGGCCTTCTGCGGTTTGCTGTAATATCAGAACCCGCGACGCCGGAGGGAATTATGGAAAAATTGCACACTTGGGAGCAAGTTTACGCCGACGCGGACAAAGGCGATCCCTATGCAGAAATCGTTCATCGGTTTCGCGTGCCGGGCGGCTGGCTATATACCCACAATATCGTGCGGCAGAACTGGTTTCGCCGCGACCACATCGCAACGGTTTTTGTTCCAGATCCGGCGGACAAGTCATAGGCTAGAATTCGGTTGGGGTTTTCGCGCATCGGATCGGTTCAAGGTGCGGTACTGATTCGATTTATTGGATCAGGCCAAAGCATCGAAATCGTTCTGTCACGCCGAAAAGCAGCGAAAAGCATTGATTTTGAATCAGATGCAGCGCACCGGCTTTAAATGCAAAAAACGGCTGCGCGCTGTAAAGTATTGTAAAAACACGACAATCGGCCGGCCGCTCATACAAAAAGCACCAAGCCTCGCAAAAAATCAATCTGGCAGATTGCGGACGACCCGACTGCTAGGTCAAATTGGCCTCAGTATCGGATTAAGTCTTGGGCTTGGGGAGTTTTCTAGATGATCAACTTTATTGCATCGGCAATTTTGTCTGGCGCTGTTGTTCTGGGCGGTGGCGGGGGAGCCATGCAGAAACTCGTCGAGCGGTCCGGCAACGTCTACCATGTTGCGGTTTGCGCCCGAACGAATCCGGCCGGTACTGCTCGCTGTCACGCCCATATCGTAACCGATGCCCAAGGCAATCCTCTGACAAATACGAGGTCGCCCGCGACTCTTCCGTCGGGCTTCAGCCCAGCCAATCTTCGCTCGGCTTACAAGATCACGGCGACCGGCAGCCCGACAACGACAGTCGCGATTGTTGATGCATATGGTTATACAAATGCCGAGGCCGATCTGGCCGTCTATCGTTCGACATTTGGCCTGCCGCCTTGCACAACCGCTAATGGCTGCTTCCGCAAAGTCACGCAGACTGGAATGCAGAGCAGATATCCAGCCGACGACAATGGTTGGTCTCAGGAATCGGCGCTTGACCTCGATATGGTCAGCGCGATGTGTCCGAACTGTAAAATCATTCTGGTCGAAGCGACAAATTCAAGCTTCACCAATCTGGCTACGGCAGCAAACGAAGCCGCGCTTCTGGGCGCCAATGTGATCTCGAATAGCTATGGTGGCGGTGAGGTTGGCTCACAAAGCTTCGACGCAGCTTATACGCATGCCGGCGTAGCCGTCACAGCTAGTACGGGCGACGACAGTTTTGCGGCGGGCCCGCAGTTTCCCGCGACGTCACCTCATGTGATTGCAGTCGGCGGCACGAGTCTCTTTCAGGCGGCGAATGCACGCGGGTGGACGGAGTCGGCCTGGGCGGGCGCCGGTAGTGGATGCAGTACGGTCTATCCCAAGCCAGCTTGGCAGCACGACATACAGTGCACCAAACGCATGGAAGCAGATGTCTCTGCGATTGCAGATCCGCAGACCGGCGTAGCAGTTTACTGCCCGAATTCAGGCCGGTCGATTTCGCAGACGCGTTCGACTTGGCTTGTGTTCGGTGGAACCAGCGTAGCAGCGCCGCTTATCGGCGGCGTCTACGGCGCGAACGGTGGAGCATCGCTGGTTATGTACGGCAGCAATCCTTACAACAACCTGAGTGGACTGTTCGATGTGACGACAGGGAGCAATGGCGTCTGCAATAGTTATTTTTGCAACTCCGGCGTCGGATATGACGGGCCGACCGGCCTCGGCACACCAAACGGTGTAAGCGCGTTCTAATAATATATTCGTCAAAGCAGAACGCCGGTGTCGCAAGGCACCGGCGTTTTTGTTTCTAGGCGTTAGCGTGTTGGATTGGGGCCCGAATTTCCGATAAGAGATGCCTGCCCCCAGTGAACCGAACCGACCATGAACACCAATATCGCGGAACGGATCTTTCAAGTTGCACGAGATTCGCCCATGCAGTTCGCTTTTCAATCGGAACGGGCGAGTACGTCTTATGCCAGATTGAGAACTCTTGCTGTCGCGCATGCTCTGCGGCTTCAACAAAACGGCGTCAATCGAGGCTCAGTCGTCGCCGTCGGGTTGACCAACCTCGTAGCAAACATTTGCGTCGTATTGGGATGCGCTTTGCTGGGGAGCCGCTGGGTTCACGCGACAAAAGCTGCAATCAATTCAACATTTTTGAATATCACGCATGTGATACGTGACCAGCCAAGCCGTCCACCGACTGGTGCCCGGGCTCTGCGATGGGACGCAAGCTGGACACAAATCCCAAAGACGCAAAATAAGTTTCGTTTTCCCGGCTTCGCCGCGCCCAGTGATGCATGGATGATCGCGCAGTCATCGGGGACAACCGGCACCGTGAAATTTATTCCGATCACTGCCTCGGGTGTGTTGGAGCGTTTGGCATACCCGTTTGATCTGGACATGAATGAACGTCCGGTCGGCGCAAGCCTCTCGCAGCCGTTATCCGTCATTTCGCTTTTCGCCATCTTACGTATTCTGGTGCGCGGAGGAACAATTCTCGTAGGCAGAGATTTTGCGTTCTTCGCGAAATACGGCGCGAACTATATCACTGGCTCTCCAACACAGCTTGACGCACTGTGCCGGCGATACACCCAAAATGACGATAAAAAAATTTGCAGTGTCGCGGTCGCTGGCGGCATTTCTACACCGCGCTTATACGAAGCACTGTTCGAGCGTTTTGAAGTCGTCCGCAACGTCTACAGTTCCAGTGAAGCGGGCGTAGCGTCGTCCAAACTCATAACGCCTGCGACGATGTCCGACGGCTCCGCGGGACCAGCCGCGGAGGCGGTCTCAATCGAGATTGTAGATTCGAACGGCGCCCTGATGGCTTCGGGCGAGAAAGGCTTGGTACGCCTCCGAGCGCCAGGCCAGTCCGTTCAATATATTGGCGATGCCGAAACCACAAAAACAGCATTTCTGGACGGGTGGTTCTATCCAGGAGACATAGGCTATCTATCGGCAGCGGGCGAATTGCATGTGAGTGGACGTGCGAACGATCAGCTCAATTTCGGCGGCATAAAAGTGAATGCCGAAGCAATCGATGAAGTTGTTCAGGCAGTTGCGGGCGTTGTTGATGGCATCTGTTTTCTGCAATCCCAATTCCGGATGGTGGACGAGCTGGCGGTCGTTATTTGCCAGCAGCCGGAAACAGACACGCGCCAGATTGCCGCTGAGATTCGAAAAGCTATTGCAGAAAAATTCGGTCCGTCACGGGTTCCCAAGCGAATTTATGTCTCTGAAAAGGTACTGCGCAACGAGAACGGCAAGCCGACGCGTCATCTCGCCGCCGACGCCGTAAAAGGGCTGGAACCGATCGCCTGAGGTTTAGGCCGAGCTTTCCTATCGGTCGTTCGGGCGCTCGTCGCCCGGCAGTTCGATCGACGTCGTATCGAACGTGAACGTGTCGCCGATCTGACCCGGATCGAGATTATCGCCGGAATTTGCGCCCGCAGGGCCCACATCGCCGAGGATAGCTGAGGATCCGGGGCCGCCCGGATCAGGTGTCGTGCGCAGAAACCCGCTGAGCTTGCCGAACGCATTATCGGACAATGTGAAGGGGCCAACTGGCGGCTGGCCTGGTCCCCAAATCACGATCGCCTGCCCCGCATGTTCGGCAGAGACGGTGACGCCGCCGGCTGTTACGTCGATAGCGCCAGGTTTGTCGAACGTATGCGAATTGCGGCCGGGTCCGCGCAGGACAACCAGTGTCACGGAGTCAGAATTGCTGCCCGGCGGGGTCACGCCCTTTTCGCCAGCGAGAATGCTTGCCGCATCCGGTCCCACGGCACCCTCAACGATCGTTCCGCGAACGCCGATGGTCGCGACGGGACTACTGATCGCATTTTGCCCCTGCCCGCCCAACGTCGGCCCGGACATAAAGCGAAACGCTCCTCTTGCAACAGACGCCGCGACATCGCTGGTGCCTCGCGTCGGGTCATAAACGAATTTATCGATCGTCATGCGTGCGTTTGCGCCAACCGTAAACACGGATTTGTCGAGCAACAGGATTTGCAGCGCGCTCTTGTCGCCGCTCACGACGAGATCGCCCAAGTGGATCGGCGCACGCACCACGGCCGAATGCAACGCTGTATCGGTCGCTGTCTTGGTCTGAACGGAATTGCGCACTTGCGCATTCACGCCGACGCTGTTGTCCGCCTGCGCGGCCACGGTGCAGAGCAAAAGAAGAGCGGCGCTCGCGGGAACAAAGCGCTTGACGTTTTGAACCAATGTCATTGGCGTCTCCTTAGTGATCGGTCTCGCCGAATTTCCAGATCAACCGTGCTTCGAGTCCGAAGCCGCTGAAATCCGAAACGGGATAGTCCGAGTTACGCGAGGTGTAAGTGGCGGCCCCCTCGATAATCAGGTTCTCGCGATAGTCGCCCGTCGCGCCTTCCGGGGTGAATGCACTCAAAGGCGCGCCGAGGGCCACGCGCCCGGTAGTGCGCCAATCCTGTCGCCGGGCATCCAGGAAATAGTAGTCGGTATAGCGGTAGTCCACATAGCGGACCTCGCCTAATGCATCAAAATAAGCGCCATCGCCCAAAAGCGAATGATAATTGGCGAACAAATAAGGCGCGTCATATTCGAACGGCTTGTAACCCGCCGTTTTGAATTCGTATCCGAGGAAAGCTGTAATCGTGTCGGATGCCGAAAGCCGATAGGACGGTCCAGCATTGAAGTCGAACCGTGCACCGTCATGCGTGCCGGAAAGAAACGATGGAAATCCGGGCTCGTGAAAATTCTGCCCGACTATTTCCGCCGTCGCCATCCACGTCAACGATGTGTCGGGCCGCCAGCTGAATTCGGCGTGGCCGCCATACTCGGTGAGGTACGGATCGTTGAAGATCTGATAGCGGCGCGCGATAGCAGCTACCTGCCACCGCGAATGCAACGTCGAGCCTTCAAGGCCAGCCTTTAGATCAAAATTGATATAGTCGGCATTGGGACCGGAAAAACTGGTGCGCGTGTAAAGTGAGGACGAGGCGAACCCGACGAGGTCGCCGTTCGGGTCGAAGTCTTTCGCAATTCGCAAATATCCCGACGCGATCGCCGAGCCACCACTTTTGTGCGGATGTGCATTGATAAAATCGAGCTCTTCATGCAGCGCGCCCAATGCATCGCTGTCATATGCCAGACCAAGTGCAATATTTCCGCCGATGCGCACATCGCCTCTGCCACGCGCTATGCGTTCAACGTAATTTTTCGCTTCGGCGCGTTGCAGCGGCGTCAATTGTTCGCGATTGATGACATCGAGCTGTTGTTGTGCGCCTTGCAGATCGTCAAGACGAATGAGCACCGCTACATAGAACAGGCGCACGCCGTTTGCGTTCGGATCAGCTAACAGAATGCGTTCGAGGGCAGCTGCGGCTGGAAGCAGATGGCCTTGGGCCGCTTGCGCGCGCGCATAAACGAGGTTCTGCTGGACATCGTCCGGTGCCGTGAGCACTTGCTGGAAGTCTGGGCCAGCCGGCGTTGCAGCAGACGCAGGAAGCAATGCGCAGAGAAACAACCCAGCACCACAGCCAGCCAAGACCAATAGCTGTTTTCGATAGGCCATTGCGCCTGATCCCCAAGATACGCTCCGCGCCCCGAAGCATAGGTTCTTTCAGCGACGTAACGTATGTTAGAAGGACTGTTTTCTCAAGCAACGCCAAGCCTTTGGTGTGATCGTCAAAATGCATCGAAATGGGGCATCGTTCGTGGAACTCTTAGATCGGGCGCGGAGATCTCCAAGAATTATCTTGGCAAGCTTCGGTCGTTTGGCCCGCTCCAATGCCGTCCCAGGCCTCGCTCTGACCGCATTGCTCCTGCTCGTACAGGCAGCGCATTTCGGGGCGTCAGCCGAATTAGGAAACCTGGTCTTCGATGCTTACCAGCGCGTGCATCCACGCGCCTACGAATCAGCGCCCGTTCGCGTCGTAGATATCGATGATGCGACCTTGGCCAAATTGGGCCAATGGCCATGGCCGCGAACGGATGTCGCCAAGCTCACGCGTGCACTCGCGCAGGCAGGTGCGGCGGCAATCGCTTATGACGTTGTGTTCTCCGAACCCGACCGCACGGGCGCCGGGCACGATGCGGCTTTGGGTCAAACATTCGCTGAGACACCCGCAGTCACCGGATTTTTTCTTACGCGTGAAACGAATAACGTACGGCCGACGCTCAAGGCCGGTTTTGCTATTTCGGGAACCGATCCGCTCAATAGTCTTCCGCTCTATCGCGGTTCAATTGTTCCCTTGGCAACGATCAACAATAACGCCAAGGGCAGCGGCTTTGTCAGCATGGTAGGCGGAAACGACGGCATCGTGCGATCGATACCGCTTGTCTCGAGGATCGACGACCAGCTTGTGCCGTCGTTGTCCGTCGAAGCCCTGCGCGTGGCGCAGCAGGCGGGCGCCATCCTCTTGAAAACAACGAACGGCAGCGGCGAGCTCGGTGGTGGCGCGGCTGGTATTGTCTCCCTGAAAATCGGCGCGTTCGAAATTCCAACCACGCGCGCCGGCGAATTGTGGATGTACTACACGGCACCCGTGCAAGGCCGCACGGTACCGGCCTGGAAAATCCTGACTGGCGCGCTTTCTCCAAGTGAACTCAAAAGCCTGTTCGGCGGAACGATCGTCATTGTGGGCACTGGTGCATCCGGTTTGCGCGACCTCGTGGCCACACCCGTTAGCGATCGCGAGCTTGGTGCCGTGGTTCACGCGCAAGCGATCGAGCAGATGATCTTGGGCCGCTTTCTCGTCCGTCCCGATTGGGCAGATGGCCTCGAGCGCACGCTCATCCTGCTGCTCGGCATCGGCCTGGCGCTCGGCCTCGCACCGCTCGGCGCCCTGCGAGGCGGATTAATCGCGGCGATTGCATTGATCGTGGCAATCGGCGGCTCGTGGGTGGCGTTTCGCTACTATCTTCTCTTGGTCGATCCGACGTTTTCGGCATTGACCATTCTTGGTGTTTACATTGCCGATACATCGTTTTCCTTCTATCGCGAGGAACGCGCCCGCGCGCATATTCGCAGCGCTTTCAATCACTATCTCTCGCCGGAACTGGTGGAGCGCATCGCGCGCAATCCCGGTCAGCTTGAACTCGGCGGCGAAGAACGCGACATGACCGTGATGTTCTGCGACATACGCGGCTTCTCGCGTATCTCCGAAAAATTAACGCCGCAACAGATCATCACCTTCCTGAATGCCTTCCTTTCGCCGCTCACCGAAGTCTTGCTTCGACGCAGCGCCACAATCGACAAATTCATCGGCGATGCGATTCTCGCATTCTGGAACGCGCCGTTACCGGACCCCGATCATGCCCGCAATGCCGCGTTCGCCACTCTGGAAATGCTCTCGCGCCTGAACGATATGAACCGCGACTTCGTCGACGACAAATCCAAGGCGTGGCCCGGCGAAGTGCGCATCGGCATCGGCATGAATTCCGGACCCTGCTATGTCGGCAATATCGGGTCGGCGCAGCGCCTCAACTATTCTCTCATCGGCGATACGGTAAACCTTGCTTCGCGTATCGAGGGTCTGACGAAGACTTATGGCGTTTCGATCGCCATCGGAAACGATCTGGCGAACCGGCTTTCAGACTTCGCCCTCATCGAACTGGACATGGTTCGCGCTGTCGGGCGCGATTCGGCTGAAAAGCTGTTCGCGATACTGGGGCCGCCGAACCTTCGCGCCGACTCGGATTTTGAAAAGCTCAATGCATTGCAAGACGAGATGCTCGGCGCTTATCGCAGGCAGGACTGGGATGGCGCGGATGCTGTGCTCCTGAAAATCGCACCGCTCGCCGAGAAATTTGGGCTCGAAAAGCTTCAGCATCTGTATGTTGAGCGCGTCACTGCCTACCGCAAATCGCCGCCGCCACCCGATTGGGACGGCGTGCATCAGGCGACGTCAAAATGATATAGCGTTGCCAAGTCCGTGCGATTCAATCGGGAAGATGTCTGATTTGTGCGGCAATGTGAACGAAGCGTCGGGGGTCGGATGTTTGCTGCGATACGACGAATCATTGGGCGGTGGTCGTATCAAATCGCGCTCGACCAGATGATGGCGATCGGGCTCGTGCTAGTCATTGTCTCGACATCGAAATCGATCGGCCCGGAAGCGCAGCAGATAATTTTCATAGTGATCTTGTTTATCAGCGCCTGCATCGCTGCGGACTTTCTGACGCAGCTTTATCGCGCAAATTTGAGACGCAGTTCGGTGCGGTATCTTGGATCGGTCGCGGGCGTTATCGACCTGCTTTCGGCCCTGGCGATTCCCGCCGGCTTGCTGATCGTGCGAGAGGCACGCGACGTTAACTTGTTTGGCCTTGTCTGGACCCTGCGATATGTGCGCGACGACAGTGGGCTGATCCTGTTCTGGCGTGTCATCGAGCGCAGCCAAAAGGCCCTTCTCAGTCTTGCCAGTGTTTTCATTCTGGTTTTTCTCTCCGGCGCGACGCTCGCATATTTCTTCGAACGCAATGTTCAGCCCGAAGTGTTCGGCAGCGTTCCAAGTGCCATGTGGTGGGCAATCGTGACACTGACGACGACCGGTTATGGCGATGCCATACCGGTCACGATCTGGGGACGGCTCCTTTCCGGCTGGGTCATGATTGGCGGGATCGTGATGTTTTCCCTGCAAGCCGGCGTGATCGCAACAGCGTTCGCCGAAGAACTCAAGCGCCGGCATTTTCTGCATACGTGGGATCTCGTCGGCGCCGTCAGTTTCTTTCAGGGGCTTGGGGCCGCAGCGACGGCTGATATCGTTCGTCTATTGCATTCGCGCGATGTGGCCGCGAACACGGTGATCGTCAGTGCTGGCGAGCCCGGGGATGCGATGTATTTCATTGTGTCCGGCGAGGTGGCTGTCCAGCTGCTGCCAACTCCGATTGTCCTCGGTTCCGGGCAGTTTTTCGGAGAGATGGCGCTCCTGTTCGGAACCCCGCGATCCGCAGACGTCGTCGCAACCAAACCGAGCGTGCTTCTCGTTCTGGATATTGCGGATTTTCGTGACCTTGCGGGGCGTCGTCCGGAGATTGTCAACGCCATCGAAACAGAAGGCGCGCGGCGGCGCGCAGAGAATGTGGCACTACACCGCGGATAATCGCGCATACTCCGCAAAATTGGCGATGTTTCCTCGACCTACACTTCCAGCCGATCGTCCGGGCGCGCAACCAGCGCATAGAGTGCGGGCATCAGGAAAACGCTGATTGCAAGCCGCGTGATCAGCCCTGCGACAATGACAAGAGCGAACGGCCTTTGCGAATCCGTCCCGACGCCTGTCGCCAGCGCAGCGGGCAGCAATCCAAGCGCCGCCACAAGCGCGGTCATCATGATCGGACGCAGCCGCAATATTGCACCCTGACGAATGGCGTCTTTCAACGGCATCCCCGTGCGGCGCAGTTCATTGACATAAGAAATGTAAACAACAGCTGTCAGCACCGAAACGCCAAACAGTGCCAGAAAGCCGACACCGGATGAGACCGAAATCGGCGTGCCGGTGATCCATAACGCGAAAAGGCCGCCGACCGGCGCAGACAGAACAACGCCAAGCACTGTGATAAAAGGAAACTTGAAATTGCTGTAGAGAACGAACAGCAGCAGAAAAATCAGAAACAGCGTCAGCGGTAGAATAATCGCCAGTTGCTTGCTGGACGCGGTGTATTCTGTGTACTCGCCTCCCCAATCGGCGCGATAGCCTTGGGGCAACGTCACTTTCTGCTTCACCTGCTGAATGGCATCGCCAACCGCATCGGCGAGATCGCGCCCTTCCACGGAAAACTGCACACCTATGTAGCGCGAATTGTCTTCGCGATAAATGAACGATGCGCCGTTTGTCACCTGGATGTCGGCGAGTTCCTTTAACGGAATTTGCTGCCCTGCTGGTGTCGGAACCGGGATGTTGCCGATCTCCTGCGGATTGTCCCGATACTGTTGCTGGAGGCGAACGACGAGATCGAACTCCTTTTCACCCTGCTCCACCTGTGTGGCGACATCGCCGCCAATGGCCGTCTGGATCAATCCGTTGATATCCGCGACGTTAAGCCCATAACGTGCGATGGCAGCCCGGTCGATCTTGATGGTTAGGCTGGGCTGGCCCAGCTCCTGCACCAGCGTGACGTCCTTGATTCCGCGCACGTGTTCCAGCACTTGCTTGATTGCTTTACCTTTCACTTGAAGCGTTTGCAGATCGGTTCCGAAGACCTTGACGGCCAACGCGCTCTTCAAGCCCGTTTCGGCTTCATCAACCGCGTCTTCTGCAGGCTGCGTGTAGTTGAAGATGATGCCGGGGAACGTCTGAAGCTTGTTGTTGATGGCTTCGATCAGTCCCGCCTTGTCGTGATACGATCCGGTCCATTCCGAATAGGGCTTGAGGCCGACGTAAAACTCGACGTTGAAGAAACCGGTAGAATCCGTTCCATCGTCGGGGCGGCCCAATTCCGACGTCACGGTCGTCACATCGGGGAACGTGTGCAAAATTTCGCGCACCTTGGGCGCGACCTTTGCCGCCTCATCGAACGAAATCGTGTAGGGCATCGTCGCGCGAACCCACAACGCACCTTCGTCCAGGTGCGGCATGAATTCGGCGCCAATAAACGGCAACAACAACAACGACAGAACCAGCAGCCCGGCCGAAACGAATGTCGTCATCCAAGGGCGCTCAAGGCAGAAGTCCAGCCCATCGACGTAGAAGCCTTTGATGGCTTCAAAAATCGGGTTGCGGCGCTCCTTCACGCCGTTGCGCATGAACCAGGAACACAAGACAGGCAGCAACGTCAGCGTGATGATCAAGGAGCCGACGAGCGCAAATACCATCGTGTCCGCCATCGGCTTGAATAACGTGCCCGACGGCCCCGAGAGCACGTAGATCGGCAGGAAACTCACGATGATAACTGCCACCGCGTAAAACAACGGCCGGTCGACCTCGGCCGCAGCGTCCTTGATGACTTCCATGACATTCATCGGCCGGCCTTCGCGCAATGCGATCTGCCGGAAGATGTTCTCCACCATGAATACCGCGCCATCGACCAAAATGCCGAAGTCGATTGCGCCGATGGAAAGAAGGTTGGCGGAGGCACCTTGCAAGTCGAGGCATACGAAGGCGAACAGCAGCGCCAGTGGGATTGTGATGGCGACGATCATGCCCGCCCAGAAATCGTAAAGAAAAAATATGAGTACGACGATGACCAAAAACATTCCGCGCAGCAGATTATCTTCGACGATTTTCGTCGTGAGCGCGATTAAATCGCTACGGTCGTAAAAAGGATGGATTTTGACATCCTTGGGCAATACCTGTTCGTTCAGCTCCTTGGTCTTGGCTTCGACCTGCTTCAATACATCCTGCGTTTTTTCGCCGGTGCGCATGAGGATGACGCCTTCGACAGCATCATCCTGCTTTTCATAGCCGAACTCGCCCAGGCGCGGCGCTATCCCGATAACCACCTTGCCGACGTCTCTTACAAGGACGGGGGTGCCGTTGTGCACGGCCAGAACGACGTTGCCGATGTCCTCGACGGTCGTGAGGCGGCCTTCGCCGCGCACATAATAAAACTGGCCGCCCTGCGAATAGAATCCGCCGCCGGCATTGTCGTTGTTGGCAGCGAGCGATGCTTCGACCTGAGACACCGATAAACCCAGCCCAGCGATGCGCGCAGGATCGAGTTGCACCTGGTACTGCATTTCGCCGCCGCCGAAACCGGAATCGTCCGCCACGCCGGGAACCGATCGAAACGCGGGCTCGACCGTCCAATCCTCGAACGTCTTTAGTTCCATCGCCGAGCGGTCGGGGCTTTGCAGAACGTAGCGATAAATCAGACCGGACGGTGACGACAGCGGCGATACCGAAGGCGCAACACCGTCCGGCAGGCCGAGGCCCGACATCTGATTGAACACTTGCTGACGGGCAAAATAATTATCCGTCCCGTCGTCGAACGTAAGGATGACGTCCGACAATCCATAGAGCGAAATCGAACGGATTGCCGCGGTGCGCGGAATGCCGTTCATTCCGCGCTCCACTGGAACTGTAATCAGCCGTTCGACTTCCTCGGCGGCGTGACCGGGCCATTGTGTGATGATTTCCACAATGGGAGGCGAAAGGTCGGGGTAAGCATCCACGGGCAGGCGTTCCAATGCGCGAACGCCGGCGGCAACTAGCAAAACCGTCACGAGGCCGACGAGCAATCGCTGACCCAGCGACGAGCCTACAATCCGGTTCATGATCGAGGGTGAACGCGGCGGTGATTCCGGTGTCTGAAGTTCTTCGCTCATTGGCTTTGCATGAACTGGACGAAGACCGCGCCATCGACCACGATTCTTTGGCCGGGTTTGAGGCCGCCGCTGATTTCGTTGTCGTCGCCCGTGCGATAGCCGAGCGTCACATGCTGCCGCGCGAAACTGCCATCGCGCTGCACGACGTACACAAACGGCAAATTCTCATCGTCGCGCAGGATCGCCGACACCGGAATCAAAAGCCCGGTATTGGTCTGACGCGATTGAATCAGAACATGCACATACATTTGCTTTTTCAGTGTATCTCCCGGATTGGCGACGACGACACGTGCCTGCACCGATCGCGTGTCCGGATTGACCAGCGCCGAAATGTTATCCACGCGTCCGGAAATCGTGCCCGAAACGCTGCCTGTTTGGATCTTCGCGCTATCGCCGACGCTGACGGAGGAAAGGTCGGTATCGAAAATTTGCGCCATGACCCAGACGAGCTAAAGATCGGCCACGGTGAAACACGCCGTTGTGCCCGCTTGCAGAAGCTGTCCAGGCGAGATCAATTTTTCCGCGAGCGTGCCCGAAATCGGCGCGCGGATTACGCCCACGATGCGGGATACGACGCGGCCTCTGCGAACGTCCTTTATTGTCTGTGGATCGACGCCGAGTGAAACAAGACCCTGCCATGCGGCTTCCCGGTCGGCCTCGGCGCCGGCGGCATCGGTCTGTGCCTGCGCTTCTTCGCGCTGGGCAACGCCCTGGTGGGCCAGCAAATCCTTATCCATATCGGCAAGCCTGCGATCGGTCGCCGCTGTGGCTACAGCCTTGCGATACGCGATGATTGCCGCAGCAAAATCGGATGAATCGACTGTCGCCAGGGCTTGTCCCTTCTTCACATACTCGCCGGGAGAGACGAGCAGTTTCGAAACTGGCCCGGAGAACGGTGCAGTCACGCTTGTCGCCTGATCGTTGTCGAAATCGACAACGCCGGTTGTGTCCACAGACTTGTGGAACTGCGAACGCGCGACCGTGTAAATCCGGACATGCTTCAATTGATCGGCCGTCAGCGTCACATTGGCAGGCGTATCGGAGGACGCCGCGTTATCATCTTTCGGCGAGCAGCCAGTAAATGATGCAAGCGCTGCCATCGCTGCCATGGCGGCGAATTCGCGTAACGGCCTGCGCAATATCGATCTATTGGTCATTGGCTTCCTTGGTCATTTTCTCTTGGTTCCACCAACCGCCGCCCAGCGCCTGAAAAAGCGCCGCCGTGTCCGCGTAACGATTGGCCTGAGCCTCTATGAGGTTGATCCGTGCCTGTTGATAGGTTTGCTCGACGTTCAGTAGCGCCACGCCGCTTATGTAACCGTCGCGCATCTGACGCTGGGATAGATCGAGCGTGACCTTCGCCGCTTGCTCGGCCGCGGACGCCGCCTTCAGCGCTTCAGCGTCCTGTTGAAGCGCCGTCAGCGTGTCAGCGACATTCTGAAAGGCACCCAGAACCGTGCTGCGATATTGGGCGGCAACTTCATCGTAATTGGCGCGCGCCGCGCGTTCCTGGTGTAGCAGCGTTCCGCCCTGGAAAATCGGCTGAGTCACCGACGCGGCCAAATTCCAGAATTCGGTTCCGGGCGTGAATAGCTGACTGAAAGCCAGCGCTTCGCTTCCGGCGTTTGCCGTCAGTTGAAAATTCGGAAGCCGATTGGCGACCGCAACGCCGATCTCGGCACTGGCGGCATGCAAATTGGCTTCCGCTTGGCGCACATCCGGCCGCTGCTCCACGAGCTTCGACGGCAGGCTCACGGGAATGTCTTGCGGCAGTTGCAGGCTCGACAGTTCAAAATTCTCCGCAGGTGCTTCGCTCGGAAAACGCCCTGTCAGAACGGCAAGCTGATCGTGAAGCTGCGCCTGTTGTTTGATGAGGGGCGGCAACGCGGCGACAGCCTGCGCCAGCTGGGATTTCTGCGCAGCCACGTCCAGCCCGCTCGCATACCCCTTCTCCAGTTGATACTCGAGGATTTGAACCATCTTGGTGTCGTCGTCGATCAACTCGTGCGTCGCGTCGATTTGCGCTTGTGTCGCGGCCTCCTGGACAGCCGTCACCACGACGTTCGAGGTCAACGTGTTGTAGGTCGCGATCATCTGGAACCGCGCCGCCTGTTGCTGTGCCGCCAGCGACTCCACGGTGCGCCTGTTCAGGCCAAAAACGTCCGGCGCGTATGAAACACTCAGCTGCGGCGTGAAAAGGTTATAGAGAAACGCATTGTTGCTCGGCACCGGCGCGAGCTCGCCGCGCGGATCCTGTTCGCGCGATGCGGTGAAAGCTGCCGATATGCTGGGATAGAAGGCGCCCTTCCCGGCCAGTGTGTTTTCTCGCGCAACCTTCAGGGCCGCTTGTGCCGCTTTCAAATCGGAATTGTTTTTCAGGGATTGATCGATTAAGTCATTCAGCGGCTTCGAGTGAAACAGCGTCCACCAGTCCGCGGAAATATCCGCGCCCGGATCAAAATTCTGTGCTTCGCCACCAACGACACCCGGCGTCGCAGCGGTCGCCGAAAGCGGCGCCACAGTGTAGTCCTTAACGTCCGGCGCGGCGGGTTTGTGAAAGTCGGGTCCCACCGCACAACCAGCGAGTAGACAGACCAGGGCCGAACTCAGCATCCGCGCCGATGACGCGAGCGACGATGCGTCATCTCTCCTCAAAGGCGTCATTCATGATCTCCGCTGCAATTTGTTTGGTTGTTCGATCCGCGACCGCGGATATCGGCGATGTGCGCAATAGCTCAATGGCCGCGTTTACGGCCTATGCGCACGTTCGGATATGGAGATCAGCGCAGTGGAGGTGCGCGGCTTTGCCAGGCGTGTTTGGCAGACTGAGTTTCGCTTTCGCCGGCGATGAAAGTCGCGAAATGCTCAATCCATGCTGGAACCAGGAGCAGTGGCGCGGTTGGAATCAATACCGCGCCGGCATGGGCAACGGCTTGGCAGAGCGGGCAGTTTTCGCGACTGTTGTCGATCGGCGCTTTACCATTTGACGGGATGGACGCGGCCTTGACGATATTGGCGATCGATTGAGGCGCTGCGTGGATATGGGTCTGTGCGACAAAGGCCTGCATCGCGAAGGCGAGCAAGGTTATAAGCACGACGACGCGATGCGCCGTGCGCTGAAACCTCGAATGTCTTGCTGTGGCAACCACGATGCCGACCTGCGACCGATTTTCCCTAAGCTATGCCACATCGGGCCGCTTTCGCAATCGGCAGGGCGCACACAGGCAATTATCGGTAAACGGCTGTCCGGGTACTGCGAATATCTGGGGCACGAGGTACGGCGTCGGCCTACGGGCAATTATCGTGGACGGAATTTCATGGCGGCTTGCGATTCGCGGCGCGCCGCAAATTCGACCTGGCCAATGCACGAGAATCAATCCCGGAAGATTGAAAACGCCCAAGCAATCACGTGCAGGGCAGCGTCATGGGGCCCGTTCGGACTGTGACCAGGTTTGATCTCCTGACGCATCCGTCACCAACTAAACGTGCTATCCAATTTCACTATGCTTCGTCCCGACGCGATCATCGGCCTGCTTCAACACTATGGTTATGCGTTCCTATTTGTGATCGCTTTCATCGAAGGCCCCATTGTTACCGTACTTGCGGCCTTCCTGCCGCGCAG
>Ga0265338_10005627_pt1 | contig 16269 bp, 14 predicted proteins | sample 42126metaG_FD_193579 | JGI IMG/M metagenome (GOLD analysis project Ga0265338, IMG submission 193579) | Rhizosphere microbial communities from Carex aquatilis grown in University of Washington, Seatle, WA, United States - 4-21-26 metaG | ecosystem: Host-associated > Plants > Roots > Rhizosphere... | reverse complement strand
GACTCTCCTTCGCTACACGAAATCGTCAGGCGTCCATCGAGCGATGTTGCGTCTTTGCACCAAGCGTTTATCGAGCGCCTTGCGCAATGCTCCCAACCGCCCCGTCACTTTCCTGACTTGCCCTCGCTCCAAGTTTGGTTTGACTCGAATGCCCGCGAGATGTTCGAAAGCCGGGTTCGCAGAGGGTTGTTTATTCGTATGAGTGACGATGAGGTTGAGATTGCGCGACGCATATTGCCCCCGCCACTCCAGAATCCATGATGTCGCCTAACCAATCGCTGCCGGCAACGCGGGATGGCCGGTCCAGTTCCGCTTCGCGGTTCACGCCGATCGGCCCCGCGCGCCTGAGCTCTGGAATTTAGGCCACATTCGAGCGCATGAAGACATTCCCCATCTCTGGCAAAGAATGGTTTGGATTGTTCTCGTTCATCGTTAAGGCCGGCATCATTTTTATTTGCCCGGCCCTGCTCGCATTTCATTTCTATTTGCGGCACACCTATTCCATGGCGATAGACGCTTGGGGCGACACACACGAAATGGTGGCATGTGTGACTGTTGGCTATCTCGTCGCTTGTGGCTGCCTGGTCGCAATGGGAGTGGTAGAGTTGCTTTGGCGAAGACGTAGGCAGGAGATGTCGGATTTTGCATTCGCAGGATTGGCTCTTTTTCTGGCGGGATTTATTTTTGTACCAATGGGTGCAATGCCAAGATAGATAATGAAACCGGGCCCTAACCAAGCATATGACCACACCCTCCGAGACATCGAAACCGCGCAAGACTTTCGAGAATTGGCTACTTGTGATTATTGGCCTGGTGGCACAGGCGCCTCTGTATTACCAGATACCGCGTTGGGCGGACGGCCTCGACCCCACTTTCGTTCATCCGAAGTGGATGGCACAGTCGAGTTTTCCGATCGTGCTGCACATGGCCGCGATCCATCCGATTGTCTGGATTTGCATCATGATTCTCTGTTTTGTTCGGTTGTGCTATAATTTTCGGTGGAAGCTGGAGCGATGAAAACTACACCTGACAACGGCGCTGCAGCAAACCGCCGTTACGCCGGTCAGTTGGATGATTTTATGAAATTCAATTGTCAGGATTGTCCCGCAGAGCGGGATCACGCCTCGGTGGCGGTGGCTGAGCTTTGTCGTTAGGGCAATCGCATGCGTACATTTTCATTGGCACTTATTTTTATGGCGTTCTTCTCCGGTTGGCTACGCGCAGATGTCTACGATGAGCAGCGCAGCGGCATCAAGTTTCCTGAGACGATTGGTACTTACAAAAGAGGGAAGGCTACGCCTTACGAGGTTGAACCCGGCAAAGCCGGCGTCGCGGTCGCGTACGAATCGGACGACGCAGAGGTTACGATTTATGTCAGGGCGTTGGGAGACGATGCCGCCAAGACCAGTGTATACTTCTTGCAGGACAGCCTCGCAGGAGTAAAAGCGCTCGAAGCACAAGGGAAGTATTCAAACGTCAAGATTTATGAGTCCAGCCCAGACAAAGAGCGGCCGGGCTGGAAATCTGCCGCGTTCACGTCAAGTTCTACCAACCGCTTTCTTGTTTCGTTTATTTACTGTAAGGTCGCTTCAGACTACGTGGTGAAGATTCGCGCTAGCACGGGCAATCCTAAGAACGATCAGTTGCGATCATTCATAAAGAGCCTGCAGGAGATGGTGGACAATGCACCGAAAAAGTCCTGACAAGTCGCAGCCGGCAACGCGGGATGGCTGGTCCAGTTCCGCTATCGCGGAGGACGTCATCCGCCCCGCGTGCCTGGGCTTTGGATGTCAGGCGGCATTGGGTGTGACCATTTAATTGCAGGACGGTCTGAAGACTTGTGTGAAAGTTCAAATTAGCCATAAAAAACCATGAAACTACAACGAAGCATTTGTTTAACGACTACGCTATTGTTCCTGGCTGTTATCACTGGCCCAACCGCCAACGCCCAGGAGTCAGTCGTTAATCCCACTGGCACATGGAAAGTGACCGTTGTCACTCCCAACACCCAAGTGCACCCTGCCGCGCAGACCTTGAAACTCAGACTCGACGGCGACACACTGACGGGCACACTCAGCTACAACAGCGGTCCCACAGTCAACGGCAAGGCGCCCACTTCCGAATTACCCATCACCGAGGCGAAGCTCCAAGGAATCGTGATTTCTTTCAACTTTACCCATCCTCCTGCGTCGGGAAACGGCCCAGGCGCCACCTACAATTACCAAGGCAATATCAGCAGCGATACCATCAAGGGGACTTTTACGGAGGAGTGGATGGGGCATACTTTTGCGAAAAGCTGGGAAGCCAGGCGTGTTAAGTAGTAGCTCACGTCATAATTTCATTTCAATGTCCCGGCGGCTGTGCCTGAACAATGCGCTGCAGCCCCTATGAGGGTTGTCAAGGGTGAGTGGTTTTTTGTTCTATTGTTTCATAAGTGCGAAGTGAGGTTCTGACTTCAAAGGCATTAACCAACAGATGAAATCACTACGCCTTTAGTCCCATTCACAGAAAGCCATTCTTGCCCTATCAATTGTCCCATGGACAACTTGATTACTGTCGTTACCCGCTTCCAACTGCCTGCTGGCGTCACCGCCGATCAGCTTCGCGCTGCGTTTGACGAGGCCGCACCAAAATTCCGCAACGTGCCCGGTTTAGTCCGGAAACAATTCCTGCATTCGAAGGACTGCCGGACCGCTGGCGGAGTCTATTTGTGGAACGATGAAGGTGCCGCCCGTGCGTTCATGAACGAGCGCGTCGCACCGATGATTCGCGCGAAGTTTCATGTCGATCCGACCATCGAATTCTACGAATCGCCGGTGATCGTGGAGAATTGAATGCCAGGCCGCGGCATCCACATGGAGCCGTTGGACGCGGTTGCGATGAATGGGACTTAAGTGCTACTCGCATCCGGGAACCCGCCGTGGACTTGTTCCTCTCACACGCACTATGAGTAATACATTTCAGCACCAATCTATGAGCACCCAACAGCAACCACCGGAACAAAACACGATTAACGAGGCCAGCCTGCACGCCCTCGTGGGCGGCATTCTCCGCGACCTCGGCGGCGCCTTTAGCGTCCCACTGGTCCAGATCGGGGAAAGCCTCGGGCTCTACCAGGCGCTGAGCGAAAACGGTCCGCTCTCTTCGGGTGAACTGGCCGCCAAGACGGGATTGAAGGAGCGCTATCTCCGGGAGTGGCTCTCCGCCCAGGCCGCATCGAATTATATCACCTTTGAGCCGACGACCGAAACGTTCTCGATGACGCCCGAGCAGTCGTTTGTTTTCGCCAACCCGGGCAGCCCGTTCTATCTCGCCCCGGCATTCGGAGCTGCAGCCGCGTTTCAGCAGAATATGCCGCTGGTGAAAGACGCTTTCCGCACGGGTGAAGGCGTCGCGTGGGGCGATCAGACCCAGTGCCTGTCCTGCGCGGTCGCCCGCTTCTTCCGTCCCGGCTATGACAATCATCTGGTGAACTCATGGTTGCCGGCTCTCAACGGTGTCGTCGAAAAACTCGAACAAGGCGGCGAGGTCGCCGACGTGGGGTGTGGTCACGGCATCTCCACGATGATCATGGCCAAGGCATTTCCAAAATCCAAAGTGCATGGCTTTGACTTCCATGAGCAGTCCATCGAAGAAGCACGCCAGCACGCAAAGGAACACAAGGTGACGAACATCGGCTTCCAGACCCGGGAAGCGAAGGACCTGCCCGGGAAATACGACCTCATCACGATGTTCGATTGCCTCCATGACATGGGCGATCCGGTCGGCACTTTGAAACACGTTCGAACTGCGCTCAAACCAAACGGTTCGGTCATGATTGTTGAACCCATGGCCGGCGACAGTTTGCAAGACAACCTGAATCCCATCGGTCGAATGTATTACTCCGCCTCCACGATGGTCTGCGTTCCCACTTCGTTGGCCCAGCCGACGGGCGCCGCCCTGGGGGCGCAGGCCGGCGAAAGACAGTTGCGAAAGCTGATCGTGGAGGAAGCCGGCTTCGGTAGTTGCCGCCGGGCAACCGAGACTCCCTTCAATCTGATTCTTGAAGCGCGGCCCTAAAAGCCCGTTTTAAGATTTGAGGGTTGGACCGTAAGAGTTGATGAAACCGTAACTCTTTATCCGGGAACATCGCCGCCCCTGAATGCTCGTATCGTCTGAAAATCATCGAAGCCAAAATGAGTATTATAAATCTGATCTCCCGGGTCTTGTCTGTCGCCACGCTTTTCCTCTCCTGGTCCGCCGGTTCGGCGTTCGGATTGGAACCGCAAACTCTTGTAAACTTCCAGCTCAGCCCGGGAACCGTCACCGGAAATCTGGTGGAGGGTCCCGACGGGAAATTCTATGGCACAACTACTCACGGAGGCCCATTGGGCTCCGGCTCCATCTTTCGCGTCACACCCTCTGGCATTCTGACCTATCTCATCTCGGACCAGCCAAATCCCGCCGCCGGTCTGGTGGTTGGGAACGACGGCTTGCTTTACGGCATGACTGGAGCCGGCGGGCCATTCGGATGGGGAACATTTTTCAGGATGACGACCGGCGGCGGGTTGACCAATTTTGCGGTGCTCGACGGTATAAACGGCGGGAACCCGCAATTCAGCCTGGTGCTGGGCGGTGATGGAAACTTCTATGGCACCTCAACGGAAGGCGGCACCAATTCTCTCGGTGCAGTTTTCCGGGTTACGCCCGGCGGGATGATCACGACGTTGGTCTCATTCGCTTTCGACACGAACGGCGCAGCGCCACCTGCCGGCCTGACGCTCGGACCGGACGGCGAGGTATACGGCATCACCTCTGTTGGCGGAACCATTGGCGCGGGCACTATTTTCAAAATCACCACGCAAGGTGCGTTGACCACACTCCATTCATTTCAAAACACGGAAGGCTTCACTCATCCGGCCGCGCTGACCGTCGGCCCGGATGGCAACCTTTACGGCACGTCGCGTGATGGCGGCAGCGCTGACCGGGGCTCGATATTCAGAATTACGACCAATGGCGTTTATGCCACGATTGCTTCATTCGTCGGCACCAACGGCGCCACTGTCATGTCACCATTGACCGTGGGCGCAGATGGGCAACTCTACGGCACCACGCTATTGGGTGGCGCCGCCAATCTGGGAACCGTCTTCAAAGTCACCACCAACGGAGTCCTGACCACGCTCGCATCCTTCACCAATAGCGCCAATGCTCTGCCGGTTTCCGGCCTGCTCCTGGCCAGCGACGGAAATTTCTACGGTTGCACTCAAGGCGCGGTCTTCAAAGTCTCACCGGACGGTTTGATGACGACGGTGGTCTCGCTGATGCCGCTGGACGGCATCAATCCGCAGGCAGGCTTGACGCTCGGACCGGACGGGAATTTCTATGGCACGACCGACGCAGGTGGCAGCAACAATCTGGGAACAATTTTTCGCCTCACCCCCGCGGGAACGTTCACCCGGATGTTCGCGTTCAACGGTACCAACGGCTCATTTCCTCAATCGACAATGACACTCGGCAAAGACGGGAATCTTTACGGCACCACCACCTCCGGCGGCGGCTTAAACTCCGTTGGAACCGTCTTTCGATTCTCCACCAACGGAACATTGACCACCCTCGCGTCGTTCGACGGCAACAACAGTGGCGCCAGCCCGGTTTGTCCATTGTTGATCGACACCAACGGCAATCTTTACGGCACCACTCCGGTATCGGGCCCCGGCTTCCACGGCACGGTGTTTCGTGTCACCGCCAACGGCGTCCTGACGATTCTCACCAACTTCAACGGCCCGAATGGCGCCACTCCCAGGGACGGCCTGGTGCTGGGGGACGACGGCAATTTTTATGGGACCACGGCGGGCGGCGGCGCCAATAATCTGGGAACCGTTTTCCGCCTGACGCCCGCCGGCGCATTGACCACGTTGCTCTCTTTCAACAACACCAATGGAGCAAATCCCGTCGGCGGCCTCATTTTCGGTAAAGACGGATTCCTCTACGGCACCACCGGCTTCGGAGGCACCAATCTCAGTTTTGGCACCATATTCAAACTCACCACCAACGGAAACCTGACCACACTTTTTAATTTCCACGGCAGCACCGACGGGGAAGAGCCTTCCTTTAGATTGATCTTCGGCAATGACGGCAGGCTTTACGGAACGGCCAGTTTTGCCGGCGACCCTGCCAACAGCCCATCTGGCATTGGGTCCGGATCCGTCTTTGGCATTACCACCAATGGAACGTTTACCACGTTGTTTTTGTTCCACGGCACCAACGGTTCGTTTCCGGCGTCGTCGCTGACGCTCGGTCCCGACGGAAATCTGTACGGAACCACCGCGCAAGGCGGTCCCGGCGGCGGCGGCACCATCTTCCGCGTCGTCCTGACGCCTCAGTTTGCCGGCATCGCCAAACTTCCGGATCGTCGTCTCGTGCTCACGGCAACGGGTCCATCCGGGACTCCGTTCCGGCTTTGGACGTCGACCAATGTGGCAACACCGGTTCCATCCTGGACCGTGCTCACCAACAGCGCATTCGGCGCGGATGAAACTTATTCCTACACGGACGGCCCTCCCGCCGCGGTCCAGGGATTTTATCGCCTGAGTGTTCCGTAGCAACGTGGTTTTGACCCGAATTGCTCCGCATCCAAGGTGGGAGCACGGGAGTAGTCGAATTCGTCTGTCCCCAACCATTGTTGCATATATTACTTGTGCGAATCGAATGTATGTGTCAAACCCATACTTATGAGGTGGTTCCAAACCCGTATGACCGGCTTGAAGCTTTTTTGCTTTTCCGGGTGCGTGGTGGCGATGGCGTGCACCGCGGACGCGACGTCGCCGACGCTTACCATCTCGCGCGTCCCGCCGGCCAACCTGCGGTTTTCCTGGCCCACCAATTTTGTGAACTGGCAATTGACGTCCACGACGAACCTTTCGCCGGCAAATTGGCAGGCGGTGACGCAGACGGTAACCGTTTCAGGTACTTCGTCCGTCGTTTTGTTGCTCATGACGAATCGGAGCGGTTACTTCCGGCTCCAACAAACCAACGGAACTTGCGTGTTCCAGGCAACGCCACCGGTGATCGCGTCCGGCGGGTCCAGCCTGCTGACCTGGTGTCCCGTGGCGGGACTGACCTACCGGGTTTCCCCCGGGCCGGGAATTGTGACGGGGGGCAGCCTCGGTGTGTCGCCGACGGTCACGACTGTTTACACGCTCACCGCCAGCAACGCGCTGGGCGTCGTGACGAATTTCGCGACGGTCATTGTCAACCCGTGCGGTTTCGCGAGTGTGAGCAACTGGGACGCCACGCTGACTTTTTCTTACGCGCTGGCGCCGTCAGCGCCGGGCTTCAGTTTCAGCATCAGCCGGCAGGCATCGGTTACTTTTCATCTGACGCGGTCGGGCAGCGATCCGTTGTTCATCTTCAACGGTTCCGCGACCGGCGCCGTCTCGATTAATGATCGGGAAGACGATTCGAGCTCCGGGACGCTTATCACCTCAACGACCATTGGTTCCGGCCCCCCCGTGCCGTTGCTGTCCACTTTCGTCATGGGCATTAATTGCACGAGCAACCTCTATAACTTCGCTGCTATTGTAGCGGTCGACGCCATTGATACCGAGACCAGTGAAGGCCAGTCGTCCTCGTCTCCCAGAACCGCCATCGCAGGGCAGGTCGCAATCCTTCCGCGTCCGCTGCCCCTGGCGGTCAGCACGATCTCCGGATCGGCAATCGTGCCGGTGCTGGGGTCATTCACGATCCCCACCACCGATTATTACGCGCCCAATGATTTCCTCGCCAACGACATGTGGATCAACGGCGTCATCACCGACGCCACCGCCGGCACTGCAAGCGTGAGTTGGAGTTTTACACCGACGCCGTAAATGGGTCGGGTCCTGGTTTGGTCGTGTAGCCTTCCGCCATCAGCCGCTTCCCTCGTTTTCCTATTGCTGGCAGTAGACGGGATATTCCGGGCGGCACATTTGGGAATAGCGGGAGATGCGTGAGTTGGGGCGGATCGGTCTCTCATTTTGCGGTCAGTCACTGCGGGATGCTGCATGATTGTCCGGTCGCACTTATGGGGAGTTCACCCCATGGTTTCCCCGATTATTAGCTGCTAGGATTATGTGATTCGTCCGGAAAAGTCAGAGCAGAACTTGTATCAACGAACAGGCATAAACATGAAAAAATATTCTCAAACGTCGACGGTGCAGAAATTGGATCCTGTAAAAACCATGAGGCAGGAAAGGATGGAGTTCATCCGCAAATGGCTGATCCTGTCTGCGCTAGTTCTGCCCTGCCTCTGGAATTCGCCGGCTGACGCCGCCCCGGTGGTTCCCACAGGTTATACGGCCACGCCGGGGGAAGGAACCGCGCAAGGCGGATTTTACAATTACTTTGATGACACGGGCCGGCAACTGATTGACGGCAGTTACGGAGCCAACAACTGGTCTGCCAATCTCGGCAACGGCATCGCCTATGAATGGGTGGGCTGGAAGTTGGCCGACCCGGTGATCACCTTCCAGTTTTCCGGGCTGGTGACCATCACCCAGGTCGGGATTGATTTCAATCGGGCCGAATCCAGCCAGATTTTCCTCCCCAGCACAGTGAGTATTGGCAGCACGGACTTCACCGTGGCCCCAACCGCCATTCCCGACGGCAGTCGCGGAACGCTGTTCTTCAACGGCTTGTGGGTCGGGTCCACCTTGACCATTAGTTCAACGGATTGCAGCCCGATCAACTGGACGTTCATTGATGAAATCAGTTTCAATGTTGCGACAGTACCCGAACCATCGGTTTTGGCGTTGCTGACTGTCGGGCTCGGATGTCTCGCCCTGCGCTTGAGGCGAAAAGGGGTCGCCTACTTTTGACAACTTTCCGTCTCGCTTCCTATTGCTGGCAGTAGTCAGGATGGTGAACCAAAATCTACTCATTTGCGCAGTGCCTTAACCCCAGCCAATACGCCCAACTCATTGACGCTGAACTTGACAAGTCTATGAGCAACTCTTAATTTCAATATATGACCTATTAGTGATTCACCCTTCTCACAACCCGGTTGAGAGAAGGTGAATAATACTGTCAGGCATCTATGACCTCACCAAGCAAGTGGAAGGTTGGCGCTCTCAGTTCCGCATACGCAGTTGCGTCAATGGCCCGGCGTGGCTCAGCTCCGTCGTTGGGCACAGGCATAGCGGTATGTGCGCGACAATGAATCCGAATTCAAAACACTGGTCAGCGTGGACTGGAGTTATGGCGCTTTTGCTTTCGGCACCACTCGTGGCATTTCCCGTGGGGATCGGTCCGGTTGCGGTCACGGTGAACAACGGTAACCCGGTCCTTTCGTGGTCGAACAGTCCCGATCAAGCTTACGTCATCGAGACTGCGACGAACCTTGCCAAGGCCGGGTGGAGGCAGCGCGTCGCGATTACGACAGACGCAAAAGACGTATCCTGGGCAGATGATGCGGTGGGAATCCCTGCGATGTTTTACCGTGTGACCCTGGCCACCAATGCCGCAGTCTTCCAGACGATGCAACAGGCACTGCGTCGAGCCTGCACGAATCAAGGTGTCGTCGGCGCTTCAGCGGCCGCTTATTTGCCGAAGGATGGTTTGTGGCTGGGAACCTATGGCACATCCGATGGCACCATCCCAATCCGACCGCAAACGCCTTTCGAAATTGGCAGCGTTACCAAGTCATTCGTGTCCGCAACGATTCTCAGGCTTGCCGAGGAGGGGCGATTAACTCTTGATGATACGATTGGCCAATGGCTTCCCGGTCTTAGCTTTGAGAACATTTCTTCCGCCATCACCATCCGCCAATTACTCGGCCACCGTTCTGGTGTCTATAATTTTGGAGATGATCCGGATTTCCGGCAGGCTCTTTTCAGCGATTGGTCGCGCCAGTGGCCACCGAGTGATGACCTCGCCCACCTGAGAGCGCCCTATTTCCCGCCGGGGGCGGATGGAGAATACAGCAATACGGGCTATGTGCTGCTGGGCTTGATCATTCAACGGGTAACCGGTTTGACCGTGGCTGAAGAAATGCGCCGCACGGTATTGAGCCGTGCCGGGCTTCGGAGCACATTCATGGGTGCCGAGGAAAACTGGAATGGTCGCTTGGCGGATCCTCACCTCGATTTCAATGGCGATGGGCTTCAGGAGGATCTCGGCGCCTTGCCACAGACTGCCATTCTCACCTCGTTCTGGACCTCGGGTGCAGAAATCTCTACCGCTTCTGATATGGTGCGGTTCGGGCTTTCTTTATTCGGCGGTGGTCTTTTGAATCAGACCAGCCTGACCGCGATGTGCACCTTCCAGTCCATCGACATTGTGGGCACGCGCTATGACTACGGGTTAGGGTTAATGCGTTTCAACATTCTTGGCAGTCAATATTGGGCTCACTCTGGCGGCCTTTTCGGAGAATATGCCTGGTATTCCTACTGTCCTTCAAATGGCGTGTGTCTGGCCGTGGCGTATAATTATCCGAATGTGGTGGCGGGCCCCAATTTGCCGAGCGAACTGCTGATCGCCCTGGCCAACTATCCAAATGCCGCCCCGGCAACCCCGGCCGGTATGTCAACCGCAAGGATGAGCCCCACGAATTCATCTTTGGTTCGGATTCCGTTCCTCGATACAGAGTTAAGCTCGAGAAGGAGTCGATGAAACGGCCCAACAAACCAGATGCAGCGAACCCGGCGATGACGTTCTGCTTCATAAGCGACAATCAGCGGTGCCGGGCCGCTGATCCAGGACGTTAGGCCGCGCACAAGGATGGAGACGCTCAAGAAATTATTGATTTGCTGTGCGACACCTGTCGGAATCGTTTTTGCAGTCCTCATCTACGGTCTCCGCGAAAGATTGCACGGTGTTCAGGGGGGCGAGAACTTCGGGCCCGCCATTCGAGCGGCTTGCCGTTACTAATGGAGAAACACGACAGAGGTTGTTTCAAACTCTTGGAGCACCGACGGAACCTGCCGCCTCTAATATGGACGTGTGGCGAAAGGGGAAGCGCGAGATTTCGAGTTACATACGACGGAAACGGGCGCACCACAAATGTCTGGCGAGAGGGAGTCTGGGCTCTTGCGGCTCCATTTGATGAGAACGAACGCAGCACAAATGCTGTAAACCAGAAGAGTTTGAAATGAGAAAGTTACGGTTTAGTTTTACATTTGAATGGCGATAAAAGAGTTAGTCCCGACTTTTGGCACTTTCCCGCCTCGTTTTCCTATTGCTGACAGTAGTCGGGATATTCCGGGCGGAACATCTGGGAACGGATGTAGCCTGGCAGGTCGGCCGGGCGTGGTTGGGCTGTCAGTTTGCCCGCGTAAACTTCCTCGGCCACCGCCACGGCGATGGCGTGCGACACTTCGTGGATGCGGTTCAACGCTGGATAAACCCGGCCTTCCGCCAGTTCATCCTCGCGGACGAGTGAGGCCAGCGTGCGCGCGGCCCGGGTGAACATGATGTCGGTCACGCGTCGGGCGCGGGTGCTGACGACGCCCAGGCCGACTCCTGGGAAAATGTAGGCGTTGTTGCCCTGGCCCGGTACCAGGGTGCGGTCGCCAATCTTCACGGGCGCAAACGGACTGCCGCTGGCAAAAACCGCCCGTCCTTCCGTCCACGTGTAGGCTTCCTCGGCCGTGCACTCGGCTTTGGAGGTCGGGTTCGACAAAGCGAAAATGACCGGACGTTTATTGAAGCCGGCCATGGCCTGGACCACTTCCTGGTTAAAACTTTTTCCCATGCCGGATACGCCGATCAACAGGGTCGGTTTCAGCGATTTGACAGCGGCGAGCAGGTCGGCGCAAGACGAGTGGTCGTGGGCGTAACGTTCCTTGTGTTCGGTGAGCTGGTCGCGGCCTTTGACAATCAGTCCTTTCGAATCCACGAACCAGCAATGCTTCCGCGCTTCGGCCAGCGTGAGACCTTCCGTCATCAGGCAGGCGACGACGTTGTCGGCAATGCCCATGCCGGCTTCACCGGCTCCAAACAGCAGCACGCGCTGGTCGCGCACTTTGCCGCCGGTCGGGCGCAGCGCGGACAGGATGCCTGCGAGCGCCACGGCGCCGGTGCCCTGGATGTCGTCGTTGAAGGTGCAGGCCCGGTCGCGGTAACGCGCCAGCAGGCGGAAGGCGTTGCGATTCCCGAAATCCTCGAACTGGACGAGCACGCCGGGGAAAACTTTTTCGACGGCGCCCATGAACTCCTCAATCAGGAGGTCATATTCCTCGCCGCGAATCCGTTTCTGTCGCAGGCCGGTGTAGAGCGGATCGTTGAGCAGGGATTCGTTGTCGGTGCCGACATCGATGGTGATGGGCAGGCATTGGGTAGGGTTGATGCCGGCGCAGGCGGTATAGAGCGACAGTTTGCCGACGGGGATGCCCATGCCGGAGGTGCCCAGGTCACCGAGCCCGAGAATGCGTTCGCCGTCGGTGACTACAAGCACGCGCACGTCGCGGGTGGGCCAGTTGTGCAGAATCTGTTCCATCCGGCCTTTGTCGCGGCTGGAAATGTAAAAGCCGCGCGACTGGCGGAAGATGTGGCCATATTCCTGGCAGGCGCGGCCGACGGTGGGCGTATAGATGATCGGCAACATCTCTTCCAGGTGGTCCATGATCACCCGGTAAAACAGCGTTTCATTCCGGTCCTGCAGGCTGACGAGCTGGACGTAACGTTCGAGGTCGTTCGGCTTGCGCCGGAAATTGGTCATCACCCGCAGCACCTGTTCATCCATGGTATGGACGTGCGGCGGCAGGAGGCCGCGCAAGCCCAGGGCCTCCCGTTCGGCCTCGGTAAAGGCCGTGCCTTTGTTGAAGACGGGGTTGTGCAGCCATTCGACGCCTGTAGCGGGCCGGGCGCGATTGGCGCGATGCCGGATTGGTTTTTTGCGATCCTTCATGTGTTTGCCAAAATTAGTTTTCGGCGAGGCGAGCGCCCTCGTCCCGCGCTGCGGGATCAGGGGCCTCGCCCCACCAGATACAAAATAAGGGAAAGCCGCCGCCGGGTGCTGGACGTTATTTGCCAAAATTAGCGTGTTTATTGCGGGGGAGGGCATTTTCAACCACGGATGGACACGGATGAACACGGATAGGGGAACAGAAGAGACCGGCAGTTTATGGGTAGGGCGCGTCACTCCGTGCGCGCCGCTGTTTTCGTTTCCGTGAACGGCGGGCAGGGGACTGCCCGCCCTACCAGTCAATTCGGGTTTTATCCGAGTCTATCCGTGGTTAAAGAAGTGGTTTCCGGGACAAGATTTTTTTGGGCAAACGGGCGGAAACAGGTTAAGCAAGCTGGGTGATACGGCGAAGATTGGGTTGGTTGTTCCTGTCCGTCCTGCTGGCTTTGAGCACGGCGGGCTGCGGCACCTTTGTCGTCCACCGGATGGTGCAGGCGCCGAACACGTATCCCCGGTGGCTCGAGCCCAAGGGGCCCGTGGGGGTGGCGTTTGACCCGAAGCTACTCACGAACTTTGCCAGGCAATTTGTGGAGGTGGGACCGCCCCCGGCGCGGCTGTGTTATCGCGTCGTGGAGCCGGCGGATTATCACCTGAAAGTTTCCTCAACCAACTGGCTGGAACACGGCCGGAAACAGTTTGAATTCGATTTTCACGCCGACGTGCCCGGGCAATCGAATCTCTGGACATCGGCGCCGCGTGGCACGGTCGTGTTGCTGCATGGATACGGGCTGGCACAGTTTACGATGGCGCCCTGGGCGTTGCGGCTGGCGCAGGAGGGCTGGCAATGCGTGCTGGTGGACCTGCGCGGCCACGGCAAATCCACGGGCAAACAAATCTATTACGGCATCCAGGAGACGCACGACCTGAGCCAGCTGCTGGACAAACTCGCGCACGACGGCCGGTTGCGGGAACCCGTGGCGGCGTTCGGTGAATCCTATGGCGCGGCGCTGGCGTTGCGCTGGGAGACGGTCGAGCCGCGCGTTCATACGGCGGTGGCCATCACGCCCTACGCGGGGTTGTCCAACGCCGTCTTGAACCTCTGCCACGAATACGCCGGCTGGGTGCCGCGGGCGGTGTTCCGGGCCGGGTTGAAAAAGTTGCCTTCGGTTTTGGCGGTTTCCGCTGATGAACTCGACACCACTACCGCATTGGCGCACCGCCCGGTCAAGGCGCTGCTGTTGGCCGGGGCGGAGGACAAAATCACGCCGGTGGCCGACGTGGAAGCATTGTACGCGCTGGCAGCACCCGGCAGCAGGCTGGTGGTGGTGCCGGAGGCGACGCACGAGTCCGCACTTTATTTTTTCCCCGAACTGGTCCCGCCGGTGCTGGCGTGGTTGGCGGGGACCAATGGGCAGGCGACCACTCATTTTTGATTTACGATATACGATTTACGCGGTGGAGCGGGTTTTGGATGGTTCGCGTATATCGTAAATCCAATATCGTAAATTCAGCAAAGAAAGCGGTGTCGCCGCTGCGCTCTGCCACCGCAGTCCAAATTGGGCTTTTTCATTTCAGCCGATCAAGCTGCGCGGGCGGCCCGCTCGCGATCAACTCGCGATTTATCGGATGTCATCGGAGTCCTGTGCCCGCCGCAGAAATGGAAAACGGCGCGCACGGAGTGACGCGCCCCTACCGGAATTGGGACACAGCTGTTGGGCGAGAAACCTTGCCAAAGGATTGATGGTGCGGTAACCAATCGGTTCATCCGGTTACCAAAAAAAACCCATGATTACACTCCATCGTCCCAACCGATATCTGGTCCTGCCTCTATTGCTGCTTTCGACTCTGGCGCTCGAAGCGGCCGCGACCACGTCACTGTTTAATGTGCGCAACTACGGGGCGGCCGGTGACGGCAAACATTTGGAAACGGCCGCCATCAACAAGGCCATCGAGGCTTGTGCCAAGGCGGGCGGCGGCACAGTTTATCTGCCACCCGGAAAATACCTGACCGGCACCCTCGTGCTGAAGAGCCATGTCATCCTGGATCTGGACGCGGGTGCGACGATTCTGGGCAGCGAGAACCCGGAAGATTATCCCACGTGCAAGGATCCCTGGGGCGGTGACCGGGCGGAAATATCCTCTTTGATCTACGCGGAGGACGCGGAAAACGTGACCATCACCGGTCGCGGCACCATCAACGGCCAGGGCCAGGTCTGGTGGCAGCGGCAGTGGCTCATGGCGCCCAAAAAAGGCATGCCCGGGGCTAAGACCCCCGAGGAACAGGCCGAGGTGAAAAAGATTTCGCGCGGCCGGCCGCAGCTGATCCGGCTGGTGCGTTGCCGCGACGTGGTGATTGAGCATTTGAACCTGACGAACTCGGCAAGTTGGAACGTGCATCCACTCTTTTGCGATTTCGTGCGCGTGGATGGCCTGACCATTATTGCGACCGTGCCGTCGCCGAACACCGACGGCATCAACCCCGAGAGCTGCCGGAACGTCCAGATCATCAACTGCCGCATTGACGTCGGCGACGATTGCGTGACGTTGAAATCGGGCATCGACGAAAAAGGCCGGCGCATGGGCCGGCCGGATGAGAACATCACCGTGGCCAACTGTGTGATGAAGAAAGGCCACGGCGGCGTGACCATCGGCAGCGAGATGTCCGGCGGCGTGCGCAATGTCACGGTGGCCAACTGCGTGTTCCAGGGCACGGACATCGGGATTCGCGTCAAAGCGCAACGCGGCCGCGGCAACGTGGTGGAAGGTCTGACGGTGGCGAACATCGTGATGCAGGACGTGCCGCACCCATTCACCATCACGACGTTTTACCATGGCGACGACAAGCCGGGGGATGTTTTCCCTGTGGACGAGGGGACGCCGCGATTCCGGGATTTTCTGTTCAGCAACATCACGGCCCGGGGCGCCCAGGATGCCGGGAGCATCACCGGCCTGCGCGAATTGCCGATTGAAGACATCTCGTTCAGCCACATCCATATCCAGGCCGCCAAAGGGTTTACCTGCACGAACGCCAAAGAGATTTCCTTCCTGGACGTGGTCATCAACACCGACGAAGGCCCGGCGCTGATCCTGCGCAACGCCACCGATATCGATTCGTCGCGCCTGCGGACTCAGGCGCCGCACAAGGATGTTCCCCTGGTGGATGCCGACGCGCCGGCCAGTCAGTAACCGGCGGTCGCGGTTTCATTTGTGAGAGCGCAACGCGATAGTGTCCCCGTCTCCCTCTCCCCGCCCGAGCGGGGAGAGGGCTGGGGGTGTGGGGATTTGAGCCGAAAAACCTCGAGCCTCCTCACCCCGGCCTGGGCTTGCTTCGAAAAAACGGACAGTGAAATTGGAGTCATTTGGTTAGTTGTTTTGGTTTTCGAAGTCAAGTGGTGAAAGGTAATCCAATG
>Ga0265338_10005625_pt1 | contig 16273 bp, 15 predicted proteins | sample 42126metaG_FD_193579 | JGI IMG/M metagenome (GOLD analysis project Ga0265338, IMG submission 193579) | Rhizosphere microbial communities from Carex aquatilis grown in University of Washington, Seatle, WA, United States - 4-21-26 metaG | ecosystem: Host-associated > Plants > Roots > Rhizosphere... | reverse complement strand
AATGATATAAGCAAATTTATTAACGTAATTTATACAACTAAAAATGGATTAAAAACATAATTGTATCGTCTCGAAAATGAACAATAATTATTCGTTTTTCAGAACAACATATTGGACACCCTACCTGACAGGGTTTTAAACCCTGTCAGGGTGTTATTAATTATTGATGATCGTAAACGCTAACATAACGTTTATTTAAATGTCATTTTCACACAGCCTGTGAATGTCGGGGTTATTGAAAAACAAACGGTTATGAAATAGTATTTAGTATCTTAGCCAATACATAACCTAGGTTAAACGTTGATTCGTAAGATTGTACCGGAACATTACTAAGCTTGGTCAATTGGAAATTTCCAGCAAATAGATAGACTGAATGTTTATTGTCTTCGTTAAAAAAAGGGCTGTCTAAATAAATTAGACAGCCCCTTTTCAATAATAAAAAATATACGCTTATAGTTGAAATAATGGATATTTGCTCACTAAAGCATGAACCTTAGCTTTAACAGCTTTAAGAACGGTATCGTTTTCGGCATTAGTAAGCACTTCGTCGATCAAATCGACAATGGTAAGTATCTCAGCTTCTTTTATTCCACGTGATGTAATGGCAGGTGTTCCAACACGGAAACCTGATGTTAGGAATGGTGAACGGCTATCGAAAGGAACCATATTTTTGTTAATGGTTATTTCTGCTTTACCTAATGCTATTTGAGCCATTTTACCGGTTAAGTCTGGTAATTTGGTTCTAAGGTCGATCAACATTGAATGATTGTCTGTTCCACCTGAAATTATTTTATACCCTTTAGCGGTAAAAGCATCAGCCATTACGCTTGCATTTTTCTTTACTTGAATAGCATATTGTTTATATTGAGGAGTTAATGCCTCGCCAAACGATACAGCTTTAGCAGCTATAACATGTTCCAACGGTCCACCTTGAACACCGGGAAAAACAGCACTATCTAACATTGCCGAAACCATTTTAGTTTTGCCTTTTGGAGTTTTAACACCCCAAGTGTTTGGAAAATCCTGTTGCATCATTATCATACCGCCACGAGGTCCACGAAGTGTTTTGTGTGTTGTGGTTGTAACAATATGGCAATGAGGAAATGGATTGTTTAATAATCCGGCAACAATAAGACCAGCAGGATGGGCAATGTCGGCCATTAAAAGAGCTCCGATACTATCGGCTATTTGACGCATGCGGGCATAATCCCAATCGCGTGAATAAGCAGAAGCTCCTGCTATTATAAGTTTTGGTTTTTCTTGTTTGGCAATAACTTCCATTTCGTCGTAATCGACACGACCGGTTTCTTCCTTAACATGATATGCTACCGGACGATATAAAATACCCGATGAGTTAACCAACGAACCGTGCGAAAGATGTCCGCCATGCGAAAGGTCGAATCCCATAAAGGTATCGCCAGGATTCAACACCGTAAACATTACAGCCATATTAGCTTGAGCACCCGAGTGAGGTTGTACATTAACCCACGTAGCACCAAAGAGTTGTTTTGCCCTGTCGATAGCTATTTGTTCAACTTGATCAACAACTTCGCAACCACCATAATAACGGTAGCCTGGATAACCTTCTGCATACTTATTTGTTAAAACCGAACCCATAGCCTGCATTACTTCGTCGCTTACAAAGTTTTCTGAAGCAATTAGTTCTATGCCGTTTGTTTGGCGTTCGCGTTCTTTTTGAATTAAGTCGAAAATTTGTTTGTCTCGCATCATCGCTGATTATATTATGATTATCAATACTTTTATAAATTATCTATGGCAAAAATACGGAAAACTATCTTTTAGTTGAAAAAGATTTTATGATAGTAATCAAAAAGTTGTTAACTGTTTTCCCTCTATTGTTATTAAAAGGTTCCGAAAAAAGCAATCATCAAAATACAATAATTAACAAATGCTGTAAGTGGCAGCGTTTCTGACTTATCGTATATATCGTGATATGCTTTTATCCCTCCTTGTGTATAGATGTAAAAACAGGGAACCTTCTTTTCGTAGAATTTGCAATGATCGCTATTACATGCTTCACCACGTATATCAACTTTGGCTACCAGTTTCTTATCGTTATTCAGTTTCGTTAGTATATCAAATTTATCTTTAAAAATGCTGCCGTTTACCACCCTTATTCCCTCCTCGCCTGTTCCGGCCAAATCGAAATTAACAAGGAATTTGATTTTACCCAGTTTTATCAAAGGATTGTCGGTAAACTCTTTTGCTCCCAGCAAACCTACTTCCTCGCCCGATAAAGCCAGAAATAGCATCGAATATTTCGGTGTGTGTTTGGAATAATATTTTGCCAAACTAAGAAGCATTGCCACTCCACTGGCATTATCGTTTGCTCCGGGAAAATAGGTGTCTTTTCCCATTTGTCCAAGATGGTCGTAATGTGCCACGACTACTATAAACGAATCGGGTTTCACGTTTCCTTTAATAAAGCCGGCAAGATTGCGGGTTTCGAAACTTTTAATATAGTTATTCTCTATCGATACGGTAATGGTTTTAATATTCTTCGTATCAATCGGTTTGTTAATAATGATTACGGGACGAAAGTTTACATACAACGAATTATCCCACGTCAGTTTTTCTTTTGTATATAATATAATGCCTTGGGAAGCTACATCTTCATTGTATTTAAGAAAGGTGATATAGTCGTCGATAATTTTTGTTTCCGCTTCAGTCTCGCCGGTTTTATCGGTCTCGTCAATAAATATAAAATTGCTTTTAGCTTTGTCGAGTAATGCAACAATTTTCTTTTCGGAGTTTAACTCTTTTCTCGATGTTTTATATACCGGAAAAGTACCCGATAATCCGGGTGACGACGATTCAACGAGAAAGTCAACAGCTGGCTTTAAAACATCATTATCGAGTTTAACTGCCATTGCTCCGGGAAAGGTGTTTATTGAAATATTGAATTTCTGGCAATAGTTTTTCTTCAGAGGCAACAATCCAATGGTTGTAAATTCAGAAATAATATATTCTCCGGCCAACTCATTTCCTTTATTAGTATAGCCCCTACCTTGAAATTCTTTTGATGCTAATGTTGCAACTACCGTTTTGGCATAACTTAAATCCTGACTATAAGCAGTTACACTAAAAAGTATAAGATATACTGCTTTACTGATTTTTTTTATCATCGTTTTTACTGATTTTGGGATTAAAAACGAAGGTAGGAAATAATTGTGAATTATAAATGGTGAATTATGAACGGCGAATGGTTTTAGCCACAAAGACAGAAAGACTCGAAGAAACACAAAGTTTAATGATGAAAGTTAACCCATTAAACAACGCAAAAACATAACCACAATGCATTCCCCTCCTTTGGAGGGGTGTCCGGCAGGACGGGGTGGTAAATGATAAATGGTGAATGGTAAATTATGAATGGTGAATTATGAATTATAAATGGTAAACCTCTGTTCGGCGAAGGTTCTACCTTCGCCGTTTTTATTTTTTCAGGCTCAGCCTGTTAACATATTTTCAGACGAGGTAGAACCTCGTCTGAACAGAGACTTGAATGTTAATAATCTTCGGGATAGATTGATATTAAAAGTTAATCCTATGATTGATTTACAATGATAGGATTTTAATTTTATAGAGAGGTTGATAAAGCCTCTTTTAGGGTTTTAGGGTGCAACTATTAAACCCATTCGTGGTTGTTTTTATTTCATTGAATTATAAAACTATTTATTTCCCTTCAATCCAAGCAATGATATCTGCATTCATCGGATTTGTCATAGAACCGAACGATTTAGCCCAGTGACCATTTTCATCAATCAAATATTTATGAAAGTTCCAAAGAACACTGGCATTTTCCACTCCATTTTCCGATTTATTTTGCAACCATTTGTATAATGGAGCAATGTCGTCGCCTTTAACCGATATCTTTTCCATCATTGGAAATGTTACGCTGTAATTAACGGTGCAAAAGGTTTTGATCTCGGCATTGGTACCCGGTTCTTGACTCAAGAAGTTATTGGCAGGAAATCCTATGATGATAAAGTTTTTATCTTTATATTTCGTATATAATTCTTGAAGATCTTTGTATTGAGGAGTAAATCCACATTTAGATGCAGTATTTACTATCATTACCTTTTTACCTTTTAATTGTGCCATATCGAAGACTTTTCCATCGATAGCCGTTACTTTAAAATCGTAGAGTGTTTTGGGTGTTTGTGCGTTTGATATTTCTGAAATACCAAACATCGACAATAACAATAAGTATAGAGTTTTCATGGTAATAGAGATTTAAGTTAAGTAATTATCAACGATTTAATAAATCGCATTAGCAAAAGTATAATAATAAATAATATATTGGCAACAATACTGAGAATAATTAAAAAGTATAATATAGAAAAATACGATCCTATAGTAAAAAACGCTTTTTCGGTGAAATTACCAATCCATAGTGTAATACTATTAAAAAGGAAAAGAACTATAGCAAAAAATAGAAATCCTTTTGCTGCTCCTTTTATATCAGGAGGACTAAGTGTTATTGAACTTCCTATAGCATATAAACAATATCCTAAAATAAGCAATCGCCACCAGCATGCATGTTCGCCTTTTAAAATATAAGAACCATAGTTAAAAATACCTGAACCTATTTGCAATGCTGTTGATTTAAATGTATTGATGTTTAATAATATATCTGCATTTATCGTTACACTTACTTTAGCTATATTAAAATTATATAAAAAGTATGTTATGGCAAATAATAGTAACGAGCCCAACAATATAGGACCGATGCCAATAAAGAAATTTCCAATGTTTTGATAAATGCTTTTTTTATCGTAACTATGATTGACATATCCCAAAGAACCTGCTTCTGCATTAGGCGAAAAAAGAACCATATCGTTTATCTTATGGCGAAACAACAGGGCAAACAATGCATGTCCCATTTCGTGTACTGCAGTTCCCAGCCATCCAAATCCATACAGATAAATAGTTCGACCAAACACATCGTAGCTCAGTTTCTCGTTTATTTTAGCTACAAAATGCATAATAAAAGCAAGTACCAATAAGGGTCCTAGCAAAACAAACAACTGCGTTCCAGTTGCTATGAGAACTTTAAAGAAATACGACCCTATAGTATGTAGATATTGCTCCATATTTTATGTAGCTAAAGATATAAACATTTTTATTATTCAACTGTTTATTTTTAATCCATTTTTATTGATTACACAAAAGCCCGAAATGATCGACCTAGCTAATACGCTATAAAACAATGATCTTCCATTATGAAATGTAAGTTATTCGAATGAATTATTATCGTAATTTAAGACTTGGTAAGGCTCGAGCGGACTCAATGTCATTAAGTTAAGAAATCTAGAATAGAAATGATAATTTATTATGTGACGTGAACACCCCAAACCCCTAAAAGGGGCTTTAACAGCCTAACTGTTAGGCTAGGTTGTTTCTTTGTTAGCCGGTAATTATATTTCTTATTATTCAATGATAAAGGAATTAATTGTGAGATATCTTAAATCTTTTAGAGAGCTTGTTAAAGCCCCTTTTAGGGGTTTGGGGTGCTTTTCGTACTATCAATAAATGATATTTCTTAACTTAATATTCCTTGCACTTTATCTCAATTATATTTCTATTTACCTCTAATATATAATATCTTAATAATTTTTAGTAACCCCTAATTATGAATTTATCTTTATAATAGTTAATCGAATATCTCAAAACGATACCTTCAGTTTTTAACTTTTAACTTTTAGTTTTTAGTTATATAAGTTCTTTAAGTATGTCGTTTATATCTGTTGAAGGAAGCTTACATGCTTTATCTTTACACACATACATTGTAGTTTTTCCTAACTGTAATTTATTCTTTAAAAGTGGTAAACTACCTTCATCTGTAGCTGTATATAATACAATATGAGGCAAGTAATGTTTATCGATGGCTTTTCTGTAAACATCGCAATCGTCGCCCACCATTGCCACTTCTTTTACCGAATTAGATAAAAGCATAGCCAACGTACCCCAATTAGCATAATAGAATATATTTTGACACATCGTATCCTGTACATTCCGAAGCATCTGAGAGGCTTTATTAAGATAATCTTCGGAAGCAAAATAATGAGCCAAGTAAAACAGATTCTTTGCCATTTCCGAATTTGACGAAGGAATTACATTATCGGCTATTTCCATTTTTCTAACTATTAATGCCGAATCCTGATCGTTGGTATAATAAAACATTCTTCTTACAGTATCAAAAAAATGGATAATGGTGTAATCAAGCATTTCTTTTGCTTTATACAACCAGCTTTCGTTTGAAGTAACGATATACAGTTCAATGAATGCAGAAATTGTAAATGCATAATCGTCTAGAAATCCACTTATTGTAGCTTTTCCATTTTTGAAATTTCGTTTTATGCTACTATCGTTCGATAGAAGGTTTTCTGTAAGGAAATGTGCACTTTTAAGTGCTGATTGCAGAAATTTCTTCTCGTCAAAAACCCTGTATGCTTGAATGTATCCTTTAAGCATTAATGCATTCCATGAGGTCAGTATTTTATCGTCGAGTCCGGGTCTTATTCTTTCATTTCGATATTTAAGAAGCGTTCTTTTCGATTTTTCTATTTCATCTTGAATTACATGTAACGGTTTTTTTACTGTTTCAACTATCGATTCTTGATCGATCGATTTAAATAAAATATTATTTCCATGTTCCCAGTTACCCTTTGACGTGACATTATAATATTCTTTAAATAAGGTAGACGAATCACCTAGAATAGAGTCTATTTCGTCGGCTTTCCAAACATAAAATTGTCCTTCAATTCCTTCACTGTCGGCATCGAGCGACGAATAAAATCCGCCCTCATCGGAAGTCATTTCACGTTCGATAAATTCTAGGGTTTCGAACACAACAATTTTATATAACGGATTTTTAGTTAATTGAAAAGCATGGGAATATAAACCGATTAACTGAGCATTGTCGTACAACATTTTTTCGAAATGAGGAACATGCCAGTTCATATCGGTTGAATAGCGGGCAAAACCTCCGCCGAGATGATCGTATATGCCTCCGATTGCCATATTGGTAAGAGTTATATTTACCGCTTCCAATGCTTTAGGGTTGTTTGATTCATGGTAATAATGAAGAAGATATTCCCAATTGGCAGGCATAGGAAATTTAGGCGACCGCCCTTCTCCACCTTTTTTGAAATCGATGGTTCGTTTCCATAATTCAAAAACGGTATCTAATGCTTCTAACGAAATAATGCTTTTATCTTCTACAAGTTCTATTATTTCGGAATTTTGTATTCCATTGGTTACTTTTTCGGCATAATCGATCAACAGTGCCGGATTGTTTTCGTGTATTTGAATAAAATGATCCATTACCTCCAACCATTTATGATTGGGAAAATAGGTTCCTGCATAGAAAGGACGACCATCAGATAACGCAAAAGCATTCAAAGGCCAACCACCACTTCCGGAAGTAAGAATAGCAGCATTCATATACACTTGATCTACATCGGGTCGTTCTTCCCTGTCTACTTTTATACAAACAAAGTGGTTGTTCATTATTTGTGCAACAACCTCGTCTTCGTAGCTTTCGTGTTCCATAACATGACACCAATGACATGCAGCATATCCAATACTGATAATGAGCAATTTATTCTCATCCTTAGCTTTTTGAAGAGCCTTGTCACCCCATGCATACCAATGAACAGGATTGTAAGCATGTTGTAATAAATAAGGACTGCTTTCAAATATCAATTCGTTTGCTTTTTCTTGCATACTATTCTTTTTAATACAAACTTTTGACGCAAGAGCAGAACATCACTTTCATTTATCACAAATAGTCGGTCTATCAATTATAGTAGGAAATAAGAATATAAGCATTATTCTATAATTACATTAAAAAACATATAGTTACCGGTATTTAATTATCAATAATCATTAATATAAAGTTATATTATAAATTGTTTCACTTTTAAAGTATATATACCATTTTACTAATAAATAGTAATATAAACGAGCATGTAAAATATTTTGTTTTTTTATTTTATATGTATTTCTCAAAGCATAGTGTTTGTCGTTCTATTTAATCGAAATATAATTATTTCGACTTATAAACTTCAATTGTTCTTTACTTGTATTTAGTTCATCAAAGAGGAAATAACCCTTTAACAATTGATCATTTCAACCTATAATAAACGTTTTAATTAGATGTATGTAATTATTTTAATAATAGTTATATATATAACTTTAACTAAATAATAGTATAGCTATAAATTTTAAAACATTATAATTCTGCTATTTCATTTCTCGCGGTACCATGTATCTTCATTTATTGCATATATAAGGGTTAAATTCATTGACAGATATTCCTATTTTGAAATATTTAAAAAATTTTTTTTTGCTGTTACCCCCCTTTAAAATAGGTGCATCACGCAATATGTTAATAATAAAATGCGAATATCACGTAAATTTTACTTGCATTGAATTAAATAAGTTATAAATTTGCACGGTTATATAATGTAAGCATATAAACAGATATAACTTACAATTAATAATAATTTATAACACTTACAAACAGTTTGTAAGTAAGCAAAGCATTTACAATATATATTACTTACAATTATTAGTATAAACATAAAAAGAACGGATATCTTATTACATGAATAACTAAACGGGAGTTCTAAAAATCCAATTCTCTGCGTTACACAGTTTTTGTAAAATCCTCATTTACTATAGTAAACTGCGGTTTTCCAAAAACTGCAAGCCTTGATAATTGAATTTTTAGATCCTCCCTTAAAACAACTAAGATGTATTTTAATATGATCGATTATTAAACAATGGTAAAATAAATAGATAAACAAACCCTGAGCATTAGGTTTCAGAACAATCGAAAATGATTATTTCATGATATTTTAGATTAACTGAGTCTATATAACATTAAATAAATAAATGAAATAGCGATGTAAAATGTTTGTACATCAAAGCCTACGGGTCGGACAATGATAATTTGGCTTTTAACAACAATGAGTCCTTCGGGATTTCAACTGATAATTAAAAACGTAATAAATATAAACACATGAAAAAAATAGAAGCAATAATTCGCAAATCTCAGTTTGAAGAAGTAAAAGATGCACTTCATGAGGTTAATGTTGATTTCATTACCTATTGGGATGTTACCGGTTTGGGTAATGAGAAGTCGGGAACAATATTCAGGGCAAAAGTGTACGAAACCCGTTTTATACAACGAAGGGTTATTTCTTTTGTATGCCGTGAACAATTTGTTGAGCCTGCAATTGATGCAATATGTAAATCGGCTCGCACAGGCGAAATGGGCGATGGTAAGATATTTATATCAGAAGTGATTGATTCTGTAAGAATACGTAATGGCGAACGTGGTCCGGAAGCATTATATATAAAAGATTAATTAGTTAGTAACATTTAAAGAAAAGATTAATGAAGACAAGTAAATACTTAATTTCGATTTTAGCATTATTATTTGCAGGTGTTGTTCCTGCCATGGCTCAAGGAGCCGCAACGGCTGCACCGGTAATTAGTGCAGGAAATACCGCATGGTTGATTGTGGCCAGTGGTTTGGTTTTATTGATGACTATTCCCGGTCTTGCTTTGTTTTATGGTGGATTGGTACGTCAAAAAAATGTATTAAACATTTTCATGCAATGTTTTATTGCAATGGCAATCATCACCGTTCAATGGGTTACTTTTGGTTATAGTATTACATTCGGTTCGTCTGCCGGAGCGTTAAAACCTTTTATCGGCGGTTTCGACTGGGCATTTTTAAGAAATATAAAGATGACCGATGTTAGTCCCTATTTCGTTTCACAGCAACACGATCGTATTCCGCATATCTTGTTTGTGATATATCAGTGTATGTTTGCTGTAATCACACCTGCTCTTATTATCGGAGCCTTTGCAGAAAGAATTAAATTTACCGGTTATGTATTATTTATTGTTCTTTGGGCAACATTTGTTTACGATCCTGTGGCACATTGGATATGGTCGACCGATGGATGGTTATACAAAATGGGAGCTCTCGACTTTGCCGGTGGTTCTGTTGTTCATATCAATGCAGGTATAGCTTCGCTTGTTGTTGCCTTAATGATAGGCAAACGACGTCATTATATGAATGTTCCGTTGCCTCCTCATAATATTCCTTTTGTTGCTATTGGAGCCGGATTACTTTGGTTCGGTTGGATAGGCTTTAATGCCGGAAGCGGTCTGGCTGCCGATGGATTAGCTGCAAATGCATTTTTAGTTACTCATGTTGCTGCTGCAACAGCCGCACTAACATGGGCGTTATTAGATTGGTTACTAAACAAGAAACCTACCGTTGTTGGTATTGCAACCGGAGCAGTTGCAGGTCTGGCAACAATAACTCAAGCTGCAGGATTTGTGGGCGTTGGTGGTGCTCTCGTTATTGGTATTGTTTCGTCATTAGTTTGTTTCTATATGGTGGGTGTGGTAAAAGTTAAATTCGGTTACGACGATTCGTTAGATGCATTTGGCGTTCATGGTATTGGTGGAATAATAGGATGTCTTTTAACTGGAGTTCTTGCCACTCCGGCAGTTCAAAACTATACCGGTTTGTTGTATGGCAATACACATCAATTTGCCGTTCAGTTTATTATGTTTGCTGCAACTACGGTTTATTCGGGTGTTGTAACATTCATATTATTCAAATTGGTTGATAAACTGGTTGGTATTAGAGTTACCGATAAAGAAGAAGCAATGGGATTGGATTTCTCGTTGCATCATGAAGTTGCATATACGTCAATCGACTAAATTGAACTGGTTATAAAGTAAAAGCGTTGTTCCTTAATAAGAACAACGCTTTTTTTGTTGTTATAAATTTAAATGAATATCCTTAATTGTACCTAAATTGATTTCTAAACAGAATACATTCAATATAACGGTAATTTTGCTATCATAGATAATTCATATTTCAATAACCCCGACATTCACAGACTGTGTGAAAATGACAATTAAATAAACGTTATGTTAGTGTTTACGACCATCTTAACCCTGACAGGGTCTAAAACCACTGTCAGGGTTGATGGATGCATCGTTCACGAAAAATCAAAGTAAAAACGACGCCAAATCCCTGACAGAGGTTGTAAACCCTGTCAGAGGATAAGGAACAAGATAATAAGGAAAAATTATAATATTTATTAGTTTTCACACAGTCTGTGAATGTCGGGGTTATTGAAAAACAATTGGTTATGTAAAGGTATACAGAATAAATAAGATATTATTACAATTCAACCATGGGTAGGAACTTAGAATTTAGTTTTACATTTTAGTTATGTAGGTTTTCTTTTCTACTAAGTGATCACAATTTCCTAAAATTGCGATCACTTATAACCGATAATATAAAGGAATCGTTTATTGGAATAGTTGTACATCGAACGATTCACCATACCTTTGAATTATTCAGAATATGTATGTATTGTATAAAATAATAACTAAATAAATATATAAATCATGACATCAACCGATTGGATTGGATCAATTGGAGTATCAATACTCCTCGTAGCTTATTTTCTTAATGTAAGAAATATCCTTAAAAACGAAAGTATTGTATATTTACTTCTTAATGTTGTTGGAGCCGGTTTAGCTTGTTTAGCATCGATAATGTTACATTATATGCCATTTATTATTCTTGAAATCTGTTGGACAACCGTTTCTGCTTTCGGACTGATTAAGATAATTGTTAAAGGAAAGTAGTATCTTGATTGCCTAAGATTAAGGTTCTATAGATATGCTTTTGATAAATTGAATTGAAGAGACGCACACATTATTACGTCTCTTCAATATTCAATTAGTAAAGGTTTAATTCAAGACTATTACACCAATCCCATTTCGGAAATGAATCGTTCTGCATCCAATGCAGCAATACAACCTGAACCGGCCGCAGTAACAGCTTGACGATAATGTGAATCTTGAACATCGCCGCAAGCAAATATTCCAGCAATATTGGTTTTTGAAGTTCCTCCTATTGTTTTGATATAACCTACTTCATCTGTTTCAATAAACGATTTAAATACTTCAGAATTAGGTGTATGTCCAATAGCTAAAAAGAATCCGGTAATAGGAAGAATTAGCTCTTCGCCTTTACTGTTGAGTAATGCAACTCCGTTTACGCCGCTTGCATCGCCAAGAATTTCTTTGGTCGAATGTTCAAAATGTATGATAATATTTTCTGTTTTTGCAACACGATCCTGCATTGCTTTTGATGCTCTAAGTACATTTTTTCGAACAATGAGATGAACTGTTTTACAAATGCCCGATAAATACAATGCTTCTTCACATGCCGTATCGCCACCACCTACAACAGCAACATCTTGTTTCTTATAAAAGAACCCATCGCAGGTAGCACATGCAGAAACACCCGAACCGCGAAACTTTTCTTCCGATTCAATGCCTAAATACTTTGCCGTTGCTCCGGTTGCAATTATCACTGTTTGAGCTATAATAGTTTTCTCATCATCAATAATCACTTTAAAGGGTCGCGACGAGAAATCTACTTTAGTAGCGAATCCCGAACGGACATCTGTTCCAAAACGTTGAGATTGTTTTCTAAGATCTTCCATCAATTCCGGACCGGTAATACCTTCGGGATAACCTGGAAAATTATCGACTTCGGTTGTTGTTGTTAACTGACCTCCGGGCTGTAGACCTTCGTACATAACCGGTGCCATATTTGCACGAGCTGCATAAATAGCAGCAGTAAAACCAGCAGGTCCTGAACCGATTATTAAACATTTTACATTCTCATTTTCTGTTTTTGAAACCATAAATCTTTCTTTAAATATTTTTTACAAAAGTAATGCTTTTTTGACGCAGTATATTAACCATGCTTACTTAACAATTTTACATTCTCCATACTCATGATTTCTACCTTAGAACCATCAAGAAGAATAATTTTATCGTTTTTAAATTCGGTGAGTGTTCTGATAAAACTTTCTTTTGTAGTACCGGCCAAGTACGCTAATTCTCTCCTTGAAAAAGGAAATTGGAATGTTAAACTATGATAAATATCCTCTGAAAAGTATAAAATGACATCTGCTACTCTTCCGGGTAATTGTTTGTGCGACTGACTTATTAATCGTTCGAATATAAATAATCCGTAATTACTAAGATCTTCAATCACTTTTAAAGAAAACTCACCATTTCGTTTAATAATATCTTGAAAGATATCCATTTCAATAAAACCTATTTCAGAATCATCGATAGAAGAAACAGAATGTTTATGTACTTCGTTGGCAAAAGCAGAAAGGATACCGATAAAATTACCTTCCTTTTCGATCTTTAGAATAATATAATTGCCGTTTCTACTTTCTTTATAAATTTTTGTAGTACCCGATCGTATATACATTATATGCGAAACGGGAGTTCCTTGCCTTATTATAACCTCTTTTTTCTTAAACTTAACAAATTTACTTTTACTGTAAATAAGCTTTAAATCGTCTTCGTGCAGTAATTCAGCAAACGGAAAATGTAATTGTGCATATTTATGTTTTAAAGGTAATACTTCTACATTGCTCATTATCATTCATTTTTAAAATCACATTACACTATCTTTTGATTTTACATAAATACAAAAAAATGAAATTAAAATACCAGATTTGAATGATTAAAATCATCTTACTCTTAAAATATTTTTCAACAAAAGGGTATCAATTAGCTTTATTATCAATTATCTTTGTTTAGTTATAATAATATAGCAACGATTGAATGAAAAATACTATAAAAAAAGAAATTCTTATTGTTGATGACTCGGCAACTAATGTGTTTTTACTGGAATCGGTATTAAATGAATATGGCTATAAAGCAATTACAGCCAATAGTGCAAAAGAAGCGTTCAAAGCTATTGATAAAAAACATCCCGATTTAATTCTAATCGATATTTTAATGCCACAAATTAGTGGTTTTGAGTTTATTAAAACAATAAAACGTAATCCATTGCTTGGTTCAATACCAATTATAGCCGTTTCGGCCATTACTGATGAAGAAAGCATTCGTGAAGTTATAAAAGCAGGTGCAAACTTGTTTGTTAATAAACCCATTATAATTTCCGATTTACTCGATAAAATTAAACTTCACTTGAAAGAATAATGTATCCCATTCATTTTAACAACTAATCCTTAGCAAGACTAGAGGCAAATAAGAATGGGCGTTTTCACAATACTATTTATAGCTTTCGGTTTAACATTCGATACCTTTGCCGTATCGGTATCGACAGGAATTTGTGTTAATCAGATACGATTCTGGCAAGCTGTCAGGGTATCTTTGATTCTTTCTTTTTTTCAAGCTTTAATGCCTATTATCGGTTGGTTTGGAGCGATTCAAATAAAGACGTATTTACAAGGATACGATCATTGGATTGCAGCCGTATTATTATGGGGTATCGGAGCTAAAATGATTTGGGAAACATTCTGGGTAAAAGAAGAAGACAAATCAAAAAATCCTTTAAAAACCTCGGTTATTGTAGCTATGGCTATTGCTACCAGTATTGATGCGTTGGCTGTTGGTGTAAGCTTTGGCTTTCTAGATGTTAATATGTATGTTTCGACATTTATTATCGGTTACACAACATTTCTCGTTGCAATGGTTGGAATGCTTTTGGGAAAGAAAGCCGGAAATCTTCTAGGACGTTATTCTGAAATTCTAGGTGGTTTAGTGCTCATTATCATAGGAATTAAAATATTTATAGAACATTAAAAGAACAGATATGCAAAGAAACATTTCCTATCGTAAAAGTATTTTGATTTTAGTTTCCGGAATACTACCCATCCTATTGTTTAATTGTAAAACATCGAAAAATGAATACGAAAAAACTAAAAGTGGTCTAGAGTATAAATATATAATTAATAAAGATACATCTAGGCTGGTTAAACTGAACGATTATATGGTAATAGATGTAAAATACTATTCTAACCACGATTCATTACTTTTCACAACACAGTCTATTTCGGGAAAATTCCGTATGAAATATAAAGTCGTTTCAAATAATGGAGATATTAACGAAGCTCTAGGAATGATGCGGGTTGGCGATAGTATGAGTTTTAAAGTCGATGCCAAAACATTCTACACCGAAACACGCCACGACTCTTGCCCTAAAAAGCTTATCGGGACAAAGCTCCGTTTTGAAATTGCATTACGCGAATTACAAACCGAATCGGTTGTAAAAGAATTAAAGAAAGAATTAACATCACGTCAATTGGAAAAAGAAACGGTTTTGATCGACGACTTTATTTCGCATAATTACCCTGATAATAAACCTACAAAATCGGGACTTTATATCATTCATACAAAGCAAGGTAAAGGTCAAATGCCTAAAGATGGAAGTAAGGTTACCATTCATTTCATAGCTCGATTCATTAATGGCGAAATATTTACCAATACCTATAGAAAGAACCGTCCATTTATATTCACCCTTGGCAAACAAGAAGTTATTGAAGGATTGGAAGAAGGACTCAAAACAATGAAAGAAGGCGGTAAAGCCACCTTTGTAATTCCTTCAAAACTGGCTTATGGCGAAGAAGGTAGAAAACCTGTTCCACCCAATGCTACTATTGTTTTCGAGTTGGAATTATTATCGGTTCAATAAGCTTGTTTCAAAAGTAAATCCTTTTTAAAGCTTTAATCGTATCTTTGTATAAACCAAATGTAAAAAAGTGCGATTTATACTTTCCATATTTCTTGTTTTTATTGTATCGTTAATCGGTTCGGCTAAAAATGTGTTTACTATCGTTAACCAAACAGATTCAAGTTTGACGATTCATTTTACATTACCGCAATACGGCTTTACTCAAAAACAAATCGATAGTATCGTTTATCAAACCATTGAAGCTGCAAATAGTCAAACCATAGCATTTAAATCGAGTCCTGAACTACCTAAATATTCAACGTCCATTCTTATTCCCAATAATGCAAATTTAAGCTTTTCAATAATCGATTCCAGCTTTTCCGAATATAGCAATATACGAATTATACCTTCAACGGGTTCTTTAAAAAGAATACCACTTAGCTCTGATTATAAAGAAGGTAAACAATATTCAATTAATGAATTCTATCCTTCGGTAAACATCTCAACCGGTCTTCAATATCAAATTAATAATAATAAAGGAACATCAATCGCCCTTATGCCTTTCCGGTATAATCCTGTTTCGAAAAAACTTGTGGTAATAACAGAAATGACCATAAATATAGCTTATGGTAGTACTTTACATATTCAATCACAAAATACTTATAATAACGACTTTTAGAATACCACATTAAA